>WNGL01001242.1_pt1 | contig 31032 bp, 29 predicted proteins | sample 5400591 | NCBI WGS metagenome assembly WNGL01 (sample SAMN13153377, study PRJNA577476) | soil metagenome | isolation source: 80 cm soil or saprolite under Garry oak tree replicate 1 | place: USA:California | collected 2016-06-15 | reverse complement strand
AAAATCATCTACAAAGCAATGCCCATACTTGAGCAACTTCGATCACTGCTTAAGTATGCAGTTGGAACTCAACTCCGAAGAACGCCTGCTGGTGGGATCTTCACACCAATACCTGCTTTTCGGTGATAGTTCCGAAATTATATGAAGCACCAGACAAAAGGACAGGCGAAGAATATTGCATCCCTGGCACAAGCAGGCGGATTGACATATTAGCCGTCGATAAGGACGACAACTTTGTTGTTATTGAACTAAAAGTTAATCGAGGTCATGAAAAGGTTGTCGGACAGACACTTTATTATCAATCTATGATCCGAACACTTTTTAACAAACCGACGGTTCGAGCGATAATAATTGCGAGAGAAATCTCTGCTGAATTGAATACAGCCACAAAATATCAACCAGACATTGAGTTGTTTGAGTATCAACTCTCATTGACACTTAATAAGGTAAAATAAATTGCCTACCAACCTTCGAGGGTCAGACCCGCAGTTGAGACCCTTCTTGTGTTTTCTGGGCAAAATCAAAGCCGCTTAAATAGCGGCTTCAAAGGAACACATGATCAAGCGGACTTTCTCCGCCGTTCTTCTTCCCAACCAATACAGGCAAGTTGAACGGTACGTGGCACGGGGCGCGCACCGGAACCATAGGCACTTAAAGTACGTATAGTAACACCAAGTTCACGGCTTGCAGCAGCGAGAGAGAGGTTGTTTCGGATTCGCCAGACAGTAAAACGGTCAGCAGGAGTTTCCGAACGCTGATCGAGCATGTCGGCAAAGAGCGTGTCAGCACCGATCTGAATGTCAAGCTGAGGCCACTCGGTTTCCCAACCGTATTCGCCCAGAGCAACGCCGGAGAATGCGACAGGATCACGAAGGGGAGCAAGGCCGGATAAAGAAAAAATGAACTCCTTCATGTTTACTATGCCGCAGGAACCATCGGCAAAGCTAACATTGAGGCAATAATCAGCGGCAGGAGTTACAGCCGTTAATCTAGGGCGGGTTATCCGTGTAGCATGTGCCATTGTTTTATCAACTCCTCTCTGTTGTTAGCTATCCACTTCAGGGCATGACGCAGAACCTTTGCAGGGGCAGAGCCATCCATAATGTCCAGCGTTACAAGGTTTATCACCGCTTCAAAATCAGGTCCCATGAGATGTACATGAGGAGGATTGTGATCCTTCTCTCTCAACGTAATCCTGAAATTTGAAAACCGGTATTTTGTCGTCATGTGATAAAAATATAGAAATAATTTCTACATGTCAAGGTGATTAAAAGAGTAAAGATAGCCCAACATGACGGAGCTTTGGGGACAGACCAAGCAGTTCGGCCAACATAAACAAGACACATTCATTCCAATTGACATAGGGAATAATATTCACTAGACTCTTTCCATATGACCCGCCTCCATCATAATCGAAACTGGAAAATAGAAGTATTTGGCAGAGAGCACGGTGTTCCGCATTTTCATCTGCGGTGGCCTGATGGACGGGCATCAATAAACATCGAAACGCTTGAAGTCATCATTGGAAGCCCACCAGCAATAATTTTTTCTGAAGCCCGCGCTTGGGCAGAGGAGAACAGGGAGCGGATCTGGGCGGAGTGGCACAAACTGAATCGGAGATAACGTATGAATCAACAGATGATAAAAAATATTACTGCTGAAGCGCCCTCACTTTTAACGATACTGTGGCGCTCAGGCAAACAGACCAGAGTCGATATAGCCGAATATCTAAACTCGCCCGGCTATGAAAAACTGAAGGTGCCGACATTCTTTGCTGCTGCCGTGGTCGAAGAGTGGGGGCACGGGGTAGAGTGGGCCGAGGGTGAAATAGGCATTGACGCGGATACTCTCTACAGACTGGGCAAAGAACAGGCCGGGCTCGCTTTCCCGGTATCCGAGTTCAATGAATGGATGACGCGCAACGGGCTCTCTCTGAGTGCTGCGGCAAATGCGCTTGGCATCACACGGCGCACGGTCGTGTATTATCATGGCGGGTACAAACCCATCCCCATCTATATTAAACTCGCCTGTCTCGGGTGGGAGACTCTCTCTTATCAGCAGGCAGCTTAAAACAGTCCGAACCATGCCGCTGCACCCGTCAAGACGGCGCTGGCGGAACCGATATCGCGAGAATTTATGACAACAAACCTGCTTTCCCATCTTAATCCCCCACAGAAAGAAGCCGTGCTGCACGGCGAGGGGCCGCTCTTGATCCTGGCCGGTGCCGGCTCGGGCAAGACCCGCGTCATTACCAACCGGATCGCCTATCTGATCCGCGAGCGGGGGGTGCGCCCCTGGAACATCATGGCGGTGACCTTCACCAACAAGGCGGCCAAAGAGATGGCCGAGCGGGTCGGCAAACTGCTTGGCGGCGGGGACCTACCGCTGATCTCTACTTTCCATGCCGCCTGCGGGCGCATCCTGCGCCGCGACATCCACTATCTCGGCTTCCAGTCATCGTTTGCCATCTATGACGACCGCGACTCTGAGCGGCTCTTAAAAGATGTCATCGCCGATATGAATCTGGACGACAAGCGCTTCGACGTCAAGGCGGTCTCCGGGCGAATCGACGACTTCAAGAACCGCGGCCTCTTTCCGGAGGATATCGGCTCGATCCCCCCCGGCGATGTCTACAACCAGAAAGTCGTCGAGATCTACGCCGCCTATCAGGAGCGCCTCAAGAAGTGCAACGCCCTAGATTTCGGCGATATGATGATCCAGACCGTGCGCCTGCTCAGCCGCTTTCCCGAGGTCTGCAGCCATTACCGGGAGCGCTTCCAGTGGCTGCTGGTGGACGAATACCAGGATACCAACCCGGTGCAGTACAACCTGATCCGGCTGCTGGCGGGGGAGCGCAAGAACCTCTGTGTGGTGGGGGACGACGACCAGTCGATCTACTCCTGGCGCGGGGCCGACATCCGCAATATCCTCGAATTCGAGAAGGATTTTCCCGGCGTCAAGATTATCCGGCTGGAGCAGAACTACCGTTCGACCGCCACGATCCTGGCGGCGGCCGGTGCGGTCGTCAAACAGAACTTCGGACGCAAGGGGAAGACGCTCTGGACCGAAAATCCGGCCGGCGAGAAGATCCGCTACGAACGGGTCGAATCCGACCGGGACGAGGCCCGCTTCGTCGTCCGCGAGATCGGAAATTTGAGAAACAGTTCCGTGCCGCTGGACGAGATGGCGGTTTTCTACCGCACCAACGCCCAGTCCCGCCTGATAGAAGAGGCGCTGGTCGGCAACGCCCTCCCCTACCATATCGTCGGCGGCGTCCGGTTCTACTCCCGCATGGAGGTGAAGGATATCCTCGCCTACCTGCGGGTGCTGGATAACCCGGCCGACGAGGTGTCGCTCAAACGGATCATCAACGTCCCTCCCCGGGGGATCGGCAACACGACGGTGGACAAGATCTCCGCGCAGGCGGCCCGGCAGGGGGGCACTTTTTACGATGCGCTCCAGGACGCCGCCGGGGACGGGCTGTTAAGCGCCGGTCCGCGCGGCAAGACGGCCGCCTTTGCCGCCCTGCTGGAAGGCTTCAGGGAAACCGCTGCCGGCAGCAGCCTGGCGGAACTGGCCCGGTCGGTCATGCAAGGGAGCGGTTACCTGGACCGGCTGAAGAACAGCCGCGACGGAGATGACGCCGAGCGCCTGGAGAACCTGGAACAGCTGCTGGCCGCGATCGAGGAGTTCAGCGAGAAGAATCCCGAAGCGGGGCTGTCCGCGTTTCTGGAGCAGGTATCGCTGGTGTCGGACCTGGAGCAGGGGGAAGCCGGTCAGCCGTCGGTCACGCTGATGACCCTGCATGCCGCCAAGGGACTGGAGTTCAGGGCGGTGTTCATGCTCGGCATGGAGGAGCGCCTCTTCCCCCATTCCCGCTCCCTGGACGATCTGGACGGCATGGAGGAGGAGCGGCGCCTCTGCTACGTCGGCATGACCCGCGCCCGAGAGAGGCTCTACCTGCTGAACGCCCGGAGGAGGTACCTGTTCGGCCAGGAACAGTGCAACCCGCCGTCGCGGTTCCTGAAGGATATTCCGCCGGAATTGCTGGATGATGGGCTTCGACTCCGCTCAGCCACCGAATCGTCCCGCTCAGCCACCGAATCGTCCCGCTCAGCCACCGAATCGTCCCGCTCAGCCAGCGAATCGTCCCGCTTAGCCACTGAAGCGTCCCGCTCAGCCACCGAATCGTTTTCTTACAACGACTCGCATTCTGCAAACAAATCGTTCCCTGAGGGGAGCCGAAGGGAGCACGTCACTCACGAATCGGCCCACAACCTGTCCGCCATAGCCGACGCTTTTGCAGGCGACATCGAAATGATCCCCGAGCCGCCCGACGAGCAGGGCGGCGTCTATATCGGCATGAAGGTGCGCCACGGCAAGTTCGGCGTCGGCACGGTCAGGAAAGTGGAGGGTGAGGGCGAAGGACAGAAGGTTATCGTCTGGTTCAATTCGATCGGCCCGAAGAAACTGATGCTGAGGTTCGCGGGGCTGGAGAGGGCATAAAGAACACGAACGGTGGGATGTGATGAGAAGAAGTGACAGGGAAATAACAGATCAGGAGGAGATGTTGCGGGTCATCGACCGGGCGCCGTACTGCCACCTGGCCCTCGCGGCTGGCGGCGAACCGTATCTGGTTCCGCTGTCGTTCGGGCGTGACGGGCGCTCCATCTTTTTCCACACGGCAGCAGTCGGTAAGAAGATCGACATCATGGTGAAGAACCCCGCAGCGCGCCTCGCATTCGAGTGCGACGTCGAAGTGGTGGACGGCGGGGCCGAAGCATGTGGATGGTCGTTTTCCTTCTGCTCCGTCATTGCCCGCGGCAAGATTCACGAGGTTACGGATCCGGCCGGAAAAGGGAGAGGGCTCCAGGCCGTCATGGCGCACTACTCCGCAAGGGAGTGGACTTTTCCCGAAACCGGCGTGGACCGGGTACGCGTCTGGGAAATTCCGCTGACGGAAATGACCGGCAAGCGCTCAAAGGACAAAAGTGAACGGGGATAAATGGAGCCCCGATCCTGCAGGTGATCGCGCCAAGCAAGAGCCGCCGCCCCACTAAAATACCAAATACAGCGGGCTCACCCGGTACAACTTCGCTCATCAATGACCGGCGGCAGCGCCCCAGAGCTCTTTCAGCCTTTTATCCCGGCCGCATCCGCTCCGATAATAACTGTACCTGAGCGGATTTTTTTTGTAGTAGTGCTGATGATACTCTTCCGCCGGATAGAACTCTGATGCCGGGACTATCTCGGTCACAACCGGCTCCCTAAACGGCCTGCTCTTTTCGAGGGCCGCTTTAGACTGCAGCGCCGCCTTATGTTGTGCCTCTCCGCTGTAAAAAATCGCCGCGCGGTACTGATGCCCGGAATCGCAGAACTGCCGATCCGTAACGGTCGGATCTATGTTGTGCCAGAAGACTCCGAGGAGATCCTGGTAGGAGATTCCGGCAGGGTCATAAACGACCTGCACCGCCTCGGCGTGGCCGGTGCCTCCGGCAGACACCTCTTTATACGTGGGATTCCTCCTGGTTCCGCCGGTATAGCCGGAGGTAACGGAAACCACGCCGGGAAGCTGATCAAAAGGCGCTTCCATGCACCAGAAGCAGCCGCCGGCAAAGACCGCCTTTTCGAGACCGGCAGCGTGTACGGCCCCGCACGCCAGCAGGGCGACCAACCACGCCGCCAGCAATGAAATGATTCTTTTCACGTTACACCTCCGTGCGGCTACTTTCCTGCCGCTGCAAACTCCAGGGCCGCCGAGTTCATGCAGTAACGCAGCCCGGTCGGTTTGGGGCCGTCATCGAAAACATGACCCAGATGCCCGCCGCAACGACGGCACAACACCTCGGTACGCCTTGAGAACAGGCTGTTATCGGCGGCGGTCGCAATGTTTTCCGGAGCAATCGGGGCAAAGAAACTTGGCCAGCCGGTGCCGGACTCAAATTTATCTTCCGAGCGGAACAGATCCAGGCCGCAGCCGGCGCAACGATAGACGCCATGCTCGTGACTATAAGCATACTTCCCCGTGCCGGACCTCTCGGTTCCTTTTTCCCGCAGGATATGGAACTGCTCGGGAGTCAGTTGTTTTCTCCATTCCGCTTCACTCCTGATGATTTTTTCACTCATGACAAAGCCCCTGCTTTCGTATGAATACACCTTGATCGGCCCTGCTTTCACGGCATCGGCAGACGTTTCTCTTTTGCCGGTGCATCCCGGAGCGGCCGTGAAAATCAGCAGAGCCGCTGCCATCATCACCACATACAACCCCTGTTTTTTCATCATCGCCCTCCTCTGCCGAGACTGTTGTGTTCCTTATATTACGTCAGTATTATACCACTACCTAAAATGCAAAACATTTCAAATAATCTACTGTCCGCCGCGAACCGGCCAAATATAGTATTTATAGTCCGTGGAACTGCTGAACGAGCCGCCATAGTGCATGTCAGTAAACCAGGCGATGGTGTTGCTGAAGCTGCTGCTGGACGACCAGTAGAAGTTTGCCTGAACCTTTGCAAAGCCCTGCAAATTGAGCCAGACAGAGCTGTTGTCCTGCTGGGGGTTAACCAGCTCGCTCAGTTCGCCACGGCTTGGCAGCCGCCACTGTCCGGCCTTGGAACCGTCGCTCAGTCCGCACTGACCGTCAGCCAGTGTGTTGGAGAGTGAGCCGGCAACATCCCAATCCTGAGCGCCAAAACAGTTGGCATCCTTCAGCCAGGTCAGGCCGGTAAGATCATCCGTTACCGTACCGTTGTTATTGGCGGTGAAGCGGTGACCTGACCTTGGTTTGGCCGGTTGGTGCCGGGCGTCATGCTCTCCGGCTGCGACGGCGTTACACACAACCGTGAAAAACAGACATGCACCCAGTATTGCGCCAAGGAACCCCAATCGTTTCATGCCGATACCTCCTGACCCCTGTGGGGATGAAAACCCCCATTGTTCTGTTCACCAGTTATCCGGCCATCACTAACCTGAAAAATCCTGTCAAATCCCTCTACCATCCGATGATCATGGGTAACAACCAGAATGGCGGAGTGGTTTTCCACGGCCAGTTTCTTCAACAAATCCATGACATTTTTTCCATTCCCGGTGTCAAGGGCGGCGGTCGGTTCATCGGCCAGGATTACCTTCGGTTTGTTTGCCAGAGCCCGCGCTATGGCAACTCGCTGTGCCTCCCCGCCGGAAAGAGCCGTGGGGTAGCTGTTCAGCCGGTGCCCAAGATTTAGCGAAATGAGGAGTTCGGTAGCCCGACTTTTGGCCTCCGACCTCGATAGACGGTTGATCTCCAGTGCAATCATGACATTCTCAAGAACGCTCAGGAACGGAATCAGGTTGTGATGCTGGAAAATGAAACCGAGCTTTTCTCGCCGCATCCGCTTCAGATCGAAGCCCGGAGTCCACCCTTCATCGGCGACCATGGCTCCGTCAATGACTACCTTACCGCGGGTCGGTTCGTTGATCAGGCCGATAGAGGTAAGCAGGGTGGTTTTCCCCGACCCTGAAGGGCCGAGAATGGCAACCAGTTCTCCCGGCATAACCTGGAAGGTGGCATCAGCGATGGCGGTTACCGCCGTTTCGCCCTTGCCATATATTTTGGTTAGTTTTTCCACTTCTATCGCATACATGGATTTACCCACCCAACGCCTCCGCCGGCTCGACCTTGAGCGCTTTTCGTATTCCCACAAAGCTTGAAATCACACAGATCGCCATTACTATGGCAAAGAGCACCTGCAAATCGAACGGCTCCAGAACGATCCGCCGGGGAAAATTTTCATAGGTCAAAAGAATCAACAGATAGCCGATACCGTAGGCAATAACCCCCATCAGTAGCGACTGTTGGAGGATCATGCCGATAATCACCCGATTCTGGGAGCCGATCAGCTTCAGGGTGGCGATCACCTTGATCTTGTCGAGTGTTGAAGTGTAGATGATCAGCGAGATGATGACCGCGGAGATCACCAGCAGGATTATCCGAAACAGCCCCAATTGCATCCTTGCTTTTTCAATCATCCCCTTGGTCAAAATCTTCGTTTGTTCTTCAACAGATAGCGGCCGAAAATGGTTCCAGCGCCTGATACGTTCCTGAACCTCTTTCAGATTAGCACCCGGTGCCAAACGTGCAACTACCGTGTTCACCGTGTGAGTTGATTCAGTGATCCCGGCGATGTTCTGTTTCAGGTATTTTGTCTGGGCCGGGGAAAGTGTTTGAATACCGGACAGATTTGCCCCGATCCGTTCTCTGTCGTTCCTGATAGCGTCATTGTCCTTCTTGAACTGGATGTCCTGAGCATCGGCAAGGCTCACGAAAGCAGCCGGGTCGCCGCTGGATGAGACCACCTTGCCGGTGATTCCGACCACGGTATAGTCATGGAGTCCCAGCCGAATTTTTTCGCCGATCTCCATCTTCATCCCCTTCGCGACCACCATCTCATAGTGCTTCTGGCGGATATTCCGTCCGGCAATGATCACCGGCGGGCCGCCGAAACCGCTCAAGTCGTAGCCAATCAGGAAGAAGCGGAATTGATTCCCCTGCCGCTCCACCTGAATCGTCTGAAAAGAGAGCGGGGATGCCTCCGCCACGCCGGGAACCGCTTTTATGCGGTATTTGATGTCTTCCGGAATACGCGAATTTTCGGCGAAAGGACCGTTGGTGTCCTGCTGCACCACCCAGATATCAGCCTTGGTTATATTGAGAATAGTCAGCGCATCGGCAAACAGTCCCCGGTAGATGCCGCCCATGCTCATTACGACGCCAAGGAGGAGCCCCAGACCTATGGAAGTAAGAATGAATCTGCCCCGGTGATAGCGAATGTCCCGAATAGCGAGATTCATGGTGAGACCTGAACCTTCATGCCATCCTTGAATTTTGTCATCTCCGGAGGTGGCGCCAACGCAACCCGTTCACCATCATCAAGACCCGTGACAATTTCTGTAAAGTTGAGCCGGTCTACGATGCCAACAGTCACTTCCTTGAATGTGACTTTGCCATTTGTCACTACCCAGACCCCGCGTTTTTTATCCCTCGTGACAATGGTGGCAGAGGGTAGTGACAGGGCCTCTTTCTTCATCCCTGCAACGATGTAGACATCGGACTGTTCCCCCAGGCGGAAGTGTTTCAGTGGCTCGTTGAAGGCCACGTCCACTTCCAGCTCTTCGGTTACCCGGTCACTCTGGTGCCCCAGCCGGACAACCTGGCCGGGAAGCTGGTCACCGGTCGAGGAACGGAGCGTGATAACCGCTTTTTTGCCGATTGCCACCCCTTTCAACTGGGATTCGTCCACGTTAGCCTTGACCCACACGCTCTTCGGATCAGCCAGGGTAAATATCGACATTCCCGGCGAAACGGTAGCGCCCTTCTCCAAGTCACGTGTAATGATGATCCCATCCTGCGGGGCATGGATGAGGGTATCGCCGAGCTTGCTCCGGGCAAAACCGAGACCGGCTCGGTTGGCACGCTGTTCCATTCGTACCGCGTCAATAGCGGCCTGGCACCGGGTGACCTCTTCTCTTGCCACCTGGCAATTGGTGTCATACTGTTCGGCTTCCAGCTTTGAAACCAGGTTCTTTTCAGCCAGTGTCTTGAATCGTTGGGCATTTTTTTCCGCCAGAGCCAGGTTGGCCCTGGCCTTTTGGAGATTGGCTTGTTCAACGTTCAAACCGGCAGCTGACCTGTTCAGTCCAGCCTCGGACTGCTGCTCCTGGTGGAGGAAGTCGTCATTTTCCAGCTTGGCGAGGAGTTGACCCCGTTTCACCTGATCGCCCTGATCGGCGTACAGCTCAACAATTCTGCCGGTGATCTTGCTGGAGACGCCAACCATTATCTTTGCTTCGACCGTGCCGTTGCCGTAGACCTGGGCGGCGAGATCGCGCTTCTCAACCTTAGCGACCTTGATCGTTGGTGCGGCAAGGAGCGTCATTTTGAGCACAATTCCGGCCGCTACAAGTATAACGGGCCAGATCAGATACTTTTTCTTCCGTGACAATCTTTTAAGCAGTTCCATTCGTCACTCCTTAACGGCGACCTCTTATTCTTTGCCCATTGCCCTGTCGAGTCGTGCCAGCGCGGTGTAAGAATCGTACATTGCCTGAATATGCGCGGTTTGCGCATCAAGCGCTTGGGATTGTGCATCCGTTACTTCGATGATGCTGCCGATCCCCTCCCGATAACGACCTTCCGTAAGCGTTTTGCTTTCATTTGCAGCGGCAACCTCTTTTTCAGTCGAAACCATACGGGCAGCAGCCTCGTTTGCGCCAAGCCAGGCAGAGTCAACATCCTTGGTGATCTGAAGTCTGAGACCATTCTGTCTGGCCTCTATGGCATTGATATTTGCGTTGGCTTCTTTAACCTGCTCGACTGACGAAAAACCTGAAAAGAGCGGCATAGTCAGGTTCAAGCCTACACCCCAGACATTACCGGGGGGAGGAAAATTCTGGTCGGCATAACCGATGCTGGCCGTGCCGGAAAGGATCGGCAGATAGCTCCCCTTGGCTGTTTCAAGATTGGCGTTTGCAGCCATACCGAGGGCTGCTAATTGTTGCAGTTCGGCGCGATTGCGAAGGGCATCCTTTTGCGACCGGCTTCGCTCCGGCAAAGACAGCAAAGGAGGGGATGGCTCTATCAGGGTACGCTCTTCCAAGGACGCCACACCCATGGCGTTGGCAAGCTCAACCCTGGCGATCTCCATGTTGTTTTCCGCCCTGATCAGAGCCGTCCTGGCGGTATAGAGATTTGCCTCGGCTCTGGCTACGTCCACTTTTGCCCTGATACCCTGATTGAAGAACTCCTGCGCCTGCCGGTAAACGTCTTCACGCGCCTTGACGGTTTCCTTGATAGCAATAACCTGCTTTTCAGCCGCAAGTATAAGATAAAAGGCGTTTCTGACACGCAAAGCCAAATCCTGCCTGGTTACGGTGAGGGCTTTATCGGCGGCTTCGCTATTGCTGCGAGCGGTATCAACAACACCGGCAGTGCGACCGAAATCGTAAATAGTTTGTTTGAGGTAAAGGGATTCGGTGTGTGCTTCGGTAGCCTTGATGCTTTCCGTGGGAGTCAGGAAGGTTCGCCCTTTGTTCCAGTCGGCGGCAATACTGATCTGGGGGTAGTAACCGGATCGCGCCTGACCGGTTCTGGCTTCGGCAGCATGAAGGTTCTCCTTGGCCTCGACAATCTGAGGGTGGTTTTTCTGAGCCGTTGTCAGCGCCTCGTCAAGTGTCAGAAAGGAGTCGGCGTAAAGAGGCTGAGTAGGGATAAGGAGAGCAAGCATGATGAGCGCTAACGGTTTCATAGAAGTCCCATGGATATGCTGTAAATTGAATGTAAAGTGATTATGCGCTCACATCGAAGGCAAAAAAATTCAACGTACAAGTCTCATAAAATTTTGCCAGAGTTTTTCCGCCTCCGGACGTATTTCAAAGGAAGCGTTACTTATCGTCCAGCGTAGCGCGGTAAACTGGATGATGCCAAGAAGGGTCAGGGCCGTTTCTCGGGGAGACAAGTCCGGCTTCAGTTCGCCTTCGGCAATCCCCGCAGAGATGACGCCCGATATCGTTTCAATATAATTTCCGATGCGTAGCGCCAGAATATCCGCAATATTCCGGTGGCCCAGGTGGACATCGTCCGAAAAAACGAACCGTGGAATCCCCGGATGCGCTGTTATAAGGGTGATATGAGAGAAAAAAATGGTCTCTAGCTTTTCCAGCGGTTTCCGGCTCCCTCCCGCGATGGTGGCCGCCTTACCCATGACCGCACTCCCGATGAATTCCGCCAGGGCGGAATAGATCTCGTCTTTACCGCTAAAATGTCGATAAATATTGGCCTCGCTCATCCCGGCCGAATCGGCGATAGCTGCAATGGTAAGAGCGCGCACCCCTTTGCGGCCGACAACTTCTAGGGCCGCTTGGACAATTTCTTCCTTGCGAACTCGTGTGCTTTTCTTTTCTAACATCATCACCTCATGTGAATATATATTCGCATGATATTCACACACCAATGGATTGGTCAAGTAATTTTACAGAAATGAAGACTAAAAGGTCTCAGGCAAGACTTCCGGACATCTTACCAGCCAGATGTTCTCATCCGGAGCACAGTCAAACATTAGCTTTACTGGCGAGGACTTTTTGGATAGAATGCACCACCTGAAACTGCCTGATTTCATTTGGTGACAGTAGCTTTTGTACAATGACGACAACTTTTACTGAGTGACAATAATTTTTAACATTCAACAAAAAAACAAGGAGTCACATCATGGCTAGTCTTAACAAGGTTATGCTGATCGGAAACCTGGGCAAAGACCCTGAAGTGCGTTTCACCGCATCCGGTCAGGCCGTAGCAAGCTTCTCCCTTGCTACCAGCGAAAAGTTCAAGGCAAAGACGGGCGAATGGGAAGAGCGCACCGAGTGGCACAACATTACCCTCTGGGGCAAACTGGCCGAGATCGCCGGCGAATACCTCACCAAGGGAAAGACCGTCTACATCGAGGGGCGCCTGCAGACCCGCAAGTGGCAGGACAAGAGCGGCAATGACCGCTACACCACCGATATTGTCGGGGACAAGATGCAGATGCTTTCCGCCAAAGGGGAGCGGAGCGGCGGAGGAGATTCCTCGTCGGCTCCTAAAGGCGGCGCTTCAAATTACGAAGAGCCCCCTTTCCAGGATGACGACATCCCGTTCTAGAGACTACCTTTGTTCATAATGTAACATTTAAAGCGTAACCATTTGTGGTTACGCTTTTTTTGTCTTTATGAAGCTCTCCCCAAAAGGAGAAGTCACCGTCTAACTATTTAGATTTTAAGAATAAACTGATATAATAAATATAACAAGTAGAGAGTATTGCTATCAATGGGGGATATGAAAAGATAACCAGTTGTTTCAAGAAACGGGGTGAGAATATGAAATCCGGATCAAGGGAAGTTTTTGTTATATTCATGCTCAGCTTGCTGCTGGCATTGCTGCCGGCCATGACATTTTCGGCGGAAGTGACGAAATCTGTGCCGCCGCCGATCAGCCAACCTCTGGTGACGGAAGGTGCTCTGGCAGTTGACCTGGTGTCGGCGCTCGGTGTAAGTTCCACGACTGACGAGGTTGTTGCCGAAAGCAATCTGGGTGACATCGGCATTGCTCCGCGCAACGGCTGGATAGCCGACTACCCGGTAACGCCGGACATCGTTGCGGAGGTACAGCAATCGGTTACGGTTGCCGCTGATGCCGGGAAGCTCGCACTAGGTCGTGACGAAGCGCTAAAGCGGTTTGGCGATGTTATCGCCGGCTTTGAACTGACGGTTCGGTCGTATGCAAGAGGAGAGTCCGCTGTGGACAAACCTTTGAGCTGTGAAAACTATCCGAATCCGGCGATGATCAATACCACCTACAGCAGTGAAGGGCCGCCTGTCGTTACATACTATTGTCCGCCTGCGGATTACTACGGCCTCTACGCCTGGGTTCCCTATCCGTTCTGGTGGTCAGACTTCTGGTTCCCCGGCTTCTTCATTCTGAGAGACTTTGATCGTCACGTTCACGTTCGCCATCACTTTGCGCATTTCTCCAATCACTTTAACGACATCAGGCGGCATCGCGTATTCAGGATAGATCCGGTGGACAGATTCCATGGGAGAACTTTTGCAGGAATCGGAGTGAGACATTCAGGAGAGTTTATATCCACCGGTGTGCCGCGCAGCTCGCACATGATTTTCAACTCATCACGGCGAGGAGGTAACTTCCCGGCAGAGCGTGGTGGGATGAGAGGCTTCATGAGAAGCGGACCGTCTGCCATTCCGGGCGGTGGAGACAGGAGAAGGTAGCCGATCACTACTTTGAAACACAATTTGAGTTGCCTATTGTGCTTTGTAAAAAAAGAGAGACGTAAACTTTCGGGTTTACGTCTCTCTTTTTGTCATATGCTCTCTGCAGTTTCAGGTTGAACATCCGGAAGATGTTGAAAACAGTGTCACCTCACGCGAATAGAGCATTATCGCCTCCCGCATCACCCTTGAAAGGCTTTTCCGGGTGCGCCTTGTAACTTCGTCAAGGGCCGCTTTTTCTTCGTTGGTGACCCTCAACGACACGACGTTGTAGCGGGGATTATCTTTATGGTTATTTGCCATCGGTTTCTCCGTTAGAAATTACTCTGCGCCTGCAGGCTCCGCATCCAGCACAAACTCAGGTTCCTCCGCCTCAAGTTCGGTTTCATTATTCAGCACCCGCACCATTCTGGCCATATCGAGTTCATTTTCCCAGCGGGAGATCACCACGGTGGCAACGCCGTTGCCGACCAGATTGGTCAGGGCACGGGCCTCGGACATGAAGCGGTCGATACCGAGGATCAGCGCCAAACCGGCTACCGGAATGGTGGGGATGGCGGCAAAGGTTGCCGCCAGCGTAATGAAGCCGCTGCCGGTTACTCCGGCGGCTCCCTTTGAGGTCAGCATCAGCACCCCCAGAATGGTGAAGGTCTGGGTCCAGGTCAGCGGAGTATTGGTGGCCTGGGCGACGAAAACGGCAGCCATGGTCAGGTAAATGGAGGTGCCGTCGAGGTTGAATGAGTAGCCGGTGGGGATAACGAGGCCGACTACCGATTTGGTGCAGCCCAGATTTTCCATCTTGGCCATCATGCGCGGCAGGACCGATTCAGAGGAGGAAGTGCCTAGTACAATCAGCAGCTCCTCCTTGATGTACTTAATGAATTTGAAGATGCTGAATCCGCACAGCTTGGCGATGGCGCCCAGAACGATGAAAACAAACAGCAGGCAGGTCAGATAGAAGCTCCCCATCAGCATGCCGAGTTTGGTCAGCGAACCGAGCCCGAATTTGCCGATGGTAAAGGCCATGGCGCCGAAGGCACCGATCGGGGCAGCCTTCATGATGACGCCAACAATGCCGAACAGGACGTGCGATACCTCGTCGATAAACTTGAATACTACTTTGCCCCGCTCTCCGAGCATGGAAAGAGCAAAGCCGAACAGGATCGCAAAGAGCAGCACCTGGAGGATATCGCCCTTGGCAAAGGCGTCCACCACGCTGTTCGGAATGATGTTTATCAGAAAGTCTACCGTGCTGCTCGACTGCGCCTTGGCTGTTATGGCTGTCAGCGCTTTGGTGTCCAGCTTGGAAACATCGGCATTCATGCCGACCCCCGGCTGGATTACGCTGACCACCAGCAGGCCGATAGCCAGAGCCAGGCTTGAAACAATCTCAAAATAGAGCAGCGCCTTTCCGCCCACCCGGCCGACCTTCTTCATGTCCTCCATGCCGGCGATGCCTGTGACCACGGTACAGAAGATGACCGGGGCGATAATCATCTTGATCAGCTTGATGAAACCATCTCCAAGCGGCTTCATTGCGGCTCCGGTCTCGGGGTAGAAATGCCCGACGCAGACCCCGATGCTGATCGCGGTCAATACCTGGAAATACAGATGCTGGTAAAATTTTTTCCCGTTCATGGTGTGGCTCCTTTTCGATCAGTTTGAGGTTTGTCAGGCATTGGCATCCAGTGCGTAAAAATACGGACCGGTTTTTTTCCTACTTTTGTCGTGCAGGCGGCGATGCTTTCCAGATTTCCGACACATGTGTAGTCATCTCCGAACACCGGATATGGTGTGTAAAGCAAAACTCTCTGAAATTCCTTCGGCAGCTGTACTTCTGTATCAATCCATTCCATACCCATCTCACATCTCCTTCCCTGGTCAACTTGCAATGGTATTGTGTGCGACTGTTTTATCCGCGACTATAACAGCATGTTAGCAATCAGAATGCCAACGACGTATACATTTTCAACTAGCTGTTATTGCAGTGATAATCACTGTATAAAACATAGCGGGCTTTAAAAAGAGGTATAACCTGGAGAGGCGGCGTGAGGCGGTGGAAACTGATGTTGTGCAGTATCTACGGGGTGTTGAGCCGGCATAACCCAGGTTATAGTCTATAACCTGGGTTATGCCCCTTTTGGGGGACGGTCTGAGGATGTCAAAAAGATAGAACTGGATTCTGATAAAATCAATCCGGAATGATGCCCCGAAGCTTGAGGCGCTTACTGAGCGCCGGCTGGGATATTCCGAGGAGGCGAGCGGCGATGGTCTGGTTGCCGTTGGCACGGGACATCGCCTCTTCGACGAGCAGTTCGGCCGCTTCACCGAACGTCGGCAGATGCTCCAGACCGGCAAACAGATTCCTTTCCGCGCTTATGGCAGGCGGATTCAGCTTCGCCTCCGGGCGAACGACCGTTTTCAGGAAGGTGTCCATCGAAAGAACCCGGTCGCGGTGGACGCTGACGGCGTTGTATACCAGTGCCTTCAATTCGCGGACGTTGCCTGGAAAACTGTAGGTCGCCAGCAGTTGCAGCAGCTCCCGCGGCGGCGTCGGCTTCTTCTTGCCGAGGGAGCGAGCCGCCTCCTCGAGAAAATGGTCGAGAAGCGGCGCCAGATCACCTTTGCGCTCGCGAAGCGGCGGAACATGAACCATATGCGTACAGAGCCGGTAATACAGATCGCGCCTGAACGAACCGTTCTCCTGCTTGAGCAGGAGATTCTGATGAGTGGCCACAACCACACGTGCTTTGAGGCGTTTGGGGCGATCGCTCCCTAGCGGGAAGTACTCCCCCTCCTGAAGCAGCCTGAGCAGCTTGACTTGGGAAGCGATGCTCAGATCGCCGATTTCGTCCAGGAAAAGCGTGCCGTCGGCGGCCTCCTCGATCATGCCGCGCCGGGTCTGATCGGCCCCGGTGAAGGCGCCGCGCATATGTCCGAACAGGGTGTCGGAGAAGACCGCATCATCCAGTCCCGCCACGTTCACCGATACGAGCTGCCCGCGGCAGCCGCTCAGGGTGTGGGCGGCCCTGGCGATCAGCTCCTTGCCGACACCGCTTTCCCCCAGGATCAGCAGCGGTTCCGTGCTCAGGGCCACCGCCTCGATATAGGAGAATATGGCATGCATCGCGCGATCGGCCGTGACGATGCCGGCAAAGGCGGCCGGGCATTTCAATTCTCCCGACAGCATCCGGCTGGACATCTCGCGATTCTGCCGCTCCAGTTCCAGCATCCGTATCGCCCGCAGTACGCCGCTGACGAGCCGGTCCTCTTCGACCGTTTTGACGAAATAATCGAAGGCTCCCTGCTTGATGCAGTTTACCGCGCTCTCGATCTGGTTCATGCCGCTGATGACGATGACCGCGATTTCCGGGTGGCGCTCGGCGATCATGCCGATCAGCTGGTCACCGCTCAGATAAGGCATCGTCAGGTCGAGCAGGACAAGCCCGATTTCGTGCTGCTCAAGCAGCTCCATAACCGTGCGGCTGTCCTGGCAGGTGATGATGTTCGTAATACCGGCGGAACGCTCCAGGGTGAGCCGCAGGGAGCGGAGCCATGCAGGTTCGTCATCGACGAGCAGAACACCGAAATGTGGATATACAGATGGCTTCAAGGCTGGCTCCTAGTGCTTATCGGCAGTGCCAGGGTCACGGTTGTCCCGACCCCCGGGATTGAATCGAATTCCAGCGAACCGTTATGCTCTTTTACGATGGTGGCCGATACCGACAGTCCGAGTCCGGTGCCGCCGCTTTCCCGTTTGGTGGTAAAAAACGGATCGGTCAGGCGCGGAATATGCTCCGGTTCGATGCCGACACCTTCATCGGCCAGTTTGAGAACAACTGCCCCTGCAGACTGATCGCAGGAGGTGGTCAGAGAGATGCCACGCTCCATGTCCGGCAAAGCCTGGCAGGCATTCAGAATCAGGTTGACGACAACCTGCTCAATCCTCTGGGCATTGCCGAGGATCGTGGGGAGTGAAGGAGCATATTGCGCCACGAAGCGGTTGGTGGCAGAGCGCAGCGATGAATCCACCAGTCGGACGGCCGCCTGCACTACGGCATTGAAATCGACGGCTTCGACCGCCGCAGAGGTGTCCTGACGGGCAAAATCCTTCAATTCCTCCACAATCCGCTTGATACGATTGGCCCCATCCTGCATCTCTTCGAGCAGATGCGGGACCTCGTCGCGCATACGCGAGTACGGGAGCCCCCCCAGCGTGAAATCACCCTGCTGCCGGTAGCGGTCCTCGAGAACCTCCTCGGCGTCCTGATAGACCTCCCTAAGGATCGGCATGTTTAGCAGGATCAGTCCGTTCGGGTTGTTGATCTCGTGGGCGACTCCCGAGACAAGAATGCCGAGGGAGGCCATCTTGTCGGCCTGGATCAGCTTGTCCTGATGGAGCTTCAGTTCGTCAAGGGCGCGTTTGCGTTCGGTCACTTCAAGGGCCAGCTCTTTCGTGCGCTGGGCAACCCGCTTCTGGAGCGTGCGCGACCAGACTACCGTGCCGGCCAGAATCAGGAGCAGCGGCCCGAGTACCATGGCTCCGTACCAGACCACCTTTTCCCAGGCCACCTTGGGAGGCCCGAGCACCCCGAGCCAGCGGTCATAGATATCCTGATACTTGCCGGTCTTCTTCAAAATCGCCAACCCCTCGTTAAAGCGGGCCAGCAGTTCCTCATTCCCCTTCTTCACCGCATAGCAGTATTTCTGGGACGAGATGCTCTTGGCGACCGGAACCAGGTTGGTGAGCTTGTTCTCGCGGATAATATACATGCCGGGGAGCATGGCCAGCACGGCGTAGTCATGCTTGCCGGAGGCCAGCAGCCGCAGCGCATCGGCCGGAGTCTCGGTCATCACGAGGTTTGGCGCAAATCCGAGCGACGACAGATAGTCGTGCATGATCCCGTCGCGGAACACGACGATCTCCTTGCCGCGCAGCCCTTCGATGGAGCTGACCGGGGGAGTATCCCTGCGGGCGAAGATGGCGTGATTGATGATGGTGTGGGGGGGGGAGAACGACAGTGTTCTGGTGCGATCCTCCGAGAAGGAAATTCCCTGCAGGACGCCCACGGAACCGGCCAACAGCGCGTTGCGCATCTCCGACCAGCCTCCGAAGCGGAATTCAACCTTCATCCCCATGACATCGGCAATCGCCCTGGTGAGATCGACGTTGTAACCGGCCGGCTGGCCGTTCTTGTCCAGAAATTCGTACGGGGGATAGTCGCGGTCGCCGCCGACAATAATAACCGGCTGGGAAGATACGTCGATCTCCGCCGCCGGGGCGGCAGCGGGATGAAGGCAGAGAAGCAGCAGTGCCAGTATGGTCAGCACAGTTTTCTTCATGGCCGGATTTTTATTGCGGTGTGTTTAATGATTAGCTGCTTCCTCAATAGTCTCTGGCCGGTTCAGCAATGTGGCATTGAGGGTTGCGGCTCAAGTGCACGAAATGCGCTGCGCATCGATCTCCGGCAACATGAGGACGAACGGCCTTTCCGCATTTTATACACTCAAAGACAAGCGTATTTCTACTTCCGGCCGGCGCGGCGTTTCTGACTGCCAGCGCTTTTTCAACGGTAATGATATGACCAAAAAATTTACATTGAGTTGCTATTGACATTACGTATCTCCCATTATCGAATAAATTACAGGTCATAATGAATGCATTCAAGGTACAATTTAAAACACAATTATAGGATTGTAAAAGGAATTTTATTGCATCTGGTAAGCCATCAAGCCAGCTCTTCGGTGGTACCGGCCCCAAAGTCAACGGGGAGCTGATTATCGTGCATCAGCTCCTTCTTGTCATTCAACAAAAAGTGCAGAACCCAAATCCAAACCCGGTATCACGCGACGAAAGGCTTCTAAGCAAATATTGATTTGGTTTTACTCTGAAATCAAGCGCCGCTATTCGCCTTCCAAGCGACAAAGATCTTCAATCAGATCACGGGAAAGCCATATCCCGGAACTGCCGAGCTTGGCAAATGCGTCCCTTAAAGACGGCAATAGATTGCGCCTCCGTGCCAACACTAATATTCCGGCAGTTCCAATACACTTGCACCCCAAGGTATCTGCACAGCGGCGGGCTTCGCGGTCATCAAGCACTACTCGATGGGAGGGATTTTGTAGCGCAAACGAAATTACTTCACTCTCACCTCGCCCCAGATCCCAAGCAGCGACTCTCAAATCAAGGGGTATTTTAGGTTCTGTTTTCAGCCAGGGTTGTTTTGCCAGATGTTCGGCAGGGAAATCATTTTTTCCGGAATCGGTTACTTCATTGAGGACAGCTTCTGGTACTGATATTTCCTGAAACAGTGCGGGCAACAAATCCTGAAACCCGCTTTTAAACAAACAAATAAGCGGAGAGGCATTTACTACAACCCGTTCATTTGACATCGGACAACTCGGCCAAAACCTCTTGAGCGCCATATTGAAAAGGTGAAACCCTGAATCGCCCCAAGGCTTCCATGAAATCCACTCGTGACAACCCTGCTATTTCGGCGGCCTTCTCCTGGGATATTGTCGTCATTTCATACCATTTTACGGCGGCGGCAATACGCATCTCCCGGCCGAACTCGTCGGGGCTTTTATGTAATGCCGAAAAAGCACCCTCCGGAAAATCAAGCCTCAAGGCAACTGACATATTAATCTCCTTCCCGCTTTAACTGTATATAAACACAGCTGTAAATGAAATACGTATAACATAGCCTGACAGAGTAGTGATAGGGATTTCTGGCCCCATTTGGGGCACCCTGCGGTATCACGGTGGGCTATAAGCACGCCCCCGCTATATTTGGCCTAAAACAGCGCATTTCTATGGCGCTTTTGGCCTCTCAAGTCAACTATTCTAATCCCATTTCAACCCTGTTCTACCCGCCTAGAAATCCTCCCCTGCCACTGTCACACCAGTTCCTCGATCTTGCCGCCCGGTTTCAGGACAAACCTGGTGCCGCGCCATTCAACCCGGTTCCCTGAAAAGGAGAGCGCCCAGGTGAAAAAGGCCAGCATGTCCCGTAGCGGGAGCAGCCAGAGCCAGCGGGGAAAGAGCCCGTCCCGGACGAAGCGGCGGCTGAAGAAGGTACAGACACAGAGGCGCACGCCGTACAGCAGCAGGGCGGCGGCCAGGCCGGCTGCCGGTGACGGGGCCAGCAGCGTTGCCAGCAGGGCGGCGGGAAACGGGAGCGTAATCCCGGAGGCCAGGTAGCCTCCCGGACGGCTGACCCTCATGGTCCGGGCCCAGCGCAACTGCCGGGACAGCACCGCCTTGAGATTTTCGGCCTTGACGACACTCTCGACGAAACAGGGGTCAAGGGCGATCCGCCACCCGGCATGATGAATCTTGTTGCCAAGCTGGTAGTCATCGGCCAGATAATCTGCCAGCGCCTCAAAACCACCGATCGCCGCAAGCGCTTCGCGTCTGACCGCCATCGAAGCGCCGAGGGCGAAGGTAAGTCCCTCAAGCTGGCGGGCCACCAAGACATTAGGAATCATCTCGGCGGTAAAACCGGTCGCTTCCAGGGCGGTGGCGATGCCATGGACGCTGGAGGTGCGGTACAGCGATGTGACCAGGCCGACCTTTGGATCGCGGAAATGGGCGACCACCGACTGCAGGTAATCCGGTGCGACCTTGATGTCACTGTCGCAGACGATGACGATGTCATGCCGGGCATGGGGAAAGGCGTTGATCAGGTTGCATACTTTATGATTCGGCCCGTGCAGGGATGGATTGATGATCAGTTTGATGTCGTGCCCGGGGAAATCGGCCATCAGCCGGCGGATGATCGGGATAACCTGGTCATCGGGCGACGCGGCGGCGAAAACGAGCTGCATATCTCCCGGGTACTGCTGGCAGCAGAACGAGGCGAAGTTGTCGTAACTATCCTCGTCCATCCCTTTGACCGGTTTCAGGATCGAAACCCCGGGAGGTGACGGCTGCGAGGGGGTGCGGCGCTCTTTTTTGAAAAACTTCAGCCCGCAGGCAAGCGAGATCAGCGAATAGGCGAGTGCCGGGAGGATGGCTATGAAGGGGAGCGCGTTACGGAGCATATAAGACGGCACAAAACCGTTCTTTACCGCAAAGGCGCAAAGTGCGCAAAGAATAACTTCTCATTCTGTGAACCTCAGTGTTGCAGTGCATATCCCCGGAATCTCCTGGCGTTTCTTGGCGTTCTTCGCGTCTTGGCGGTTCAACTGCTTTTCATGTTATTAAAAGCGCTTTCTGGACGAGGAGCAGGTACGGCGCCCCCGCGGTGACATTGGTCTGCCCCATGCGCCAGCAGTGACAGGCGCGTGGATCCAGCCCGGCCGCCTACTTCTCGACGGCCGACTGCTCGTCCGCGCCGCCGTCGTGCCCCGGATACACAGTCACTACTATGACCCCTCCCGCCGCCAGCAGACCCAGCGACCGCTCCAGGGCGACGCCGGTCGTATCCGGACGCGTGACGATGCCCCGGTCCCCCCCGGGGAGGTAGCCGAGATTGAACAGCACGACCTGCACCGGCGCCTTGACATGCTCTGCCAGCTCTTCGTGTCCGACCGTCAGTAGCGTAACCCGCTCCGCCAGTCCCGCTTCCTCCAGTCTGCGGCCAGTCTCTTCAATCGCCTGCCGTTGAATGTCAAAACCCCAGACGTGGCCATGTACGCCGACCAGGCGTGCCAGCAGCAGGGTGTCATGCCCGTTGCCGCAGGTCGCATCGACGGCGGCATGTCCGTCACGCATGAAGATGTGCAGGAACAGGTGCGAAAGCGGCACCGGCCCGCGCAGCGCCGGTATGGAGGGGAGAGAGGAATCCGTCATGGCGGCAGAGATTAGCAGAATCCGGGGAGTTTGACCACAAAGGATTTGTTTGTAATCGGGCGCTAAAAAGGGTACTACGACAGCATGATACTGAGAAAAACAGCCGGAAAAGATCATAACGGCCTCCGTCTGGATGATGCCGTGGCAACCCTCTGCCAGGGGGTCAGCAAATCGGAGGCGCGGCGCATCATCGACCGGGGAGGGTGTACGGTCAATGTCGCCCTGGTGCGGGTGGTGTCGCGAAGCGTCAGGACGGGTGATGTCATCGAGATCGGCGTGATGGAGGCGGGGCGGTTTCGGGAACTGCTGCTGCCGCCGGAGGCGCTGCTGTATGAGGACGGGGAGCTGATTGCCGTCAACAAACCGGCCGGAATCAACAGCCAGCGCACCCCTTATCAGTTGAAAGGCACGCTGGAATACTGGGTGTCGGAATATTTCAAGGCGCAGGGGAACAGTGAACCGGCCAGGGTGGTCCACCGCCTCGATCGCGGCACATCGGGAGCGATGCTTTTCCCGAAGAACCGGCAGGCGGCGGGACGACTCTCCAAACTGTTTCAGGATGGCCTGGTCGACAAGTTGTACTTGGCGCTGGTGTCCGGGCGTCCCGAGCGGGAAGAGTGGACGGTGGATGCGCCGATCGGCAAGGTAGCTTCAGCGCGGTACGGAATAGTTGAGGGGGGCAAGGCGGCGGTCACCGAATTCCGGACCATTGCCTCGTCGGGTGAGGTGTCGCTGGTGGAGGCGAGGCCGCTGACCGGCCGCACCCATCAGATCCGGGTGCACCTCGCTTCGGCCGGTCTGCCGATAGTCGGCGACTCAACCTACGGCGGCGTACCTGCCGGGCGGATGATGCTGCACTGCTCGGCGATGACGTTTCAGAATGGGAAAGGGGTGGAGGTTACTGTCTCTGCTCCGCTTGACGGAGAGTTTGAGGAGCGGGTTCGGGATCTGCCGAAGATTATTCTCCAAAAACCTGGGCGCTGAAGATGTAGATATCACACTCCCCCTGCCATGCATCCTGCGGCAGACCGGCCTTGATGCAGGTGTGCTGCAGGAACTGCTCGCGATTCCAGCCGTATTCGGTTGCCACCTGCGGGAGGAGCACCCCGCGATAACTCCCCTTGATGATGTAAATGCCATGTTTACCGACCTTGATTTGCTCGACGGAAGCAATCTTTTCCAGCGGCGACAGCACCGAAATATCGAGGTTGAAATCGGCCAGATCATTACCCTTCATCGGGTAAAAGCGCGGATCGCGGGTCGCGGCCGAAACCGCCATCTCCTGCACCAGCTGATACAGCGGCTGGTCGGAGACAAAATTGCCGATGCATCCGCGCAACTCCCCATTCTGTTTGATCGTGACAAAACAGCCGGAGTGAAGATTTAGCCCCGGTGACGTCGATACTACGGCCGGTGCTTTCAGGTTGGTGACATAGCCGACAATCGCATCCCGGGCGATCTTCAGCAGGTCTTTCCGTTCTTTTTTGGTCAAGAGATCCGACATGGTTCACCCCGTCAATTTGTGAAAGCAGAAAATTTATTTAGTCTCTTGCGGCTTGAATCGATTAAACCTGAAGGACAAATTAACATGAATGGACAGGATTAACTGGATGAAAGTCATTGGTCTAACCTGAAATGACTTTTGTTTTTTATCCTGTATATCCTGTTAATCCCTGTTCTCTTTTGGTTCCGGCTAGTCGGCTAAGATCAGTAATTCTTGCGCCGGAACAGTCCGGTCTTGATGCTGGTCACCCGGTCCAGAAAGAGAATGCCGTCGAGATGATCCATTTCGTGCTGAATGGCGACCGCCTCAAAACCGCTGGCGGTAATGACCTGAACGTTCCCCTGCGGCAGGGTGAATTGCAGCGTAATCTCGGTCGCCCGATCGACATCGCCGGTGTAATCGGGCACGCTCATGCACCCCTCGCGCATGGTCGCCGAGCCGCTCCGATCCGTGATTTCCGGATTGATCATGCAGAGCAGGCCGTGATTGTTCTCCTTCCCGTGGCGGTTTTTGGAAACATCCACCACACAGACCCGAAGGGTGACGCCTATCTGCGGAGCCGCAACACCGACCGAACCGGGCCCCTCGTGCATCGTATCGACCAGATCCTGAATCAGGTGATGAATACTCCGGTCGATATGTTCGACGCGGTTGCAGAGTTTTTTCAGCACCGGATGCGGATAACGTAAAATCGGTTGAACCGGCATCGTCAGAAAGCCACCGGAGTGATCACCCGGACGCCGATCTCCACGTTCAGCTCCTTTTTCAGGGCGGCCAGCGTCCATTCAACCCCCTCGGCTGTTTCTCCGTCCGGTAGGGACACCTCCAGCATCAAGACGTAGACAGGCTCCTCGGCCGTGCCGATCAGCCTGGTGTTGAGATCGGTAATGTTAATTCCGCGAGCGGCCAGCTCGCTAGTGACGCGATAAACGATGCCCGGCTGGTCGGCGCCGTAGACCGAGATCATGCAAATTTCGCCGCTGCTCTCCTGACGGGTCACCTCGTCGGGGTGGAGAGTGCGAACCCCCAGTGTCAACCCTATCCGGTCACAGACCGGTTTCAATTCTTCAACAAGCCTTGATTTGCTGAACGGCTTTTTAAGCGACACAATCATGATCATGGCAAACTCGCCACCCAGCATCGTGCAGCTGGAATCGGCGATATTGCAGCCGAGGTTGAAAAGCCCCTCGGTTACTGCGGCGACGATACCGGGGCGGTCTTTGCCGACCACGGAGAGGGCGAAATGCAGGATTTCCGGCTGTTGTGTCATGGCAAACCTCTCAGGTTATAGTTGTCCGGTTATCGCACCAAAACGATTTCATCTGCAATTGTTTTTTTGCATGTATGATGTATCATGCGTGATGCCAATTCATAACCAAATCAAGCGTTATGAGGTTGCGTAAACTTGCGCAGGAAACGATTCATCTGAAGGCCACGATTGGAGAACAACGAATGCCCGCTGACTACCGCAACTCCCGGACGGAAAGGCTTCAACCGGAACATTCCGTCAACGGGGGAGCGCTTTTGCCTCACGACGCACTCATCCCGTTGATTATCCTTGTCGCCGCGCTAGCCGCATATCTTCCTGGAATCGGGGGCAACTTTCTTATCAACTGGGACGACAACAAATACATTGTTGAAAACGCCGCTGCCCACGGTTTTTCCATCGCCAACCTGAAGTCGGCGTTCACGAATATTTATGTGGGCAATTACGCCCCGCTTCACATCGTCTCCTACATGGCCGACTATGCGGTATGGGGCCTTAAACCGCAGGGATATCGGCTTGTCAATATCCTCCTCCATGCGGCAAACGGCACGCTTTTATACCACCTCCTGCGAAAGATGACCTGGCGGAAGATACCGGCACTGCTGGCCGCACTTTTCTTCGTCCTCCACCCCGTACAGGTCGAAAGCGTCACCTGGATTTCGCAACGTAAAACGGTCCTGGCGATGTTTTTCTCGTTAGCTAGTTTTTTACTCTATATCCGGGCTGCCGACTCGTGCCGATCCGGATACCTGCGGTTCATCCCCTCACTTGTCACCCTGGTGCTGGCGCTGTTAACCAAGCCCGTTGCCGTCTTCCTGCCACCGCTGTACCTGGCATACGAGGTGATAATGAAAAAAAACCGCGATTGGCCGGACCTGATACGAAAGATATCCCCGTTCCTGCTGCTTTCCTTCGCATTCTGCCTCCTGACCATGACAACGCAGCATGAGGGAAGAACCGGATGGCACGGAGGCACGCCAATGGCTACCTTCTGCACTATGCTGCCGATATTCATGCACTATCTGGGCATGCTGATATTTCCGGCAAGCCTGAGCGCGCTCTATGACACTCCCATCCATCACTCGCTGTTTGAACCGGTCGTTGCCGGTTCCTTGTTCGCGTTAATGGCCATACTTGGAGGGGCGGTTATCCTGAGCAGAAGGAGACCGGACGGACTGTTCTGGTTCTGGTTCGCAATACTGGCGTTCATCCCGGTCAGCCAGATTGTTCCGCTTACGACCCTGATGAACGATCGCTATCTTTATTTTCCTCTGGCCGGTGTGTCAGCACTCGTCTTCGGTATTTTATCGCCGCTTATCAATAGTGGAGAGCCCAGAGGACGCATGGTTATCTGCATATCGGTCGTCGTGCTGGTTCTTCTTGCGATTGCGTCAGGCCGGCGTACCCTTGTCTGGAAGGATGAGTTGAGCCTTTGGACCGATTCCGTACAAAAAGCCCCGGGAAACCGTTTCGCCCGCCAGGGGCTTGCCGAGGCGCTTGAATCGCGGGGCGATCTGGCTGGCGCCGCCGTGCAGTATATGGAGGCGCTGAGGAGAGATCCCGGTTCTCCTGAGCTCAATTCCCAGTCAGGTGTCGTACTTGCACAGCTCAAGGATTTTCCCCGCGCAATTCCCCTCATGCGGACAGCGGTGCGGCTCAGCCCTGCGAACGCCGGTTACAGGATGAACCTTGTCGGCGCGCTTCTTGAGAGCAGGGATTACCATGAAGCCATCGTTGAAATGAAGATACTTGACGGGTATTCGTCTCCTACGACACGGAACAGCTGCATGTTGGGAGCACTTTACGAAAAAATTGGCGACAATACCACCGCCTCGGTTTATTATTCCAAGGCCATGCAGATCAATGGCGGAAAGCCAAGTGAGGAATGCTCTGCAATCAGGGGAATACTGGAGCTTCGCTGACACCAGACCCTGAAATATAAAATTATCACCCTGATTTGCCGAATTACGCAAAAGCCGGAGCGAAGCGCTTCCGGCGAGGAGGATGAAACATGACTAAAACCACTGTCCGTTCCGTCTGCCCCTACGACTGCCCCGATGCCTGCGGTCTGCTGGTCTCCGTAGAAAACGGCCGTGCCGTCAGCGTTTGCGGTGATCCTGATCATCCGGTTACGCGCGGACTGCTCTGCCCGAAGATGGGTCATTATGAGCATACGGTTCACTCTCCCCGGCGGCTGACAACTCCGCTACGCAGGGTCGGAAAGAAAGGGGCGGGAGAATTCGAGCCGATCTCCTGGGGGCTGGCGATCGAACTCATCTGTTCCCGCTGGCATGACATAATTGCCGGTCATGGAGCGGAAGCGATCCTCCCCTACTCATACGCCGGAACGATGGGGCTGGTGCAGCGCAATGCCGGCCATGCCTTTTTCCACAAGCTGGGCGCATCGCGGCTGGAGCGGACGATCTGCTCACCAGCCAAGGATGCCGGCTGGAAGGCGCTTATGGGGGATACCCCGGCCATGGAACCGGCTGAAATAGAGTGCAGCGACCTGGTGATCCTGTGGGGGATCAATGCCGCCGCCACCAGCATCCACGCGATGCGCGATACTCAGACCGCACGGCGGCGGGGCGCGCGGGTGCTGGCGATAGATACCTACCGCACTCCGACCTGCGAATCGGTCGACGAAGCATTCATGATCCGCCCCGGGTCTGATGGCGCCCTGGCACTCGGGATGCTGCACGTCATCGAACGTGAGGGGCTGCTTGACCGGGAGTTCATCTCCGCCAATGTGCTCGGATTCGAGGAGCTCGCGGCACGGATTCTGCCGGATTGTTCCCCTGCCCAGATGTCGGCGGTCTGCGGGCTGCCGGCCGAAGTCATCGAGCGGCTGGCAAGGGAGTATGCCGGGGCAAAGGCCCCCTTCATTCGTCTGGGGAGCGGACTGACGCGCTACGGCAACGGCGCGATGACCGTACGCACGGTCAGCTGTCTGCCGGCAGTTGCAGGTGCCTGGAGAAGACCGGGAGGAGGCATCTTCACCGGCACCTCCACCGGAGGAGCGTTTCCGCTGCAGAGGGTGACCCGGGAGGACTTCATCGGGAACATGCCGCGTCTGGTCAGCATGAACCAGCTCGGCGCTGCGCTGACAGATCTGGCAGATCCGCCGGTGATGTCGCTGTACGTCTATCACTCCAACCCCGCCTCCATCGCTCCCGACCAGAACGCCGTCATCCGGGGGCTGGAGCGGGAGGATCTGTTTACGGTTGTCCATGAACGCTTCCTGACCGACACCGCCCGTTATGCCGACATCGTCCTGCCGGCCACCTCTTCGCTGGAACATCCCGATCTGTATCGCTGCTACGGCAGCTACCAGGCCCAGCGCTGCGGCGCCGCCATTGCGCCGGTTGGCGAATCAAAAAGCAACCGGGAACTGTTTTCCCTGCTGGCGGCCGGAATGGGGTGGGATGAACCCTTTTTCCGCCTGACGACGGACGAACTGGTCGAGCTGCTGCTGGCCGAGGAAAATCCCTGGCGGAGCGGAACCGTGACCGACCGGCTACGGCGGGGGGAACCGGTCATGCTGACTCCGCCGACGGAGCCCAAGAAGGAATGGCTGACCCCCTCGGGGAAGATCGAGATTCTGAACGTGCTGGAATCTGAACCGTTGCCGCGCCTCCTCCCGACTCATGCCGGGCGGGATGGCTACCCGCTCTGCCTGCAGCCGGCGGCCTCACTATTCGCCCTCAATTCGAGTTTTTATGAGCAGGACGATCTGCGGTCGAAGCAAAGCTGCATGGAGCTGATGATGAACCGGAGCGATGCCGAGGCAAGGGGTCTGGCCGATGGGCAAGAGGTGACCGCCTGCAATGATCGGGGGTCAGTCCGTTTTACCCTGCGGGTCTCGGAGCGGGTGCCGGCCGGAACGGTTGTTACCGAAGGGGTCTGGTGGCGGGAATTTATCCCCGGCGACCGCGGAGTCAATGCCCTGACGTCGCAACGGCTGACGGACGGCGGGCGGGGGAGTACACTTTATGATGTGACGGTGGAGGTAATGGGGGCGTAGGCTTCGACTCCGCTCAGCCAACGCGGCTTCGGCTCCCTTCGACGGTTCGGCAGGCTCACCACACCGCTCAGCTCAGGGAACGAGCGGTGGATGAGCGGAGCCGAAGCCCACCTCTTGCCAGGCCAGCGCCGCCGCCCCGAGAATCGCGCCGGTCGCCTCAGGCAGATCTGATCGCAGCAGCCTTACCTTACCCTTGTACGGGCTGAACAGAAACTCCTCCAGATAGCGCCGCGCCGGAATGATCAGCAGATCGCCCGCCGCAGCCAACCCGCCGGAGAGGAAGATCGCTTCGGGGGCCGTGTGCGCGACGGCATCGGCCAGCTTCATCCCGAGAATCCTTGCCGTCGTATCGAAGGCCGCCAGCGCAATCGAATCCCCCCCGCAAGCCGCCTCATAGATCAGTTTTGAGTTCATGTCGTTGGAATTCACGTCTCGCAGTCTGCTCGGATCACTCCGCTGCGCCAGCAGCTCGGAAACGGTACGGCAGATGCCGGTGGCGGAAACGTATGTTTCCAGACATCCCCGCTTTCCGCAGGCGCAGCGTCGCCCCTCCGGATCGACTGTCGTATGGCCTAGTTCGCCGGCAAAGCCGTCGGCGCCGTACAGCAGCTCACCATTTACAATGATGCCGCTCCCGAGGCCGGTTCCCAGTGTGATGACGATGGCATGCTTCATCCCGCGTGCGGCGCCGAACAGCAGCTCGCCGATTGCGGCGGCGTTGGCGTCATTGGTTACCGCAACCGGCAGATCATACCGCTGCCGGAACAGCTCCACCAGATTGACAGACGCTCCCCAACTCAGGTTGACCGGTTTTTCAACCGTCCCCCGAAGATAGTTGGCGTTGGGCGCCCCGATACCGATTCCCGCGATCCCCGTCCGGGGCGGGAGTGTTGCGCGCAGCTTTTCGATATTGTCACATAGACGGGAAACCAGCCTGTCTGCCGGCTGATGGGCATCCGTAGCCAAGGTCGCCTCGCCAATCAGGACGCCGTGACGATCGACAAAGCCGAGGGATGTGGTCGTCCCGCCGATATCTATTCCGATCACACAATCGTCCGTCCGCATGGCTGCTCCTTGAGAAAAAAATATCACTAATCAATCGTCAGCTTGTAACCCTTCCCTTCCAGATAACCGACAATCTCCTTGATATGGTCGTAGCCGCGCGTCTCCAGCTCCAGTGAGACGTCCGTTCTGCCGATGGCCAGAGATTTAGAGCGCCGGTCATGGGTAATATGAAAAATATTGGCGCGAGTGGCGGCGATGTTTTCAGCCAATGTCGCCAGGGCCCCCGGGTGGTCGTCAAGTTCGATGGTCAGTTTGAGGTAACGCCCGCCGGCAATCAGGCCACGTTCCACCACCAGTGAAATGGTCTTGACGTCAATATTACCGCCGGACAGCAGACAGACGGTCTTCCCTTCGAGATTTGGAATCCGGTGATTTATGACCGCCGCCAGGGTGACCGCTCCCGCTCCTTCGACCAGCATTTTGGTCTTCTCCAGCAGCGATACGATCGCCAGGGCGATATCCTCCTCTTCCACCTGCACGATTTCATTAACGAGGGCATGGATCACCGGCACCGTCCGTGAACCGGGAAGTTTGACGGCTATGCCGTCTGCCAAAGTAACACGTACCGGTTGCTCGGTCGGTTT
>WNGL01001241.1_pt1 | contig 31042 bp, 21 predicted proteins | sample 5400591 | NCBI WGS metagenome assembly WNGL01 (sample SAMN13153377, study PRJNA577476) | soil metagenome | isolation source: 80 cm soil or saprolite under Garry oak tree replicate 1 | place: USA:California | collected 2016-06-15 | reverse complement strand
CTTCTTTCAAAGCTCGCAGGCTCTTGTTACTGTTGCGCAGATTGGTGACATACGCATCCCACTCTGATTCGCGCCCCTGCTTCTGGTACAACCGCCTGACCCGGATCAGGTAGCCTGTCGCCTGCTGGTAATTCTCGCGACCGCGTCCTTCAATGAGTCTCTGGACAATGCTCTTGTACAGGCGAATCGCCTCATCCGGATAAGACTCCTCCGCGGCTTGTGCCACTTGCGCTTGATAGCTACTCGACGCGGCTTCAGCGCGGTAGCCATATCCGTAGAGCGATGTCCTCGGTGCGCGCTCCATCTCTGCTAGAGCAGCTAACGCCTGATCGACTTCTCCCTCGTCCAGGTAGATAGTGACGAGTGCCCCCCAACGGCTCTGCTGCTCTAACGTCTGGATCAACTGTGGCCGCAGACCAGGCCACACCTCTTCCGGTTCTCCGGCTGCCTGCGCTGCCAAGTGCACGGAGCGATAGGTGGCATCATCCGGGTTGGCCTGGAAGCGAGCAAGCTCTATGTTCAGGGCTTGCTTTGCCTTGCCGTACAGGAGGTACTTTTCGCTCAACCAGCGCCGGTAGTTGTCAACCGTGAATGCCCTTGTGAAGTCCTGCGACTTGCCCTGCGGAGCAGCTTCGACCTCTTTGAGCCTTGTTTCCACAAATACCTGGGCCTGCTCTCGCCACAGTTCTCCCAAATTCAGCAGTTGCTCAGCGAACCAGGTCACATCCCCGGACTCAATCAGGTTGGCCTGGGCGACACCCAGTGCTTCGTTTTCACGGCCAAGCTGTAGGAATTTCTCCGCCAATTCCTTGTACAGACCGGCATGGCGATACTCCTCGAGCACGTCCTCGTCGCTAGAGTGTTCTGCTTGTTTCAGCTTCACCAGGAAATCGACAATGCCGCGGTTGCGCCATGTGCTTGAAGAATCTTGCTCCGGCCTCATCTCCTCACGCAGCCATGCCTCAATCGTCTTCCGTTCCTGCCCCGTTCCGTTCTCCGCCACCACTTCAGCAATATCCACTCCGATCCCGCCGTAATTGTTTCCAAATTTCCAGAGGTCGAACAGTGCTGACAGCAGTTCTTCGCGATCTTCAGCATCGAATTGTTCCCGTTTTGGAAGGGTCGATTGAACAGTCAGGCACCCTACCAGGCCAGCGGCGCACTGTCCCATAACCCAACTGACCTGACCCTCGTCGTGTAACCCCTCGTATTGCATGATGGTTTCCTCGGCAAGTGTGGCATACACAACCTGCGCGTTGGCCCACTCGCCCGCCTCGGCAAAGCTCTTGCCAATGTCACACAACTCCTCTAAATCACTAGAAACACGACTGGCAGCGCCCCATCCTTCTCCCGCGTTATAGAATGCCGAGTCCACCTGACTGCTAATCGTCGCGGGATCAACCGTGCGTTCTTTCCCTCTTCCTGGTCTATTCTTCTCCTGCGCCGGGGCGGCCAGAGGAAGTTCTACCAGCAGTTCAATCATGGGTTCTATGTCAGGCTGCCGCTGCACCAGTTGTTCCAGCAGAGCCAGTAACTCCTCGCGACTCTTCTCGTCCAATCGTCCCATGAGCCGCGAACGTACCACAAAGCGCTCCGGCTGATGCAGCCAGGTGAGCAGCAAAGCCACCAGGTGCTCACAAAAACCTCCCCGTGGGCAACTACAACCAGTGGAAGCAAGCTTGCGAGCACTTTTATCACCCGCCGGCAGCAAAGTCGCCTCCACCCGGTACGTGTTCCCACTAGAATCGTGATAGAACGCCCTGAGCACCGACTCACTCAGTGCAGGCTCAACGATCGCGTTCTGAAGATAGGAGTCATACCCCTTCCGAAAGCTTGCATCATCGGCATAGGCTTGAATATCAGCTTCCGACAACGCCCTGAACCGACCTTCCACATCCACTCCAGTTAGGACCTTTGCCATAGTTGTTCCCTCCGTTCCAACTCTCTGTAATCCTCTCAACACAAAGGACGTTCATCTGTTATGTATCCTGGTTACCCTCTGCCATCGCTTGCCTGGCATGCCTTTTTCCTGCTGGGCGAGGGTCTCGATCAAGTTATACATCAAGGCACCAGAAATAACCAGGCAACGGCTCTACTATCGGAGAAGACCATCCCGTCAGGGAGGTTTGCAACCGAACACTTTGCGGGAAGGCCATATCCCATCCGCATAACATCTTATTCCATTCCCTCACTAAAGGCGCCCTTTCTGTTGCAACTCTGCTCTTTCCTCGTCCCTTGCTTTGTAGCGTATCTGGGTTTAGAATGCAAGAAGAAACATGGTAGTATCGTCCCACGGACGAGATTGTTGCAGCGATCAGTTGTGGATAAGGCAGTAGATCAGCATGTTTAGCAGTATTCACCTGTAACAGGAGGATAGATATGACTCATCAGGCCAAAGATGAAGCACGTGAGGAGCGCATCACCATGGAGATCATTGTGGATGCCTATGGTCCTGAAGAGCAAGCGTTAGGATGGTATTACTATCTCGAAGAGAACTTACACTTCCCGTTTTCTGCCAGGTGCATTGCTCACCGCTCGATCTCGCCCTTGAAACCGGGAGATGAAGTCGAGGTCGTAGGAATGCCCCCTGAAGAGGAATGCGAGCATAATATGTTCGTACTGATACGATGGGAATCTCACGAGTTTGGTGTTCCCTTGATACAATTGGAGGGCATTCAAGTGGACGAGAAGACCCAACAGGCTATTGAGGATTGGCACTATTGGGTCAATCAGGGATACGAGTTGTAAATCAAGCAAGAACGGCTCTGACGTATTTTGCGGCCCTGCACCCGGAGCTCACATTCGGTCACGTGGTGCTCTGCCAGTCATTTCGCAACCCGGCTTTGCTGGCCAAGATGACGACGACCGCTCAATTTCTGAGCGGCGGTCGCTTCATTCTCGGCATCGGCGCTGGCTGGAAGGAGGACGAGTATAGAGCCTACGGTTACGACTTCCCACCGGCTGGCACACGGGTCGAGGAACTCACCGAGGCGTTACAAATCATCAGGGCCATGTGGCACGATGAACGGGCAACAGTCCACGGGAAGCACTACCATGTCGTTGATGCCTGATGCGAACCCAAGTCTGACCCGCTTCCTACGATGATGGTGGTGGCCTCCAGCCGCGCATGCTGCGCGTAGCCACCCGCTACACCGACTGGTGGAGCATCTCCTGGACGGGCATCGACATGTATCGCATGCCCGTGGAAGAGTTTGAGCGCGCCTGTACCGAAGTGCAGCGCGACCGGCAACAGCGCGCTACGCCTGGTATGGCGGCTGTGTCTGTGGGCAGACCGAAGTTGTCGTGAAAAAGCTCAACACCAACAACTACAGTGGAGAGAGCCTTCCTCGGCACTCCAGCTCAACTGATCGAGCAGATGCAGCAGTTCGTCGATCTCGGCGTCGATTACTTCATGCTGCAAGGCGGTGGGTTTCCAGACCTGACAACGCTCGAGTTGCTGATCTCCGAGGGCTGCCAGCACTCAACCGCTAGTTCTCTGCGCTGAGCACATGGCCTCGACCAGCAGAGGGAAAAGGAAGGTAACTACTCAGCTTTGAGAAGAGTATTTGAGTAGTTATCTTTTTTCGATAGTGACTCGAGGAAGGGGTGATAGAATAGAGGGTAGGAGGTGAAGCATGAACGAGCGAGAGAAGAAGGAGCACAGTAGTCTGCCCCCTGTCCGAATCCCCAATGCTCACAGTTCAGATCCGATCTTAATATGTATGTCAGAGTTGAGACAAACGGCATCTTGATTTCTGGCAAAAACTCTGTATTCTTATGTGTGGACTAAGATACTCTTATCGGCCCGCCCAACATTTGTGATAAAATCGGCCCAGGATTTATTGTAGCGGGCCCAATATATTTGATAATTTACAACATTGGTGATTGTCAGAAATATTTGGCAGGAGCTCAGCACTGTTGAGCGTGAGGTAATGCTTATCGTCACAAACTTCTGGCGGCTTTTCTCACAAATATTTGGCGAAACCTCGCTTATCGCCACAAATATTTGGCAGAACTAAACCTGCATTGCCCAAGATTCAGAACAAGCGGGCCAGGCAACTGGGTAAGGAAAATATTCACCAACTCCTGGAGAAGAGCCTCCTGATTAACTTCAACATTGTTGCTAAGGCTGTCAGGACCTTCACAGCTTGATGCGGATTTTAGATTTGTCTCGGAGTGACATCGGCTTTGCAAGAGATCAAAGGTGGTTTTGCACTGGAGCAGTGTCTACAACCGCCTCTTTTGGGGATGCTATAAAGGAAGAATGCAAACACGTCTATTTATAGGGCTTACATCAAGAGAAGGAAGAGACTTAGCAGCAGGTGCGAACTTGCGCGAGTCGGTGATAGAAGAGGCCAGATTGTGGTGTTATGAGCATCTCAACCTTTATGTTTCTCGCCATCAACCGCCGGTCTGCCTGGCCTCCTTAGAGATAAGCTGGGAGCAATCTTCTTGAACGTGATTACGTCTTGGTTCAAAAAGTCCTAGCTATCCTCCCAACATTTCCAGTGTTCGCAATATAAACAAGGCCTGTCCCCTCTCCAAATTATCACAAAGAACGTGCCAATCACGCTCTCCTCTCCTGATACGGTGGATTGCTGTGATGAGAGCCTTCTCATCTCCATCAAGTTGTCTTAAACTGAGCTGGTTTGGCTCAACAGTATGTTCTGCCGGCCTATGGTCTCTAGCAACGGCTGCTACTTCTGCAATGAGCGTTCCATACTTATGATCCATAGCAGAGCGATTGGGCTCAAAAGCGGCGTAGGTCTCCCTTTCTCGCCGACGATAGCTTTGTGCTGCTTTTGTTCGTCCCTCCATTCGAGCTAGAGCGCCTAGCAGGTACAGTGCCCTCCAAATTTCTGCAGAGCTATCAAGCCTTTCAAGGATTGCCAGGGCTTGCTCAGCATACCTTCGCGTTTCGGCGAGACGGGCAGGTGATATACGTCTTTCATTTATTCCACGTCCCAGGAAATCGGCGATGTTAACGTACGCTAGTGCCCTACGCTCAGGATGCAACCTCTCCACTAAATCCAGTACTCTTCGATACCAACCTTCAGCCTCTTCATACCTTCCCATACTCTCCGTAATACTGGCAAGTTCGTTGCAATCTCCAGCAATCCCTGCTGCATTGTCTAGCTGCTTTTCTCTCTGTAGACTTTCAAGATAGCACCGTTCGGCTTCGTCCCACTCCATTCGCTCTAACGCGACCCATCCCAATTGATGCCATGCAATGGCTTCCAACTTCACATCACCTAATAATTGCGAGATCTCCAAAGCTGCGCTGTAACGCGAACGCGCCTCGCTGAAGTTCTTCTGGGCCATTGCAATGTCCCCTAGCTGAATATGAATGGCGGCTTGGCCTGACCGATCTTGCTGTTTGACCGTCTCCTGTAACTCTTTTTCGAAGATGTGTTTAGCCTGGTCATACTGTCCTTGATCCAACAGGATACGTCCTCCCTCGGTAAAAAGTACTGAGCGTTGATACAAGTACACAGTGTTTGCTGGCTGCTGTTCAATGAGAGAATTAAGGATTGCAAGAGATCTCTGCCAGTACTTCTCAGCACCCGGTCGCTTCGCTTCCCTGAAACATCGAGCGAGCCAAAAAAGCGCGAAGCTATGTTGTTCTGATTCTTTGCCGAGAGGAATTCCTTGAGGTCGCGTTTCAATGAGTTTGAGAAGCCTGGAGAAACGATCAATTGCTGCGTCGATGTCCCCCTGCTCAAATTCCCTTTGCCCTTGATCTATAGCACTATTCCATTGCGCAAATGTTAACATAGAAGCGTTCCCTCGGCTTTGGGCGGCAATAGCATTGTTAACGCGATGAATGAGTAACTCCCGCTCTCTTTCTCGCCCGAAATTATTCAAGAATTTGATAATGCACGATGCTATTTGAGATGCAGCATCTATCTCACCTTGGTCCAGCAATAAATCAAAGGTATGCTGGAAATTGGGAAGTTCTCTTTGTGCTTTTAATCGAGTAATCCGAGGTTGTTGCCGGTCTTGTTCATAAAGTGTTCCTGCTAATGTGCCATAATAGGAAATGTAGCGTTCCTGCAATGTAGTCCTTATAAGACGAAAACGATAGCGCAAATACGGAATAAAAATAGGGTGAAAGTGTAGGTAAAGTTCTTCAGAACCCTCATAGAAAACTTCTGTTGTCAGTATGCCTGTTTGCTCCAATCTTCTCCGCAATTGATACCATGTTGTCTGAAGAAGTTCCGTCACGAATTTAGCACTGGTCTCGCTTGCGCCTCTTTCAAATAGAGCGAAACGGGATATGAGCTCACTCTGTTGCTCATCCAAGTATTGAAGTGAATAACTTAACGAGGTTAATAAGGATTTGTTGCGGCCTGTAACCGCCTCATCTACACAATACGGCAGTAGTGCTGGGATATCAGCCCTAATGGTGCTGAGTGATCTTTCACGTAATAGGGGAAGGATCAGCTGAATAGCGAGAGGATGATGATCTAGGTTCGTAAGGAGGTCTCGCAAATCCGTGTATGGTATCTGTTCTCGATCAATACCGAGGCCATCTAGTATCTGTGTGGCGAGCATGTAGGCGTCTTCAGGATGTAATCCTTGCAGATCCAAGAACGTGACGTTATCATAGCTCATCGGTTGGTCATCGTCAAGATCTCTATTACGGGTAGTCAAAATAACGCCCAACCCGGCTGACGCAAGATCAGATAAGCTTTCCCATAACTCCTTGCACTCGGCTGGGTCGAGCATCTTAAATCCGTGTGATAAGATGCTCTCGACATCATCAACGATTATGAGTACACGCTGTTCCTGTAATGCTGTTTTTATCCTCGATAACGCTGTAGCTGCTTTAGAGGGGTTGTAGGAACTATCGTTGAGGCCGAGGGTAGTGGCAAGTGCTGCCAAAAATGCTGCTAAGTCTCCCCCATACGCGAAGGAAATAAAGCAGGTTTTGTCATACATGTTCGTTCGAATAAGCCAATCGGCTGCTTCATGAGCAAGAGCCGTTTTACCGATGCCACCAAACCCACAAATCACGACAAATTTTCTCTGGCTTAGTGAACGTTCAATGAGATGCAATTCCTGAGCACGACCGGTAAAATCATGATAGGGCTGGCGTGGTTCTCTTTCACGGGGTCTCTGTTTTGACCTATCAAGCTGTTCTTTCGCTTTTACTTCATTATCGACGAGATGCTCCAGTTGGAGCGGATGCTGCTGGTAGAAATGAGGAAGCCACCAGTCACAAAGATGAATGGGTGCGCCTTCTACATTAGGGTGAAAACGATGAGAATGACGATTGGAATTGTCACGAAGAATTCGCCGAGCTTGCTCCTGAGCAGCAGCTATCGAGAAAGTGTCGGAGAGTGCGCGATAGAAGGCTTTCGTGTAAAGTGTTGCGCTCATAACTAGCACGCTACTACTCATTGCAGCTACCGCATTTACTCCACCTTGCATTAACTGACTCGCTACGCTACTGAACGCATTATCCTCCGCACCTTGAGCGCTCTGGCATGCTGTAAGCACAATAAGGCTCACTGAACTCTTGTACAATGCCCGGGCGAATGTTTCGGCCTTGATCTCATCAAGAAACCCCCCTTTATTCTCGAAAGCGAGTATCCCTTGTCCCGCATCTTTGCTGAAGTATCCATGCCCGTCGAAGTGCAATATAGTAATAGGGCGTGTGGAGTCCTCTAACCGGGTAGTAAGAGCTTTGAATGTAGGTGGACGAAGAAACTCTAACTCAACTACTCCTGTTTCAATCAATGGCTGCAACTCATCGAGAAGCGGGCGCGCGATCCCACGTGGATCGATAATATTTGTCCCTCGAGGTCGTGCCGTAATTAATAACACTCGTAAGGGGGCAGTGAAACAAGCTGAATGAGGTGCACTAATGTGTTGCGGCAAGCGACGCACTATGGCGATAGGTGAGGGAGTGCGTAAAGCGAGGAAGCCATGTTCATCGTGGAGGAGTTCCCAAGGCATACTAAGCGTCTTGGGAACATTGCTAACAATACTGATCTGATGATGAATCCCCTCGTGTGGCTGTAATGCATCTATGATGTCTTGCATTGCTTCACTACCGAAAATAGCATGATACAACCGCCGACCCACTTGAGGCAGCAATGCTTCTACCTTTTTCCCTCGTTCTGCGAACTCTAAATACGGCCATTTCCAATACTCTTCGAGATACCACTGTAAGTCATTTCGCTCTTGACTCGTTAATAGATCGACCAGCAGATTTTCCTTAGAGATCTGACGCCTTAGAAGTGGGCATTGTATTTCAACCGAGGCTATGGCTTCAGCTTGTGCATCTTCAGGTGGTGCTGAGAGGTGTATGCATATCTCGAAAATTTGACTCATATGGATATCCCTTCATCCTCTTCATAACGGCTGATGCTAAAAACAAGGTAATTGTGTGGCAGCGTCTTTTCAGCATTGTTCTTCTTTATGATCAAGCCGCTAGTTCGCTGGTAGATCCATTCATCCCAATTCCATATAATATTGTCTCGTTCGGGTACCTGTACTGCCACGTAAGAACCCTCTGCCAAAGGAGCACGTGTTGTAATTTGACTGAAGTCAAGTCCTAAGTCAAAATCCTGTATTGAGACGTTCTGGTGTCGGCTGGCAACCATCCTAGCTATACCAAGAGCCATTTTTGAGAGGGGTTCTATTGCTGGCTGCGCGACGGTCGCCAGTTTCAATCCTGACGTGAATGCGTCCGAATCTAAAAATTTTAGGAATGCCTCATCATCCTCATTTTTTATGTTGATTGTTCTGCACCGAAAGGATATTCCTTCACCTCCCACTGTGAGGCCAACAAAAATCGGATAGCCTTGAATCGCTGCGTGCTCTCCCGATTGGACACGATAGGTTGCATTAAAGTGCAATTCTTCCTCTTTGCCTGGCAACTGATTTTTCCCAAAAAAATGAATGAGTATATGATGCATACCCTTTCCTGGGTAGGAAGCCGCCCGCAGTCGGTCAAGCGTGATTTTGAGGCGATTGTTTCGCAACGTGGGATCAGCACGAATGCTACTGATGGAGTAGATAGAAAGTGACGTATTACCAGGTGCAGCTGGAGGGATATAACCAAATGCGTGAGTTGTGTGAGAGTAGGGGTAATCTTTTGCACGAGGTGAACTGCTCCAGGGAAGGCTAAAAGACAATCCGGGAGTACTCTGGGTTCCTCTTATTAATTGCTCCGCCACTGTTTCCTCACCCATTTCGTGGAGCTTCGCAGCAGCCTGGGCAACGGGCAAATCACCTAAAACAGGTATACCATCGAACCATGAAGATGCGCTCATGATGTTTGTTTCCCTCTAAACTACAGTCTTCTACACTAAACTTGGTGATTGTCATAAATATTTGGCATTAGCTCAACAGCATTGAACCTAAGGTCACCTTTATCGTCACTGATATCTGGCCGCTTTTCTCACAAATATTTGGCCGAACCCTGCTTAACGTCACAAATATTTGACCACGCTATACTTGCTTTACCAAGATTCGCAACGACATGATATCCTGATGTGCAAGGTTTGTCAAAGTGTGACCTGAGGTGCTTCATTTTATAGCACTCCCTGGCTGTTACACATCCAGCACTCATATGGCTCAGCAAACTTCTGCTGTCATGCTATTATACCCTCAAAAAAGCGAGATGATACCCTTATCTTCGTTTACACCGAGTTACTTTAATCTAGAGTTTACAAACTTATATTAGCACATTCATACCCAGAATTGATAGCGCGGCACAAAGCCTGTTCTGACAGAGCTAGACTTGCCTGGAATTGGCGAGGTTTTTACAAGTATCTTATATTTATTCTAAATAGATGAGATTAAAGTTCCCCATAATGCTTGTACTGTGCATGCATGGACACGTAATCCAACAGCTCATCAATAGGATCTAAGCGTATCAATGGCCTTTGGCCTTTCCAGGATTTGGATAATGGCTTCTATGTATTCGGATAAAGCTGCCGGCGTTCTTTGTCAACAATATCTTGAATTGGAACGGCTGGTCGTGGTATGTACGACCTTTCCATATCAGCAATGAGTCTAAAACCATCGATAGACTCTGGATGGTCCTTTAACCCTTTCTGAAAATGGTATCGAGCCAAACTGTATTTCCCTAGCGTCTCTCTCAAGGGTCTTTTGTCAGCTGTTACAAAGACAAGAGAACAGCAAAATGGAGGTTGATCACCAACTTGCGTTAGCCCCAGAACGACCATTCCATGCTTGATAGCCTGACCAGCCTTCGTGTTCATATGACAAAAGCTCAACAAGTAGGGATCGTGCCAGACAAATGGATCATATTGAAAATAATCCGTTGCATACCCCTGAAAATCCTCGTAGAAGTGGAGCAAAAGATACCCGCGCATAAGTATGTCTTTCTGCGATTTTTACGACCTACGATAACCCTTCGGCTTTTCTCTCGCAGTGAGAGCAGCTTTACAATGTACAATGAGTAAGCAGAATCAGTGCCAAAGACCCGAATAGCCTTCTAGATCTCGCCTATGAATGTAGTATAGTTGTTCATTATCTATTCGCTGCGGGGAAGCTTCTTGCCACTCGTCGTTCCATTTCTGCATCATACTTCCAAGGATCCTGTAACACAATACTCCCTTGTAGTAAAGACGGCTCATCAGCGATGCAGGCAAGGCCAATCCAAAGATTGCTTTTCATCTGATATTTTTTGAGTGTACAGTAATCTGCAAGCCTCTTTTCCAATTCATGCACACGCCTACGTGGAGCAAACATACAGGTAACATAGGTATCCCCGCGCTCAAATTGAAACGTGAAGTCATGCAACAGTTGATCCTGAAGAGTGCGCTCTCTTTGCTGAGTGAATAGATCTACAAAATCCTCGCGTGCCGTGAATGACATATCTAAGAAAGCACAAGCGACCTCTAAATACCTTGGTGGGCGATAGTTCTCAAGTTCCATCAACATCCGGCGCATTATCTCAGGCATTAGCTGTGTTGGTTTTGGCACGAGTGTTTTGCGTTGGCCAGTAACATAGAAGTAATAGTCGTCGAAATTCGTTGTAGCAGGCTGCACGAAAATCATATCGGGTGCATCTTCCTCCTCTAGCATATCCTCAAAGTACAGCCCATCCTGAAGATATGTTCCGAACCAATCAAGTTCATCATAAGCCTGCGCCCGTCCATGTTCATTGATCCCGAGTCTTCTTGTCAGATAGTGGATAAACTGGCTTGGAAATTCTACCAACTCACTGATCACCCGGAGGTCAGTAAGCGAGACAGCCCAGGGGAAATCATGCTCCTCAAAGAAGCCAAATTCTGGATACTGTGAGATATTGGTGACAAAAGCATCAAGAGCATCGAGTGTCACTGAAACCAGAAAGACGCGATCAATCCTCTCCTTCGGTACTTGCACAGTACTACCATCGGAGAGGGAGAAGGTGGGTTGATCCATTTTCTGGATATATTTCTTCGCGCGTAGCGCTTGTGAATAGGAGTCTCCTACTAATTTTTGGAGGTCTGTCTGTAGTGAAGCTGCAGCCCCTCTGCGTGCGGGTTGGGTTACGGAACCCGCCTTCGCCTCAACTAAAAACAAGGCCGTATCTATAACCAATAATCCATCAAGCTCTGCTTCCTTGCGCTCGCCTAGCTCAGTGAACCAGTACTTCAGATTTTGGTACGCTTGATCGGGACGCAGAGCATTCCTCAGATACTCAAGAGCCTTCTTCTCTACATAGTCAGCACGTATTTCGTCATACCGCGTCCAGAGTGTTTGATAGCGCTTTCCAACTCTGGCGTTGTTGGGCTTCAGTAGCGCTTCAATAGCGGGACGAAGGCTCCAGTAGGTGAGATCCTTGACGGGGCGAAGAAAGTGGTCAGCATGCCGCACGAATGGCTTTAACATGAGCGGATGTGTAGCGGCTGGCAGCCGATAATATTGGGGATTGACCTCCCCAAGTGAAAGAGATAACCTCTCGAGAAATAGCTGTACTTTCTCCACCTCGATCTGGGTCTCGTCGGCAAGCTCTTGCGGTGTGAATGCAATAGTTTCCCCAATTGCGTAAAACAGCCACAGTACCACCATATTCTGAATTTTTTCCGCAGCCTCTTTCGGGCGTAACTGACCCCACTGTTGATACATGATATCTTCTTCTGGTATCTGGCCCAGTTTACGTCCTCTTTGTTTGTTCTGCTTTATTCGATATCGTTTAACCTTGGCTTTTATTTCCTTTTCCGACTGCCTGGCTTTTGCTCTCCGTTCGTCCAAACGGAGAGCCATGATCGCTTCCATCCCCTCAATGAGAGCCAAGGCATCCTGAATAGTGCATCCGAGTATGTACTCGAGTTCCGTTTGAAGAGGAGTGAATAGGTCTGTCAAGATATCAAGTAAATGATGATGGTACGACGGATACCGGACAAAAATAGACTCAGTTACTATTCGCGCCTGCAACTGCATGAGATTACTTGGAGGGCCAATTCGCTCTGGGTTAATATCTTTAACGATCAGAAACTGCCTCATAGTGTTAAAGATAGTTATGATTCTCTGCTGGATGTCACTGACGGGTACAGGCTCAAGAGTGCGCTCTGAATAGGTATCAAAGGTTTTGGTCAGTAACAGCAGTGTCACGTATTCTATGTAGGCATCGCTACCTTCATGGGCATATTCCCTATATGTTTTCTGCATCAAATACGGCATTGGCAAATAAGATATTTCCTATAACATCGAGCGGGTTATATTGAGCAAGGATATCCTCCAATTCTTGGACCTGCTGCTCTAAAGAGGCCCAGATCTCAACTCTACTCCGGGCCAGATCTCTTAGCATTGCTTGATAGGCTTCACTCGAAGGCGTGACACTCCTTTGACCGTCGCCATCTGCAGATAACTGATCCTTATAATGTATATCCTGTGTCATGCGGCATTCCTTGACAGGGAGCCACCTCAGAATTATGTGAGGTGTATAATAGGAGACTTTTCTGTAGACCTATTGTGCATACTCTTCATCGATCTCCTTTGCTACATCTTTTAACTCATCAATTTTTTTCGTGACAAAGAATGCGAAAATGTAGGCCGTTTTCTCGTTGATATTCGGCTTTTGGCCTTTTTCCAGATGCTGGAGATATGTTTCTAATTCAGACATTGGATACGCCAACTCCTCGTAAAGGTCCTCTATCACCTCATAAGTATCAAGCTCAATTCCCCTTTTTGCGAGAACCGCTTGAAGGTCTTTTAAAGCTTGCGTAAGTATGCCTAAATTTATAGCTCCAAAAGCTGGATTTTCTCCGCTCCGTATGCTCTCGAAGACTTTTTCAAGGTGATAAGCCAATGTTGCGGAAAAGACTGCCACTAATTTCTCCTTTTTAAACTGTTCCTTGTGAGCTGCTTCTTCTTGTTCCAACTTCTCAATAATCGAGGTGAATATAGCAGACGCATAGCTATGCTGGTCAGCGATGAGTTTAGGTATCGAAATCCACTCAAATTTGGAGGTTCCAGTTTCATCGCTTGTCAGAAGCTGAAATCCCTTGGAGCTTAAGGAAAGTCGTGAGATTGCATGATAAGAGAAAGGTCGCTTTCTTCCTCGTTTCGTTGGATGACCGATACTGGCATTTCTAATTTCCCTAATCTCTTGAAGCCCCGGATAATTGCTGATGTTATCACTTATCCCCAACGACTCGCATAAGTTGAATATCGCATCCTGCTGCAGAAAAAGCGCTTGAAGCAATCCGTACACGGCCAAGTAGGTAGCTCCAATGTTAGCGCCCAACTCTTGAGCAGTGTAGGTGATTATAGCCAGTTCTGTGTCCCCAATAACATCAAGGCAACTGCAAAGCTGATGCCATAGGCCCAGCTTTTTTATAAGTGTGTACCGTTTTCTTGGCTCATTAATGAGATCGCGGATCCTTCTTTCTTGTTCGCGGATGGATTGATGTACCTTACTTTTTATCAATGTATTGCCTTTAATAGTATAGAGAGGGCTTGTCACTTCTGTCTCTGGAGCTTTTCAATAAATGTGCTGACCTGTTATTCTACCAGCTCCAAGTAACATAAAACCCAGTAACTAAGCTGTTCAAGAATAACCTAGTTACAAGACTTGCTTTAACTGAAGAAATTAACTCACTCACATTCCATACCGTTTTGTGTTGCTTAACAGAGAAAAAGTGTACACTAGACCGCTTTGTAAAAGTGAGGACCAGGATGCTGAATGTCGAGCAACGAGCGGAGGATCTGGTGCGATCTCTTTTCTGTTTCAAATGATACCACAGCCCCTATCTTTTCATAGATACTGATCGCCCACACGCCGCATATAGGACTGCCTTGTTCATAACCTCCCACATATTCGAAAAAGTCCCCCCGCTTTCCATGATAGAGGTATGGAGCAGCGTGGATATAATCCACAAATTGATACTGATCAATAGAATAGTAATAGACATGATGGCCCGGTGGAAGCGTCGCTTTGGTATGATAGTAGTGAATACCACGAGCGATCTTGACGAAGACTCTATCAATATAAAACTCTGGTGCTGGCCAAACATGCTCGGATGTACCCAGGAATTGTCCATTAGCAGTAACATGAATAGCTAGGCCTGAGTTATCCAGAACACGCTGGTGATCACGATTAGGCCTACCTAATCGCTCTTCCTCCCGTTGAGCCCGGCGACGAAACCTTTGATAGGCAGCCAGAGCTGAGGCGTTTCCGTTCCCCACTGCTACATTGACCACATAATCCCGAAACCGACTTTCTTGGACTTCATACAAGTTGTTGCATCGTTTGCAAGCAGGAAGTTGAATAAATTGGGACTGGGAAGCATCTGGAGCGAGACACGAGGCCGGAACATGATCAATCGTTGGCTCCTCGCATACCTGACCGCATAGATAACACTGAGCAGGTTGGGATTTCCGACCCTTCTTCCCCTTACTCTTCTTTTTAATTCCCATACATTTATAGCCTTTACGTATTAAGGAGATGACGCAGGTTATCTCCTTAAGATACTATCGCTCTTCTACTCTTCTTTTTCTACCCAATAAATTCGGTAATGGAAGCTATATTAGCTACGTACTTTACGGCAGGCTATTATCTTCTACACGAAACTCATCATTTTAATATTATAAAATCACAGATGCATCCATGCAGTGATGCTCCACCCACAAGGAATCCAGCCAACAAATTTCATTTGTCTACAGTATTCTTAGTAGTAGGCTATATGCTCTGTTCACGATTTCCCGCAAATTCTATACTGAGCAATAGGTGTGATAATTCATGTCGGGCGTCACAGATACCTGGAATATGACCACGGTTACTTGGAATCTAAAGCACAAAAAGGAAGTGCCAATTCGAGCAGATTTTTGGCAATTTCGTAGTTATTTGGATTCCCCTCAATTTGTTTCCCAGTTTAATTGGATTCGCCTAAAGCCGAGAGTAGCATCAATAAGCACGATGCGCATCGTTGCTAGGAATGGTTGACCTTTAACACAAGTGTTCAATCAATAGGGATTTGCTGCTCTGTCAGCATTTCGGCTGCCCGTTTCGCAAGATTCTCAGAATCCCGGTGGTATTTCCTCACAAGAGGGAGAAATGCCAAAAAGCTTGCTAGCAGTCCAATTAGGCCCCAAAACAGCGGGCTTAAATGGATAAAGGGAAATACTTCTGGACCAAAGTATGGGCACCAAAAAAAGGTAGCGCCAACAACCAGAATAAAATATATTGCATTGGAGAACTTGTAGCAACCCCCAAGCTCTCGTACAAGCTTTTTCGGGTCTTTTTGCGCCAGTGTTTTCTGATCAAATCGTCTCGACTGCCTGGACGCTTCCTTCCAGCGTCCTTGCTTGAAAAGCACTCTAGCATACCTCATCCGAAACCGCGGATCTGCTGCAAGAGGTAAGCTCCTACTTATACGGTCGTCGATCTCTCCAGCTCGGCGAAAAAGCTCTTCAGCCTTTTCGAATTGTTTTCGCCTCGAGTAGATTTCTGCTACGTAGATGAGCAAATCGCGCATCCTATAGTGCTCTAACTTCTTCATCCCCATCACAGACTCGCTAAGTGCCAGCGCCTGAAAAAATAGGGCATCGGACTCAACATATCTCTTTTGGTCGCTGTAAATGGATGCCAGGTGGGCAAGAACGACAATGGCATCTGGATGACCTGGCTTCAACGCTTGTTCATAAATCGCTCTCGCCCGCTGAAGAAGCCTTTCTGCCTCCTGGTATTTTTTTTGATCGCGGTAGATACCCGCCAGCTCGTTAAGCACACGCGCAACCCTAGGATGATTAGGGCCAAGTATATCTTCGTAGATTGCTAGAGCCCGTTGAAGAGGTGCCTCTAAGCCCTTTAGAGCAGCAAGCTCAACGACTACAGAAATGGTTCCAGGATGGTCTGACCCTAATATATGCCTGCGTGTCTTCAGTACCTCCCTAAGGAGTATTTCCGCTTCAGAATATGTACCTTCAATTCCAGCTATGGTCGCCATGCCGGCCAAACACTTATCTACGTCTGGGTTTTCCAATCCACAGGTCTGCTTGTAAATCCCTATTGCGTTAGAAAAACGCAATTTTGCTTCAGCAAGCTCACCTTGATAGAGGTAAATACCCGCGAGACCTGCCAGGCCCGCTGCTACGTCGAAGTGAACACGTCCTCGTACTTGCTCACGGATGTCTATTACATGTTGGTAGAGGCCTTTTGCCTCTTCATATCGACCTTGTTCAAAGTAGAGCGAGGCAAGGTTGTGCTGACATTCGATGACGTCAAGGTGTTCCCCTCCTAGTGCCTGCTCTTGTATTTGTATTGCTCGCTGGAAGAGAGGCTCGGCTTCCTCATACCTCCCTTGAACTAAGTAGAGACGGGCAAGTTCGTTGAGGCTTTTCCCTACCTCAGGGCTCGTAGCCCCTTGCATTTGCTCTCGAATGTTTATGGCGTGCTTCAGATATGATTGTGCTTCACTATAGATTCCTATCGTTCGTAGACAAATTCCTAACAGGTGACAAAGACTCGCTGTGGCTACATCTCCTCGCTGTAATGATCTATCTGTCACAACACGGAAATGTGGCTGGAAGGTAAGAATCGCGAGAAAATCTGCTCTATCGTTCGCATCAATGACTTTTCGCAATATCAATTGTTCTACAAATTTCTGAATTTCTATCTCATCCGGCATCGCTTGCGCCTGCACAAACGATACGAGCAAATGGTGAAGGCGTACAGATTGATTATTTAAAGTCTCAAGTAATGCCAAGTTGATGAGCCGTGTGAGCGCATCCTCCCATAATTTGTGATCCCCTGTAGGAGGCGTTAGTCCTTCCCCTATAGTTTGGCTCTGCGTAGCAAAAAGTAGAGAGTACGAGATTGGCACTCCTGGTGCTAGGTAGGCAGCCCTTTTTAATAAGATGCGCGCTAGCTGATCAATAGGGTCAGTAAGTTCGAGACGCCTATAACTCATTGCGAACGTTTGCTCGACATGCAGGATATGATCGGTCGGTGAAGTGGTAGAGCCTTTTCCTTGTAATGATGCATGTTGCAACGGTTTCTCTTTGCGTAGTTCCTCGGCATAGATTCGAGCGGCCGTAGTAAGGTGATACGCCTTTAGGTAGTGGCTCGCTAGCTGTAAGGCGAGCGGCAGATGCCCAAGTTCATCTGCTACAGCCCTCAAATCCGCATCGGGGGTCCCAGGTAGATACAGGCGTAGAAATGCGATACTCTCATCTGGAGATAACTCACCCAAATGCAGTACCTCGACTCCGAGTTCAGCAGTCCAAATTGCTCTACGACTCGTAATGAGAACACGACATCCACCGGTAGGAGGTCGGTACTGCTTATACAAGGCTTCTTCTTCGCAGTTGTCAAAGATCAAGAGACGAGGTAAGGGCTCTTGCCAACGAGTGCGGATCAATTGCACTCGTTCATCTAAAGATAATGTGTTGATATCTACCAGGGGAAGCTCACTACGAAGTGCCGCGCAAGAATTAGCTACCTCAATTCTGGCTGTATTTTCATCAGCAAAGTTGAGCCAAAAAACTCCTCCTTCAAAATATCGGCCGAAGCAATGGACAAAATGGCTAGCGAGCTGAGTCTTGCCTATTCCTCCTATGCCAGTTATGGCAACATTCTTCCCATCTCGCTCTTTCAACAAGGTTGCTAGTATGCGCAGTTCCGAGACTCGTCCACAAAAATGATCGTTAGGCAAGAATATAAGTTTGGAATTAGCAGGCACATCACCGACTTTAGGATCAATATCAAGCGGAAGTGATGCCAGCTTCTGCTCAGCAGCAACAGCATCTAAAGTTCGAGGATGTATGTTGTGGAAAATACTTGTGACAATATTACCGCTTCCTTGGACAGTTGTATTGTTATCGCCACTGATGTTCTGGTAGAATGTCATCTCATCCACTACTAAGGTTCCTTCGGGACGTTTGCATTAACAGTGTTGCTGCTGCCTTGAATGGTAATATTATGATTCCCTACAACCCTTTGGCTTTCCCCTAGCTGCGCTTCGGTCTGGCGACTCAAATCTCTTCTAGAGCGAGGGCGAGCACTTCTATAGCCCAAGATAATAAGTAGTATTACCAGCACAAAAGCAAGGCCAAGGACAAAGCAAACAATAGCGAAAAACTGATCTGCATTCAATTTTCCAAAACTAGAAAGTATTTGATCCCCGCTACCTCCTTTAAAGAAGTAGATAAATCCACTGAGGAGTGCTAGCAGAATGAAAGCTGCCAAGGAGAGAAATCCCCGGAACTTCTTACCCCACTCAATTAAAGGGGTTAAATTCATATCGCCTTATCTCCTTTGATAAATGTCTTCTATGACGCTCTTTTGGTGAATACATCCCGGCGTAATACTCTGATACTTACGCTTGTCGCCTGAACTGCACCTTGGTTTGTCCATAATTGTCAAAAGATGTGTTTCTAAGTATACTATTATTGTAAAAAAATTACTAGAGGAAATGCCCCTTCTGTATAGGGAAATGGATCAGAGTGATAGGCAGTAGGAGTCACAGCCGCTCGTCAGAGATTTCCAAAGAACCTGCCTCTGTATCTCGCCCGGTGTTTCGCAGGAGAAAAGCATAGTTCCTTAGTGTCCTCTGTGTGTGTGGATGCTCAGACCCTAACTGCTGCTTGCAGACCGTCAAGGCATGTTTGAACAAAGGCTCGGCTTCAGCATACTTGCCCTGTTGGAAGTAGAGTGATGCTAAGTTGTTGAGGCTTTGAGCCATACCGGGATGCTCAGGCCCCAACTGTTGCTCGCGGATTGCAAGGGCGCGCTGGTACAAGGGCTCGGCTTCAGCATATTTGCCCTGCTGGAAGTAGAGCGCAGCTAAGTTGTTGAGTCTGCTGGCCGTATCAGGGTGATGGGGTCCCAATTGCTGTTCACTGATTGCGAGAGCCTTCTGAGACAACATCTCCGCCTGTGTGTATTTTCCCTGATGGTAGTAGAGATTTGCTAAGTTGTTGAGGCTGATGGCTGTGCGGAAGTGCCCAGGCCCTATTTGCTGCATATCGATCGCTAGAGCTTGCTGATACAAGGGTTCTGCTTCGGTATACCGCGCACGTGCTGTCAGGTAAGTGGCCGCCTGATTGAGTAAGTGTTCTGCCTCTGGAACAGCCATCTGTTCTTGCTCAATCCAAGTGGCACAGAGGATGGCGTGCGGGACACAGCGCTCACACGCCATCCAGTGGACAAAGTCCACTTCGGGAAAGGCTGTGTTGACTACAGAGACCACTCGCCACATCCATAGCTTCCCTGTTTCGGCAAGTATGGCATCACGCAGCACTGCTTGCACCAGCCGATGCACCGAGAAGGCATGTGCCTCTCTGTTCCGTTCAATCAGCGAGTAGAGGGAGAGCAGACCAATCAGCTCTCGTACCTCCAGAGGATCCACCTCTCCTGTTACAGTCACAGGGAACCCTAGATGCACGCCTCCCCTACTCACGATTTCCTCCGGGATCTGGTTCGGTGCCAGAAAAGCGCACAGTGCGAGTAGATCACCTGCGAACGGATTCCTCTGACAGATCTGTTGATACGCCAAGGTAAATGTCGTCACAACCGAAGCCGGATGATCGGGTGACCAGTGCCCCCGCTTTTTGAGCAACTCCGCTTGACGCTGGTCAAACAGTGCCAGATATTCCTGCACGGAACACTCCATTTCATGGATGTAGGCTCCCGCTTGATCCAATGCTAGTGGTAACCCGTCCATGCGTACCCACAACGCTTTCGCAGCGGTCACCTCATCAGGTATCGCCTGCTCCATCGTTGCGGTATGAGCCAACCATCCGGCACGACGGAGCAGGAGCAGCATCCCTTCCATTTCGGGAAGCCGCCTCACTTCGACTGCCTGCGCCAACGGATTCGTCCGACGTACCCGTGTAGTCAGTAGCACACTCCCATGATAGCCTGTCAGAAGAAATGTCTGGATGAGATGGAGATCCTCCACGTTGTCGAGAATCATGAGCCATCCCGTGTGCTCTCGAAACCAGCGTTGCACTGCTGCGACTGCCTTCGATTGCTCCTCCTCAGACTGTTCTGGAAGCTGCAAGACCTGCGCTAGCGTGTTGCATGACGTATACAGCGATTCCTGAGTCTCAGCTTGCAGCCAAAGCACCGAGGTATACTCGTGCTGATACCGATAGGCGTACTCCACTGCCAACTGTGTCTTGCCAATGCCCCCCAATCCGCTCAAGGCAGCTGGTTGTGTCAGCGCCGTCGTCTCTCCCCGTTGTAATTGCTGATGTACTATCTCCAGCAGATCGTCTCGACCCAGAAAATACGCATTGCGATGCAATGGAACAGACCAGAATGATGGTTCCGGTTCTGCTCCCTGAGGATGAAAAAAAGCAGCCGCCAGGAGCTCATCTCGCTCCTGATCATTCAGCGCCAGATGCTTTGCTACATCCAGCACCATCGGTCGCGTCTTCGGGAGGTAGCTTCCCTGTTCCCAGTTGAGCACCGTTAATCGACTCACCCCGATCTTCTCAGCCAAGCGCAATTGGCTGAGCTGGGGCCGGGCACGCAATCGAAATCGGCCTAGCAACTCTCCGAACAATCGCTTCTCATCCTTGTCCATAGTTTCTTTCCTTTCAACTCGGCCACTCTGTATAGGCCCTGTATAGGGCACTTCAACATCCCATCTTTTATGCTAAGCATGATCGATCTTGAAAGATATCCGATGATGTGCATCATCCTTGTCACCGCAAGGAGAAAAAGAGAATGGAAGCATGGCTACTTGGGCTCATGATGAGCCTAATCCCGTATACAGTGCAACATATGCACACGAAAAGAGACCGTCAGCTTGTTATTCGCGCCGTTGCCTGGAAGCTCACCATCCGGAGGACGCAGCGAGACTGCTACTGGAGCTTGTCTATACCTTTGATTGAGCAGTTCCATCGCTGACGATCTGTTAAGAACCCCAATGACAGTACAGACGAGAACAGCACCGCTCTATGGCGCTGTTCTCGTCATCTGGCATAAGTTTCACCCTTCTGTAACTCATATAATCGTCAGGTTCCTTCATTCTAGTATGACTCAAGCAATATAGCGTAAAACGAGAAGGAGGGCAAGCAGAGAAAAGAGTAGTCACTTCTCGAACAAGACATATGTGCAGATGACATGGGCATCTGGCAAGGATTCGTTCCTGGGACAGCCATATGTGCCGTTGCTGCTGCTTTTGCTCTTCAGTTCTGTGGAGGTGGCACGGCTGCAGCCGCGAAATAGTCTCGCAGACGACTATGGATGAAGCTGTATCCTCCACCGTCGCGCCGAAGCAGGATACGACTGGTTGCATCATCGAGGAATACCCGGCCACCAGGTGCGGCTCCGTCTGGTTCGACTGCTTCGGCTCACCTGCTTGCTTCTTTTTCCTCTGGCGCGACTTTTTGCGCTCGGCGCTGGTGTCCTCGCCATGCTGATCCAAGAAGGCCAAGATCAGTCCCTGCTCTTCTATGGTCTTGCCCACCTCGGCGACTTTTTCCATGGCGTGGGCAAAATCGAGGATGCGGACCGCATCGTGTCGATGCACGTCGACAAACTTTTGAATCCACTCCGCTCCATCGGTCACGGCACAGACCACCTCCGCTTTCTCCACGCCTCGCTCATGGATCTCCACCAAGGCCTGCTTCTCAAACTCCTTTGACTCACTCATGCGCGAAAAGTAGGACAACTCGGCCGTATGCACCACGCGTTCTCCATCCTCTTGCCGTGGCTTGCCTACCACTCCCAAGGCCAGCGTTTTCACTTCCTTCCATTCGCCTCCCACCAGTTGGATAAAGGCCCCATCCACGCTCAGCATTTGCACGGCTGGTCCAGGCGGACTGGCTGGACACTCGGCTTGAATGGTGGCCGCCTGCTGGTCTTGCCGGTGCACCTGCGCTTGCCCGGCCTGCTCGGCCGTTGTTCGCACGGTCGTGGCGCTGACCTGCATCCCGGTGAAAAACTCCAGTTCTCGGCAGGCCTGCCGGAAGGGCATCCACGTGGCCAGTCGCACCTTCCCTTCTTGCATCCGTGGGGTGAAGGTCTCCTTGGGCCGCAACTCCAGTTCCTCATCGAGGGGGAAAAAAGCCCACCCGGCAGGTGGGACAATAGCCGTAGCGGCGTTCTACCTTGATCTGCTGATTGCCCTGCGTGGTCACATGTCGCACATGCTTGCCTCTTTCCTGCAGCTCTCCCCCACAGGCAGTACAGCGCCTTTCCTGCTTCAGCTCTCCAGCTTGCGCCTCTCTCCACTGCACCACATCTTCCAGCATCCTGGCTCGCATTCTGGCCACGTGTTCCTCGACGGCTTCTTCGATCTCCGCAAACGTCGCTCGGGGATGCTGCACTCTCCAGTCTTTCATGCCACTCAAGACTTCCTGTGCCAATTTCTCCCACTGCGCTTCTCTTTCTGGCTGCACGAGCTTGGACCTCCTCTTGCCTTGCTGAGACTTTTTTTGCTTCCGATTCTACCACCCTCTCCTCTCCCCCTGCAAAAATCCCGCGCACACCCGTTAGTGCAGGGCTTATGCGTTCTAAACAAGAGAGAGAGATAAGACGTGGAGAGCAGCTTGAGGATGACCGCAGTTGTAGCGCATGCGAGCAGCGATGGTAGAAAACCCAGCACGGCGGAGCAAGCTCACAGCGGTATTACGCAAAGCCGCCATGATCTTCGGTCCATTGTCGCTATGAACGGTACTGCGATCTTCTCCCATGGTCACGTCTTTGACGTAATGTAAGCAATTTTCGATCGTCCAATGTCCCCTCTTGAGTTTGAGCAACCGCTCAGGGATGGCGACGGTAGCAGGCAAACTGGTGATCCCGTAGCGAACTTCCTCACGCCACTCACCCTTATATTGCCAGCATCGACGGATCTCAAAGACTTGTTCCAAGCCAGGCCAATCGGAGTAGCCTTTGAGTTCCGAAGAGACCCGAATGGATCGGATCTCCAACCGTCCATGTCCCTTGTCAGTCGTTTGAGCGTGTTGTTCTGCTAAGCGCAAGATCCCTGTCCCTGCTCGGTTTGCCGGGGCAGGTGGGGCAAACAACACGCGCAGATCTTCAAAGAGTTGAGGCTGATTGGCTTTCACAATAAACAAATAATCTCCGCCTGCCAAAAGAATGGCGGCGCACAACCATCTTTGGCAATATAAGGCATCTCCGGTGAGGATTTTCCCTTTCCAGTCGATATGCGCAATGAGGCGGTAAGCTACCGCCAGTTCGCTCCTCTGTTTCTTTTTTTCTTGCTCATTTTCCTTCTCTTGCTCTTTTGGCTCGCCTTTCTTCCCTTTGGGCTTGCCCTTCTTCCCCATTTTCTGGTCGGTTGGCTCGCTCTCTGTTTCCTCGTCCATTGGCTTGCTTTTCGTTTCCGTATCCCCTCTCTCCACATGCCCTTGTGTCAGAACTATGCCTGTCTCATGCTCAACAAGACTGACCGCGTGGATCGGGTAACTCCCTTCCTCTTCGAATTTCAATCTCCCCCTTTGGGCTTTTCCATCAATCGCCACGGCATATGCTCCTCTTTCTTCCTTGTTTGGCTCAAACAGGTGCACAAAAAGACCACGAAACGCTTCTTCTAGCTCTTCTATACTCAATCTTCGAAAAAGACGCTGAATGGTGGTTTGATGGGGCGTGACTCCCTTCTCAAATCCGAGCGCCTTTTTGACTTCTTCACTTTGTCCGGCTCCCCACTCGGCTATGGCCAGTTCTGACACATGGTTGGAGAGGATGGCGGCCAAGGCTAATAACAACAGGGATGTCAGCGTGAAGCGTTGCCCTTGTTTTCTGCGCGGATCTTTCACGTGCGCCAACGCCTTGTGCCAATCTCGTAGTCGTGGATCTTCCTGCTCGATCCCTCTTTCCTTTAGACATTTCTGGATCGCTTCGGTCTACTTCATCTGCCTCTTCTTTCTGGATGGGTCGATGTTTGTGTTTCATCTCATCCTATCAAAGAAGAGGCTTTTTGTCACCCTTCCCTTCCCTTTTTTAGAACGCATAAGCCCTGCCCGTTAGTGGAGTACCGATTGAATCTTGAAGAGTCTTATGTTAGAATGGGCATCGTCTGATGCTTTATCTCTTGATCTCGTTTATTGCCTTTAGTATGTGCTAGGAAGCAGATGGTAGTAGATGTTGCCTGTATATCCAAGATGATAATAACTACTACGCTGCGAATAACCAAGCGGCTAGAGACTATACAGGTGCATCAGAGATAAATACTACTTTTGATCGAGTAGCCAGAGATATTTTTAAAACGGGATTAGAGCTTGTAGTCAGATATGAAAGAAGTTATGCATAGCACAGATTTCGGAACTTACTATGTAGGCGACTCAGAAAAATTGCTTAGCTCAGGGCTAGGTGAGAATCTTCGGGGGAAGGTTCAACTTATTCTGACTTCACCGCCATTCCCACTGAACAATAAGAAGAGTTATGGTAATCGGGAGGGAGAAGAATATAAGAAGTGGTTCTCTGGATTAGCAAAAGCATTTGCAGACCTGCTGACTGATGATGGTTCTATCGTTATCGAAATGGGAAATGCTTGGACACCCGGCCGTCCAGTACAGTCACTCCTCCACCTTGAATCCCTTATCGACTTTGTGAATAATCCATATGCCGATCTTCGTCTCTGCCAACAATTTGTCTGCTACAATCCCTCACGCCTACCTAGTCCTGCACAGTGGGTGACAATTAACCGCATCCGAATGACCGATAGCTATACTCACCTCTGGTGGATGGCTAAAACTGATTTTCCTAAGGCCGATAATCGAAAAGTACTTAGGTCTTACAGTACAAGCATGAAATCTCTCTTGAGGCGGCAACGCTATAATGCAGGGAAGCGACCATCTGAACATGTTATTAGCGAGAACGGCTTCTTGATTGATCACAATGGAAGTATAAGTCCAAATTTATTTGAGCTTGAGCCGATGGATGGAGAAAGAGAGGTTCGACTTCCTAATGCTTTTAGTATCTCCAATACCAACTCAAACGACTTTTACATGCAGGAGTGTCGGAAGCGAGGAATTACGCCTCACCCCGCACGCATGCCGTTAGGTTTGGCTAGCTTCTTCATTACTTTTTTAACCGATCCTGGCGATTTGATACTCGATCCTTTCGCGGGAAGTAATACAACAGGTTTCACGGCTGAGTTTTTAGAACGGAGGTGGGTCTCGATTGAAATCGAGGAAACCTATGCCAAGCAATCTTTAATTCGTTTTGAAGATTCTGTTCTTCCAAAGAGGAGGTAAGTAGATATGAGTCTGGGGTTCATTAATGAGATTGCCAAAATCGCTTCTGTTGATCTGTTTAAGCGTAATGATACAACAGGTGCTTGGGAAACTGGTGTCTTCATTGGTAGGCCTTTTTATCTTGACTATGCTAGTGCAGATATTCTTGTCGCTGATGCATGGAAGCTAAAGGCAAAGGGCATTCCTCAGGGATCTTTTCTCCTGGCTTATTATGAAAACGAGTCGGATGTCTCTGAAGCTTTGCTCCTTCGGAGTCTCAGACCTAGTAAGCTACCAACTGATAATGATGTTATCAGCTCTATGGTTGAATACTATAAAGACAATCTGAAGACAAGCGGCCCAGGCAATAAACTTGACACTTTTACCCGTTACGAATTTAGCTTCTCAGGCCTTGAGTGCAGCATCCTAGGCACATTTTATAAAGACCGAGAGGGAATTATTCATTTCGGGGCTGATGTAGAAAACTTCTACAGTGCGCATCACTACAGTATCGTTAAGCCCAATGCGGAGGTATTGGAACTGATCGTCAACTTTCGGGAAGGAAACATAACTGGGAGGCCAACTGATATCAAGGTCGGAAAGGTGCGCTATAGCTCCAGCCGTCGTTTCCAATTGCAAGAGGAGGCGGTGCCTGTCTTCGTCAGTCCGCAGGATTTTCTGGGTAAGCGAACCGCACTCTTTGGGATGACCAGAACTGGTAAATCGAATACGGTGAAGAAGATCATCCAAGCGACTATACTTATGAGTGGCCATGCTCCTTATCGCCTTAACCAGACGTTGGAGAGCAGTCCAGAAGCTAATCTAGAGCCATTCACTGATGAAGATTTTCCGAAGTATCCTGTAGGGCAAATAATTTTCGATATAAATGGTGAGTACGCTAACGCAAATATGCAAGATGAAGGAACGGCCATCTTCACCCTTTATAAAGACCAGGTGACAAGGTATAGCGTTCTCCAGAAAGATGGGTTTAAGGTGATGCGGGTAAATTTTTACCGCGATATCCTCTCTGGTTTTGAGTTGATAAGAAGCCACTTAGACCGTGATGATGCCGACTATACTAAAAGCTTTTTAGCGATTGATCTCAATGAACCGGAGGATAAGACTGATTTTTCTGCAACGACTCGCTATGAGAGAAAGAAAGTGGCCTACTTATGTTGCCTTTACAGGGCAGGATTTAGAGTGCCTGATAGCTATAAACAAATCAAATTCCCAGGAGAAAAAACGACACTCAACGGACTGGCGGGGAATATTGATCCGAGTCAAGGAATTTCCCTAGAAGCGGCTTGTAACTGGTTTACAGCTGTCTGGGAAAACTATGAGAGAAATGATTTCTTCTCAGGTTATAAGGGAGATAAAGGACATGAGTGGGCTGATGAAGATTTGAGAGCATTACTTATTTTTCTCACGCGGAAGTCCAGGTCAGGGGGAGCAGCAACCATTTCAGGGTACCTCAAGTTAAGAGAAATTACGAAGCTGCATACCGAGACAATTGGCAAAGCGTTCGAGCAGGAGATTATTGAGGAGCTACGTAGTGGTCGAATCATCATCATCGACCTCTCTCAAGGCAATCCCGGCATTCAAAATCTTTACTCCGAAAGGATCTGCAGAAAGGTCTTTGAAGAAAGTATGGACCGGTTCATTGCCAATCAACCCAACAACTTTATCCAATTTTACTTTGAAGAAGCTCATAACCTGTTTCCTAAAAAAGATGATAAGGATTTGAGCCAGATTTACAACCGAATTGCTAAAGAGGGCGCGAAGCTCAATCTTGGTCTGATTTATGCGACTCAAGAGGTAAGTTCCATCAGCGCCAACATTCTGAAGAACACTCAAAACTGGTTTATCGCTCATCTAAACAATGATGATGAAACCAGAGAGATTAAAAAGTATTACGACTTCAAAGATTTTACCGATAGCCTTATTCGCTTCAGCGCGAGCAATGATAAGGGTTTTGTTCGGATGAAAACTTACTCCAATCCATTCATAGTGCCTGTCCAAATCGACCGATTTCCGGCAAGTAGAGATGGAGAATAGACCATGGCATACACGAGCAAAGGACACCGTCCAAACGAATATGCCAGCAAATCAGCACATAGTTACCTGATTAATGATCCCACAGTTCAAGCCTTTCTCGAGCGGTGCAGCTTTCCAAAACATGCCGGAGAGGTATCATTCTCCGGTCATGAACGCTTCACCTACAAGCCAGTGGAGGAAAATCCCATCCGACATATTATTGCCATCGATGGAGGTTATAACGAGGTAGTTGTTCAGAAAGAGTTCCCATCCTCGACGATTTGTTTCTTTCAGATTGGTTCCCTCATCTTCAGTATCGAAGATCTCGACAACTTAGACGGGCAGCCATTTATCGACCCAGAAGATATAGCGCGACTAAAGCTGATACAGCGTTTAAAGTTTACACTCCCCATCCGGAACGTAAACTTGCAGGGAGAGCATACGCTTACGGACTCCGTACGCCGCTCGATGTATGACTTTTTACGCCAAAAAATTGACGATACTGAGTTGATCGAGACCCTCAAATGGTTCATTTTTCAGGAATACAGCATGGCCATACCAGAATGGAGCCTTGCCAGTTGTCCGTCCTGCGATCAAAGCAATATCCCGCTTCAGCGAGCGAAGATGACAAAGGCCTATACATTCGTATGCAACCACTGTGGTCGAGAGATTTTTCTCTCGGATGTCTTTCGACTCCATGAGGCTATCGACGATGAATTAGGGGCAGGAGGTATTCTCGGATATGTAACTACATCAGTCGAACAAATCGTACTCGTCCACCTTATTCGGCTGATTCTGAAAATAAAGCCTGCTTTATTGAATCAGATCCTCTTTATTAAAGATGGCCCGCTTGGCTTCTTCGGTCAGACGGCTAATATGCACAAGCCGATGCGCGCACTGGTCAAGTTTCTCTTTGATCACCACAACCTCAATCTTGCAGGACTTGAAAAAAGCGGCCCATTTGTGGAGCACGCTGATGAGATCTCAGAAATCCTGGAGAAAGGAACAGTCCTCCTTCTAGATAACGATTATATCTATAATTACGTGCTACCCGGTAAAGCTGACCCGAGCAATCCATACGGACGCACAACCTATTACGGTAACAAGTTTATTTTCAAGACTTTTGCCGGAGGTATGTACGTAGTGTCGCTTCCAACTTCGGAGGTTACAGTTAGACCCGTGGAAAGTGATTTCCTAAATCTGGGTATCATCCTAACGAATATTGAGAAACTCAAGTGTGATATGTATGATAATGCGCTGATTCCAGTTGCTCTGGCCAATAAACTGGTCTCGCTGGCCAATCATCCTAGCTCTCGGATTCTTCAGAAGTTTGCCACAGAAAGCATACATCAGTGAGCTTTCTTGCTCACTAATGCGATAAAGCGTATCCATAACCAATATGGAGGGCACAAAAATGCCTCAAGCTTGAGCAAATGCAACTGTCCCTTTAGAATGATTTTAACAGGCAATTATTCAGTAATACTTAGCCTGCCAAATATTTGTGACAATAAGCAGTTACTGTCATTTTCCACAAATATCTAGCATTAGCTCAAGCACAAACGAGCTTAACACTCATCCTTATTCCCAATACATCTGGCCATCTATTCCACAAATATTCGGGTTAACCGTACTTATTACCATAAATATTCAGGTTGCCCTACATCCCCTCTTTTTATGAAGATAGGTATAGAGCAACGATAAATGGCCTGGAGTAGCGGCAAGTTTCCTGGGCAGCACCGGCTAGAATCATTATTGCTGAACACAAGACCATTCAAAACAGGGTACGCGTAAACGTGTTATCATTTACTCAGTCGCAAAAGGCTATGGTGCAAGTGGCCTGACAGGCACAAGGGTGAGGGCGAGAAGTAATCAACACGTTTTATTGTTTCCTGCGGTTTCAGTTCTGACACGTTCGCTGGGACTGCTCGGGTGAGATCCATCACCTGTTGATCAAAAGCCGTGAAAACGCCATTGATGCGAAGCGGCGCGATTCGTCGTGGATAATTCCAGAGTGCCAGGCATCAGGGGGAAGCAGGCTCCTGATGAGGAAGTTCACTACCTACCTGGTAAAAAGAATGGAGCGAGGCGATGAAAGCAGCAGTGTATTACGGACCGGGAGATGTGAGGATTGAGAATGTCCGAGAGCCAGAGCCGCCTGGGCCTGCAGAGGTGGTCATCCAGGTGAAGATGGGCTCCCTGTGCGGGACGGACGCCAGCCAGTACAAGGCGGCGACGATGATTCCTCTCGACGGACCGCACCGGGTCAGCGGTCACTCTGGTCCCGTCATCCTCGGACACGAGGTGGTGGGGGTCGTTGTGGCGAGAGGATCGGAAGTGACCCACCCTGAGATTGGGCAGCGTGTCGTTCCTGGCGCAGGATGGTGGTGCGGGGAGTGCCCCAGGTGTAAAGAAGGCCGCATCAACATCTGCGAAAACTACTACCTCTACGGTATTCATGCTAACGGAGGCCTTGCCAAATTCGCTACGTTCCCGGCGCAGATGTGCATACCCGTTCCCGCAGAGTGTAGCGATGAAGCCGCCGCGATGGCGCAGCCGTGCGCTGTGGCTCTGCACGCCCTGGCGAGGGGTGGAATCGCCAGCGACCAGACGGTCGCACTTTTCGGCGTCGGCAGCATCGGGAATTTACTCCTGGCCGCCTTACAGGCTCAGGCTGCGGGTGGACAGCGCGTCATCGCCATCGACGTTGAGCAGGGCAGGCTCGCTACCGCCAAGCGGTTGGGCGCTTTCTCCCAGATCGACGCCCGTGCGGATGATCCAGTTGCCGCCATTGGCGAGTTGACCGGTGGGCGAGGAGTCGATGTCGCCATCGATGCGACCGGTGTTCCCGAGACGATCGCGCAGGCACTTGCCTCGGTACGGAGAGGCGGGCGGCTCCTCCAGGTCGGCATTCCCGTGGCCCCGGTGAGGCTGGGGTTGGATACGGCGATCGTGCAGGAGAAGGATATCATCACGACGAATGGCCAGGTATGCGGTATCGATTTGCCCAACGCGCTGGAGCTTCTCTCTACGACGGATCTCGCCCAGCGCATCGGCTATCGCGTCATCAGCCTCGACGCGCTGGTGGAGGAAGGGATTGTGCCACTGGTAGAACACAGGGCGACTGCGAAAGTCGTGGTTGCTATTTAATATGGGAGGACGCAGCGTCCTTAAAGGAGACCACCTTTGATACGCAACATTGGACTCATTGCCTCTTACTGGACCATCGCGGGAGACGTGTATCCGATGGCCCCAAACGAAATCAGTCCGTTTCCTTTCGAAAAGCGGGTCGAGGTTGCTGCCAGAGCGGGTTATCGTGGCCTGGGTTTGCTGCATGCCGACCTCATGGCGGTTTCGAACCGTCTTGGCCTCTCGGAGATGAGACGAA
>WNGL01006440.1_pt1 | contig 31050 bp, 27 predicted proteins | sample 5400591 | NCBI WGS metagenome assembly WNGL01 (sample SAMN13153377, study PRJNA577476) | soil metagenome | isolation source: 80 cm soil or saprolite under Garry oak tree replicate 1 | place: USA:California | collected 2016-06-15 | reverse complement strand
AGGGCGGAAGAGTTGACCTATATCTGCGGAAGGAATACTGACCCCCTGGTTGTGTATGCTGATGTGTGCGGCATCCCGCGTATTCCAGATGCGTACCGTGATAGTGGTATCTTCGTCGGAGTATTTGGTTGCGTTGTCTAGCAGGTTCCCCAGGGCTTGTTGGAGGCGGCAACTATCCCAGTTACCGACAATAGGCGTATCAGGAGCCTGCACGACGAACTTGTGATAAGGAGCCACAGGAGACAATTGTTCCACGACCTCTTTTGCCAGCGCTACTACATCGCACAGCTTGCGTGCCAGGGTAAATTGACCAGAGGATAAGCGCGAGGCATCAAGCAGGTCGTTTATAAGGCGATCCATACGTCGTGCCTGGCTAATGATGATGCTGGTTCTGCGTTGGATCGTCTCACGCGGCTGGTTAGGACGGGCCACCATCTCTGCATAGTTGATGATGGGTGTAAGCGGACCGCGCAACTCATGAGCAATCATGGCGGTGAACTGTTCTTTGCGCGCCAATTGCTCTTGCAGTACAAAGTTAGCTGCGGTCAGTTCCTCCACCTGGCGGTGCAAGGCCTGGATAATCTCCTCCTGCGATTGTTCATGCTGAACCTGCATACCTGTATCTCCCTGATTTGGAGGTTGTGTAATTTAGTATACACTATGATATATGGTGGTATGCCCAGATTACTCACCTCTTTAGGAATATTGGGTAGGATGTATGGCTACTCTAACAGGTTCAACTCCTGCAGTTCCTCTTTTGCTACCTCGCTGAGTTGTGTCTTATCCAGCGTTGGATCGGCATGCTAATGGTCAGAGGTGAGTAATAGCTCACCGATGGTAATTTCAATCTGTCGCCGCTGGATGGTAGCAAGCATCGACTCTGCCATGATTTGCCTCCGCCATGTTGCCCCGCACCTACTTTGTTGCCACAGAGGTAGGTACTTTACTATCGCTCGTCGTAGTACTGGTGCTACTCGAGCTGCCTTCAGTCGGCTTGCTCTCATCAGCTGTCTTCGTATCCGCAGATTTGCTTTCGCTCTCTTCTTTCTGCTTATGACCATTGGAGCTAGCTACTGAGTTCGCAGCATGGTCTGTCTTATAGAACCCGGGGCCCTTGAAGACGATACCTGCTGGGAAGAAGAGCCTGCGGATATGCCCACCACATTCAGGGCATATGGTCAAAGGCTCATCGGTCATTTTTTGCCACTGCTCGAAGCGGTGGCTACATGTCTGACAAAGATATTCATAGGTTGGCATAGATCAGTCACCCCTACATCGTCTTATGTCTAGTGAAGCGAAGCTTCACCAATTCACAATAGAAAACATTTCTTGATTCATATACTAGCTTGCCCTTCGCTTGTTGTCAATCTTGACCAAGGTACCCACAGGGCCATTTCAAAGTCGGGGGCGCAAGGGACGTAGTCCCCTGTCGGGGTTTGGGGTGTCCCCAAAAACTTCTTGTTTCTCGCGCCGCCGCAGGCGGTGAGGGAGAGGAGAAAGAGCGGGACACCCCGCATAGGGGCGGCTGCCCCTATGAACCCTGCTATTCTCTTTATAAGAACAAAACACAGCGGGTCGGTTATTCCAACCGCCCAATATACTCCTTCACCTTCTCAGCGGCGTCGCGAGTCATGCCGTCGAGGGCCGCGAGATCGTCAACGCTGGCAGCGCTTATCGCTCGTACTGAGCCGAAGTGCTTCATCAGGGCCTGCTTGCGTTTGGGGCCAATACCTGGTATCTCATCTAACACCGATTTGAATGTACGGTCGGAGCGGAGCTTGCGGTGGTAGGTGATCCCAAAGCGGTGCGCCTCATCGCGGATGCGTTGCACCAGGTAGAGGCCCTGCGAGGAACGAGGGAGGATGATAGGCTCAGGTGATCCTGGTGTAAAAATCTCTTCGTTCTCCTTCGCCAGTGCCACGGTAGGAACGTCGATGTGCAGTTCCTGCAAGACCTCCATGGCGGCGCTGAGTTGGCCCTTCCCCCCATCGATAATAATCAGGTCCGGCATAGCCCAATCATGGTGGAGGTCAGTATTCGTTGTGGGTTCTCCTCCCTGACCATCTTCGCTGGACGCAGCAGCGCTCTTGCGAAATCTCCTGCGTAGTACCTCCTGGTGGCTGGCGAAGTCATCAGGTCCTGTGACGCCTTTAATCTTGAAGCGACGATACTCGCTGTTCTTTGGACGGCCAGCCTCGAAGACCACCATTGCGCCAACAGAATTGGTGCCCTGCGTGTTTGAGATATCGTAGCATTCGATGCGCTGGGGCGGAGCGGCCAGGTTGAGCGCCTCCTGAAGTTCCTCTAATGCGAGTTGCGTCTTCTGACTATCTGTGAGCCATTTGATACGCTGCTGCTCCAACACTTCCTGGGCATTTTGTTTCACCATCTCGACCAGGCGTTGTTTCTCACCGCGTTTCGGTACGGTGATAGTGAGAGCCCCCTTGCGTTTCTCCTTCAGCCATGTCTGCACCACGGCGCGGTCATCGGGTTCTACCTCGACGATGATCTCGGGAGGTACGTATGGTGAACTCTCGTAGAACTGTTGGAGGAACGAGGTCATCACCTCGCCTGGGCTACTATCGCGAGTGCCTTGCAGAATAAAGTATTCCCGCCCAATCAGCTTGCCGTTGCGGAAGAAAAAGACCTGGGTGCACGTTTCATCCTCACCGCTGGCAAGGGCGATCACGTCCTGGTTATCCTGTCCCTCCGTATGGATAATGCGCTGCTTCTCCAGGATGCGCTCGACCGCTTTGATACGGTCACGAAAGCGGGCCGCCTCCTCAAAGTTCAAATTTTCTGCCGCTTCCTGCATTTTCTGCTGTAAGCCCTTCACTACCTCATCGTGCTTCCCCTCAAGGAACAGGATCACCTGTTGTATTACGGCGTCGTATTCTTCCCGCGTGGCATAGGCGACACAGGGAGCAATGCAACGATGGATGTAGTATTGCGTACAGGGACGGGGAAGCAACTTTTGCTTCCATCCTGCTGGCGGCTCACCGTTGCGCGGTGGTGCCCAGGTGCTGGCATCGTATCGGCAGGTGCGGAAGGCAAACAGCTTATTCAAGAGATCGAGCGTGGCATCTACCGCTCCTGAGTTGGTATAGGGACCAAAGTAGCGGTTGCCATCACGCTGGAAGCTGCGGACACGATAGACACGCGGGAAGTCCTCTGTAAGGGACACCTTGATGTAGGGATAGTTTTTGTCGTCGCGCAGCAACACATTGTACTTGGGGCGATACTGTTTAATATAGTTGCTCTCCAGCACAAGCGCTTCGACCTCGTTCTTGACGACGAGAAACTCGATGTCATCAACCTTCGCCACCATACTGCGGTTTTTTGGGCTGAGATCGGTCGATTCCTGTTTTTCTATAGTCTTTCCCTGACACTTTTTGCTCAAGAACTCGCGACCCTTGGGTCGCTCGCAGAATCATTGTGTAGCGTGGGCAGCTCGTGGCTCCGCCACGAGCTGCCCACGCTACACAATGATTCTGCGAGCGGCCCAAGGGTCGCGAGTTCTTGAGCAAAAAGTGTCAGGGAAAGACTATAGAAAAAGGGTACCCCAGACACAATTTTGTAGGGATACCCTCTTGAAGGATGTGGAGAGTCCGACTGGAACGCTATCTACAAGTAGTTAGCGAATTGGATGTGAGTCAGCAGTCTTAAACTGCTGAGACGTGGTCTGCAAATAACGTCCAACCTCTTCGCCGACCGTCACGCAATGATCCGCCGCAGTATGCCATTCCTTAAGCATCTGCTCGAAACGCTGGCGGCTTACACCTTGCCATTCTCCCTCAAGCTGAGCAACGTATTTCTGAATCTGCGGCTCGATTTGCTTGGTGATCTGGTTGTTTAGTTGCAGGAAAAGTTGGCTGAGCTGACGCATTGCGTCTGCATTTGTATGAGCGGTACCCATGGTATTGTACTCCTTATTATAACTAATGACATAGGATATGTCGTTTCTTCTGGTTGTAGGGGCAGTGCCTTTGTCTGCCCAATTGCAGTATAGACCGCTTGCTAATACAAGGAGATGAATATGTCGTTTTTCAATATGCTCTTTGTGCTCGTTGCCTTCAGGCTAATTGCCAAGTCGGCCCTGCCGTCCGCAGGTTCTCTCCCTGACCCTTTTTCGCTCAAGGACTCGCGACCCTTGGGTCGCTCGCAAATAAACGGGTGGTATGGGCCGTTGGTGGCGGAGCCACCAACGGCCCATACCACCCAAAAAAGAGAAGCCCGCTTGAGGGTCGATGAGGGCGAGGAGATCGAAAAAGATTTATGGAGAGAGGCACCCACAAGGGATTAGTCAGAATGCGGCCCGTAGTGTATACTATGAGTCGTTATTATGTTGCTCTGATCACGCCATCGGAGGGAAATGTAGTGGCACCCCTTGTGGGTGCCAGGCTGGGGGTGCCAGGCTGGGGGTGCCAGGCGAATTGGTGCATTGATATGAGTTGTATCGGTACTGCTGGTCATGTCGATCATGGTAAATCAACGCTCGTCAAAGTGTTGACGGGCATTGATCCTGATCGCCTGGTGGAAGAAAAAGAACGCGGCATGACGATAGACCTCGGCTTTGCCTGGTTGAAGCTTCCGAGTGGGCGTGAGGTTAGTATCGTCGATGTGCCGGGGCATGAGAGTTTCATCAAGAACATGCTCGCTGGTGTCGGTGGCATTGATGCAGCGCTGCTCGTGATTGCCGCCGATGAAGGGGTCATGCCGCAGACGCGCGAACACCTGGCGATTCTTGACCTCCTGCGGGTGCGCCGGGGAGTGGTTGCGCTGACGAAGACCGACCTGGTGGATGAGGAATGGTTGGAACTGGTACGTGAGGAGATAGAGGAGCAACTGAAACCAACGACCCTGGCAGGTGCAGCTATCATTCCTGTCTCTGCCTACACGGGGCAAGGTTTGCCCGAATTGCTCGCGCATTTGGAGCATATTCTGGATGAATCGCAAGAGCGACAGAATATCGCTCGCCCGCGTTTGCCTATTGACCGTGTTTTCACCATGACTGGCTTTGGCACTGTAGTAACAGGCACATTGCTCGATGGCAGCTTTACGATAGGGCAGGAGGTCGAGGTGCTGCCGCAGAGGTTGCGCACGCGCATTCGCAGTTTACAGACACATCGCCACCAGGTCGAAGTGGCTCAACCTGGCAGCCGGGTGGCCATTAATCTGACCAACGTATCGCGCACCGATCTGCAGCGTGGCAATGTGGTCGCCATTCCCAAACAGTTGCACCCGACGCTGCTAGTCGATGTGCGTCTTCAACTACTGGATAGCGCGGAACACCCACTTGCGCATAATACGCTCGTTGACTTCTATAGTGGTTCGCAGGAAGTGCCAGCGCGGGTGCGGCTCCTTGATGTGGAAGAACTCCAGCCCGGTCAGAGCGCCTGGGCGCAGTTGCGTTTGAGCCGTCCCTCGGTTGTAGCACGTCGTGACCGCTTTATCCTGCGTATCCCTTCGCCCAGTACGACCATCGGTGGGGGTGAGGTTGTTGATATCCAGCCGCGCTATCATCGTCGCTTTCAGCCATCTGTGCTGAATGTATTGGAGACACTGGAGCGTGGGTCGCCCGGGGAATTAGTGTTGGCTGCATTGGATAGAAGACGCTCGTCCATGGTGGGGGTGCCCCTTGCGGGTACCCTGCCTCGCCCAAGGTCGTTACATGGGCTGATAGGCTACGAGTTGGCCGATATCGTTAAGCAGAGTAATCTGCCTATCGATGTGACGCAGCGTACGTTGGAGACGTTGTTATTAGAAAGACGAGTGCAACAGGTGGGAACATTCTGGTTTGCACAGACGGTATGGGAGGCTCTGACGGAAGAAGCTACTCGGCTGGTGAGCGAGCAGCATCAACAGTATCCTTTGCGGAGTGGTCTCTCAAAAGAGGAATGGCGCACGCGCTTGAATCTCTCGTCGAAGATGGCGACGGAAGTTTTTGCGGCGTTGCAGGCAGAAGGACGGCTGGCCGAGGCCAGCACGATAACAGGCGGCATTATTCGTCTTCCCAATTTCGTACCGAGTTTTACAGCAGCGCAAGAGCAGCAGGTTGAACAACTGCTGCTGCGGTTCCGCGCGAGTCCTTATACACCACCTGGTAGAGCCGAGGCGGAGGCTATGGTGGGCGCTGAGATGTTGGGGGCATTAATCGAGCAGGGGCGGTTAGTCAAATTGGGGGATGGTGTGCTTTTTCTGCGGGAAACCTACGATGAGGCGATAGCAAAGTTAATTACCTATCTACATGAGCATGGCAGGTTTACAGCAGCGGAGGCCCGTGATCTATTGGGGGCGACACGAAAATACGTCCTGCCCCTTCTGGAGCATATGGATGAGCGACGTATAACGCGGCGCATAGGCGATGAACGTGTATTAACTACAGGAATGTAGAGACTGTTCCATTTCGTTGCAGAATAGGTTACAATAGAGAGCGCAAAGAGTACTACAGAAGTAATGGCATTCTTGTGGGTGCCATGGAGAGCTATGCAGATCGAAGTTCTGAGTGAGCGATACCAGTTACAGGACCCGATAGTTAACACAAGGCAAGGTTACGATAGTGAGCGATGAGCTTCTGAGTGGGCGGTACCAGTTACAGGACCCGATAGGGAAAGGTGGCATGGCCACGATTTATCGTGGGCGAGACCTCCACATGGATCGTGTCGTGGCAGTCAAAGTACTGCGCGAAGTCTACAGCACCGATCCCAAGTTTGTTCAGCGCTTTCAGCGTGAAGCGAAGGCAGCATCGGCGTTGCAGCATCCCAATATTGTGCAGGTATTCGACTATGGGCAGTGGGAAGGCAACTATTTCATTGTCATGGAGTTAGTCGAAGGGACGGACCTGCGTCGCTATTTGCGTTCGCGTGGCGTACTTGCCATTGATCGTGCCATTATCATTGCTCATGATGTAGCGCTTGGCTTAGGAGCTGCGCATCGCCGTGGCATCGTCCACCGCGATGTGAAACCGCAGAATGTGCTGGTCGGGCGTGATGGGTCAATTAAGCTGACCGACTTCGGGATTGCCATGGTCAATCAGGCCATCAATGCTGAGCGTCTGACGACAACCGGCATGACCTTGGGTACTGTGCAGTACTATGCACCGGAGCAGGCTCAAGGGGAGATCGTTAGTCCCGCTGCTGATGTCTATGCGCTTGGGATTGTGATGTATGAGATGCTGACGGGACGCACCCCCTTTGATGGGGACAACGCTGTCGCGGTGGCGATGCAGCATATTCAGGACTTACCCACCCATCCCAGTCAGTTCAATCCCAATATTCCTCCCGCGCTAGAAGAGATTATACTGCGTTGCCTGGAGAAAGTGCCGGAGATGCGCTTCCCAGATGGCTCGTCATTGGCACGGGCTTTGGAAATGCTCGGCGAGAGCGAGCTGGACGAGACTGTCCTTGGCCCACCGGCACTTCTCTCGACCCCAGGTGGTGGCGTTTCAATCTACAACCCGGTCCCACCCAGGCCCAACAGTGGTGTGGGCCGTCAGTCAGTCTCGTCTCCAAATAATATGGCGGGCGTTGCTCCCATGTCCATAGGTCAGAGCAGCCCAGGTATGGTCAATCCTGTTGACCAGCCGTTGCCTCTCAATCAACAGGTTTATAACGGTTCGTTGGGGATGGGTACGGCTCGTCTGCGCGGTACTATGCCACGTTCTACTGTTGTGCAGCGGGATCAACGGGACTCACATTTCGCCACTATTATCACTGTACTTATCCTCATGGCAACCTTACTATTGCTGGGTTTTAGCGTGTACCTGGCGGCAGAGCTTAAATTTATCGATCTGCCGTTTATCAATGGCTTAGTACCGACTCCAACAAGCCCAGCACCAGAGAGACCTGTGCCCAAATTGGTTGGGATGGATTATCAAGCAGCAACCGCTTTGGCCCAAAGCCTGGGATTTAAACTGCAGGTGCTTAACGGCCTCACCTCAGGTATTGTGAAGGATCAGGCAGCCACGCCGACACCAGGCTCGACAGCAAAGCCAAGCCCATCTCCAACGGTGACGCCAACTGCGACCCCAAAGCCGAGTCCGACGCCGAGTCCGACGCCGAGTCCGACACCAAGCCCGACGCCAAGCCCGACGCCGAGTCCAACACCAAGCCCGACGCCGAGTCCGACCCCTCCTCATACGTAGAGGGCCTAATGGGCCTCTGAGAAACAATGGAACGGTGCGACCTGTTTACCCGAACCGATAGGAATATGGGCTCTCACCCAGACACTTTTTTGATGCCCTCACCCTCATCTCTTTTTTCGTGTGGGATGGCCAGGCCAATCCCTGCAAGAAGAAACCCGACCATCCAAAAGGGCTATTTCTCCGTCAAACTGATTCTCAGATTACGTTCATTTCTATTGTGGGGCATATCTTGGAGGCCCAGTTGCTGGTGGTGTATATTTAAGGTAGAGAATACTATGCAACGGAATCTTGTGCGCAATCTCCTCTTTGGAGGCACCGCTCTCCTGCTGATTGGGGTCAGTTTGATGGCAATGCGCCTGGTGGTTCTTGCAGACCCCAATGCGCGTGTTGCCTTGACCGATCAAATTGTGCCGCTTGTTCAACAGGCGCACTTCTTGCAGGCCACAGACCCTGGCCAGCAACTAAATCTCTCCATTGGCCTACAGTTGCGCAATCAGGCATACCTGGACAGCCTGTTGAGCGCCATCAACGATCCCCAATCAGCGCAATATCACCACTATCTGACACCCGATGAATTCAACGCCTTATTTGCCCCTACGTCCGACGAAGTGCAGCAAGTGGTCGCGTTCATGCAATTGCAGGGGCTGACGGTTACAAGCGTTGCTTCCAACAACCTGCTTATTGATGCTACCGGTTCTGTTGCCCAGGTGCAACAGGCCTTCAATACACAGATCAACGATTATCAGATCGGGAGTCACATCTTCTACGGAAACGCAGCGCCTCCCAGCGTGCCAGCGGTGCTCAGCTCACTGATTACCTCAGTTGGTGGCCTGGATAATAGCATCCAGTATCAGCCACATGTACGATTTATCGCACCCACGATTCGATCTATCACGCTCCCAAGTGGTTACGGTCCAAAAGACCTTGCTGGAGCCTATGACACCACACCATTGCAGAGTACCGGAATCCTGGGCGATCACCAGACCATCGCTCTCTTTGAATTGGATGGCTATCAATCGAGCGATGTTGCCACCTATTTGCAAACCTACAACCTGGGGAATCCAAACATTAGCAATGTCCTGGTAGACCACTTTAATGGTGCGGCGGGCCAAAACGCGGTTGAGGTTGAGTTAGATATTGAAGTGGTGGCCGCTATGGCACCGCATGCCAACCAGATTGTCTACGAAGGCCCGAATACTACGCAGGGACTTAACGATACCTATAACAGAATTGTGACCGATCATAAAGCGCAGATCGCTTCGACTAGCTGGGGACTCTGCGAAACGAGCACTGGCGCTGCCGAGGTAAAGACGCTCGATAATATTTTTAAGCAGGCGGTTGCCCAGGGTATCTCGTTCTTTGCAGCGTCGGGCGACTCTGGAGCCTATGATTGCAGTGATACCAACCTGGCGGTAGATTCGCCTGCGAGCGATCCCAATGTCATTGGAGTTGGTGGCACAACTCTGCAACTGAACGTGGGAGCATATGGCAGTGAGTCAGTGTGGTCGAACCCAAGTGCCATACAACACGGCCCGAAGGGTGGGGGTGCCGGTGGGGGCATCAGCAATACCTTTGCCCGCCCGACATGGCAACAAGGGTCAGGTGTGCAGAACCAGTACAGCAATGGCAACCGCGAGGTACCCGATGTTACAGCGGATGCCGATCCTTCCACTGGCTATGCAGTGTATTGCACAGTGAAGAATGCAGGTTGCCCTCCTACGGGCTGGCTCACGATTGGTGGTACAAGCGCCGGGGCACCACTTTGGGCAGGTTGCCTGGCACTCATCAATCAGTACTTGCAAACACAGGGCAAGGCTCCTGTAGGCTATGCGAACCCGGCGCTCTATGGCCTCTTCAACGCACAACAAGCATTCCCGGCCTTCCACGATATCACTACCGGCAACAATCTCTATTATCCAGCCACGACGAGCTATGACCTGGCGAGTGGCATGGGATCACCCGACGTCTACAACATGGCCCGTGACCTGGCCGGGGCCTCCGGCTCTAGCTCCGGTGACGGTACCCCAACACCGACGCCAACGGTAACCGATACGCCAACGCCGACGGTAACGGACACCCCAACACCAGCACCAACAGTCACCCCGACGCCGACACCGAGTGATACTCCAATTCCAACGCCAACGGACACTCCAACGCCGCCAACCAATACCCCAACGCCAGTGCCAACCGCTACACCGACGCCAACACCAACGCCTCCTCCTGCGCTTATAACGAATGGAGATTTTGAGAGTGGGCAAGCTCCCTGGCAGCAGTCATCGTCGGGGAACTATCAGCTTGTCGATCCCTCAAACCCGCATAGCGGGCTGTATAGCGCCTACTTATGTGGATATGTGGGCTGCAATGATCGCATCTGGCAAACCTTCACAGTTCCCGCCAACTACACGAAGATCACGATTACCTACTGGTGGTATTCCGATACGGGTAAGACAACCAAAAAATGTCTTGACACCTTTACAAGTAGCCTACAAGACAGCTCCGGCAAGACTATTCGCAACTTGCAGCAGAGCTGTAATATCAATGCAACTAATGGCTGGGTGCAGGAAAGTTTTGATGTCTCGCTTGACCTGGCGGTATATAAAGGCCAGCAGGTTACGCTCTCGTTGCAGGGTATGAGCGCACCCAATCGGTCCGCGACTTCGGACTTTTTTGTGGATGATGTGGTGGTGGTGACGGTGCAGTGAGGGATGTTAAATTGTGATATACTTTCCCAAGAGAACCACCCGCTTGCTGGTCAACGTGCTATACTGACTATTAAGATATACATTATGCCAAAGTGGGCAAACGGTACTTGAACAGCACCCAGAATTAGAGATTGCAAGGACGCAGAATCTCGTCCAGGATGAACGAAGCATTGTTCATAGGGGCGACCCAACCGAACGGGTCGCCTCTACTGATGAATTGCGCATTGAAACATGACCAGGGATGGCAAGAACTTTCTCCCTCCAGGCGAGAAATGTAGTGGCACCCCTTGTGGGTGCCAGGTGCATACCCTGGCAATTATCTCCAGGTATTACGAGGATAATCAATCATGATCGAACTAGACGGAGCCATAGCGCCGGATAACACGCTTTTTGTCCTGCTGTGTTTCGAGGGTCCCGATGTCTACTCCACTGCTGGTGGACTCGGCACTCGCGTGAGCGAACTCAGCGAGGCCCTGGCAACCCAGGGCTATACCACACACCTGATCTTTATCGGAGACCCGACCAAGCCTGCAACCGAACTGCGCGTTGATGGTCGCCTGATACTCAAACGTTGGTCGCAATGGGTCAGCAAATATTATCTCAACGGCGTCTATGACGGCGAAGAGCAGAAGCTCTACGACTTCAACGAGAGCGTTCCTTACCATATCTATGAGCAGATTGTGCGTCCGGCGGTGGCCGAAGGCAAGACGGTGGTCATCATGGGCGAAGACTGGCACACCGCCGAGACGATGTGCCGCACCTCTGACCTGCTGTACTGGTTCGGCGTGCGCCAGAAAGTGCTGATGCTCTGGAACCTTAATAGCCTGATGTCCTTGCATCGTATCAATTGGGGACGCCTCAGTTTCGTCACGACGCTTTGTACGGTAAGCAAGTACATGAAACACAGGATGTGGAGCCTTGGTGTCAACCCGCTGGTGATCCCAAACGGTATCCCGACACGCCACCTTACTCCGGTCGATGAGGATGCGGTGAAACGGCTGCGGGAGATTGCGCGGCAGGGCGATCCGCGCCGCCTCTTCCTTTTCAAGATTGGTCGCTTCGACCCCGACAAACGCTGGATGATGGCGATAGAGGCTGTGGCTCGTCTGAAGCATAGTGGGCATCCCGTCACCCTCTTTGTGCGTGGTGGTATCGAGCCTCACGGGGCAGATGTGCTCCGGCACGCCTATAACATCGGCCTGACGATTAAGGATGTGGTGGCCCAACGACCGAACGTGGAGCAGTGCCTTGATGCTGTGGTCAATGTTGGCCCCGCTGACGTGTATAACCTGCGCTTCTTCCTCCCCGAAGAATTTCTCCGCACTATCTATGCCGCCGCAGATGCTACTCTGGCGAACAGTGGTCACGAGCCGTTTGGCCTTGTCGCGCTGGAAGTGATGGCGGCGCAGGGCATCGCTGTCACAGGCAGCACAGGCGAGGATTATGCGGTCTCGTTCGAGAATGCCATAGTGACTGAAACCGATGATCCCGATGAGATTGTTGGCTACCTGCTCTACTTGCGTCGCCATCCAGAAGAGCAGGAGCGCATTCGCTGCGCAGGTCGTCGGACAGCGGAGGAGTTCCTTTGGGACCAGGTGATCGAAAATCTTGTGGGGAAATTAGAGTTTCTAGCACGCAAACAAGATATCGTGCTGGCTTGAGAGGACGCTATCATGGTTGCAGACCTGGCGATCTATACCGTCGTGCATCAGCCGCGCCGCTTGAAGCTACCGGCGCAGCCGATTCCACGCGGAGCATCGATCGAGGATATTATTCATTGTCTTTTCGATGAACGTATGAATGAACGCTACTTCAGGAAGGTAGCACAATATAGTTACTATCCTGCGACACGCATGTTTCTGGAGCTTGTGCGGCAGGGGATGCAGCTCTCCATAGGCTTCTCCCTCTCCTTCTTGCGACAGGCCGCCGCCTGGGACCCCGTTCTGCTGGACCTCTTCCGCGAATTGGTGGCCGAGGAGAATGTGGAGGTTATCGGAGTCGAGCCGTATCACAGCTTTCTCTTTCTGCTTGACCTTCCGGCCTTTGTTGCGCGCATGCAGGAGATGGCGAGCGAGATAGAGCGTATTTTTGGCAAACGACCTACCGTTACCGACACTACCGAGATGTGCATGTCGGCGACCCTCTACAACGCGCTGGACACGGCAGGTTTTCGTGGCGCGGTGATGGATGGACGCCCCTGGGTAATGGAATGGCGCGAGAGCACCCACTTGTATCGCTATAGCGATGAGGAGCCATATCCGTGCGAGGTAAAAAAATCTCCAGCGAGCACGCGCAGTCAGCGCTCACAGAAATTATCTGCAGAACGAGAGTCGGGCCCATATTTGCTCACACGCCATCTCGAATTGAGCGACGATGTTGGCTATCGCTTCTCGAATCAAAGCTGGTCTCGCTACCCGCTCTACGCGGACACCTATGCCGACTGGATTAAAGACACCTGGGGCGACTTCCTGCTGCTCGGCTGGGATTTTGAGACGTTTGGAGAACATCACCGCCAGGACAGTGGCATCTTTGAGTTTATGCGAGCCTTGCCGGGAGAACTCGCCCGGCGTGGCGTCAACACTCGCACGCCGGGCGCTTTAATTGAGCAATTCAGTGCATTAGAGCGTGTCCATCACCTGCCACTACCGATCTTTCCGACAACGTGGGCGGGAAGTGGTGGTATGGAGTTTTTCCTGGGCAATAGCGCACAACAGACCGTTTTTCAGCTCATGAGCCATGTTTACGGTATGGCTAAACTGACTGAGAATCCTGACCTGATCGACCTCGCCACCTGGTTAGCGCAATCTGATAATCTGCACCTGATCCAGTGGTTCGGACGCAGCGGTCCGGAGGCGGAAGTCTCGGCCTACTTCACACCGAACGAGTGGTGGTCGCTGGGTGCGAACGCCGTCATCCACGAGCAGCAGCAGGTCTATATAAATGCGCTTCACGCCATGGAGCCCTACCTCCCTGCTCGCCTGAGCCGCCAGGACAAGCTCAAAGGCCCAGGTAAAACGGCTCGGCGCAAACGCGAATCGGCATCGAACTACATGGCAAGAGGTGTATTGTAGGGTAGCCCGCATTGTTGCGGGCCCTCCCATTTATCCCCTATGGGAAGAGACTCTCTACAATCTTCTCAATTCTCGTCCGTTCTGTTGCCGTTGCTGCCCGACGCGCTGTAGAGATAGCTGAAGATAAATCTGATAACTCCTTATGTAAGGAATTGGATGGATCGTAAGGTGGAATATTGATATACTCCGTGATGTGTGTAGCAATTTGGGTGTCAATTGCGTACCCCATAATGAACGCCCGTACAGCCGGAGAGTTGAGGAAACCACAGAGATAGTGGGCCTCCTCTGCTGTTTCGCAGGGAACGAAATACAGTTTGTGATCGGGGATAGCCAGGGCTTCCCCAAGAAATGGGTCTGTCTTTGGTCCAATGTAACTGGCATAAAATTGTTGTGGTTCCTGGACTTCACGCCATGCAACTTTGTGATGAGCAAAGGTGTATGGTCCAACATTCCAAAGAGAATAGTACGGTGCGAGCTCTGTCCCATTCCGTGCAAGATGATAGCGTCGGTAAGACGAACGAGCTGCTAACTGAGTTTTGTACTCACGAAAGTAATCAAGAGCTTTGCGATAGGTGAGCCGCATTTCTGTTTCTGGGTATCCCCGCATTCCATCCTGCGGGACAATTACGTAGATCTGAGAATCTTCTACATAGAAAGGCTTAGCATCTCGTCCTCTGACCAAGGGGAAGACCAGATCAGATTCAATGATACCCTCATATGGAGCAACGCTATACTTGCCAATCGAATGAAGATTGCGAAAGTGAAAATTACCGTCTGCTCGGCGGGACAGCACTTCAATCCAATACACGCCATTTAAATCTGATGTTATCCCCTTACGAGCATAAAAATGAGACTGCCCAATCAGGCGCTGGACGGCAGGTAACAAAGCGGGTTCCATTGTTAGCCAGGGTCCACCATTAGGATAGATTGGGGAGGCGACCCAATGTAACTGTCGAGTTATCGTTTGTACCTGGGCAAGAGTCATATCCTGCCGAGGCTTAACCCTTTGGGTTTTTTCCCAGACAATGTAGGGAACTGGATACGAGGTGGCTCTGCCTTTCCGTAGGAACAATGCCGCTGTTTTGTTTGCAACGTTCTCAAAAGGTTTTAGCTCAACCATATCGTGAACTTCCACAACCTGTAACTTTGTTCCATCAGGTAGTTGGAATTTCCGAAAGCCTTGTGAGGACATGCTTTTGAAGACTGTCTGGGTTATGAGAAATCCTAAGACCCCTCCCGGTTTCAGCCACTTTTCTATGGCTGAATAGGTGAGGATTGTCGAAATGTCTGTTTCAATGCCACCAACATAGGTGTCTTGGGAGAATAAACCGTAGGCAATGCAATAGTCTTTGATAGTATCCCGATAACTGGCCGGAAGCCGAGTCCAGCGCAGCCATGGCGGGTTACCTGCTATGATATCGAATTCCCCAACAGATGCCGACGCGTAGTAGTTCTTGATAATTCGTGTCCAAATCCGGTTCCAATTCTGTAGTTCCAGGTTCTTAATCTCTCTATAGAGGGCCTTGATGTAATCTGCATAGTTAGTCATTTCTTCTTGGGTTAGGCCAATTCGGTCTGCTACGCGCTCAAGACATTCGTTCTCATTGGCATCAGGCTGATAAACCGAAATTTCCACTTCTGCTAACATAGGAGCCAGCTTGTCCTGTTCAATCAGCGCAACAGGAATATCAACCCTGATAGGATCGCGTTGGGTAGTAATGGTGTATGAACAGATCGGTCCAGTTAAGGTATCTCGACGAGATGGAGAGAAAATACTGTCAGATAGAAAAATGGGAATGACTATTGGCCTAGTTTGAGCTTCTAGCAGATCTCCAAGGGCAAGAATATAGTTGGTTCTGGCTGCAACCACCGCCAGGGGATTCAAGTCGAAGCCTACAATGTTCTTTGTAATTGCTTGCAGAATATCTTCATTAGCAACACCGCTTGCTTTTGCCCTTTCCCGTACTCGGTTGATTGCCAGAATCAAGAAGGTTCCCGTTCCACAGGAGGGATCAAGGAGACGAACTTCCGGTTTACCGTCATATCCCACCTTGTCTAAAACCCAGTTAGCAAGCCAATCAGGTGTATAGAACTCACCGAAGTCATGTCGCAAGGTTGCTGGAATCAAGTGTTGGTAAAGTCGCTTTAACAGATCTTTGACCCGTTCTGGTGCAAGAATAGCTGTGCCTGGTTCATACTTTTGTAATGTGAGGAGCATCTTTTGAATTGCATTGCCTATGTCTAGATTCCACTGATCCAGGTACCAACTGAAGAAGTCGCCTTCCAGCAGGTTTTCAATCTGGAGTTTGCGAAAAGTTCCTCCATCTTCCATTTCCACCAGAGAGTTCTTCAATTCATCATTGCTCAACGTGACTACCCGCTCCACAAACGATTCTCCAATGCCTTGACGAACGAGTGTCAGGATTTCCGCCGCCAATAATTTGATGATTAGGGCGAAGTAGGTATGGATGGTAAACAACAGACGCGGCATGTCATGCTCAGCATTAATCTTGTATTGCTGTTCCATATCCGCAATTTCCGGTAGCTGCTCTGCCTTGTATCCTGAAACTTGCCCAAACAGTTGTTTCCATTCCTGGTATAGCATTTCGGTCTTGCTAGTAGGATGGTTGAGAGCGTTCCAAAACGCAACGATAGATTGCTGTGCCATATCCGCTTGCGGACCAAAATCTTCGCTAAGCCGTTCGGGATCAAGAGGTTTACGCGATAGACCCCGAAGGTATTCCAGAGCTAAACTAATATTGTTGGAGTTGATAGCCTCTGGTCCAACTACTGACCAGATATCTCCCCTCCGTCGGACGAATCCGATGTTCTGGCCATCTATGAGAATCCCGGCGTAGTGTTCTACACTCAATCCTGTTCGAGTTGCCTCTTCCTCCAGGTATCCTTGTAGTTGCTCAGTAGCTTCCTTCCAGTGTGCTGGGGTAGTAAGGCGATTGGGTCTCTTGTATTCAATGACTACAGTTCCAAATAAGGTGTCTGTTCGCCTACCTGTAGTAATTGTACGACGTTCATGGACTGCCCGGTAGGATACACCAATAGTTTCTAAGTAGTGGGCCAGGATAGCTTCAACGCGAATCTTGAGAGTTGCCTCAGATATATTCTCTTGGGCTTCACGTCGAATAGCCTCAGCCAGAGCGCGAGTATTTATAGCCATTATCCGTCACTCCCCAGGTTTTTGTTGAAACAGGCTGAACATTGGAATTAACGTTATTATACGAGGAATATTAGGAAATGCGGAAAGAACAATGGTTGAGAACTGGTTAAGATTGTGGAGGCTCCGTAGAAGTTCTTACATCTGATGAACCTATTGATATACCAAACTTAATGAGAAACCTGGCATCAGATGATATATACACCCGTGGAAAGGCCATGTATGACCTCTACAACAATATTTGGTACCAGGGGAGAGTATACGCGGCCACAGCTTTTGTCGTTCCTTTCCTCATAGAACTGCTACAGGCCCCATCTATTCAGGACAAGGATGGAATATTGGTGTTATTGGCCCATATAGCCAGGGGGCGTTCATCTTTGGCTGTCCAGCCGCGTAGCGAAGAAGAAAGGTATAAACCAGAATTCCGACAAAAACGAGAGCCGGAGTCGGCCTGGATGGAGGATGCACACAATGCTACTCGTCATGGGGTCGAAACCTACCTGGCGTTACTGGAAAATGACGACCCAAAGATTCGCATATGTGCCCCTTATACACTCGCTTGCTTTCAAGAATGCTCTGCTCAAATAATCCCAACGCTGCTATCTCTTTTGGAAAAGGAGAAGGATCAACAGGTAAAGGCCAGCATGATATTGAGCTTGGAGGACCTGGTTGAAAATGAGTCAGAGTACCTGCAATTGTTTGAAGATATCGTGAGATCGAAAGAAGCTGGCCTGGTCAGATTAGCTGCGGCAATGGCGTTGGCAAGACAGGCAAAGGATAAAACACCAGCCGCATCAATGAAAGTGTTGGTAGATGCGATTGCCAGGCCAGAGTTGATTGCAGACTTATATGATGAGCTACCATGGGCCAATGGAAGTATCGTAGCCGATGCGAGTGCGACTTTACGCAATCTCAAACCCTCTATGGCGAAGTTTGCCATCCCCGTGCTGATAAAAGCCCTCGCAACCGTAGGTGTATATAGCGCGCTGAGCGTAACTCAAACGCTACTGTACCTGGCATTCGATGGGAAAAACATCACTTTCCAGGATTTGACCAGCGAACAAAAAATGGTGCTGAAAGCAATCGCAAACAATAATACAGTCTGGAAGTCCAGCCTACAAGTTCATCAGGATAGACTGGCAGGTTGAGATTCATAGGAGTATTGTCCTATTTTTAAGCCCCTCATGCTCCAAAATTTGACTAGCTTCAGTCTATTCAAGTAGACTCTCCAAGAACTCGATAACATATTATTTGGTAATGAGGTAGGTTATGCAGCAATTCCGCCTACTTTGGTCATCTCAGCAAACTAACCTTGTTGAGATGACCAAAGTGCAATCGTCAGGAACTGTCCCAGGTCCCCCACCCATTACGACTAAACCACCTGGTTTATTTACAGAAGTCACTACCGAGCAACTAACAGATATTTCAATCCAATACCCGGTAGTAACCGCGGAGCAACTTAGAGCTATTTCAAGCTCATTAGCTATCACCTCTAGCAGTGGACGCGCGGTAGTCATTCCTGGCTCACAGAAGCGTAAGCAGGCTACTGGAGAAATAGCTGTATCTACACGGCGCATGAGTTCGCGACTCCGCCATGGCATTGTTCTCGGCACTATCTTGTTTGTAGTGATCACCACGTTGATATCTCTCGCGCCGCTCGATAATGGGCAGAGTACATACCATATCCTGGGAGGCATTGGCGATTGGTTTCGCACACAGCAACTGAACTGGCAGGTCCAGGCACATACTCTCCCCGTTGCACAGGATAGTTCCCCTCCAGAAGCAGCTCCCCCTCCTATGTATCTGCCGAAAACTCAGTACGTCGCTATCGCTCAGCAGGATGCCGTCGATGCAGGTATCTCGCCCGACTATTTTGTGCGGCAGATTAACGTGGAGAGCGGCTTTAATCCCAACGCGGTTTCCCCATCTGGAGCTGTGGGTATCGCTCAGTTCCTACCAAGTACAGCCGCCGGGCTGGGTATCAATCCCTGGGATCCGCTTCAAGCTCTACGTGGTGCCGCTCGCCTGATGGCAAGTTATGCTAAGAATTATGGTGGTGACTACGCCAAGGCCCTCGCTGCCTACAATGGTGGTTCCGGCACCGTCCAATACGCTGTCAACAATTGTGGTTCCAACTGGCTTAACTGTCTGCCCGCCGAGACGCGCCATTATATCTACACGATTATGGGGATATAGACGAAAATAGAGGCGCGATGTATCGCGCCCCTACACATCTTATGACTTACTTTGGCTGCCAGACTTGCACTGTCTTATCAAGGGCGGCAGAGACTATGTACCTGCCATCGGGGGACCATGCCACGGCGTATACACTATTGGTATGACCACTATAGGTGATGACGCTGCCCCCTGTGGTCGCATCCCAGACCTGCACCGTATCATCACTGCTCCCCGAGGCGATACGCTTGCCGTCCGGGGACCACGCCACGGTATTCACAAAGCTAGAGTGGCCCTTATAGGTCAACAAGGGAGCTCCAGTGGCTGCATCCCAGACCTGCACGGTGTGATCATCGCTCGCGGAGGCGACATGCTTGCCATCTGGAGACCACGCCACACCATCTAGCGCATCGGTATGGCCTTTATAGGTGACAAGAAGCTTGGCAGTGGTGGAATCCCAAACCTGTACGGTCTTATCGCTACTGCCCGAAGCGATGTGCTTGCCATCTGGGGACCACGCCACGGCATATACACTATCGGTATGGCCCTTATAGGTGAGGCTCACGTTCGGATTGCTGGGATCCCAGACCTGCACAGTGTTATCACTACTCCCTGAGGCGATGCGCTTGCCATCAGGTGACCACGCCACCGCATTCACGAGGCTTGTGTGACCCTTATAGGTCACCACATTGGTTCCGGTCGTCGCATCCCAGACTTGCACGGTATCGTCATCGCTGGCTGAGGCGATGCGCTTGCTATTGGGGGACCACGCTACAGCCTTGATAGCATCGCTATGACCCTTGTAGGTGAAAACGAGCTGTCCTGAGACTGCATCAAGGACCTGTACGGTCTTGTCGTCACTCCCAGAGGCGATATACTTCCCATCGGGGGACCATGCGACGGCTTTCACCGCATCCGTATGGCCCTTATAGGTGTAGGGATTGATTTGCAGGTGCAGAGTGGTGGCGGTAGGAGTAGGGGTAGAAGTAACGCTAGCTCCTCCGCAGCCGACTAGCAGGATAATGAGACAGCAGCCCGAAATCAAGAACAAGAAGCAGTGGTAGCGAGTGTTACGCATAATCTTTCCTCCAAGATAAATCTTCTTGCGAAGCTAAAAATGTTCAGTAAAAGTTCCTTTTTCCTTGCACTGATGGTGATGTTTGTACTTTCAATAAGCTCATAAGCCTACTGTCTATATGGAGAGCAAGTAATTCCCCAGGGGATATAGGCCCCCATAAAACCATTTTATACCTGGTGCTACTACAGAGCTCACATTGCTTCACCTTGACATTCCTGCTCCCTCCAACATACAATTTAAGACAACCATACGATAGAGCAGCGAAAATACTGTTCAGAGCAAGGAGCAATGTCTATGACCCCCACCGCATTACAGAGCGAAGAGGCTCTGCTAAGCCGCATACGTAAGCAGCAGCTCATCGAGTCTGTTGAGCATATGAGTCCGATCTACCTGGAGGGGATGAAGCGCATTCTCACCGTCTCGGCGGATACTGAATTGATTAGCGCCCCCGCCTATTATCATGCCGCTGTCTATGCACCTTCCCTGAACGCATTCGGCTCTGCTGTCTCAATCATCCAAGACGAGTTGGGCCATGCGCACATTGCCTACCGTCTACTACGGGATCTGGGTGTGAATACAGAGGAACTGATCTTTGAGCGCGACCCTCATAACTTCAAGTACCCATATGCCTTCGATGTGCCGCTGGATAGCTGGATAGAACTCGTAGTTGCCAACGCATTTTATGATCGGGCAGGCTATACCCTGCTTGGAGATGTGTACGAAAGCACGACCTTTGGCCCGTGGAAGCGCGCCCTGGTGAAAGTAGATAAGGAAGAGACATTCCACCTGCGCCACGGCGAGCAATGGATGCGCAGGCTTAACCAAAACAACAGCAGTCACGAAGAGCTACAAAAGGCGGTTGACTGGATGTTTCTGCTGACCGTCGAGTGGTTTGGCCTGCCCGATGACCTGAAGAAACATAGTGAGCAACTCGATTACGGTTTCAAGGGGCACAGCAACGACGAACTACGCCAGATTTGGATGTCTACCGCCGTGCCTCTGTGCAATGAGCTTCAACTCAAAGTGCCTGCGCACTATGACGAAACCCAGCAGAAGTACGTGATCGATTGTGCCTTTCCCGCCCATTTCGATGCCAGGACCAAGCATTGGCTCCTTGAGGATGGCTCTTGTACATGGGACGATGTGATGAAGCGCTGGAAGGCTCGCGGTCCAAGCAATGATGAGTTTGTTGGCATGCTACAGCGCGGCAAGAGAGAGATGCTGCGCCTGTTGGAGCAATAGCATGACAACCACCTATCCATCTTTACGCACCCACGTCCCTAACGACACATCCTTCCCAGCGTTGTGGGATGCGCTACGTGATGTGATGGACCCCGAGATACCGATCAGCGTAGTAGATATGGGTCTGATCGTTGATCTCACACACCACGGTGGCATTGTGGATATCAAACTCACATTCACCGCGATGGGCTGTCCCGCCATGGATTTCATCATGGACGATATTCGTGAACGTCTATTGCGAGAACCTGGCGTCCGGCAGGTCAACATCGAGATCGTCTGGGACCCGGTGTGGACAAAGGCGCGGCTGAGCGAGGAGGGTATCGAGATCATGCGCACCTGGGGGATATCAGCATGAGCAGTGAAGTAAGCGACCCAATAGGCAGTACGAAAACGCGGCGTGAAGCGCTCAACGAGAGCCACGTGTGGCACGTCTACGCACGCCGCAAATATGAAGAGCCACTACACGAAATCGGCAACGTCATGGCCGATGATGTAGAGCTGGCAAAAGTCTATGCACGCAGCATCTACGACGAGTTTAGCTGGGTCGAGATGGTACTCGTGCCCCGCGAAAGCATCGTCACCGTGATTGCGTCGTAAGGAAATTCTATGACCAGTATAGATCACGCAGCGCTCTTTGCCATCCTCTCGTCGCTGGCCGACAACAAACAGGCGATAGGGCGGCGTTACGCCTACTGGTGTAACGGTGCCCCGGCATTAGAGGCCGCCGTCGCAGCCGCAGCCATGACACAGGACGAGTTAGGCCACGCCCGCACACTCTACCCCTTGCTCGACAACTTCACGCAGGCTGAGGCCGACCCCAGCCAGGTTGAACCAGAGACGCGCACATTGCACTATCACCTCGCCTATCTCGATAACGACTTTCAGGGTTGGTCTGACTTCGTCGCCACAAATTTTTTGATTGACACCGCGCTTACCACCTTCTTTGAGGCAGCACAGAACTCAAGCTATGAGCCGCTACGCCAGCGTGCCCGCAAGATCGTGCAGGAAGAGCGCATCCATCAAATACATGCAGAGGGCTGGGTACGCCGCCTTGCCAAAGCAGGCGGAGCAGTGCGTGCCGCGCTCATAGCCTCTCTCGACCGTCTCTGGAACGAGACACTCTGCTGGTTTGGCCCCAATGACGACCCCAACTTGCAGCAACTCTACCGTGAAGGCATCATTGATGCAACGCCCGACGAACTACGCAGTCGCTACCTGCAAAAAATCATGCCCACCCTGAACAGCCTGGAGATAGATGTTCCCGTATCCTTCAATACCGCAACCAAGTGCTGGGAACCCACCCAGACTCTGCCGTGGGAGACATGGGACCCTGTGGGCCGCAGGGGTTCTTAGGAGGCGTGGTGGCTCTCACCCTGACACTTTTTTGCTCACGAACTCGCGACCCGGGGGTCGCTTGCAAATCAACGTGGCATGGGCAGTTACTGCCCATGTCACACAAAAAAGGAAGTGAGGACTGCAAGCGGGCCGATGAGGGCGAGGGCATCCAAAAAGGGTCAAGGAGATAAAAATAACGATCATGGGATATAATACAGACAACTCAGAAGACAAGGCAGAGGTAACCTGTCCATACTGTGGCTCAACCAACACCGAACTATTTTCCTTGTTCGGCCAGCAACTGCTCACAGTACAATACTATTGCAACACCTGTCATACGCCTTTTGAACGCATCAAAGACGATGACGTTCTGGACGACTATCTAACCCGAAAGGAAGGCCAATCATGACCACAACCACCGAACGAATCCTTGTAAACTATACCGTAACAGAGGGCATTGCCGTCATCGAGTTAACCAATCCTCCCGCCAACACATACAGCTATGAGATGATGCGCCAGCTTGATGATGCTATCTTACAGGCGCGTTTTGATGAGGATGTGCATGTGCTGATAATTCGTGGAGCGGGCGAAAAGTTCTTCTGCGCTGGCGCGGAGATCAGCATGCTCAACTCCGTCAGTCCAACCTTCAAATACTACTTCTGCCTCCACGCCAATGAGACATTACTGCGCCTGGAGCAGACGCCCAAACTCGTCATCGCAGCCCTCAATGGTCACACCGTTGGTGGGGGCCTGGAGATCGCGCTTGCCTGCGATATCCGCATTGCGCGTCGCAACGCAGGTAAGGTAGGCCTACCGGAGGTCACGCTCGGTGTGCTTCCTGGCACTGGCGGTACTCAGCGTATGGCACGGGCGCTGCCCAAGAACAAAGCCATTGAGTTGATGACCGAGGGCAAGCTCATCAGCTTTGAAGAGGCGCAGGACTTGGGCCTCATCAACTACATCTACGAGTCAGAGAACTATTGGGAGCAAGTCATCGACTACGCTCGCAGTTTCTGCCCACCCAACAAAGCATCAAAAACGGTTGGGCGCATTAAACGCTCTGTACAGTCCGGTGCAGAAGTGGCACTCTCCGAGGCTCTGGCAATTGAACGCGAGTTGCAACAACTCTGCTTCCAGGGCGAAGATGCCAAAGAGGGCCTGGCTGCCTATGCAGAGAAACGCAAAGGGAATTTCTCAGGACGATAGGTAGAGTATGTCGCACCTGCGAATCCGCCTTCACAAAGACATCCTCTGGCTGATCCTGGATCGGCCCCCGCTCAATATCCTGACGATCGAGATGCTTGACCAGTTGACAGCGGCTATGCGCGACGCGGTCAAGCATCCACCGCGCCTGGTCGTCATCACGGGCGCGGGTGAGCGGGCCTTCTGCGCAGGTGTCGATATTCGTGACCACCTGGATGGTCGTGAGACGGAGATGCTGCGTGCCGTCGCTGATAATTGTGCGGCGTTCGAGGAACTACGCGCACAGCATATCCCCACTGTGGCGCTGGTCAAGGGTCATGCGCTCGGCGGCGGCTGCGAACTGGCTGCCCTCTGCGATACCGTCATTGCCCACGAAGATGCTACCTTTGGTTTGCCAGAAGTGAACCTGGGAGTCTTCCCGCCCATTTCCGCCGTCTATTTCCCTGAACTAATTGGATACAATGCCACCATGCGGCTGATGCTGACTGGTGAAACGATCAATGCCTCTGAAGCGCGACGCCTCGGGCTGGCTCACCAGGTCCTCTCCTCTCATCGTTTCCTTCCTGACGCCGAAGAACTTCTCACGATGCTCGCCACACGAACATAAGGAACTATCTACGTTCATTCTAAATGAAGTCAGGAACTTTTTCCTATAAAGAAACGTCTTGATATAAGATGGTATCATCCATAGCGAAATCAAAAACAGGAATACAAGGAGTTTACATAAATGCGTAAAGTTCAGCTTATCCGCCAGCAATCATTCTTAGTGATAGCTTCGCTTGCTCTCATCCTCGCCTTCGTGTTGTCGGCCTGTGGAGCAAACTCGGGAGGCACCGGGGGAGGAACCAGTCCTACACCCACACCTACCTTCACGACGGTGAAGGGGTATGGTAGCTCTCATGGCTGCCCCAGCGATGTAGTGGTGACTGGCACACCAGCAGCACCCAATGTCGTGGCGAGAGTAACTGATAACAATTCCACTATCATGGCCCACACTGGCAACATTGTTGAAGTTGATTTGCCCTTTAATCAGAGGTGGATGGGTCCTACCAGTTCAGTATCCATGCTGCAACTGCAAATGCCCGCTGGCTACGCCTGGAAGGTCAAAAATGCCTGTATCTGGCGCTTTGTCGCCCAGGGTACGGGCACAACACAACTGCACTTTGAGGGTCGGGCCCTTTGCTTGCAAGGTCAACTCTGCCCGCAATACGTTCTGAAGTTAGAGTTTACAGTTGTTGTGAGCTAGTGTAGCCTTACCCTGGCATTTGGCCCGGCACTTCACAAAAAATCTGTTCAAATCAATACCTCGATATGACATATACGCTAATGACGATCAGCATGCCTCCTACGATGGTCATGGGGGTAAGCTGATCGTGCAGGAGCACAATTGCCAGTACCGTACCAAGTAGCGGCTGTATAAAGAGCGTCGATGCAGCAGCAGAGCCATTTATTCTGGTAAGCCCCTGGAACCAGGCGAGATAGGCAATCACCGTAGACATCAGCGCCATCCAGCCCACGCCCAGCCAGGCCTCCAGGCCCAATGGATGCCAACCAGAAGACAGAAGCTCCCAACCCGCCACCGGTGCCCAGAATACAACACTGCCGACGATGGATGCAGCAGTTATTAATAAAGGCGGATGTTTCACAAGCAATGCTTTGCCACGTACAGTATAAAACGCCTCAATCAACAATGCCAGGACAACCAGCAGGTCTCCGAGAATGCGCAGCGCGCCGCCACCAGCGGGAATATTTGGGACAAGGCTACGCTCGACAATGAGATACACGCCCATAAGCCCAAGCAGCAGCGCGAAGCCTGTCATCGGTTTGAAGCGCTCTCGTAGCAGTAGCCATGAAAGTGCAGCAGTAAAAATAGATTCGCTGGTAATCAACAGTGCCACATCCGAAGCTGTCGTTAGCGCCAAGCCACCATACTCAAAAAGCTTATTAATGACGAAGCCGACCAGTGCCAGCACTGCAAGCTGCGGGAGGTCTCTGCGCGTCAGGTTCAACTCTTTGCGCCTGGCAATGAGCAACGGCAGCAATACCAGGGCGGCGATGCCCATCCTGAGCGCCAGCATCATGGTCACGGAGGTATCGCGCAAAGCAAACTTGGCGGCGACATAGCTACAGGCCCAAAGAGCATTCGCCATAATGAGTAAAAACCAGGCGAATGTTTGGCGCGGTCTTTGTCCGATTATGCTGGACCTCTGGGTCTCATTGCAACCAATCCCACGATGCCGATGAGTAACAAGATAGCTCCCACCACGAAGGCGCCCTCTGCACGGGCGGGATGAACGCCGAGAATTTGGATCTGGTACAACACGCCAACGACAAGCGCAATCACGCCAAGCACAATGGCACCTATGTACAACTGGGGGTTCCTCATAAGATAAGTCCTCTCTTCACTAGTCACTGTCCGTTCTTCTTCATTGTATCAGCAGCAAGGCAGGTACTGCCACTTTTTGTGCATATGGTAGCAGGCTTTTTGTCTTGCAGAGGCTGTTGGTGGCGCAGCCACCAACAGCCTCTGCAAGACGTTTCTTTGCGAACGGTCTATGCCACCTAAACAAGAGGGAAGCCCGCTTGCGGGCCGATGAGTGCAACGGCATCCAAAAAGTGTCGGGGAGAGAGCCTACATCCCGCCTTTTAATGGCCTTGACTCAGTAACCGATTCAGATGTGGTGAGAAAGAATAAGATAGAATAGAAAGGATTTTGAACCGAACAATCGCCAAACATTATGCAGACGAAATGTAGTGGCGACCGCAAGGGTCGCCAGGCTCATTCTTAAAGGAGGAAAACTATGTGTGGTCGCTTTACCCTGAAGACTAGTATGGATACCATTGCCGAGGTATTCGGCGTGACGCTATCCCCATCCCTGAAAGTATCTCCGCGTTACAATGTTGCACCAACACAGGAAATAGTCACCATCATGCAGAATGGCACAGCACATCTCGATATGCTGCGTTGGGGACTGATCCCTTCGTGGGCCAAGCAAGAGTCCATCGGCTCGAAGATGATTAACGCCAGGGCGGAGACGTTGGCCGAGAAGCCCAGCTTTAAGGGGCTATTGCGCTCGAAACGTTGCCTGATAATCGCCGATGGTTTCTATGAGTGGAGGCAAGAGAATGGCTCCAAGACTCCGATGTATATCACGCTAAAAGATGGAAAACCCTTCGCCTTTGCTGGTCTGTGGGACCTCTGGAAAAGCCCTGACGGTGAGCAGATACGCAGTTGCACGATTATCACTACTGAGCCGAATGAACTGGTGGCGACCATCCACAATCGTATGCCTGCCATTCTCTCAGCAGACGCTCGTGAACATTGGCTCGATACAACCCTCCATGATGAGTATGCTCTCTTGCCACTGCTCACCGCCTATCCTGCCGATGAGATGGCGGCGCGGGCCGTTTCGCGGCTGGTGAATAATCCGAAGATGGATAGTCCAGAGTTGATCGCGTAGCTGCCCTTTTTTTTAGATGCCTTGCCTCATCGGCCCGCAAGGCTGCCAGGGCGACCGCAAGGGTCGCCCCTACTATACACGGCTTTTTTGTGTTGGATGGGCAGTTGGTGGCGAAGCCACCAACTGCCCATCCAACACGTTTTATTTGGGAGCGACCCTTGAGCAAAAAAGTGTCAGGGTAAGAGAGGGTCTGCAAGACCTCGAATGGCCTGAATCATCTCCTGCGCATTGCGCACAAACTCTGCACGAACCGACAGCCGCGCTTTGAACTCCTCCACCGTCATATCATCCAGGAAGCGTACGCCCTCGTTGTCCAGCATCACACGCGGCAACAACACAAGATCACCGAGATTGCCATTCTCTTCCAGCGCGGCCAGCACATCCTGACCGCATAGCAGTCCGGCAACGGTTACTTCTGCTCCGAAGAACTGGTTCACCACCGGAAGCACCTGCACCTCAAGTTGTTCGACCTTGCGCATGTCCATAGCAAGCCGCTCGATAATGGGCTGCGCCATTGTGCTCGTGACCAGCGTCACGCGGCGCGGCTCTGGCATACTCGTCGGCAAGCGGCGTTTGGTGCGTGACCACTGGTCGATCAGGAAGCGCGTCATACCAACGCCGTTCTCAATCTGAGCGTAGTAACCATAATGTTTAGCGGGTGGAAACTTTCGGCCCGTCAGATAGTACCATTCGTCTGAGAGGTAGACGAAGGGATAGCCATCGGGGTCTGCTGCCTCAAAGCGGCGCTGGTGCTGCTCGACCTGTTCAATGATTGCCTCAGCCTCTTTGCGGGTGTAGTGATGTAGAGGTGGTAGGTCGCCAGTTTTGATCATGTTGTTATATTTCGTCAGGCCCACAGGCACTACAGAGATAGACTCGACAATGGGACGTAGAGTGGACAGGTCTGAGATGCTGCGGTCAAGGTGCGGGCCATCGTTGATGGTTGGGCAGAGCACAAGCTGCGTATGGCAGAAGAGGCGCATGCTCCCCAGGCGCTTGATATGCTCGATGATATCTCCCGCTCGCGGACCATCGACCATCTTGCGGCGTAACTCGGGATCGGTTGTATGCACTGAGACATACAATGGCGTCAACTTCTGTTCGTCGAGCCGCTGCCAATCCTGCTCTTTCAGGTTGGTCAGTGTGATGAAGTTCCCGAAGAGGAATGAGTAGCGATAGTCATCATCTTTGATATAGAGTGTAGAGCGCATGCCGTGCGGCATCCCTGGCTGTGGTACAAAGCGTTCTGGCAAACCCTTGATAAAGCAGAAGACACATTTATTCGCACATTGCCGGATAAAGGGTGCAGGCTCTTCACCGAAGAGCACTCCCAGATTTTCATCGATATCCTTGGTGATACACACTTCATATTGCTGCTGTTGCCGCTCGAAACCAAGCGTCAGTTCTTCATCGGCAACGTAAAAGCGATAATCTACGAGGTCACGAATGAGGTGACCGTTGATTGTGCGCAGAAGATCACCAGGTTGTAGCCCCACACGATCCGCAGGGCTTTCGGGCACTACCTCGCGCACCCATCCATATAATTTTGGCATTGAATTTGTTCCTTAGATATATATGTGTCCAGGTGATTATAACCGTGATGAGGGTAGTAGTCAAATAGGGGGTGCAGGGGGCGAAGCCTCCCTGCTGGGGTTTGGGGTGTCCCCAAATTGCTTCTTTCCCCTACCTGAAGGGATTATGAACGATAATCGCGATCGCGATAACCAGCAGCACAATGGCCACGACAAAGATTAAAAAGTAGATAACCCTACGGCCCAGCCTAATTTTGGAACGTGTCTTTTTAATCTCTTGCCGCTGCTCCTCAAGACGCTTTCTCTTTCGCTCAAGGCGTTTCTGTCTTTTCTTCTGCGCCGTCTGAGGCGCATTGTAGGGTCCTGTCCCCAGGTGCTGCATACGGCGGCGCATCTGGCGGTTATAGCTCTCAGCCTGCTGCTGCATGGGATCGCTCGTCTTTACTTCTCTCGGTAAAGTAGACTTTGCGCCCGCTGTTGCTTTACCGCCAATGTCTGGTTTGTTCTTCTTGCCACTCTGCTGTGCTTTGGGCATTGTGGATTGAACTTCTCCATTCGGTTTTTTCGCCTCGGCAGCTTTTAGTTTGTCGGCGTCTGACTTGTGAGAGCCTGGTTTATTCACTTTCGTCATGATGGTATCCTTTCTAGCATGGTCATACGCCCGTCGATCAAAAAGGCGGCACGAGGGGCATCCCGTACGGGCATGTCTCCTTTTGCCCACCAGCTCTCTCTATCCGTGATCGGCTCTTGCTCAGTCATTGCGTCTCCTCGCTCTCTATGAGCGCTCTAGCGATCCTTGCCGCCTCTTCTTTATCATCGGGAGAGAGTAGACCATCAATAACAAGGCCGAGGAGGTGATCCTTAATGGGACGCAGCCATGGCCCGGGACCACGCCCAAAGAGAGCCATGAGTTCGTTGCCATCCAGGGGGCTTTTCAGTGGAACGCGCTCCGCCTCTTCTTTTAATCGCTGGCAGCGTTCGGTGAGTTCTGATACCCGTGCTGCCGCTCGCGAGACCTTATCGGCGCGATAACTGGTAATGTCGGCGCGGGAGAGATCGAGCAGGTCGGCCAGGTCATCTCCGCTGTCCAGCATGAGACGTCGTACTGCACCATCCGTCCAGTCATCAGTATAGGCGTTCGCTCGCATGTGCAGGCGTACCAGCCGTGAGACACTATCGATGAAGTCACGATCAAAGTGCAAGCGCTTGAGAATATCTCGCGCCATGTGCGCCCCAACATCCTCGTGTCCAAAGAAATGGACTTTATTGTCTTCAATGCTGCGTGTGCGGGGCTTTGCTATATCATGTAGCAGCGCAGCCCAGCGCGTGACCAGCCGGGGCGATGAGCGTTCCACCACGCGCAGCACATGTGCATAGACGTCTTTCGAGTGTACTGGCCGTAGCTGTTGCTGCGTGACGCCACGTAACTCCAAGATTTCCGGGATGATCCATTCCATCAAACCTAGTTCTACCAGCAGGTCAAGTCCCTTCGCCGGATGCGGTGAGACCAGCAGTTTATTCATCTCATCGCGGATGCGCTCGCGGCTGATCTTCTGCAGCTTTGGCGCTGAGCGCACGATTGAGCTTCTTGTCTCTGGTTCAATGGTGAAATCTAGTTGAGCCGCAAAGCGTACAGCGCGCAACAGGCGCAGCGGGTCTTCATCGAAGCGTTTATCAGGCTCATTGCCAACTGCACGTAAGATATGGGCTTCGAGGTCTTGCCGACCCCCAAAGAGGTCAATGATATGGCCATTCAGTGGGTCACGCGCCATGGCATTGATGGTGAAGTCCCGCCGCAGCAGGTCATCTTCCAGTACGGTACCAAAACATACCTCCGGTTTGCGTGATTCGGGGTTATAACGCTCGCTGCGAAAAGTGGTGATTTCGATGATGTCGTTGCCATAATGGAGGCGCACCGTGCCAAAGCGCTCACCTA
>WNGL01001239.1_pt1 | contig 31054 bp, 31 predicted proteins | sample 5400591 | NCBI WGS metagenome assembly WNGL01 (sample SAMN13153377, study PRJNA577476) | soil metagenome | isolation source: 80 cm soil or saprolite under Garry oak tree replicate 1 | place: USA:California | collected 2016-06-15 | reverse complement strand
GGCTGCCCGGAAAAGGCCCGGATTCATCCAGCATGAACACGGGACCTCGCTGGGCAGCCCACCCTACCCCGCCAAGCACGGCTCGACAGTCACGAAAATGGCCCGCAAGTACAAAGCCAAGACCGTGACGCCACACGGGCTGCGCACCTGCTTTGAGGCCAGCGTCCAACGGGCAGGCAGGAAACCACTGGTCGCCAGGTTCGGCGGCATCCCGCTGAAACGGCAGAGAAAAGCGGTCCTCACCGACCGCCAGCCAGCCCCGGCCACCAGCCGCAAGGAGCTGATCACCCGGCTTCGCGCGGGCTGGTGTGAGTGGTGTGAGCGGCGCGCCCCGGTGGAAGCCCACCAGGTCCGCAAGCTCGCCGACCTCGTCAAACCGGGACGGCCACAGCCCGCGTGGGCGCACCTCATGGCCACCATGCGCAGGAAGACGCTCGTAGTCTGCATCCCCTGCCACCAGGCCATCCACGCCGGGCAGCCAACTGCCGCATCCACGGAATAGTCACTGGAGAGCCACGTGCCGGGAAACTGGCCCGCGTGGTTCGGACCGGAGGCCGCTGGAAAAGGACCCGCTGCGAAGCAGGCACCTCGCCAGCGGCCTACCGGTGTGCCACGGCGGTGTGTCGGTCAGGCTCAATGCGGGCGTTCCGCCGACGCAGGTAGCCGAATGGGCTGGCCACAGCGTCGAAGTACTGCTGACGATCTATGCCAAGTGCATCGAGGGCCGCGATCAGGTGTGGTTCGACCGGATCGACCGCGCGCTCGGCGACGGTGAACCAACATGAGGAATCCGGTCCACGCCTGGTCCACGGAATGCGGCGCACGCGGGCATTCGGCTGCTCCTGGGTGCACGTCACATGATCACGACAGGTGCATGTCTGCCCTGGTCAAGACGGGTATTAGCTGGCCAACGCTGAGCGCCCCCGACAGGATTCGAACCTGCGCTCACGGCTCCGGAGGCCGTTGCTCTCTCCCCTGAGCTACGGGGGCTTCAGGACGCAGAAAGGGTACCAGTTGCCGCGGGCGGGCGCGTCACACACGGCGCCGCGAGGAGATCACAGGAGTCACAGCAGGCCCATGTGCGACCCGCGGACGATCTTATGGCGCAAGAAGGTTCACTATGGGCTCCAGAGACGCTACCCTCGCGCCCGTGGCACAGGGACTCGGGCGAGTGCTCGTGGTGGACGACGATGAGGTGATCCGTCAGCTCATCGCCGTCAACCTCACCCTGGAAGGGTTCGACGTCGCGACCGCTGTGGACGGCCAGGACTGCCTTGACAAGGTGGCTGCGATCGACCCGGACGTGATCACCCTGGACGTCATGATGCCGCGGCTGGATGGGTGGGTCACCGCGAGCATGTTGCGGCGCAACCCGGAGACCAGCGGGATCAAAGTGGTGCTGATCACGGCTCGCGCCCAGGAGGACGACAAGGCGCGCGGCCGGCAGATTGGCGTGGACGCGTACCTGACCAAGCCCTTCGACCCGTCGGAGATGATCCGGGTGGTGCGGGAGCTGGCGGGGCACACCCCGGACGGGGAGTCCAGCCAGTAGACCGACCGGCTCAGGGCGGGGCGGAACGGCTGCGCGTGCTGGGTGTGGTGGGCGTAGCGCGGCCAGGGCGGGCGGGGGTCCCGGTGCGCGCAGCGGGTTTGGGGCGCGCAGGCCGCCCAGGGCGTGCTGTGAGAAACAGCTCGACCCAGTCACCCACGTCCAGCTGGGATGGCATCGCATCGAGCGGGAAACCCCGGGCGGCGGCAACCCCGGCGAACCTCGTCCGGGGGATCATCCGTGACACAGCGCTCAAAACGCTGGGACGGGCGCCGGTGAACACCCGCGACACGAACTCGATGTACTCACGCTCAGACGCCGCGCCGAGCAGGGGCTGATCACGCCGGCGCACGATGAGCACCGCCGCATCCACCCGGGGGCGCGGGCGAAACGCGGTCGCGGGGATCCGCACGCCTGTTCCGAACTCGAACCACGGTTCCCAGCAGGCATTGAGCAGCGTGCCGCCGCCCCGGGCACCGCGCCCCGCGGCGCGCTTGCGCGCCACCTCGGCCTGGACGATCACATCGGCTCGCGTCAGCGTGCCAGCCTCTCCGAGCAACCGCCGAAGGATCTTCGTGGTGATGCCAAACGGAATGTTGGCGACCACCCGGAACGGCTCGGCCGGAAGCTTCGTCGTGAGCACATCATCCTCGACGACCGTCACACCCGGCCCCGGCCCGAACGTGGCGCGGAGCCGGCGCGCCAGCGCCGGGTCCTTCTCGACCGCTACGACGCGGGCGCCACGGCGGATCAGCGCCTGCGTGATCAAGCCGTTGCCTGCGCCGATGTCGAGCACCAGGTCGCCCTCGCCCACGCCGGAGCCCTCGACCAGCGCCTCAATGGCGCGCCGGTCGATGAGGAAGTTCTGGCTGTACACCTTGCGCCGGACGTCGCGGCCCGGGGTGGCGCGGCGCGGGGCGGCAGGTGGCGGAGCGTCGCGGCCCGGGGTGGCGCGGCGCGGGGCGGCAGGTGGCGGAGCGTCGCGGCCCGGGACGGCGCGGCGGGAGGCGCTCCCGCTGGCGGAACCGCGTCCGCCCCGTTCGCCCGGCATGGCCCGAGCGTATCGGCCGGGCTACCCTGCAACGCGTGATCACCGGGGACCTCGATGCTGCGCTCGCGGGGTTGATCAGCCACGACGGCGAGCCCGGAAAGGAGCTGAGCCCAGGCACGCTGTCGCATGGGACAGGCACCGGGGCGGCGCGGGCCATCGCGATCACATCGGCGGGCACCTGGCGGCCAGCCCCGCCGGGCATCGAGAGCGGCGCGGGCACGTATGCCACGACGATCGCGTTTGGCCTGGCGCGACACTGGGCGGCGGAACCGGCGGCCATCGCGGTCGCGCTCGCCCGCGCGCTCCGCCGCCTGGACTGGGTCGAAACCGCGAGTGAGACCGGCAATGGCTACCTCACCATCACGGTCACCGCCGGGGCGCTCACCGCGCTCGCGGTTCGCATCACCCAGGCGGGCCCCGGCTGCGCCCGCAGCACCGCGCTGGCCGGTATCACCATGACGGCGCCCAGGCATTGCGATCTCGCCTCCGCCCCGACCTGGCAGGAAGCCCGGCGGCGGCTCACCGCGGTCATCACCGGCCGCCTCGCTGAGACGGCGGGCGCCACAATCCTCTTCTCTGACGATGCCAAACGGATGGCCCAGGCGAACTCACCCGCCCCCGCTGGCCCCACGCCGGTCGCTGACGGGATCGGCTTCGCCGGGGCGGATGCCATCACCTACACGCTGGCCCGGCTGCCCCCCGCGGGGCGGGTCGACACCGCAGCCGCCGCCGAGCATCACCTGGGCAACCCCGCCTATGCTGTCCGGTACGCGCACGCGCACGCCGCGTCCACCCAAAGCCAGGCCGCTGACCTCGGGCTGGGCCTGGGGGATGTGGCGGAGTTCGAGCCGCGGCTGCTCGCACACCCAGCCGAGATGTCGCTGCTCTACGAACTGTCCTGGCTTGCCGAACGCGTCGCCGGGGCAGCCCGCCGTGCACAGCCGGATGTCCTGGCGCGCTACCTGGAACGAGTCGCCGGGGCGTACCTGTCCTGCCAGGAGAACTGCCCGGTGCTGGCGCCTGGCAGTGTGCCGGGCGCGGGTCAGCACGCCCGGCTGTGGCTGGCCGCGGCAGCCCGGACGGTGCTGCGCACCGGGCTGGACCTGCTCGGCGTCAGCCCGCCCGCCCGGCTGTAACGTCGTGGCTGATCAGCACCGGAGCAACCAGATCCACCGAGGGAAACCCAGATGAGCCGAGTCGCCCACCCCGCTGGGCCGCGCCACGCCGACGTCCTGCCGGCCGAGCACCCGCCCGCGCCGCCGGCGGACATGAACGCGCTTCACCCCATGGTGTGGCCGCGCACCGCGCGGCGGGCCGGGGGAGTGCTCACGCTCGGCGGCGCCGACGTCCGTGACCTCGCCGCCGAGTTCGGCACCCCGGCGTTCCTGCTCGACGAGGACGACTTCCGCGGCCGCTGCCGCGACTTCCGGCAGGCGTTCGGCGGCGAGGCCGGGGTTTTCTACGCCGCCAAGGCGTTCTGCAGCCGGGCGGTGCTGCGCTGGGTCGCCGAGGAAGGTCTCGGCGTTGACGTGTGCACCGGCGGCGAACTGGAGGTCGCGCTGCAGGCTGGGATGGACCCCGCCATGATCACCCTGCACGGCAGCAACAAGCTGCCGGATGAGCTCGAGCGTGCGCTCGCAGCAGGGGTTGGGCACATCGTCGCCGACTCGTTCGAGGAGATCGCCCGTCTCGCGTACCTGCTGGAGCCGACGGGTGATCCGCGGAACGACGGGGAGGGGGAAGGGCACCGCCGTTTGGCGGGAAAGGACGGAAGCGGCTCGGACGGAAAGCCGAAAGTCCTGGTGCGGGTAACGACCGGGGTGGAGGCCCACACCCACGAGTTCGTGGCGACCGCGCACGACGACCAGAAGTTCGGCTTCTCGCTCTCCTCCGGAGCGGCCGACGAGGCGGTCCGCCGCGTGCTCGCCGACCCGTCGCTGGAGCTCGCCGGGCTGCACTCGCACATCGGCTCGCAGATCTACGACACGGCCGGGTTCGACGTGGCGGCGCACCGGGTGCTTGAACTCGCCGTGCGGATCCGGGACGAGCACGGGATACAGATCAGCGAGCTGAACCTGGGCGGCGGATTCGGTATCGCCTACACCGGCGACGACGACCCGGCCGACGTCAAAGTGGTCGCGCAGAACCTGCACGAGATCGTGCGTGCCCAGTGCGCGGCGGCGGGGCTCGCAACCCCGCGGCTCACGGTGGAGCCGGGCCGCGCGATCGCCGGGCCGGGGACCATTACGCTGTATGAAGTCGGGACGATCAAGGACGTGGACGGGCTGCGCACCTACGTCAGCGTGGACGGCGGGATGAGCGACAACATCCGCACCGCGCTGTACGGGGCCGAGTACAGCTGCGTGCTCGCCTCGCGCGAGTCCGCCGCGCCGCCGATGCTGTCCCGGCTGGTCGGCAGGCACTGTGAGAGCGGGGACGTCGTGGTCCGGGACACCTACCTGCCCGCGGACCTGGCGCCCGGGGACCTGGTCGCGGTGGCCGCCACCGGCGCTTACTGCCGCTCGATGGCGAGCAACTACAACCACGTGCCGCGGCCGCCGGTGATCGCGGTCCGGGACGGCGCGGCCAGGGTCCTGCTGCGCCGCGAGACCGCCGCGGACCTGCTCCTGCTGGACGAGGGGTGACCTTGGGCTTGAAAGTGGCGCTGCTGGGCTGCGGCAACGTGGGCTCGGAGGTTTTCCGGCTGCTTGCCGGGCAGGCGGCGGATCTGGAGGCGCGGGTCGGTGTCCCGCTGGAGGTGTGCGGGGTGGCGGTCCGCCGTCCCGGCCGGGCCCGCGCCGTGGCGATAGACCCGGCGCTGATCACGACCGACGCCGCGGGCCTGGTCACCCACCCGGACACCGACATCGTGGTGGAGGTGATCGGCGGCATCGAGCCGGCCCGCTCACTGCTGGTCGCTGCGCTCAAGGCCGGCAAGCCGGTGGTGACGGCGAACAAGGCGCTGCTCGCAGAGGACGGTGCCACCCTGGCCGAGGCAGCACACGCCGGCGGGGCGGACCTGTACTACGAGGCCGCCGTGGCCGGCGCGATCCCGCTGCTGCGCCCGCTGCGGGAGTCGCTGGCCGGGGACGAGGTCCGGCAGGTGCTCGGGATCGTCAACGGCACCACGAACTACATCCTGGACCGGATGGACACCTCCGGGGCGAGCTTCGCGGACGCACTCGAGGAGGCACAGGCACTGGGGTACGCCGAGCCGGATCCCACGGCGGATGTTGAGGGGTTCGACGCCGCCGCCAAGGCGGCGATCCTGGCCGGGCTGGCGTTTCACACCCGGGTGACCGCCGCCGACGTGCACAGGGAAGGCATCACCGGGGTGAGCCTGGCCGACGTGGCCAGTGCCCGCACCATGGGGCACGTGGTCAAGCTGCTCGCGATCTGCGAGCGCAACGACGGCGGGGTGTCGGTCCGCGTGCACCCGGCGATGATCCCCCGCACCCACCCGCTGGCCGGGGTGCGAGAGGCCTACAACGCGGTGTTCGTGGAAGCCGCCTCGGCCGGAAGGCTGATGTTCTACGGGGCCGGCGCCGGGGGAGTGCCCACGGCCAGCGCCGTCCTCGGCGACATCGTGGCCGTCGCGCGAAACCGGGTCGCGCGCACCCGCGGGCCGGAGGCGACCACCTACGCGGACCTGCGGGTGCTGCCAATGGGGCAGGCGCTGACCCGCTACCACGTCTCGCTCGACGTGGCAGACAAGCCGGGTGTGCTGGCCCAGGTCGCGGCGTCGTTCGCGCGGCACGACGTGTCCATCAAGGCGGTTCGCCAGGAGGGGCGGGGTGACGACGCGCAGTTGGTCATCGTGACCCATACCGCCCCGGACGCGGCACTGGCCGCCTGCGTTGCCGATCTTGGGGCGATGGACATTGTGCGTGCCGTCGCCAGCGTTATGCGCGTTGAGGGAGAGGGTGACGAATGACTGCCCCCGCACCCGCTGAGGGTGCCGCGTCGGCCGGCGGTGCCGCGCGGGCTGGCGGCATGCGGGTGGCCTGGCCCGGGGTGATCCGGCAGTACCGGGACCGGCTGCCGGTGCCCGCGGCAGCCCCGGTGATCACGCTGTCGGAGGGCGCGACTCCGCTGCTGCCGGCCCCGGTGCTGTCCAGCCTGACCGGATGCGAGGTCTACCTGAAGGTCGAGGGGGCGAACCCGACGGGCTCGTTCAAGGACCGCGGGATGACGGTCGCGGTCACCATGGCGGCCGCCCAGGGCTCGCACGCGGTGATCTGCGCCTCCACCGGCAACACCAGTGCGAGCGCGGCCGCGTATGCCGCCAGGGCCGGGCTCACCTGTGCGGTGCTGGTGCCCCGCGGCAAGATCGCGCTCGGCAAGCTTGCCCAGGCACTCGTGCACGGGGCCACGCTGCTCCAGGTCGACGGCAACTTCGACGACTGCCTCGAACTCGCGCAGAAACTGGCCAGCGCCTACCCGGTCACTTTGGTCAACTCGGTGAACCCACACCGGCTGCAAGGGCAGAAAACCGCTGCTTTCGAGATCGTGGAAGCCCTCGGCGACGCCCCTGACGTGCACTGTCTGCCGGTCGGCAATGCCGGCAACATCACCGCGTACTGGATGGGTTACCGTGAGTACGTGGACGCGGGACGGGCGACACGGCCGCCGCGGATGTTCGGCTTCCAGGCAAGCGGTGCTGCGCCGATTGTGCACGGGGAACCCGTGCTGGCCCCGAACACCATCGCGACCGCGATCAGGATTGGCAACCCCGCCTCATGGCAGCCGGCTCTCGATGCGCGCGATGCCTCGGGCGGCCTGATCGACTCTGTCACCGACCGCCAGATCCTTGCTGCCTACCGGCTGCTGGCCAGCCGCGAGGCGGTGTTTGGCGAGCTGGCGTCGGCGGCAGGGGTCGCCGGCCTGCTCCAGGCACGAGAGAAGGGGCAGCTTGATGCGGGCTCACGGGTCGTCTGTACCATCACCGGACATGGCCTCAAGGACCCCGACTGGGCTGTATCGGCCGCGCCAGCGCCGGTGACCGTGCCGGTTGATGCGGCTGCCGTGGCAGCCGCGCTGAGGCTGGCCTGATGGCGTGCCTGTGCCCCGTCGGCGGCTTGGCTTGGCACATGGCGGCTGTGCGGACCGGCGAACCCCAGGGGGGAGCGGCTTGATCTGGTCGGAGCAGGCGGTTCGGGTACGCGCTCCAGCAACGAGCGCGAACCTGGGACCGGGTTTCGACGCGCTCGGCCTCGCACTCGCCCTGCATGACGAGGTCGAGGCGCGCATCACCGGCCATGGGGTGTCTGTCACGGTGTCCGGCGAGGGTGCGGACACGGCCGGGCTGGGTGAGCGGCACCTGGTGGTGCGGGCGATGCGAACCGCCTTTGGTGCCATGGGCGGGCAGCCGCCAGGAATCTCACTCGCGTGTGTCAACTCGATTCCGCATGGGCGCGGGCTCGGCTCGTCCGCCGCGGCGATCTGTACGGGGCTGCGGGCGGCCCGTGGCCTGGTGCCCGACGGCCTGGCCCGGATGCCGGATCAGGAACTGTTCCGGCTCGCGGTTGACCTGGAGGGACACCCGGACAATGTGGCGGCATGCCTGGCGGGCGGGCTCGTCATCGCGTGGCGGCCGGTGGCTGCTGGTGCTGGCGGTGCCAGGCTGCTGCGGCTCGGCGCCGTCGGCGGACTGTCGGTGGTGGCGTGCGTGCCACCGTTTCCGCTGCCGACCCACGAGGCTCGCCAGGTGCTGCCGGCCACTGTCCCCCATGCTGACGCGGCGGCGAACGCCGCCCGCGCCGCGCTGCTGGTTGCGGCCCTCACCGGGGAGCCGCCGGCGGTGGCCGGGCCGTCGGAGCGCACTGGCCCGTCAGCGCGCACTGGCCCGTCAGCGCGCACTGGCGAGCCGTCTGTGCTGTTCGAGGCGACCGAGGACTTCCTGCACCAGCCCTACCGTGCGGCGGTTATGCCGGAGACCGCAGATCTGCTGGGCCGGCTGCGCAAGGCCGGCCTCGCGGCAGTCGTGTCGGGAGCCGGCCCGAGCGTGCTCATTGTGTCTGTGCCCGGCGAGCCGCTTGTGTCTGTGCCCGGCGAGCCGCCGGGACGGGAGATACCGGAGGTAGTGGATTCAATCGCACGCGAAACGGGTATCACGTGGCGTGTAATCCCCCTCGATATCGATCGGCAGGGTGTTACCGTCCAGCCCATCGGGATGGATGCACACCAGTCAGGCAGTGCGCGGCAAGGACGATCCTGGAACCATGCGCCGGGACCAGGCACTCGCAGTGCGGGAGGGTCCCCGCAGGACCGGCCGGTTTCCTCCGCGTCACATGGACCACCGTAGGGGAATGCCGTGGGCTCTTGTGGTGTTAAGCTGGGTGCCGCACAAGGTGCCCCCCTGTTGGGGCAAGTGCTCGCCCGTCATCTGCCTAGATTCCGGCTGCATGGTTGGCTGTGGCCGGTGATTTCCCGTCGATTTTTCGGATCGCCTCTTCCTCTCGTCACACACCGGCAGCGGAATTGGCATGGAGAACGCGGCAGGCGAGCGGGTGGTTGTTTCTGGGCTTGTCCCGGCTCTCGTGGGTTCGCTGCGGATGCCGGGTTAGGCACAGGGGCGCCAGCCGTACACCAGGCGGGCGTCACCACGGCAGCTAGTGCACAACCTTGGCCCGGCCAATCTCCGGGCCGCGACACCGGGCCGCCCGCCCGCTCAGGCCGGCACCCGCGCTCTGGGAAGGACCCCTCGTGAGCAGCGACACCACCGATCTCTTCGCCGGTTCCCCGGACGCGCCCGGGGGGCCCCCCGGCCGCTCTGATCCGTCTGACCTGCGTTCCAGCGCAGATTCGTCTGCTTCCCCGCCGCTGGGCGCGGCGCACGTGGCGGAAGCTCCGGACGGCGGGCCCGGCACTGGCCAGGCGGCCGGGAGCACGGGCGAGACGGCGAGTGCCGGTGTGGCGCGGTCCCGGCGGCAGCCTGCCGCGGCTGGCCGTGGGCTGTCCGCCATGCTGCTGCCCGAGCTGCAGCGGATGGCGCAGGGCCTGGGCGTCACCGGCACCGGCCGGATGCGCAAGAGCCAACTCGTCGAGGCGATCGAAAACGCCCGTGGCGGCGGCGCCGCCGGCACCGGGCACGCGGGAAACCGGGGCAGGGCACTCGACAATTCAGTCCAGCGGGGAGCGCCTGCGGGAGCCGGCGCGTCTCGCGACCGTGAGCAGGACGCCATGGAACCATACACACCCACTCAGCCGGGCCCGGGGGAGGGCTCCCAGGCCGCCACTTCTGGCCAGGGAAATGCAGGTGGAGCGCGCGAAGGAGGAGCCGAAGGCGGCACGGCAGGTGCGGGCAGCCAGCCGGGTGGCGAGCCAGCGCGCGGTGTGGCCGCGCCCTCCGACGGTGGTGCTTCCGGCGGTGGGCGCAACTCTGGGCCGCGCATTGGCGGCACGGAAACCGTGAGTGGAGAAGCCGCTGGGGGGGCCGCCACCGTGACTCGCCCCGGAGACGGGCAGCCTGGCGCTGACACCCCGCAGGGCGGGGAAGGCCAGCGTGGTGACCGGCGGCGCCGCAACGGCCGCCGGGACGAGCCGGGCCGTAACGGCGAGCCCGGCGAGCAGCGGGCCGACCAGGGCCGCGACTCTGGTGGGGGGCCGCGCGGTGGACAGGACCGGCCAGACCGCAGCCAGGACCAGGGTGGCAGGTCGCCGGACCGGGGAGACCGCGGGCCGGACCGGGGAGACCGCGGTGACGACGACTCCGACGGCCGGGGCGGCCGCCGCGGCCGCGACCGGTTCCGCAACCGCAACCGGTCCAGGCGCGGTGAGCGCGGTGGCGAGTCCGAGCCCGTGATCACCGAGGATGACGTGCTCATCCCGATCGCCGGCATCCTGGACGTGCTCGACAACTACGCGTTCATCCGCACGACCGGCTACCTGCCCGGCCCCAACGACGTGTACGTGTCGCTGTCGCAGGTGCGCAAGCACGGCCTGCGCAAGGGAGACGTCATCGAGGGTGCGGTCCGCCAGCCGCGTGAAGGTGAGCGGCGCGAGAAGTTCAATGCCCTGGTCCGGCTGGACAAGGTCAACGGTCTCGACCCGGATCATTCCCGCGCCCGGCCGGAATTCTCCAAGCTGGTGCCGCTGTACCCGCAGGACAGGCTGCGGCTTGAGACCGACCCGGGCGTCCTGACCACCCGGATCATCGATCTCGTCAGCCCGATCGGCAAGGGGCAGCGCGGCCTGATCGTGTCCCCGCCCAAGGCTGGCAAGACAATGATCCTGCAGGCGATCGCCAACGCGATCACCAAGAACAACCCGGAATGCCACCTCATGGTCGTCCTCGTCGACGAGCGGCCGGAGGAGGTCACCGACATGCAGCGGTCCGTCAAGGGCGAGGTGATCCACTCGACCTTCGACCGGCCCGCCGAGGACCACACCACCGTGGCGGAACTCGCGATCGAGCGGGCCAAGCGGCTGGTGGAGATGGGCCACGACGTGGTCGTTCTGCTGGACTCGATCACCCGGCTGGGACGCGCCTACAACCTGGCGGCGCCGGCCAGCGGCCGGATCATGTCCGGCGGTGTGGACTCCACCGCCCTGTACCCGCCGAAGAAGTTCTTCGGCGCTGCCCGCAACATCGAGCATGGCGGCTCGCTGACCATCCTGGCCACCGCCCTCATCGAGACCGGCTCCCGCGCAGATGAGGTCATCTTCGAGGAGTTCAAGGGCACCGGGAACATGGAACTGCGACTGCGCCGCGAGCTTGCCGACAAGCGGATCTTCCCCGCCATCGACATCGACGCCTCCGGTACCCGCAAGGAGGAGATCCTGCTGACGCCGGAAGAGCTCAAGATTGTCTGGCAGCTTCGCCGGGTCCTGCACGCACTGGAGGCGCAGCAGGCGCTTGAAGTCCTGCTCGACCGGATGAAGGGCACCAAGAGCAACGCTGAGTTCCTGCTGCAGGTGCAGAAGACCACCGTCAGCTCGTAACGGCCCTTCCTGGCTCGCCCGCTCTCCGTCAGGCCTCCGCTCGGCGGAGAGCGGGCTCGTGCTAGGGCTCGTGCTGGTCTTCGGCCTCGCCAGTCATTTCCCCGGCGAGGCACGTGGCGGAAGGCGCGGAACCTAAGCTGGGGCCCACCAGCATTTGGCCTGGACGGGCGGAGCATTGCATGGATCCCTTCACCGCGTCATCGGCGGGCGTGCGGCACACGTACGCGGTCGCAGCGCATCTCGCGCGCCAGTTGCGCACCGGTGACGTTGTCCTCCTCAAAGGCGGGCTGGCGTCAGGGAAGACCACCTTTGTCAAGGCAATCGCCCAGGCGCTGGAATCACCAGATCTGGTAACAAGCCCGACTTTCACCCTGGCGCACTTCTACTCCTGCGGTGCTGGCACGATCCTTCACATCGACGCCTACCGGCTGTCCGGGATTCATGAGTACCGCGACCTCGGGCTGGCTGACTACGTGGATGAATCCATAACGCTGGTAGAGTGGGGCGAGTCGATCGCGGAAGATTTCCCCTGTCATCTCATGATCGAGTTCCAGCCTCAGCAGGACGAGCCGGACGTGCGCATTCTCACGTTTTCCTCCGAATGCGGCAGGTGGCTGCCCGCCATGAAAACGCTGCGGGAGGGGCTGCGTGATGAGGCAAAGCTCGCAAGGAATTCGCCATGAAACTCGCTCTCGCCATTGAGGCTTCGTCGGCGGTCTACGCTGTCGCGCTGGGCGATGCCAATGTGCCCGTCATCCACCGTGAATGCCGTCGCGATGACCCGTCATTTGCTGGTATTGGTGAGATGGTCTCGTCCTGCGTCGCGGCGGCGGCCGGTGCCGGTTTCGCCGGCATCGAGACCATTGCCGTCGATATCGGTCCCGGCAGCCTTTCGTCCGTCCGGGCCGCTGTTGCTTATGCCAACGGGCTGGCGTTCAGCCTTGGGATAATGGTGTTCTGCGCGAATTCACTGGAGCTGATGGCGGCGGCATCGCGCGAGATCCAGCCCAGCCCGGCCTTGTGCGTGCGCAAAGGCGAGGCCGGCAACGTGTACGCGGGCATCTTCACCGAAGACCAGGCCCCGGCGCTGAGGTACGGGCCGTTCCGCGACACCGTGGAAGCCCTGGCGGGCGAGCACGGGAAGATCACCGTGGCCGGGGCGCACCGGCAGGCGGTGGCGGACCTGCTCGCCGGGGCCCACGTCCGCGACACCGGCATCGACCAGCCAAGCGTCCTCACTTTGTACGCCATGATGCAGGCGCAGCGCGCGGAGCCGGGAAGGCAGGTTCGGATCGCGAGCCCACTCAACGAGGGATCGAGGGTGTTCCATGGGTGAGCCGGGCGCGGTCGCGGCGGCCTCGCGCTGCCTGCTGGGCGGCGGTGTGGCGCTCCTGCCCACGGACACGGTGTATGGCCTTGCGGCGCATCCCGCGCATGAGAAGGCAGTCGATCGCCTGTTCGCCCTGAAGGGCCGGCCGAGGTCGAGAAACTTGCCGGTGATGGTCGCCGGCCGGGACGAGATCCCCCGGCTGGGCGGGGTGGTCAGCCGCGCAGCGGACCTGCTGCTGGAGTCCAAGTACGTCCCGGGGCCGCTCACCCTGGCCGTGGGCGTGTCACCGGAGGCAGCCGTGACCTGGCTGGCAGGCCGGGCGGAGTTCGCCTTCCGGATCCCCGGCGACGAGCAACTGCTGTCGATCTTGAGAAGCACAGGCCCGCTGCTGGTGACGAGCGCCAACCTGCACGCACAGGAAACCCGGGAGTCAGTCCCGGAGATCCTCGCGAGCCTGGACGGCGAGCCGGATCTCGTTGTCGATGACGGGATCCGCGACACGGTTCCTTCGACCCTCGTCAACTGCCGCGTGGAGCCGCCCGTGATTGAACGGGTCGGCGCGGTTCCCAGGGAAGAGATAGAGGCCATATTCGCATGACCGGAACCAGGCCCCTGGTGCTGGGCATTGAGACTTCCTGTGACGACACCGCCGTCGCCCTGGTCGACGAGCACGGCACGGTCGTGTCCGCCTGCGTCGCCTCCCAGGCGGCCCTGCACAGCACCTATGGCGGCGTGTACCCGGAACTGGCGAGCCGGGCACACATCGACAAGATCCTGCCGACCGTCCAGACGGTCATGGGCGACGCCGGGGTATCCCCGCCGGACCTGCGGGCGATCGGGGTGACCCGCGGGCCCGGGCTGATCGGGTCGCTCATGGTCGGCCTGAACACGGCCTGCGGTCTCGGTCACGGCTGGGGTGTCCCCGTTGTCGGCGTCAACCACCTGCGGGGGCACTTGCGGAGCGCGGACCTGGAGGAACGGCGGGTCTCCTATCCCGCGATGTTGCTGCTCGTGTCCGGCGGCCACACGCTGCTGGCGCGGATGACCGGCCCCGGAGAGATCTCCCTCATCGGCTCCACGCTGGACGACTCGGTCGGGGAGGCCTATGACAAGGTCGCCCGCATGCTGGGCCTTGGTTACCCGGGTGGGCCCGCCATCGACAAGCTCGCGTTCACCGGCTCGCCCTCGGTCCACTTCCCCCGGCCCCTGCTCGGGCGGGGCCTGGACTTCTCCTTCTCCGGCCTGAAGTCCGCGGTGGAGAGATACCTGGCCGCCACCCCCGGAATACCGCCGGCGGACGTGGCGGCATCGTTCGTGGCGGCATGCCTGGAGGTGCTGCTATCCAAGTGCCGGGACGCACTGCGGCAATTCCCGGCCGCGTCCCTGGTGGTCGTCGGCGGAGTCGCGGCAAGCCCGCAACTGCGGGCAGCGGCCAAGGAACTCTGTGAGGACCTCGGAGTTGAGCTGTGCCTGCCACCGCTGCGGTGGTCGACCGACAACGGTGCCATGATCGGCCTCGCCACCTGGGACTACCTCGCGCTCGGAATCTCGCATCCGCTGGAGCCGGTAACCACCCTGAGCATGGAAGACTTCTGACCCGGACCTGACCCGGACCTGACCCGGACCACAGCGGTCACGCGAGGGAATCAGCCTCGCGCTCAGCGCGTTGTATGCTGCCGGAAGCCAGTCGTGGGACTGGCGGCTAGCCAAACAGGTACCGGTTCACGCCCGCGGGCGGCACCGTCACGGTGGCAAACCTGCCATGACGGGGCAAGCCCACCGCAGCGAGGCGACCCGGCGACCGACCAAGGCAGGAGCAATCACGTGAAGTCTGGCATTCACCCTGACTACGTGGTGACGACGGTGACCTGCACCTGCGGGAACACCTTCACCACGCGGTCCACCGCACGCAACGGTGCTATCCGTTCCGAAGTGTGCTCGAACTGCCACCCGTTCTACACGGGCAAGCAGAAGATCCTCGACACCGGTGGCCGGGTGGCCCGGTTCGAGCGCCGCTTCGGCAAGAAAGCCAACAGCGGCAAGTAGCTTCGCCGACTGGATCACCGTCCCGGGACCGGTTCAGTTTCCGGGCACGGTGATCTTCGCCGTCGACAGGGCCGCGCGGCACCAGGGGCCCGGGCGCCAACCGGGGGCGCGATAGTGACAAGGGCCCCACACGGGAGGGACGACGTGTTCGATCGGCTCAGCGAGCTGGCGGACGAGTACGCCAAGCTTGAGCACGACCTCGCTGACGCTGCCGTGCACTCAGACCCGGAACGGGCCAAGGCGCTCGCCCGCCGGTACAGCGAGCTGACCCCACTCGTGCACACCTACCAGGAGTGGCAGCTGACCGCCGCGGACGAGACCACGGCGCGTGAACTCGCGGCAGAGGACCACTCGTTCGCGGCCGAGGCCGGGCAGCTTGCCCGCCACCGGCAGGAGCTGGAGGGGCAGCTGCGAACGCTGCTGACACCCCGCGACGCCAGCGACAGCAAGGACGTCATCCTGGAAGTGAAAGCAGGAGAGGGCGGCGAGGAGTCCGCGCTGTTCGCGGGCGACCTGTTGCGCATGTACCTGCGTTACGCCGAGCGCAAGGGCTGGAAGACAGAGGTCATCGACGCTCAAGTGACCGGCCTTGGCGGCTGCAAGGATGCGACCGTGGCGGTCAAGGCCACCAGGCGCAGCGGCGCCGAGGGGGTCTGGGCACGGCTGAAGTACGAGGGCGGCGTGCACCGGGTCCAGCGGGTGCCCGTCACCGAGTCGTCCGGGCGCATCCACACGTCCGCGGCGGGGGTCCTCGTGATGCCGGAGGCGGATCCGGTTGAGGTGACCCTTGACCCGGCTGACCTGCGGGTCGACGTGTTCCGCTCGTCCGGGCCCGGCGGTCAGAGCGTGAACACCACCGACTCCGCGGTCCGGATCACGCACCTGCCGACCGGGATCGTCGTGTCCTGCCAGAACGAGAAGAGCCAGCTCCAGAACAAGGAGCAGGCGCTGCGCATCCTCCGCGCCCGGCTGCTCGCGCAGGCAGAACTCCAGGCGGACGCGGAGGCCCGGGCCGAGCGGCTCAGCCAGGTCCGCACCGTCGACCGCTCCCAGCGCATACGCACCTACAACTTCCCCGAGAACCGCATCTCCGATCACCGGGTGGGCTACAAGGCATACAACCTGGACCAGGTGATCGATGGCGATCTCGACGCCATGATCAGTGCCCTGGTGAACGCCGACCGGTCCGGGCTGGCGGCGGGTGCGGATGGCGCCTGACCGCCGCCGCACCCGCGAGCCAGGCGGGCTGGGCCGGATGGCGCCTGACCGCCGCCGCACCCGCGAGCCAGGCGGGCTGGGCCGGATGGCGGGACACCCCCGGTGAGCCTGCTCCTGGACGAGATCGCGGTCGCCACGGTCCGGCTCGCCGGCGCGGGGGTGGACTCGCCGCGCACCGACGCGGAGGTCATCGCGGCCCACGTGCACGGAGTGCGGCGCGGTGAGCTGCACCTGGTGCCGGACGCCGGCTTCGATCCGCGGTTCTGGGACGAGATCGCCCGGCGGGAGGCCCGTGAGCCGCTGCAGCACATCACCGGGCTCGCCCATTTCCGTTACGCCGAGCTCGAGGTGGGGCCCGGCGTCTTCGTCCCCCGTCCCGAGACCGAGGTCATGACCGGCTGGGCGATCGACCGGCTGCACGAGATGGACGTCGCCGAGCCGGTGGTGGCCGACCTGGGAACGGGTTCCGGCGCGATCGCGCTGGCGATTGCCCAGGAGGTGCCGCGCGCCCAGGTGCACGCCCTGGAAGCGGATCCGCTCGCACAACAATGGGCCAAACGGAATATCCTGCGCTCATCAGCCTGCGCTCCCCACACCTCCGGACGGGTCTTGCTGCACGACGCGGATTTCGGCACCGGCCTGCCCGGGCTGACCGGGGCCGTGGACCTGGTGATCAGCAATCCCCCGTACGTCCCACTCGGGGCGGGGCTGCCGCCGGAAGTGTCGGAGTATGACCCCGCCACCGCGTTGTGGGGCGGTGAAGACGGCCTGGCCGCGATCCGGGTCATCGAGAAGGTCGCGGCGGGGATGCTGCGCCCGGGCGGGCTGGTCGCCGTCGAGCACGGGGAACAGCAGGGCGCGGCGGTGTACTGGATCTTCGCGGAAGAACGCGGCTGGGCGGATACCCGCAACCACAAGGACCTGGCAGGCCGGGACCGCTTCGTGACAGCGCGCCGCCCCGGTCCCCGTTCATGATCCCGGTTGTTTTGCGTAGCTGGAGCTACGCAAAACAACCGGGATCATGGAACCGGGCGGTTGCGGGGGAGTGGCAGGATGGGCTGGCATGAGTGCGCGGTTTGACTGTTTGGATGGTGCGCAGCGGGCGGCGGGGGTTGCCGAGGCTGCTGCCGCGTTGCGCAAGGGCGAGTTGGCGGTGCTGCCCACCGATACTGTGTATGGGGTGGCTGCGGACGCCTTCTCCCATGACGGTGTGGCCGCGCTGCTAGCGGCTAAGGGCCAGGGCCGGGACGCGCCCCCGGCGGTGCTCGTGGGCACCATGCGTGCCGCGCTCGCGCTGGTCGAGGATGTGGACGCCGCCGGGAAGGACCTGATTGACGAGTTCTGGCCCGGTGCCCTGACGCTGGTGTTCCCGGCTGGCCGAAGCCTGAACTGGGACCTGGGTGACACCAAGGGCGCGGTGGCGGTCCGGATGCCGCTGCATCCGGTGGCGCTCGATTTGCTCAAGGAGACCGGCCCGCTGGCGGTCAGCAGCGCCAAACGCGCCGCGGACTCCCCGGTGCCGGACACGGTTTCCGTGGCGGAAGCACAACTTGGCGACGCTGTCGCCGTCTATCTAGATAGCGGGCCCTGTCCGGGAGATACGCTCTCGACGATCGTTGACCTGACCGGGGCCGTGCCACGATTGCTGCGCAGGGGCGTGATTCCGGTCGCGCGCCTCCGCACGATCGTTCCGGTGGTGGACGATGACGAGGACGACGAGGACTCATGACTGGGGGCAGAACGGTCGCGGCAGGCCGGCATGCTTTGGCTGCTCGCGGGCAGAACGATCATGGGAAGAACGCACGACCATGATCATTGTGCGCGCTGGGATGGGCCACCCGATTGCCGAGGGTGTGGAGGAGCGGCGTAGTTGTTGCCACTTTGCGCCGGTGCGGTGCCCTAAAGTAGGGGCAATGCGCGGACACACAGGGGCACCGACGCGGCGCGCACAGATCCTGCCATGGGGCATTGATGCTTGAGTACGTGCTGACGCTGTTGGCGGCTGCCGCAGTCACGTACCTGCTGACACCGCTGGTGCGGCGGTTCGCGATGGCGGTGGGGGCGATGCATGCTGCCAGGGACAGGGACGTCCACGTCGTGCCCACGCCCCTGCTCGGCGGGTTCGCCATGTACGCCGGGCTCATCGCGGGGCTGCTCGTCGCCTCCCGGCTCTCCGCTCTGAACAGTGCGTTCGCACAGACGAACATGGCCAAGGGGCTGCTGCTGGCCGGCGGACTGATCGTCGTGATGGGCTTCGTCGATGACCGCTGGGGCATGGGAGCGCTCAGCAAACTGGCGGGCCAGGTCGCGGCTGGAGTGATCCTGGTCTGGAGCGGTGCCGAGGTCACGTGGCTGCCGTCGCCCGGCGGCGGCACGCTCGGGCTGACCAGCGATCAGCAGACAGCGGTGACCATCCTGGTCGTGGTGATGACCATCAACGCGGTCAACTTCATCGACGGCCTGGATGGGCTGGCCGCCGGGATCGTGGGTATCGGAGCGGCCGCGTTTTTCATCTACTACTACACGCTGACGCACCGACTCGGCCTGCCCGACCAAACCGGCCCGGCGCTGGCGTCCGCAGTGCTGGCCGGCATGTGCCTGGGATTTCTGCCTCACAACTTCCATCCCGCGCGCATCTTCATGGGCGACACCGGTTCGATGCTCATCGGGCTGCTGCTCGCCTACGCGCCGATCTCCAGCCTCGCCTCGCTCGATCCCGGGACCCTCACGGACTACTCAAGCGGCACGGTCAACCGGTTCGGTGAGATCTTGCCGCTGCTGCTTCCCGCCGCGATCATGCTTATCCCGTATTCGGACCTGCTGATGGCCGTGGTGCGGCGAACCCGCGCGGGCATGTCCCCATTCGCGCCAGACAGGCTGCACCTGCACCATCGACTGCTCGACATCGGGCATTCGCACCGCGCCAGCGTTCTCATCATGTACTTGTGGGCGACCGTCTTCTCCGGCAGCGTGGTCTGGCTGTCGATTGTGCGGACGCCGCTGTTCGTGCTCGCGATCGTTACGGTCGCTTGCGTGCTGGCGCTGCTGCTCGTTTCCATGCCGAGATTGCGGCTGTGGTCCCGGGAACCAGCGCCGCCTCGGCGCGCCGCCCGGGCCTCGGGTGCGCCGGAAAGCCCGGCTGGGGCACCCGCCGCGCCGGCACCCGCCGCGACGCCCCGGGCCGCGACGGCACCCGCCGCGACGGCGACGGGAGCGCTTGCGGACGGCTTCTTGCCCACCCCGCCTGCTTACGCGGGAACGCCTGTGCCTCCTCCCGTCACGACGTTCTCACCGGCGTGGACCTCGCACTCGCCGCCCCAGTCGCCAGCACCATCACCGGCGCCTGAGTGGCCGTCGGTCTCCCCGGCACCGCACTCGCCGCCGCCCGCATTCGGGTCGCCTCCTGCGGCGGCCACGTCTTCCGCCGCAGGGATGCCAACAGACAGGCCGGGCTCGCCTCCCAGGCTGGCGGGTGGCACCGGATACCGGCGCGTGGCTGATGCGGAGCCTCGCACTGGGTCACACCCGGTTGTGGGTTCGGCGTGGGTTTCCGGCTCGGCGGATGAGCCTGCGGTCAATGCGGAGCCTCACACCGAGCCACAGCCGGTTGCGGGTTCGTCTTGGTTCTCGGGGCTGGGGGATGGGCCTGACGTTGACGAGGGGTCCCGCACCGGGCGGCGGCCTGCGGCGGGTTCGGCGTGGTTTCCGGGGCTGGAGGATCACACTGACCATGACGTCACGCCGAACGGCGACCCGGCGCCCGGCCCGCTTTCTCCGGCGGGCGCGCGCCAAGACGCCACATGGAAGCGCGGCCTTGATTTTGGCTCACCCGGCCGTGAGCCTCCCCGGGCCCGCCCATTCGCGGGCTCTTGACCATCCCGACCATCCGGCGAAAGCCGGTAGGCCCAGTCACCCCTGAGCACCCGGCGAAAGCCGGTAGGTCGACCCGCCGGTGACCACTCGGCGAAGCCCGGTAAGTTGCGGTCGCCGCGCTCCCAGCCAGTGTGGATCTGACAGTGGGCAACTCGGTAAAGTTCGGGTCAAGGAGCTTGTGATATCTTTCACGAGCACCCGGGCAACGGACGAGTGAGGGGCCCATGATAGGTTTCGCTCACGTGGCGGTGCATGCGCGCCGCGTGCGCAGTGTAGCGTCCCCAAAGTGGTCCGCGCCGCGGCGGGAATGGCCTGACGTGCCCGCTGGTCGCCCATCCCACCAACAACCCGTCCGGAGCTTCATAGATGCTGGCGAGTTATGCCGTGGTTCTTCGGCGTTCCGCCATGGCCGCAGCACCTGCCGCGGGGGTGATGATCGTGCTCAGTATGGCCGTGGGCGGCCAGAAGGGGCTGATTGGGGCACTGCTCGCGGTCGGGCTGGTGGTCGCTTTCTTCGGAATCAGTGCTGTAGTCGTCGGCTTCGCCGGCCGCCGCGGCCCACAGGCGATGATGGTGGCGGCGATTGCCACCTACCTGACCAAGATCCTCGTCCTGCTCTTCCTGGTCGGCCAGTTCCAGGACTCAACCGCGTTCAACCCCAGGCTCTTCGGCCTGACCGTCATCGTTTGCGTGCTTGCCTACAGCGCAGCGCAGATGGTGTCGTCCATGCGGCTGAAGATGCTGTACGTCGAGCCGGACAGAGACCGGTGACCCGTGACCCGAACAGGACCGCAGGGCGGTGGACCGCGGCCCCGGGCCAGCGCGTTCGCGTGCGCCAGCAGTCGCGGACCAGGCTGGGAACCCCGTGAGCGGCGGAGCGGCGTCAGCGGGTGGCCGCGATCCGGTGCCACCCGGCGGCAGGGATCCAGTGCCAGCGGGTGGCCGGGATCCGGCGGGTGGCCGGGATCCGGTCGGCGGGCGAGATCCGGCCCAGCCGCGCACACCAGGCGAGGGCTACGCCGTCCTCAGCTACCTGATCGGCGGCATGGCCCTGTACGGCCTGGTGGGCTGGCTGGTCGGCCGATGGACCGGCTTGCCGGTGCTGCTCCCGGTGGGGATGCTGTTCGGCCTGGCCAGCTCGCTTGCCCTCATCATCTTCCGGTTCACCCGATCGTGACCGTACCTACCTGCTGCCCGGGCGCACCGGACGGCGTGGCGCAAGGAGCCGACAGTGAGTGACGTCCGGACGTTGACCGTGGCCAGCGGATGCCACCTCTTCTCCGGTTGCGGGTACCCGGCGCCGTCGATCTCGGACTTCTACTTCAAGCCGATCTTCACCGTCGGCGGTGTCCAGTTCACCAAGCCCATGTTGCTCGCGCTGGTGGCCGCGGCCATCATCCTGACCTTCTTCTTCGTGGCGTTCCGTAAGCCGAAGATCGTCCCCAGGGGCGCGCAGAACCTTGGCGAGCTGGGCGTCTTGTTCGTCCGCGACCAGATCCTCCGGCCCCAGCTGGGAAAGCAGGGCGACCATTACCTCCCTTTCCTGGTCTCGCTGTTCTTCTTCGTATGGATCATGAACCTGTTCGGGATCATCCCGCTCATCGAGTTCCCTGCGACGTCGAGGTTCGCGTTCCCGGTCGCGCTTGCCTTCATCGTGTGGGTCACTTACGTCACGGTGGGGATCAAGAGCAAAGGGCCGATCGGCTACTTCAAGACCATGGCCGTGCCCCCCGGGGCACCGTTGGCTATCCTGCCGATCCTCGTCCCGATCGAGCTGTTCTCCAACATCTTCGTGCGGCCGTTCACGCTCTCGATCCGGCTCTTCGCCAACATGCTTGCCGGGCACCTGCTGCTGCTGGTGTTCGGGCTGGCGTCCTGGTACCTGTTCAGCATCTCGGTCGGCTTGGTCTTCGCGGCGACGTCCTTCGTGCTGACGATCATCCTGACCGGCCTGGAGGTGCTGATCCAGGGGCTGCAGGCGTTCATTTTCGCCACGCTCACCGCGTTCTACATAGCCGACGCGGAGCAGACGGCGCACTAACCGACCAAACCAAGACTCCGGCGGGGCAGAACCGCCGGCCAGAAAGGAAACTAAGAGATGCATCCCTTGGCCATGGTGCTAGCGGCAACCACCCCCAAGCTTCACATCGAGAACCTCGGGGCACTGACCTACGGTCTTGCCGCGATCGGCCCGGGCATCGGCATCGGCCTGGTCTTCGGGCACGCGATCGAGGCCATGGCACGGCAGCCGGAGGCGTCCGGCCGGATCACCACCTACATGTGGATCGGTTTTGCCCTGACAGAGGCGCTGGCGCTGATCGGCATCGCCGTCCCGTTCTTCATCAAGTAGGTCCCGGGCCGGAGAGGTAGCCGCCATGTTTCACCTAGCGGCCGAGCAGCTGCAGAACCCGCTGGTCCCCGGTGTGACCGAGCTCATCATCGGCGCGGTCACGTTCGGCATCATCTTCGTTGCGTTCTGGAAGATGCTGCTGCCACGGATCCAGAAGACGCTTGAGGAGCGGACCGACGCGATCGAAGGCGGGCTGCAGCGGGCCGAGGAAGCTCAGGCCGAGGCGCAGCGGACACTCGACCAGTACCGGGCGCAGCTCGCGGAGGCCAGGCACGAGGCGGCCCGGCTGCGCGAGGACGCGCGGGAGCAGGGCGCCCAGATCATCGCCGAGATGCGAGAGCAGGCAGGTGCTGAGGCCCGGCGCCTGGTCGAGGCGGCGCACGCCCAGATCGATGCCGACCGCGCGCAGGCGATCCAGTCGCTCAGGACCGAGGTGGGCACGCTCGCGGTCGAGCTCGCCAGCCGGGTGGTGGGCGAGTCGCTGACCGAAGAGGCCCGCCAGCGCCGCGTCGTGGACCGGTTCCTCGCCGAACTCGATGAGCAGCCCGAGAGAGCGGGCCGGTGAGCAAGCCCGTCAGGGCCGGGTGCGGCCGCAGGCACCGAGGGAGGCAATAGCATGCGCGGCGCGAGCAGGGCGGCTTTCGGGCGGGCACGGGACCGGCTCGCGGCGGCGGTGTCCGACCCCGCGACTGCCGCAACCGTGGGCGAGGAGCTCTTCGCGGTTGCTGGCCTGCTCGACCGGGAGCCCGGCCTGCGGCGGGCACTCACCGATGCCACCAGCGCGCAGGGAGCCCGCACCGGCCTTGTCCGTGGGCTGCTCGGCGGGCGGGTTTCCCGGGCGACGCTCGACCTGGTGGCCGGCATGGCCACGGACCGCTGGGCGGTCCCCCGGGATCTGGCGGACGCCGCCGAGGAGCTCGCCGTGCTAGCCACGGCGGCAGCGGCAGAAAGCGCGGACCAGCTTGACAACGTTGAAGACGAGCTGTTCCGGTTCAGCCGTATCATCCGCGGGGAACCGGAACTGCACGCCGCACTGTCCAGCGCGCGGCTGCCAGCAGACCGCAAGAGCGGCGTGCTGGACGCGCTGCTGGCGGGCAAGGTGACCAGACAGTCGCTGCGCCTGATCACCCAGGCCGCGGTGCACCCACGGGGACGTAGCCTGGAAGCGGCTCTGTCGGAGTACGCGAGGCTGGCCGCGGCCTGGCGGCAGCGCCTGATCGCGCTGGTGCGAGTGGCCAGCGAGCTCACCGCCGGCCAGCGCGACCGGCTCGCCGCGTGGCTCGCTGCCACCTACGGTCACGGCATTCAGCTCAATATCGTCCTCGATCCCCAGGTTGTCGGTGGTATGTCCATCCAGATCGGGGATGAGTTCATTGACGGGAGCGTGGCGAACCGCCTCGCGGTGCTACGACGGCGGCTGACGGCATGACAACGCGGAATTTGCGCAGGCCGCAGCCGGGGCACCCCGCCCTGGCAGCCAGCGCGACCCCGGGCAATCCATACCCATCAGCATCCTGACGAGAGAGATATAAGGACCATGGCGGAGCTGACAATCCGGCCTGACGAGATCCGGGAAGCGCTGGCGAGTTTCGTCCAGTCGTATGAGCCGGACGCAGCCTCCCGGCAAGAGGTCGGCACCGTCGCCGAGTGCGGCGACGGTATCGCCCGCGTCGAGGGGCTGCCCTCGGCGATGGCGAACGAACTGCTGGAATTCCAGGGCGGGATCCGCGGCCTCGCGCTGAACCTGGATGTGCGCGAGATCGGCGTGGTCATCCTAGGCGACTTCAGCAAGGTCGAGGAAGGCCAGCAGGTTCGCCGCACCGGGGAGGTCCTCTCGGTACCGGTCGGGGACGGGTTCCTCGGCCGGGTGGTGGACCCGCTCGGGGTGCCGATGGACGGCAAGGGCGAGATCGAGGGCACGGTGCTGCGGGCGCTGGAGCTTCAGGCCCCGTCGGTGGTGCAGCGCCAGAAGGTGAACGAGCCACTGCAGACCGGGATCAAGGCGATCGACGCGATGACGCCGATCGGGCGCGGCCAGCGGGAGCTGATCATCGGCGACCGCCAGACCGGCAAGACCGCCATCGCCATCGACACCATCATCAACCAGCGGGCGAACTGGGAGTCCGGCGACCCGGCCCGGCAGGTGAAGTGCATCTACGTGGCGATCGGCCAGAAGGGCTCCACCATCGCCCAGGCGCGCCAGGCGCTGGCGGACGCGGGCGCGATGGATTACACCGCGATTGTCGCGTCCCCCGCCTCGGACCCGGCCGGATTCAAGTACGTTGCCCCCTACACCGGGTCGGCGATCGGCCAGCACTGGATGTACCAGGGCCAGCATGTGCTGATCGTGTTCGATGACCTGTCCAAGCAGGCGGAGGCATACCGGGCGGTCTCCCTGCTGCTCCGCCGGCCGCCTGGCCGCGAGGCCTACCCGGGCGATGTCTTCTACCTGCACTCCCGGCTGCTTGAACGGTGCGCCAAGCTGTCCAAGGAGATGGGCGGCGGGTCGCTGACCGGGCTGCCGATCATCGAGACCAAGGCCAACGACATCTCGGCCTACATCCCGACCAACGTCATCTCCATCACCGATGGGCAGATCTTCCTGGAGACCGACCTGTTCAACGCCGGTGTGCGGCCTGCCATCAACGTCGGCCGGTCGGTGTCCCGGGTCGGCGGCGACGCCCAGATCAAGGCGATGAAGAAGGTCGCGGGCGGCCTCAAGCTGGCACTTTCCCAGTACCGCGACCTGGAGGCGTTCGCGGCGTTCGCCTCCGACCTCGACGCGGCGTCCAAGGCCCAGCTGGACCGGGGCGCGCGGCTGGTGGAACTGCTCAAGCAGCCGCAGTACAGCCCGCTGCCGGTGGAGCGGCAGGTGCTCGCCGTCTGGGCAGGCACCTCCGGTTACCTCGACGACGTTCCGATCGAGGACATCCGCCGGTTCGAGGACGAGTTCCTTGACGCCATCGCCCGCGACCATGCGGGTACCTACGACGCGCTCAGGGAAACCCGCGAGCTTTCGGAGGACACCGCCACCGCGCTCAAGGACGCGATCGAGGAATTCCGGCACGGCTTCGAGATCAGCGGCGGCCAGATGCTCGTGACCGAGGAGCCGGAAGAGCCGCTTGACGAGGCGCAGGTCGGCAAGGAGAAACTGACCAGGCGCGTCCCGCCGCCGCCTGCCGCGAGCTAGGCCAGGGAAGGCAGAGCATTGGGAGCACAACTTCGGGCCGTCAGGCAGCGGATCCGGTCGATCCAGTCCACTGCCAAGATCACCCGTGCCCAGGAGCTGATCGCCGCCTCGCGGATCATCAAGGCGCAGCAGCGGGTCCGTGACGCCGCCCCCTACGCGCAGGCACTCCGGGAAGCGGTGGAAGCGGTGGTCAGCCGCTCCGCCAACGTGGATCACCCACTGGTCAGCGAACCCAAGTCCCGGGAGCGGGCCGCCATCCTGATCCTCACCAGCGACCGCGGGTTCACCGGCGGCTACAACGCCAACGTGCTTCGGGAGGCGCAGCGACTGCGGGAGATGCTGGACGAACGCGGCATGGCGGCCGCCAGTTACGTGATCGGAACCAAGGGCATCGTCTGGCACCGGTTCCGTGCCCGCGAACTGGCCGCGGAGTGGAGTGGCTTCACGGAGAAGCCCGCCTATTCCCATGCCCGCGACGTCGCCGCCACGCTGCTGGAGGAGTTCGCCAAGCCCGCGGACGAGGGTGGCGCCGACGAGATCCACCTCGTCTACACCGAATTCGTTTCCATGCTCACCCAGCGGCCCGTGGTGCGCCGCATCCTGCCGCTGGAGATCGAAGAAGTTGAGCAGGCCGCGGGGCCGGTGACGATTTACGAATTCGAGCCGTCCGCGCAAGACGTTTTGAATGATCTTCTGCCCTGGTATGTGGAGAGCAGGATTTACCAGGCGCTGCTGGAGTCCGCGGCTGCCGAGATCGCCTCGCGCAGGCGCGCGATGAAGTCGGCCACCGACAACGCCAATGACCTGCTTGAGCAGTTCACACGGGAAGCGAACAAGGCCCGCCAGGCCGAGATCACCCAGGAAATCAGCGAGATCGTCGGGGGCGCTAACGCGCTGGCCGAGTCGATCGCAGGGAGCGAGTGAGGGTCAGCATGACCGCAACCGTAGAGAGCCCCACCGGGGGCGGCCACATCACCGCCGGCCAGGCCGGCCAGGTAGCCCGGGTCACCGGCCCGGTCGTGGACGTGGAGTTCGCCGCCGAGCAGATGCCCGACATCTACAACGCGCTGCACGTGGATGTGACGCTGGGCGAGGAGGCCAGGACGCTTACCCTGGAGGTCGCGCAGCACATCGGCGACAACATGGTGCGCGCGATTTCCATGCAGCCAACCGACGGCCTGGTGCGCGGTGCCACCGTCACCGACACCGGAGGCCCGATCTCGGTGCCGGTGGGGGACGTCACCAAGGGCCACGTGTTCAACGTGCTGGGCGAGACGCTGGATGCGCCGACCGCCTCCCTGAAGATCACCGACCGCTGGTCGATCCACCGGGACCCCCCGCCGTTCGACCAGCTGGAGCCCCGCACGGAGATCCTGGAAACCGGGATCAAGGTGCTCGACCTGCTCACCCCCTACGTCAAGGGCGGCAAGATCGGCCTGTTCGGCGGCGCGGGTGTGGGCAAGACGGTGCTCATCCAGGAGATGATCACCCGGGTCGCCAAGAACTTCGGCGGCGTGTCGGTGTTCGCCGGCGTCGGTGAGCGCACCCGTGAAGGCAACGACCTGTTCATCGAGATGACGGAGTCCAACGTCATCAAGGACACCGCGCTGGTGTTCGGCCAGATGGACGAGCCGCCCGGCACCCGGCTGCGGGTCGGGCTGGCGGCGCTGACCATGGCCGAGTACTTCCGCGACGTGCAGGGCCAGGACGTGCTGCTGTTCATCGACAACATCTTCCGTTTCACCCAGGCTGGCTCCGAGGTCTCCACGCTGCTCGGCAGGATGCCCTCGGCGGTGGGCTACCAGCCCACGCTGGCCGACGAGATGGGCCAGCTGCAGGAGCGGATCACCTCCACCCGGGGGCACTCGATCACGTCCATGCAGGCGATCTATGTGCCCGCCGACGACATCACCGACCCAGCTCCTCACACCACCTTCGCGCACCTGGACGCGACCACCGTGCTGTCCCGGGCGATCACCGAAAAGGGGATTTTCCCGGCGGTGGACCCGCTCGACTCGACCTCCCGCATCCTGGACGCTAACTATGTGGGCCAGGAGCACTACGACGTGGCCCGCGAGGTGCAGCGGATCCTGCAGCGGTACAAGGAACTGCAGGACATCATCGCCATCCTCGGTATTGACGAGCTGTCCGAGGAGGACAAGGTCACGGTGCAGCGGGCACGGCGGATCGAGCGGTTCCTGTCACACCCGATGTTCGTCGCGCAGCAGTTCACCGGTCAGCCGGGCGAGTTCGTTCCGCTGTCCGAGACAGTCAGCTCGTTCAAGGCGATCACCGAAGGGAAGTACGACAACATCCCGGAGCAGGCGTTCTTCATGTGCGGCGGCATCGAGGACGTGGAGCGGAAAGCCCACGAACTGGAGGGCCGGTGAGCGGCGCAGGCGAGCTGGTGGCTGTCCCCACGGGTCGGCCACCGTACGGAGAGGCGAACGGGGTGGCGCGGTGACCCTGCGGGTGGAACTGGTCGCGCCGGACGGCGAAATCTGGTCCGGGAACGCCCGGATGGTGATCGCCAAAACCCTTGAGGGGGACCTGGGCGTCCTCACCGGGCACCAGCCCGTGCTGGGAATCCTGGCTGAGGGCAGCCTGGTGTGGATCCTGGATCCCGAGGGCGGCACGGGGCGCGACGATACACCAGCGGGCAGCAGCACCATCGTGGCGGCGGTGAGCAGCGGCTTCCTCGCGGTCGCAGACGACCGGGTTTCGGTTCTGGCGCGCGAGGCGCAACTCGGCTCGCAGGTGGATACCGCCGCCGCCAAGTCCGACCTGGAGGCCGCGCTGGCGGCAGCAGAGCCGTTGCCAGCGGGGGAGCAGGAGCCGGGCGAGGTGAAGTATTCGAGAGCTCTGATACGCGCCGCCGCGGACGAACAACCCTAACGAGCGCCGGCGGCCAGGCGGGATGGAAACAGCGCTGGCGCTCGACGCGGCCTGGATCTTCGCCGCCTTCCTCATTCTCGTTGTGACTGCGGCAGGCGGGCTTGCAATCCGCCGGATGTTCCTGGACCGGGGCGGCGGGACCGTGGAGTGCGGACTGCGGCGTCCCGGGGGAACCTGGCGGCTGGGCGTCGCCGCCTACGGTGCGGACGAACTGCGCTGGTACGACTCGTTCGGTGTCCGGCTCACCCCCGATGAGGTGCTGGCGCGGGGGACGCTGTCGGTGACGTCGCGGCGGCAGGCTGACCCGGCCGAGGCGGGGCGCTTGGGCTGGGGCATGATGGTCATGACGTGCCGGGCCGGTGCGGAGCCGGAAACGATCGAGCTCGCCATGGGGGAGGCTGCCCTGACCGGGTTTCTCTCCTGGCTGGAGTCGGCCCCACCGGGCTCCTACTCAGCTGCCTGGTAGCGCGCCCCTGACCGGTCCGCAGCCCCCGGATCTTCATGATCACGGGGATTTTTCGGTCATAGTGACTGCGAAATCCCCTGATCATGAGCATGAGAGCTAGCGCTCCCCGCCTGGCTTCCACAGCACGTCGCCAGCGTCCGCATTGGCCCGCCGCGCGAGGATGAACAACAGATCGGACAGCCGGTTCAGGTACCGGGCGGTGACCGGGTTCACCGAGTCCGGGTAGGCCGCGAGCGCTGCCCACGCGCTCCGCTCCGCCCGGCGGACCACGGTCCGGGATACGTGCAGCAGCGCTGCTCCTGGCGTGCCACCGGGCAGCACGAAGCTGCGCAGGGTGGGCAGGCCCTCGTTCTGCTCGTCGCACGCCTTCTCCAGGTCTGCCACGTAGCTTTGATCGACCCGGAGCGCTGGGTACTTCGGGTTGGGAGTGACCGGGTTGCACAGATCTGCCCCGACATCGAACAGTTCGTTCTGGATGCGCGTGAGCAGCGCGCCAATGTTCCCGCTGAGCGCGCCGAGCGCGAGCGCCGCCCCGATGGCGGAGTTGGCCTCGTCAACGTCGGCATAGGCGACCAGCCGAGAATCGATCTTGTCCACTCGGCTGGCGTCCCCGAGCGCGGTCGTTCCGTCGTCACCGGTGCGGGTATAGATGCGCGACAAAACGACAGGTGTCTCCCTACGGTCTGCTGGCATGGACTCACGGTAGCGGGCCCCGGCGACATCCTCGGGCGGCGCCCCATCATGGCTCCCACGCTCCGCCTGGCGGCAATGTGATCAAAAGCCTGACCTTGGGGTATTCACATCCCGACCACGATGTGACATCGTATAAATGCGAAGAGTCACTACCGGCTCGTTCGCCCAGGTGGTCTGCCAGCCACCCGACCGGCGGTTCTCGGGGGCCCGCCGGATCCCAGCAGTGGCGGGCAGATTGGAGGGGTGCTTCCCCGGCAGGAGCCAGGGAAGCACCCCGTTCAACTGATCCGGCACCGTGTCTCAGCGCCCGCTGCCGCGCCAGGAGTCAAATAACGTGGCGCCCGCGGGCACCACCATGGGTCGCCAGCGAGCGGATCAGCTCGCCTGCCGGTAGCGGCCGAGAATCGCGGCGCGCAGCGTCGGTGCTGACCCGCCGAGCGCTGACAGGATGGGAGGCGCCAGCCCGCTCTTCATCACGATCAGGCCGAGAGCCACGTGCTCGACGCCGATATGGGGGTCGTGCAACGTAACCGCTTCGCGGAGCGCGAGTTCGAGGGCCTGCTTGGCGCCGGGGGTGAACGGGAGGTGCCCAGTGGGGAGGGGGCCCGTGGCCTGGTAGCGGCCGGTGGCGTCCGCGGGCCTGGGGCATGGGGGCGGTGCGGTACGGACAGTGCGCCGGGCACGCCGCCGCCGGCGCCACCTTCGCATGAGGCTGGGCGGAATTGGGCGGCCAAGACTGAACCGGGCTGGGCGCGGTCTGTGGTGGACGGCCTGGTCGGCCTGGTGGAGGGCTTCGGGCCCGAAGGACGCCTCGATCCTGGCACGCACGGCGCCGAGATCGATCCCGATGGCCGACAGCGCGTCCTGGTCGATGTCGCCGAACAGGCCGGCGCCGGCCCCGAGTCCAACACGGCGGACGATCTCCTCTTCGACATGTTCTGGCGTGATGCCGTACTCGCGCAGGACGGCGCTTGCCGGCTGGCCGGTGGAGACGACGGCGAGCAGGATGTGCTCGCAGCCGATGTAGCGGTGCCCGAGCCGGCGGGCGTGCTGCTGGGCGTGGATCACGACGGTGCGGGCATCCCGGGTGAAGCGCTGGAACATCATCGCCTCCCGACCCGCCGGCCGTACTTGCGGTGCACGGTCTGCTTGGTGACGCCGAGCCGCTCGGCAATGTCCTGCCAGGACCAGCCCAGCTTCCGCGCGTTCTCGACTTGAAGGATCTCCAGCCGTTCGGCGAGCGCTCGCAGGGCCGCCACCGCGCGCAGCCCGACATCGGGGTCGTTACTGGAGGCACCCTCGGCGATTTCGAGTATGGGTTCCATGAACGTCAGCATAAGCTGACAATTGGCTGTCGTCAACACATGCTGACTGCCCTGGTGTGCCGCCTGAGGGCGGTTCGGGAAGCCGCTTGGTGCGCCGCCCGCCGGCCCGTACATCCAGGACGGCC
>WNGL01001238.1_pt1 | contig 31062 bp, 29 predicted proteins | sample 5400591 | NCBI WGS metagenome assembly WNGL01 (sample SAMN13153377, study PRJNA577476) | soil metagenome | isolation source: 80 cm soil or saprolite under Garry oak tree replicate 1 | place: USA:California | collected 2016-06-15 | reverse complement strand
CGCCGCGCTTCCACGTCGTCGCGTACGACTGGGGGCTCAAGCGGGCGATGCTGCGAATCCTCGCCGAGCAAGGCTGCCGCGTGACGGTCGTCCCCTCGCAGACCACCGCCGCGGAGACGCTCGCGCTGAAGCCCGACGGGATCTTCCTCACGAACGGGCCGGGCGATCCCGACGCCGTGGTGGGCGCGCGCGAGGCGGTGGCCGGGCTCCTCGGCAAGGTGCCGGTCTTCGGCATCTGCCTCGGCCACCAGATCCTCGCGCTCGCGATCGGCGCGCGCACGTACAAGCTCAAGTTCGGCCACCGCGGCGCGAACCAGCCGGTGAAGGACCTCGCCACCGGGAAGGTGGACATCACCTGCCAGAATCACGGCTTCGCGGTGGACGACGAGACCCTCGGGAAGCGCGCCCGGGTCACCCACGTGAACCTGAACGACGGCACGGTCGAGGGGATCGAGGTGCTCGACGTCCCGGCGTTCTCGGTCCAGTACCACCCCGAGTCCTCGCCCGGACCGCACGACGCGCGCCACCTCTTCGGGCGCTTCGTCGCGATGATGGAGCGCCGCCGATGAGCCTGCAGGAGCTTCACGAGAGGCTCCTCTCGTGGGCCTCGGCCCCGCCGCGCGAACAGGACCTCCTGCGGGCGAAGCGGGAGCACTTCGAGCGCTACGGCGAGCCGCACGAGGAGGATCGGTCCTTCGAGCTCCGGGTGAACGGGATGCTCGACGCCTACCTCTACGACTACCGCCCCGCCGGCGGGTTCGGCACGACGCTCGAGCGGTTCATCGACGGGGAGGGGCCGTCGCTCACGCCGGAGCAGGTCGGGACGTACCGCGCCCTCGGGCAGTCGGTGCACGGGCTCTTCGAGGTCCGGAAGATCCGCGAAGGCCGGGTGCGGGTCCGCGACGTCTTCACCGGCAAGGACCACGACGTCACCGAGCGGCGGCAGGTGGCGGGGCTCTCCGAGGACGACCTCATCGAGGCGCGGCTCCTGCCGTTCGAGGGCGGCCTCTTCTTCTCCGGCGCGTTCCTGTGGCACGCGCGCGAGGCCCGCAAGGCGATCCTCGGAGAGGTGAAGCGCATGAAGAAGGCCGTGCCGCGCGGCGTCGGGATCGACCCGAAGCCTTTCCTGGCGCGGCTCTCGCGCATGGCGCTGAAGCTCGAGCGCTACCGGAACGTCCGGCTCGAGTCGATCTACGACTTCTCGCCGGAGGCGCGGACGTGGACGCCGCGCCCGCCGGAGCGCCCCAAGGCCGGCGAGGGCGAGTAGGGCGAGCGGCACGCCCCGACCCTCAGAGCCGCTCCCCCCTCGACCGCACCTTCCGCTTCGCCTTCGCGAGGTCCTCCGGCGAGAGGCCCGACTCGTCGAGGAGCCGCCGCGTCGTGACGATCGGCGCCTTCGCGGAGATCGCGAGCGAGACCGACTCCGAGGGGCGCCCCCGCAGCTCCACGCTCCGCTCGCCCTGCGCGAGCCGGACCTTCGCGCCCGTCCGCGTCTCCTCGGCGCGGTCGATCTCGACCTCGGTCACCCGAGCGCCGAGCGCGGCGATCGCCTGTCCGAGGAGCCCGGGGCTCCGGAGCTCGCCCTCATGGTCGCCCGCGCCGGGGGCGGGGACGAGGAGCGGCAGCAGCGTCTGCGCGCCCTTCTCGCGCAGCACGAGCACGGTGCCGGCCCCCTCGCCCATGGGCAGGAGCCCCGCCACCTCGAGCTCGACCCGCGCGTCGGGATCCGGCCGCCCGCCACCCGCCGTGCCCGCGGCGAGCGTCGCGGCGAGGCCGAGGCTGGCGAGCGGCCACACGGCGAGACGGCTCATGGCTCCAATCTGGGGCGAGGGAGGGTGGCGCGCCCGGGACGGGGGCGTTTTCTCGTGCACGTCGAGGTCCACGTAGGTGGCGAGCGGCTCTTCGGCTGGTCGCTCGACGCGCTCGTCGGGCAGCCGGTGGAGCCCGGTGGTGTAGGCTCGCGTCCGTGAAGGCGCTCGTCGTCAATGCCGACGACCTCGGCTACGACCCCGCGATCGACCGCGGCATCCTCGAGGCGCACGCGGCCGGGATCGTGACCTCGGCCTCGGCGATGGTCGAGACGCCGTTCGCCGAGGCGGCGTTCCGCGCCGCGCCGGCGACGCTCGACCTCGGGCTCCACGCCGTGGTCGATCCGTCGCTCGGGCGAGCCGACGCGGCCGCGACGCTCCGCGCGCAGCTCGCGCGCTTCGAGGCGCTCCGCGGCGGTCCCCCGACCCACCTCGACTCGCACCGGCACGCCCACGCGAGCCCCGAGGTGCTCGCCGCGTTCGTCGAGGTCGCCGGCGAGCGCAGGCTTCCGGTCCGGTCCCTCGACGCGCCGATGCGCGCCACGCTCCGGGCCGCCGGGATCCCGACGCCGGACGCGTTCCTCGGGGATGCCTCGCGCCGGCCCGCCTGGAGCCTCGCGGCGCTCCTCGCCGCCCTCGCCGCCGTCGGCGAGGGTGTCACCGAGCTCATGGCCCACCCCGGCTACCCGCCCGAGCGCGTCCGGACGAGCTTCGGGTCCGAGCGGGCGATCGAGCTCGCGGCGCTCACCGCCCCGGCGGCGCGCGCGGCCGTCGAGCGGGCGGGGATCCGCCTTTGCGGCTGGCCGGACGCGGCGCTCGGGCGCGTGGACCGGTGAGCCCCGAACGTCGACCGGTGAGGTCGTCGAAAAGTGTCTACTTTCGGTCTGTTGGAACGGGGCGAACCTTTACACTCGCGAGGTGCGGGTGGTAAGAGGCGGCTCCCCACGTTCGGACCCGAGGGACGCCGCGATGGCCGACGCGAAGCCGGTGGTACCGAAGGACGGCGCGAAGATCGCCCTGGTCGGGGGAAAGCTCTCCGTTCCGGATCGGCCGATCATCCCCTTCATCGAGGGCGACGGGACCGGCCGCGACATCTGGCGCGCGTCGGTGCGCGTCCTCGACGCCGCGGTCGAGAAGGCCTACCGCGGCACGCGGCGCATCGCCTGGACCGAGGTCTACGCCGGCGAGAAGGCGTTCACGAAGTTCAACACCTGGCTCCCCGACGAGACGATCCAGGCGTTCCGCGAGTACCTCATCGGCATCAAGGGGCCGCTCACCACGCCGATCGGCGGCGGCATCCGCTCGCTCAACGTCGCGCTCCGGCAGCTCCTCGACCTCTACGTCTGCCTCCGCCCGGTGCGCTGGTTCCGCGGCGTGCCGTCGCCGGTGAAGAACCCGCAGCGGGTCGACATGGTGATCTTCCGGGAGAACACGGAGGACATCTACGCCGGGATCGAGTGGGAGGCCGGGTCGGAGGGCGCGAAGAAGCTCCTCGGCTTCCTCGAGCGGGAGTTCCCGCGCGAGTACAAGAAGATCCGCTTCCCGGGCACGAGCGGGCTCGGCGTGAAGGCGATCTCGCGCGAGGGGACCGAGCGGCTCGTGCGCGCGGCCATCGACTTCGCGATCCGGATGAAGCGCCGGAGCGTCACCTTCGTTCACAAGGGCAACATCATGAAGTACACGGAGGGCGCGTTCCGGAACCACGGGTACGCGCTCGCCGAGCGCGAGTTCGGGGACCGGGTCTACACCTGGGAGCAGTGGGAGCGGACCAAGGCGTCGAAGGGCGAGGAGGCGGCGACCGCCGAGCAGAAGGCGGAGCTCGCGAAGGGCAAGATCCTCGTGAAGGACGCGATCGCGGACATCACGCTCCAGCAGGTCCTCACGCGACCCGAGGAGTTCGACGTCGTCGCGACCCCGAACCTGAACGGCGACTACCTCTCCGACGCGCTCGCGGCGCAGGTGGGCGGCATCGGGATCGCGCCGGGCGGGAACGCGAACTACGTCACCGGGCACGCGATCTTCGAGGCGACCCATGGCACCGCTCCGAAGTACGCGGACCTCGACAAGGTGAACCCGGGCTCCGTGATCCTCTCCGGCGAGCTCATGTTCCGGCACCTCGGCTGGCAGGAGGCGGCCGACCTCGTCGTGAAGGGGATGGACGGCGCCATCGGCGCGCACCGGGTCACCTACGACTTCGCGCGCCTCATGAAGCAGGACGGGATCGCCGACGCGGTCGAGGTGAAGTGCTCCGAGTTCGGCGAGGAGATCGTCCGGCACATGTGACATTCCGTTCCACAAGTCGTTTCGGCGGAGGTATACCTTCGCCCGGCCGTACCCGGCGCGCACCGTTCGAGCGCGCGGGACGAGACCCGAAGGAGTGGCATCCCGGTGAAGATCCACGAGTATCAGGCGAAGGAGATCCTCCGGAAGTTCGGGGTGGCCGTGCCGCGCGGCTTCCTCGCGTTGACGGCCCTCGAGGCGGAGGGCGCCGCGCGCCAGCTGGGCGGCGGCATCTGCGCGGTCAAGGCACAGATCCACGCGGGCGGCCGCGGGAAGGGCGGAGGCGTGAAGCTCGCGCGCTCGCCCGAGGACGCGTACGCCCACGCCGAGGCGATCCTCGGCATGATGCTCAAGACCCCGCAGACCGGGCCCCACGGCCAGGAGGTCCGCAAGGTCTACGTCGAGGAGGGCTGCCGCATCGCCCGCGAGCTCTACCTCGGCATGACGCTCGACCGCGAGATCGGCCGGATCGCGGTGATGGCCTCGACCGAGGGCGGCGTGGACATCGAGGAGGTCGCGCACGCGACCCCCGACAAGATCCTCCGCGAGTGGGTCTCCCCGCTCACGGGCTTCATGCCGTTCCAGGCGCGCCGGCTCGCCTTCAAGCTCGGGCTCGTCGGCGAGTCGGTGAACGGGTTCGTGAAGCTCTCGAGCGGCCTCTACAAGGCCTACATCGCGACCGATGCGTCGCTCGCCGAGATCAACCCGCTCGTCGTCACCGTCGAGGGCGGCGTGCTCGCGCTCGACGCGAAGATGAACTTCGACGACAACGCGCTCTACCGGCACCCCGAGATCGCCGCGCTGCGCGATCCCGACGAGGAGGATCCCAAGGAGCTTCAGGCGAAGGAGCACGACCTCGCCTACATCGCGCTCGACGGCGACATCGGCTGCATGGTGAACGGCGCCGGCCTCGCGATGGCGACGATGGACGTCATCCAGCTCACCGGCGGGAAGCCGGCGAACTTCCTCGACGTCGGCGGCGGCGCCGACGAGGCGAAGGTCACCGCCGCGTTCAAGATCATCCTCTCCGACAAGAACGTGAAGGCGGTGCTCGTCAACATCTTCGGCGGCATCATGAAGTGCGACGTGATCGCGAACGGCGTCGTCGCCGCCGCGCGGCAGGTCGGCCTCCAGATCCCGCTCGTGGTCCGGCTCGAGGGGACGAACGTCGAGCTGGGGAGGCAGATCCTGGCCCAGAGCGAGCTCTCCATCATCGCCGCCGACGACCTCGGTGACGCGGCCCGCAAGGCGGTCGCCGCGGCGCGGGCCGCCTGAGCGGCGAAAGGGACGATCCGTGAGCGTCTTCGTCGACAGGAACACCCGGGTCCTCGTGGCGGGCATCACCGGGGCGGCCGGGAGCTTCCACGCGGAGCAGATGATCGAGTACGGCACGAAGGTGGTCGCCGGCGTCACGCCCAACCGCGGCGGGACCCGGTTCCACAACGACGTCCCGATCTTCCACACCGTGCAGGAAGCCGTGAAGGAGACCGGCGCGAACGCCGCCGCGATCTTCGTCCCGCCGCCCTATGCGGCCGACGCGATCATCGAGGCCGCCGAGGCGAACGTGCCGCTCGTCATCGCGATCACCGAAGGCATCCCGGTGACCGACATGGTGAAGGTCCGGCGCTTCGTCGACAGCAGGAAGAACGTGCGGCTCGTCGGGCCGAACTGTCCCGGCGTGATCACGCCGGGGCAGTGCAAGATCGGGATCATGCCCGGCCACATCCACCGCCCCGGCCGGATCGGCGTCGTCTCGCGCTCCGGCACGCTCACCTACGAGGCGGTGAAGCAGCTCACCGACCTCGGCCTCGGCCAGTCCACCGCCGTCGGGATCGGCGGCGACCCGGTGAACGGCACCGACTTCGTCGACGTCCTCCGGGCGTTCGAGGACGATCCCGAGACGGACGCCGTCATCATGATCGGCGAGATCGGCGGCTCGGCGGAGGCCCGGGGCGCCGCGTTCGTGCGCGACTACATGGAGAAGCCGGTGGTCGGGTTCATCGCGGGGCGCACCGCGCCGCCGGGCAAGCGGATGGGCCACGCCGGCGCCGTCATCTCCGGCGGCGACGACACCGCCGAGTCGAAGATCGCGGCGATGCGCGCCGCGGGCATCACCGTCGTCGAGGGGCCGCACCTGCTCGGGCGCGCGATGAAGGACGTGCTCGCGCGCGGCGGCAAGCCGGCCCGGAAGCCGGCCGGCGAGCGGCGGGCGCCGTCGGAGCGGCGCGCGAGCGACCGCCGGACCGGCGTCGCAGCGCGCGGGGCCGCGCGGGCGAAGCCCGCCAAGAAGGCTTGATCCACCCGTACCTCGCTCCACCACCGCAACCCACACCACGGAAGAGGAGTCGCATGGCCATCGAGAGGACGCTTTCCATCATCAAGCCCGACGGGGTCGAGAAGGGCATCATCGGCCGGGTCACCAGCCGCTTCGAGACGCAGGGCCTGAAGCCGATCGCCGTGAAGATGAAGCTGCTGTCGCGCGCCGAGGCCGAGGGCTTCTACGCCGTCCACCGGGCGCGGCCGTTCTTCAACGACCTCGTCGCCTTCATGACGAGCGGTCCGGTCGTCCTGATGGTCCTCGAGGGCGAGAGCGCCGTCGCGAAGAACCGCGAGATCATGGGCGCGACCGACCCGAAGAAGGCGGCCGAGGGGACGATCCGCAAGGACTTCGCGACCGACATCGAGAAGAACACGGTCCACGGCTCGGACAGCGCCGAGAACGCGAAGGTCGAGGTCTCGTACTACTTCCCGGAGATCGAGATCCACCCCTACGAGTGGAAGAAGGCCGCGCGCTAAGCTCGCGGACTCACCCGAGAAAGCGGCAGAGGTCGGGATCCCGACCGAACCGCGCTAGAATGCCGAAGCCCGTCCCCGCCGTGGGGACGGGCTTCGTCGTATCTGGGGCCCCTGGGGCCAAGGGAGCGTGCGGTTGGGAGCGGTGCCGACATCGTTGTGGTTGCTCGCGGCCTTCTTCGTCGCCGCGTCGGCCTTCTGCTCCGGGACCGAGACCGCGCTGACGACGCTCGGGGACCTCCGCGCCCGCCAGCTTCGGGACGCGGGCGGGCGCCGCGCCCAGATGCTCGCCCTCTGGATCGACCACCCGGAGCGGCTCCTCTCGACGCTGCTCATCGGGAACACCCTCGTGAACGTCGGGGCGGGCGCCCTCGCCGCCGCCATCGCCGACGGCCTCGCCCAGGGGCTCGGGTGGCCCGCGGGGGCGACGCTCGCGGCGACCACCGCCCTCGCGACGGCCGGGATCCTGTTCTTCGGCGAGATCGTCCCGAAGACGGTCGCGAAGCGCGACCCGGTCCGCGTCGCCCTCGCGGCGATCCCGCTCGCGCGCGCGCTCGCGACCGTCCTCTGGCCGGTCTCCTCGGCGGCGACGCGCGCGACCGACGCGCTCGTGCGCGCGTTCGGCGGCTCGGCCGCGCCGCCGTCCGTGACGAGCGCGGAGATCGAGTACCTCATCGAGGTGGGGACGAAGGAGGGCGTGCTCGACGAGGTGAAGGAGGAGTTGCTGAACAGCGTCCTCGAGTTCGCCGACCGCGTGGCGCGGGAGATCATGGTTCCCCGCACGCGGATGGTGGCGATCGACCGCGAGGCGACGCCCGACGAGCTCTTCCGGATCGTGACCGAGAACCCCTACAGCCGGATGCCGGTGTACGAGGGCTCGGTCGACAACGTGGTCGGGATCCTGATCGTGCGGGAGATCATCGGCGAGGTGCGGCGCGGCGCGGACCAGCCCATCGCGCTCGACCGGTACCTCAAGAAGCCCTTCTTCGTCCCGGAGCAGATGAAGATCTCGCGGCTCCTGAAGGAGATGCAGCGCCGGAAGAGCCACCTCGCCATCGTGGTGGACGAGTTCGGCGGCACGAGCGGCCTCGTCACCCTCGAGGACTGCATCGAGGAGATCGTCGGCGAGATCCAGGACGAGGCCGACGTCGAGACCGCTCCGGTAAAGTCGATCGCGCCAGGCGTCTGGCTCGCGGACGGCGCCGTCCCGCTCCACGACCTCGAGGCGTTCCTGAACGAGCCCGCGCCCACCCCGGAGAACGCGCCGCCGCCGGAGCCCGCCCCCGAGATCCGCTTCCCGCCCGGCGGCGACTACGAGACGCTCGGCGGGTTCGTGACCGCGACGGCGGGGAGGGTGCCCCCGGTCGGCTCGCTCTTCGACTGGGACGGCCTCACCTTCACCGTGCGCGCCGGGGACGAGCGGCGGGTCGCGAAGGTCGAGATCGCGCGCCGGGCGGAGCCTCCCGACGCCTCCGAGGCGCGCGCCGGCGGCGCGCGTTAAGCACCCCGCCATGACGAGCGTCCGCGCCGAGCTGCCCGATCTTCGGGGCCTCTCGCGCGAGGCGCTGGAGGCGCTCGTCGCCGCCCACGGCGAGCGCCCGTACCGCGCCCGCCAGCTCTTCCGCTGGCTCCACCGGAGCGGCGCCGCGACCCTCGGGGAGATGACCGACGTCCCCCGGGCGCTGCGGGACGCGCTCGCGGCCGGCGCTCGGCTCACGACCCTGGAGCGCGCCGCCGAGCAGGTCTCGTCCGACGGGACGATCAAGTGGACCTGGCGCGCCCGCGACGGCCGGCTCGTCGAGTCGGTCTTCATGCCGGAGACGGACCGCCGGACCCTCTGCGTGTCGACGCAGGTCGGCTGCGCCATCGGCTGCACCTTCTGCCTCACCGCGACCATGGGACTCGCCCGGAACCTCGAGCCGGGCGAGATCGTCGACCAGATCCACCGCGCCAACCGCCGGCTCGTCGAGCTCGGCGTCGCGCCCGGGCCGCGCCCGCTCACGAACCTCGTCTTCATGGGGATGGGCGAGCCGCTCGCGAACTACCCGAACCTCAAGGCCGCGCTCGCGCTGCTCCTCTCCGAGGACGGCCCGCAGTTCTCGCAACGCCACGTCACGGTCTCCACGAGCGGCGTCGTCCCGGTGATCCGCAAGCTCGGTGAGGAGCTGCCGGTGAAGCTCGCGGTCTCGCTGAACGCGACCACCGACGCCCAGCGCGACGCGCTCATGCCCATCAACCGGCGCTGGCCGCTCGCCGAGCTGATGGCCGCCTGCCGCGAGTTTCCGATGCGCAACGGCCGGCGGATCACGTTCGAGTACGTCCTCCTCGCCGGCGTGAACGACTCGCTCGAGGACGCCCGGCGGCTCGCCGACCTCGTCCAAGGCATCCCGGCCAAGGTGAACCTCATCCCGTACAACGCGAACCCCGGGCTCCCGTTCGAGGCGCCGCCGCCCTCGCGCGTCGTCGCGTTCCAGGAGGCGCTCGCGGCGCGGCACCTGACCGTCGTCGTCCGCAAGAACCGGGGACGCGACATCTCGGCCGCCTGCGGCCAGCTGGCGGCGGCCGAAAGGGCACCGGCGCGTTGACCGGGGGCGGCGTGGCGCGCTAGGAAGGGCGCGCGCCGGGCTCCCGGCGGGAAAGGTCCCCATGTCGCTGCTCGCCGTCGGCTCCGTCGCCCTCGACTCCTTGGAGACCCCCTTCGGTCGCCGCGAGGACGTCCTCGGCGGCTCCGCCTCCTACTTCTCCGTCTGCTCGAGCTTCTTCGGCCCGGTGAGGATGGTCGCGGTCGTCGGCGAGGACTTCCCCGAGGAGCACGTGAAGTTCTTCGGGACGCGCAAGATCGACCTCGCGGGCCTCGTCCGGCAGCCCGGGCGGACCTTCCGCTGGAAGGGGCGGTACGAGTTCGACCTCAACACCGCGCACACGCTCGACACGCAGCTCAACGTCTTCGCCGCGTTCCGGCCGGACCTGCCCGCGCACTACCGGGACTCCGAGTACGTATTCCTCGGCAACATCGACCCGGACCTGCAGCGGAGCGTCCTCGACCAGGTCCGGGCGCCGCGCTTCGTCGCGTGCGACACGATGAACTTTTGGATCTCCTCGCGCCGCGAGAGCCTCCTCAAGACGCTGAAGCGCGTCGACCTCCTCTTCGTGAACGACGCGGAGGCGCGCCAGCTCGCGGAGGAGCACAACGTCGTGAAGGCGGCGAAGCGGATCCTCTCGTTCGGCCCGCGGGCCGTGGTGGTGAAGCGCGGCGAGTACGGGGCGCTCTTCTTCTCCGGGGACGAGGTCTTCGCGGCGTCGGCGTACCCGCTCCCCGCCGTCTTCGACCCGACCGGCGCGGGCGACAGCTTCGCCGGCGGCTTCATGGGGTACCTCGCCCGCTGCCGGCGCGAGGACCACGCGACGATGCGCCGCGCCATCGTCCTCGGGAGCGTGCTCGCCTCGTTCACGGTGGAGCAGTTCTCGCTCGACCGCCTGCGCACCCTGGGGCCGGACGAGATCCGCGCGCGGTTCTCCGAGGCGCGGCAACTCGCCCACTTCGACGATCTCGAGGGGGATCTCTTCTCGGAAGCTGGCACCGTTGGTTGACCCGGTTCCGGGGCGCGGCTAGCATCCACTCCCCGCGTCCGGGCTCGGACCGCGCATGCGAATCGGGATCATCTCCGACATCCACGCCAACCTCGAGGCGCTGACCCAGTCGCTCGCGGCGCTCGAGCGTCACCGGCCCGACAAGGTGTTCTGCCTGGGGGACGTGGTCGGCTACGGCGCGAGCGTGAACGAGTGCTGCGACCTCGTCCGCAAGGTGGCCGAGGTGACCCTGCTCGGGAACCACGACGCCGCCGTCTCCGGGCGGATGGACTACAGCTTCTACTACGACGCGGCGCGGCATGCGCTCGACTGGACCGCGTCGCGCATCGACCCCGACCACCTCGAGTGGCTGCGCTCGCTGCCGTACCTCCACCAGATCGAGGGCGTGCAGCTCTCGCACGGCAACCCGGTGAACCCGGAGGCGTACGAGTACGTCTTCGCGATCGAGCAGGCGCGCGAGCTCATCCCGCACCTCGACGAGCTCTCGGAGGTGAACTTCGTCGGGCACAGCCACCTCTGCAAGTCCTTCGCCCTGCACCCGGGCGGCGACGTGACGGAGGTCGTGGCGACGCGCTTCGGGATCCGCCGCGGCTACAAGTACATCGTGTCGGTGGGCTCGGTCGGGCAGCCGCGCGACTGCGACAACCGCTCCTGCTTCGTGACCTACGACACGGAAGAGCGCGTGATCGAGTTCCACCGCGTTCCGTACGACATCGAGACCTCGGCCCAGAAGATCTTCGACGCCGATCTGGCCCTGAACTTCGGGAAGCGCCTCTTCCTCGGCGTCTAGCCGCAGCCCCGGCTCACCGCAGGCGCCGGTCCCTCACACGACGCTGAGGTGCGTCGCGAGTCGCCAGCCGGTCGCGAGGCCGTCCGCCTCGAGCGTCGCGAGCGCGAGCCCCGCGTCCGCGAGCAGGCGGGACGGTGCGGCGGCGGGGAGCGTCCCGAGGAGCTCGCCCGTGCGCGCGTCGAGCGCCTGGACCGCTTCGCCGCCCGCGGCGAGCACGGTCCCGCGCACGACGAGCGGCGGGGTGGCCCGCGGCGCGGCCGCGCCGGACGGCGCCGGGCGGCTCCAGCGCACGCTCCCGCCGCGGTCCAGCGCGGCGAGCGCGCCCGCCCCGTCGCGCACGACGAGGAGCGGTCCCGCCGCCGCCGCGGTCGCGGCCCCGGCGAGGGCCGGGGCGACGGTCCAGCCCTGCGTCCCGCCGCGCCCGACGGCCGTCACGATGGGATCGCCCGCCACCGCCCCGGCGATCGCGAGCTGCCCGCCCCATGGCACGACGGAGGCCGGTGCGGAGGCGTCGAGCGGAGCCTCCCACCGGCGCTCTCCGGTCGCCGGATCGACGGCGAGGAGCGCGGTCCCGCCCGCGTCGGACGCCGAGAGCGCGACGCAGAGCCCCGCCGCGGCGAGGGGACGTCGGAGGACCGGCCCCGGCGCGCGGAGCCGCCAGACGAGCCGCCCCGCCGCGTCGAGCCCGTAGAGGAGCCCGCCGTCCGTCCCGACGACGAGGACGCCGCCGAAGGCGGTCGCGTGGAGGCGGGCCGCGCCGGGCGGCTCGAACCGCCAGAGCGTCCGGCCCGACGCGGGATCGAGCCCGGTCGCCGCGTCGCGCTCGACGAGGATCGCCGGCCCGCGCGCGAGGGTCACGGCGGCCACCGGCGTCATCCCGGGCAGCGGCCGAGACCACGCCGCGCGCCCGCTCCGTGGCGCGAGCGCCCGGAGCAGGCCCGCGCTCACGGCGAGGAGGGCGCCGCCCGCGAGCGCCGCGAAGGTGCAGCCCGGGGCGCGCCACCGCTCCACCCCGGTGGCGAGCTCGAACGCGGCGACGAGCCGGGCCCCGCTCACGATCACCCCGACGCCGGCGCGGTGGAGGCCCTCGCCCGCCGGATCCCCGGCGTCCGCGCGGAAGGTGGGGCGGAAGGCGAGCCGGCGCATGCGGCCCGGCCCGAGCGGCCGCTGGGGGAGGCGCGGCGGCGGGGGGACGCGGGCGCCCGCGAGTGGGGCGGGCTCCGGCCGGCGATCGCCCTCGGCGAGCTCGTCGATGAGCGCGGCGCGCGCGGCGGCGCTGCGCTCGAGCTCGGCCACCTGCGCGTTCTCCGCCTGGCGCGGGTTCCGCTCGCGCGCGATCCGGCCGAGCTCCGCCTGCCCGTCGGACAGGGCGCGGGCGAGGGCGAGGGGCGGGCAGGGGACGTCCGCGGCGCCCGGGCCGGAGACCGTGCGGCCGGCGAGGTCCACCCTGAGCGTCACTGCGGGCCCAGTCCCGGGCCGGGCGAGCGCGAGCTCGCAGCGGGCGTCCCCCGCGCGCACCGCGCCGAGGAGCGCGTCCGCAGCGGCGGCGAGGTCGCGCGCGGCGAGGAACGGGAGGCCGTCGAGCGCGGCCAGCTCGCGCCCGTCGGCGGCGCGGAGCGCGATGTGCCCGGGGCCGAGCAGGGACCCGAGATCGGGGCGGCCTCCCTCGTACGCGCCGAGGAGGTCGTCCTCGTCCTCGAGCTCGACCACGCACGACACCGGCGCGCCGGTCCGGGCCGGGCCGGCTCGGACCCGCGCCCGCGTCCGGGCCGAGCGCCGCGCCGGCGGCGCGCCCTCCGCCCGGAGGAGCGCGCGGGCGGCGGCGCGCAGCGGCCGCGCCTCCCTCGCCTCGGCGCCGGGGAGGAGCTCCGCGAGCTCTCCGCAGAGCGAGGCCGTGGCGTCGAGGGCCGCGGCCGCGAGCGCGTCCACCTCCACCTCGACGTCGCGCGCGAGGACGCGCGAGGGTCGCGAGAGGGCGACGACCGAGAGGAACGCCGATCGGCCCCGCCGGCGGACGAGCAGCTCGACCGCCCCGTCGGCAAAGGGAACGGTCGCTTGAGGCTCGCCGCGCACGACCCGGGCGACCGCACGGAGGAGGGCCTCGAGGCTCGGGAGGAGCGGCCCCTCGGCGAGCCCGGCGGCGATGTCCACCCCGTCCACCTCGAGCGCGAGGGCGCCCACCACCTCGCGCGCCGCGGCGGCGCGTTCCGGGCCCACCCGGTGGCGCGCGGCGGCGCGCAGGGCTGGGTCGTGCCTCCAGGCGGTGCCGGCGCGGATTCTGACCATCGTCCAGATGGAGCATCATCGCGAAATCACGGCGGTTCAACCTTGACGCCGCCGCGGTGGGGCACCAGAATGCCATCCCGCTCTTTTCACAAGGAAGTGCATGACCTTTACCGAAGCCGCCATCGAGGTGCTGCGGCGCGAGGGGAAGCCTCTCCATTTCAAGAAGCTGACCGAGATCGCGATCCGCGAGAACCTGCTCGACCACGTCGGCAAGGTCCCGGATGACACGATGGCAGGGCTGCTGGCGGCGCACTGCCGCCTGCCGCGCCCCGAGCGCAAGCTCCTGCCCGTCCAGCTCGGCACCTTCGCCCTCGCCGAGTGGGGGCTCGAGGAGGATCCCGCCGGGCTGGAGGGGATCGGCGAGGCGCCGCCGGAGGACGAGCTCCCGTACCGCGCCCGCGAACGTCACCCCACGCCGACCCGCGAGCTCTCTCGCGGTGGCGGTGGGCGGGGCGAGCCGCGTCCGCGGCGGCACGAGGAGGAGCGCGAGCGCCGCGGGCGCCGCTTCCCGCCGCCCGCCGAGGTCGCCTACGAGATCCTCGCCGGCGCGGGAAGGCCGCTCCCGGTCTCCGAGATCGCCGGCACCGGCGCCGAGCGGCTCCTCATGCCCGACGCGTTCGTCCAGGACGCGGGGGCGCTCCGCTCTGCGCTCGACGAGGACAACCGCCGGCGCGAGTCCGCCGGGCGCAAGCCGCTGTTCCAGCTCGACGGCGAGCTCGTCACCCTCGTCGCGCAGCCCGAACCCGGCGAGCGGCCGGCGCCGATCTCCGCCGCTCCGCGCGCGCTGGTCGCGGTGGGCGCGATGGGCGCGATGGACGCGGGCGAGCTCCGCCGCTCCGGTCTCGCCGCCCTCCGCCGCCGCCTGCGCGACTGCGACGGGCCGACGGTCGAGCACGTCACGTTGCGGCTCCTCGAGAAGCTCGGGTTCCGGGACGTGAAGGTCGCGAAGCGCGGCCGCGAGCACGTCGTCTGCACCGCCAGGAAGCGGATGGGGATCTCGGACGTGCGCCACGCCGTCCGCATCCTCCGCGGCGGCGCCGACGCGGCGCGCCGCGACGTCACCGACCTGCGCCGCGATCTCGGCCACTACGGCGCACAGATCGGCATCGTCGTGAGCGCGGGCGAGGCCGGCCGCGATGCGCGCGGCGACGCGGCGGCGGCGGGCCAGCTCCCCGTCGTGCTGCTCTGCGGGGAGGGGCTCGCCGAGGCGCTCGCCGAGGTCTCCCTGGGCTGCGTCCCCGTGGTCGTGCCCGAGGTCGACGAGGCCTTCTTCCGCGCGGCCACCGAGGAGGCCTCGCGCGAGGAGGAGGCCCGCCGCGCCCGGCGCGAGGAGCGCGATCGCCGCGACGGCGGAGAACGCGGAGAGCGCGAGGAGCGCAGCGATCGCAGGGGGCCGCGCGAGACCGCCGAGCCCGAGCGCGACGAGGCTTCGTTCGCGGACTTCGACACGCGCGTCCTCGCGACCGTGCCGGCCGACCGGGCCGACTCCACAGACGCGTCCGTCGCGGGCGGGCCGCCCGCGTCGGTCACCGCCGCGGTCGCCGCGCTCGTCGAAGGCGACGATGCGGCTGCCATCCCCGACGCGGAAGACGACGGCGACGCGGACGAGGAGGGCGAGGAGGAAGGTGCCGAGACCGAGGCCGCGGGAACAGCCGGCGGCGCGACGGGTGAGCCCGGCGCGCCAGGGGGCGAGCGCCGCAAGCGCCGCCGCCGCCGCCGCCGCCGCGGAGGCCGCGGCCGCGGCGCCCGCGAGGGCGCTCCCGCCCAAGGGGAGGCGGGTGCCTCGGCCGCGCCGGCCGGAGCTCCCGAAGCGCCGGCGAGCGGCACGCCGGAGCGCGCCGAGCCGCCGCCGCTCCCACCGCTCCTCCCGCCGCCCCCGCGCGATCCGCCCGCGGGCGAGGGTGCCTGAAGTGAGCGCACCGGGCGCCGGGCGCCTGCTGGCGGCCGGAGTCCTGGCCGCGCTGCTCGCGTCCTGCCGGCCACCGGAGCCGTTCCGGATCGCGGCGGTCCACGCCGCGCCTCGCCTCGAGACCGCGGCGCTCGGCGAGACCGGGCTCGACGCGCAGGGGATCGAGGCCGCGGCCGGGACCGCGCTCGCCGCGACCGGGTTCCGCGTCGGCGCGGCGACCGCCCAGGTCGCGACGGTCGGCCTCCTGTCGCTGCGGGTCGTCCCGGGTGCGACCGGCCCGATGGCCGAGGTGAAGGTCGAGATCGCGCTCGGCGCGCCGGAGCCCGGCCCCGGGCCGACGCGCCGCCAGTCCGCGGTGGGGACCTCGCCGATGTTCGGTCAGGTGCCGTCGCCGCAGGAGGCCTGGCGCCGTGCCGTCGCGGAGGCGACGCAGCGGGCCGCCGAGGCGCTCGCCATCGGCGCGCGGGCGGAGGGGAAGACCGAAGACGGCCTCGTCGCCGACGTCGCCGCGAAGGACGAGCGGGTGAGGGACGAGGCGGTCCGGGTGCTCGGGGAGCGGCGGAGCCGCGCGGCCGTGCCGGCGCTCGTGGCGCAGCTGCGCCAGGAGGACCTGCGCAGCTCCATGCGGATCGTGGGCGCGCTCGCCCAGATCGGCGACGAGCGAGCGGTGCCGGCGCTCATCGACGTCTCCCGCGGCGTCGACGGCGTCACGACCGCACGGTTCGCCCGGTACATCGGGGACATCGGCGGCGCGGAGGCGGAGGCGTACCTCGTGACGCTCGAGTCCGGCTCGGCCGACGCCCGCGTGCGCCAGGCGGCGCACGAGGCCCTCGAGGAGCTCGCCGCGCGGACGCGCGTTTCCGCTAAGATGCCCGCACCATGAACGTCCGCTCGCTCCTGCCGCTCGCGCTGCTCGCGGGGGCCTGCGCCGGCTCCCCCGCCGCGCCGGCGCGCCCGCCTGCGACCGGGCTCGCCGACTTCTTCCCGCTCGCCATCGGGAACGAGTGGGTCTACCGCGACGAGTCGCCTGCGCTCCCCGCCGACCGCCGCGGCGCGACGCGGACGGTCCGGATCCTCGACAAGACGCCGGACGGCTACTTCCGTGACAACGAGCGCGGGGAGCTCCGCGTCGACGCCGAGTGCCTGCGGGACCGCAACCGCCGGCTCCTCTGCGCGCCGCTCGAGAAGGGGCGCTCCTGGTCCTCGGTGGTGTCGGTGAGCTCGACGGAGCGATACGAGATCGCCGAGGTCGGCGAGACGGTGCAGACGCCCGCCGGGCGCTTCGCAGGCTGCGTGCGGGTGCGGGCGCACAACCGCGCGGGCCCCACCACCGATCACGTGCTCGAGATCACGTACGCGCCGGGCGTCGGGCCGGTGCGGATCGAGACGTTCGCCGTGGTCGGCGGCAAGGCGGCGCCGCAGATCCGCGCGGTGCTCCAGGCGTACAAGCCGGGAAGCCGGTGACGAGCGCGCCAGGGGCCGGCGTCGTGCGGACCCCCCTCCGCGTCATCTACGGCGACACGGATCTCGCCGGGATCGTCTATTACGCGAACTACCTCCGGTTCTTCGAGGCGGGACGGAACGAGCACCTCCGCGCCTGCGGCCTGCGCTACCGCGACTTCGAGGAGACCTTCCAGCTCCGCCTGCCGGTGGCCGAGGCGACGGTGAGCTACCGGAGCCCCGCCCGGTACGACGACCTCGTCGTGGTCGAGACGACGATCGCGGAGGTCGGGCGCGCCTCCGCCCGGTTCGAATACCGGCTAGTCCGGGGCGAGGAGGTCCTCGCGACCGGGCACACCGTCCACGCCTGCGTCGACCTCGAGGGCCGGATCCGGCGCATGCCGAAGGAGCTCGTGGACCGGCTCGCCGCCCCCGCGGCGATGGCCTCGCCCTGAGGTACGCTCTCCGTCGGGAGGAACGCATGGCGGTCGTGACGAAGCAGGTGCTGGTCGACGTGCCCCTCGAGCGCTTCTACGACGTGGTGGTGGACTACGAGCGCTACCCCGAGTTCGTCCCCGGCATGCGCCGGTGTCGCGTGCGGATGGGCGGCGGCGAGAAGCACGTCGAGTACGAGCTCGACCTCGGGATCCGCAAGATCAAGTATGTCCTCCGCCACGAGGAGCAGCGCCCGCGCCGCGTCTCCTGGTCGCTCGTCTCGGGCGACATGCTGAAGCGGTCCAACGGCTCGTGGGATCTCGCGGACGAGAAGGGGAAGACGCGCGCCGTCTATTCCGTCGAGATCCAGATCGCCCGCCCGCCGCTCGTCCCGCAGGCGCTCGTCGACCGCGTGAGCGACGAGCTCACCCGGGTGCAGCTCCCGAAGACCATCGAGGCCTTCAAGGCGCGGGCGGAGCGCGGTTGACGCGGCGTCCAGGGGCCGCCGCGGCGGCACTCGCGGGCACGGGGCGTGGCAACGGCGCCACGCCCGCCCGGCTGTCCGAGGGGCGGGTGTAGGCGGAGCGCGCCGCGGTGCGCAACGCAGGGCGCGCCTTGACCCCCGATTCCGGCGGGTGCTAGACGGGAAAAAGGCACGCCCTGTTCGGGGTCATCGGTCACGGACATGGCCGCTCGGCGTCGTTAAGTAGAACAGAGGAAGGACGGAGAGCGGGTCGAACCAGCCGCCGGAGCGCGGCTTGCCGTTTGCACGAGCGAGGGACGGGGCCACAACGCGATGCTGGACGCCTACGTCATCGATGAGATCAAGCGGCGCGAGCGCGACCGCGGCCGCGACGATCGGCCCGCGATCGAGCTCCCCCTACCGCCTCCGGCCCAGCCACCCGATCGGCCGGACGGCGATCGCAAGGACGACCGAGGCGTCGTGATCATCGACTATTCCGGTTGAGCATCTCCGAGCGGCGCTCGCCAGGGGCGAAGCGCCGGCACGGAAGGCGCGGACCCGCATGGTCTCGCGCCGTTTTTTTTGGTGCCGCAACGGCCGGAATCCGATTGACGCTTCCGCGCGCGGGCGGCAGATTCGCAGCCCCCTGCGCGCTGCGCGCCCACCCACGCAATCGGAGAGAACGATGACCGAGATCATCAACGTGATCGCCCGGGAGATCCTGGACTCCCGCGGCAACCCGACCGTCGAGGTGGAGGTCGCCGTGGCGACCGGCGACGTGGGGCGCGCGGCGGTCCCCTCCGGCGCGTCCACCGGCGAGCACGAGGCGCTCGAGCTGCGGGACGGCGACAAGAGCCGATACCTCGGCAAGGGCGTGAAGAAGGCGGTCTCGAACGTCCTCGACGTGATCGCGCCGGCGGTCGTCGGGATGGACGCCTCCGACCAGGCGACGCTCGACGCGCGGATGAACGAGCTCGACGGCACGCCGACGAAGGCCAAGCTCGGGGCGAACGCCATCCTCGGCGTGTCGCTCGCCGCCGCGAAGGCCGCCGCCGCCGCGCACGCGCTGCCGCTCTACCGGTACCTCGGCGGGGCGGGGGCGCGGACGTTGCCCGTGCCGCTCATGAACATCCTGAACGGCGGGGCACACGCCGACTCGAACGTGGACATCCAGGAGTTCATGGTGGTCCCGCTCGGCGCGCCCACGTTCGCCGAGGCGCTCCGCTACGGCGCCGAGATCTTCCACGCGCTCAAGAAGGTGCTGAAGGGGAAGGGCGCCGCGACCGGCGTCGGCGACGAGGGCGGCTACGCTCCGAGCCTCAAGTCGAACGAGGAGGCGCTCACGGTCATCATGGAGGCGATCTCGCTGGCGGGGCTCAAGGCGGGCGAGCAGGTCGCGCTCGCGCTCGACTGCGCCGCGAGCGAGTTCTTCGACAGCAAGACGGGGAAGTACGACCTCGAGGGCGAGGGGAAGGTCCTCGACGGCAAGCAGCTCGTGGACTTCTACGCGGGCTGGGCCTCGAAGTACCCCATCGTCTCCATCGAGGACGGCTGCGCCGAGGACGACTGGGCGACCTGGAAGCTCCTCACCGACAAGCTCGGCGGGAAGGTCCAGCTCGTCGGCGACGACCTCTTCGTCACGAACGTCACGCGGCTCTCGCGCGGCATCACCGAGGGCGTCTGCAACTCGATCCTCGTGAAGGTGAACCAGATCGGCTCGCTCACCGAGACGCTCGAGGCGGTCCGGATGGCTCACCGCGCGGGGTACACGAGCGTGATGAGCCACCGCTCCGGCGAGACCGAGGACACCACCATCGCGGACCTCTCGGTCGCCTGCGACTGTGGCCAGATCAAGACCGGCTCCGCCTCGCGCACCGACCGGATCGCGAAGTACAACCAGCTCCTCCGGATCGAGGAGGAGCTCGGGAAGGCGGGGCGGTACGCCGGCCGCGCCGCGTTCAAGGCGCTGCGGTAGAGGCCCGCGAACCGACCTCAAAGTCGGCCACCTTTCCGCCTGCGGCGCGTTGACACGTCTCGACGCGATCGCTAGCTTCGCGGGCCTAATGCGCGCCGAATGGATCGCGAAGCGCCGGGGTCAGGCCAACGTCACGCAGATGCACCTCGCGCGGCAGGGGCTCGTGACCGAGGAGATGGCCCACGTCGCGCAGCGCGAGCGGCTCGCGCCGGAGCTCGTGCGCGACGAGGTGGCTCGCGGCCGGCTCGTCCTCCCCGCGAACGTGAACCACCCCGAGCTCGACCCCATCGGGATCGGCGTCGCGGTCACCTGCAAGATCAACGCGAACATCGGCAACAGCGCGGTCACCTCCGACGCGCGCGGCGAGCTCGAGAAGCTGCAGGTGTGCCTGAAGTACGGCGCGGACACCGTGATGGACCTCTCGACGGGCGGCGACATCCCCGCGATCCGCGAGGCGATCCTCCGCGCGAGCCCGCTCCCGGTCGGCACGGTGCCGATCTACGAGTGCCTGGCGCACGTGCAGGAGGTCCAGGACCTCACCCCGCGCATGCTCCTCGACATCATCGAGGCGCAGGCGGCGCAGGGCGTCGACTACATGACAATCCACGCCGGGCTCCTGCGCGCGTTCCTGCCCGTCGCGGCGAAGCGCGTGACGGGGATCGTCTCGCGGGGCGGCGCCCTCATGGCCCAGTGGATGCTCGCGAACGGCGCCGAGAACCCGCTCTACACCCACTTCGACGCGATCTGCGAGATCTTCAAGAAGTACGACGTGACCTTCTCGCTCGGCGACGGCCTGCGGCCCGGCTGCCTCGCGGACGCCTCCGACGAGGCGCAGTTCTCGGAGCTGAAGGTCCTGGGCGACCTCGCGCGGCGCGCCTGGAAGCACGACGTGCAGGTGATGATCGAGGGCCCCGGCCACGTCCCGCTCGACCAGATCCCGATGAACATGGAGCGGGAGCGGGAGCTCTGCGACGAGGCGCCGTTCTACGTCCTCGGGCCGCTCGTCACCGACATCGCCCCGGGCTACGACCACATCACGAGCGCCATCGGCGCGGCGGTCGCGGCCCAGCACGGCGCCGCGATGCTCTGCTACGTCACGCCGGCCGAGCACCTCGGGCTGCCCGACGCGGACGACGTCCGGCAGGGGATCGTCGCCTACAAGATCGCGGCGCACGCGGCGGACGTGGCCCGCCACCGACCGGGCGCCCGCGACCGGGACGACGCGATGTCCCGGGCGCGCTACGCCTTCGACTGGCAGCGCCAGTTCGAGCTCTCGCTCGACCCGGACGGCGCCCGCGCCAAGCACGACGAGACCCTCCCGGCGGAGGCGTTCAAGTCCGCCGAGTTCTGCTCGATGTGCGGCCCGAAGTTCTGCGCGATGCGGATCCACGGCCACCTGAAGGCCCTGGAGCTCGGCGGCTGCGACGTGAAGTCCGCCCCCGACGCGCGCCCGGTCCCCTGAGGACGATCGGGCTCCCGCAGGAGCGGCCCCGGCGCTCGATCCGCGCTAGGATCCCATCGTGCCGACGCGCGTGACGGTCTACGAGGTGGGCCCGCGGGACGGGCTGCAGAACGAGGCCGCGACGGTCCCCACGCAGGACAAGCTCGCGCTCGTGAGCGCCCTCGCCGGGGCGGGGTTGCGCCGCATCGAGGCCACGAGCTTCGTGTCCCCCCGGTGGATCCCGCAGCTCGCCGACGCGGATGCGCTCGTGCCGGCGCTGCCCCGGGTGGCGGGGGTCTCCTGGGTGGTGCTCGTCCCGAACGCGCGTGGGCTCGAGCGGCTCGTGGAGGCGCTGCGCCGGGCGGGCGACGGCGCGCCGCCGGTGGCCGCCGCCGTGTTCCTCTCCGCGTCGGAGAGCCACAATCGCAAGAACCTGAACCGAACCGTCGCGGAGTCGCTCGCGGAGCTCGAGGCGGTCGTGCCCGCCGCGCGGGCCGCGGGGCTCGGCGTGCGCGGCTACCTGTCCACGGTGTTCGGCTGCCCGTACGAGGGGGCGGTCGATCCGGAGCGTGCCGCCACCGTCGCGGAGCGCCTCGTCGCGATCGGGTGCGATCAGGTCTCCCTCGGCGACACCATCGGGGTCGCGACGCCCGCGCTCACCCGCCGCGTCGTCGCCCGGATGCTCCGCTCGATCCCGCCGGAGCGGCTCGCGCTCCACATGCACGACACCCACGGCACCGCGCTCGCGAACGTGCTCGCCGCGCTGGATCTCGGGATCACCACCTTCGACTCTTCGGTGGGCGGGCTCGGCGGCTGCCCGTACGCGCCGGGCGCCTCCGGCAACCTCGCGACCGAGGACCTCGTCTACATGCTGAACGGGATGGGATACGAGACGGGGGTGGACCTCGAGAAGCTCGTCGCCGCCGGCGCGCTCGCGCAGCGGCTCGTCGGCCGCAACCTGCCTGGCAAGACGCTCCAGGCCGAGCTCGCGCGCAGGGAGGCCTGATGGGGACGGAGCTCGCGGTCGAGCGGAGCGGGGCGGTCGAGGTCTGGACGATCCAGGGCGAGGCCCGCCGGAATTCGCTCACCATGGCGCTCCTCCGCGAGCTGGGCGAGCGGGTGCGGGACGCGGGCAAGGACCGCGCCGTGCGCGCGATCGTGCTCACCGGGGCCGGGGACCGCGCCTTCTGCGCGGGCGCGGACCTGAAGGAGCGCGCCCGGATGAACGCCGACGAGGTCCACCGCTTCCACGCCGCGATCCGCGAGGCGTTCTCCGGGATCGAGCGGGCGCCGGTGCCGGTGGTCGCCGCCCTGAACGGCGCGGCGCTCGGCGGAGGGCTCGAGCTCGCGCTCGCCTGCGACCTCCGGGTCGCCGCCGAGGGCGCGGAGCTCGGTCTGCCCGAGGTGTCGCTCGGGATCATCCCCGGCGCGGGCGGCACCGCGCGGCTCCCGCGTCTCGTCGGCGTCGGACGGGCGAAGGATCTCGTGCTCACCGGGCGGCGGGTGGGCGCCGCGGAGGCGCTCGGGATGGGGCTCGTCTCCCGCGTCGCGGCCCCCGCGCGGCTTCGCGAGGAGGCGCTCGCCCTCGCCGGGCAGGTGGCGAGGAACGCGCCCATCTCGCTCCGGCAAGCGAAGCGGGCGATCGACGACGGCTTCGATCTGCCGCTCGAGGAGGCGCTCGCCCTCGAGAACCGGCTCTACCAGGACTGCCTCGGATCGAAGGACCGGGTGGAGGCGCTCCGCGCCTTCGCGGAGAAGCGGCCGCCCGTGTTCGACGGAGAGTAGGAGCGGCGCGCCCTTGGGTCCGGAGAGGGTTCCGCCGCCGAGCGCAATTTCGGGGTAATCTGCGGCGCCCAATGGAAGGCGAGCACACCATCATCGGGAAGATCCCCCGGGAGCGACTCAACCAGATCGCCTCCCGGAAGCTGTCGTCGCTCGGGATCCCCGTCCGCCTCGGCGCCGACCGGGAGACGCTCGAGGGAGACCTCGCGCTCGCCCGCGTGGCGCACCCGGCGACCGATCAGGCGATCGCGCGGGCGCGCTTCGTAGTCTCGGGGCACGACCACCTCCGGTTCCTCGACCCTCCGCTCGCGGCGCTCGGGGAGATCGACTTCTACGAGCACGAGCGCGCCGGCGCGCTGGAGCAGGCGGTCGGCGCCGCGCTCCAGCGCCGGGTGGCGGCGCTGCAGGACCTCGCGGCACGATTCCGGGCGCTCCGGCTCGAGGCGGCGATCGATCCGGACCGGCTCGCGGTGCGCGCGGTGGTGAAGTCCACCTCCCACGCGTTCGAGATCCTGGGAACGCCGGAGGGCGTCCGCGTGTCGCGCGTCGCACCGGTGGGCGGGGTCCCGTACGAGGTCGCTCAAGACTTCCCGCCGCTCGACCTCTCCACGTTCGCCGCGCTCGTCGACCTCGAGGTCTACCTCTCCGCCGCCGCGCCGCGGATGGCCGCCGGGACCGCGGCGCCGACGCCGGTGGCCGCCGCGCCCGGCGGGGCGCTCGAGGCGACGCCTCCGCCGCGCAACGCGCTCACCCTCGCGGCCCTCGCCCGGGTCTTCGGCCAGGACGCGATCCTGGCCCCGAACGCGATGGTGGAGCTGGTGCAGGAGTTCCAGCACGGCGGCACGCGGTACCGGTTCGTCGCCGCCCGGGAGATGGGGGTCCGGTTCAAGGGGCGGCTCATCGGGCCGAACGGCGACGTCTGGTCGGACCGCTTCGAGCTCGCCGACTTCCCCGGGACGCGGAAGCTCGTCGCGCTCGCGCTCGGCGCGCCCGAGGTGGAGGAGGTCCCGCACGTCGGGACGCCGCACGCCGGCGCCGGCCCGTCGGCGCCCGTCCCCGACCACCTGACGCCGAATCCGGGCGAGGTCTGGGTCATGAACGTCGTGGTCGAGGAGGCCGGCCCGGACGAGATCCGATACGTCGGCACCGACATCGACGGCCGCCCGTACGGCGCGGCGCGCGTGCTGAAGCGCACCGACTTCGAGGCGGTCTTCACGGGCGATCGGGGCGGCTGGCGCCTGCTCGTCCAGATCGACCAGCTGCAGGACGGGGACGTGCTCTACCGGCAGCTGGACGCCCAGCGCCAGCCCATCGGCGCCCCGCGGAAGATGTCGGCCGCGATCCTCGTCGCGAACTTCGTCCCGGAGGCGGCGTCGTACTGATGGGCGCTCCCGGGAAGAACGGCCTCGCCGAGCGCGTCCTCGCGGGAGAGGTCCGCGCCGCGGCGCGGCTGATGCGCGACCTCGACGACCGGCAGCCCGGTGCCGAGGCGACGCTGCGCACGCTCCTCCCCTCGACCGGCCGCGCCTACGTCGTCGGGCTCACCGGAGCGCCGGGGGCGGGGAAGTCGTCGCTCACGGACCGGCTCATCGCCCGGCTCCGGGCGGCCGGCAAGAAGGTGGGCGTCATCGCGGTGGACCCGACGAGCCCGTTCACCGGCGGCGCGATCCTGGGCGACCGGATCCGCATGCAGGACCACGCGCTCGACCCGGAGGTGTTCATCCGGTCGCTCGCGACGCGCGGCCACCTCGGCGGGCTCTCCCGCTCGACCCTCGACCTCGTCCACGTGATGGACGCGATGGGCAAGGACGTCGTGCTCGTCGAGACGGTGGGGGTCGGGCAGGACGAGGTGGAGGTCGCGACGCTCGCCCATACGGTCGTGGTGGTGTCGGTGCCGGGGCTCGGCGACGACGTGCAGGCGATCAAGGCCGGGGTCCTCGAGATCGCCGACGTGTTCGCCGTGAACAAGGCCGACCGCGAGGGGGCGGACCGCACCGTGCGGGACCTCCAGACCATGCTGGAGCTCCGCCGCACCGTCGCTTCGCCGCCCGAGCATGACGCCGCGCACCGCTGCGTCGAGACGTCCGAGGCGCCGCCGCCCGGGCCTGGCGCGGACTGGGAGCCGCCGATCGTGCGGACCGTCGCGATCCGGGACGAGGGCGTCGGGGACCTCGTCGACGCGATCGAGCGCCACCGGGCCCACCTCGACGGGAACGGCCGCCGGCTCGCGCGCGACACCGCCCGGGCCCGGGCCGCGTTCGTCGCGCTCCTGCGCGAACGGCTCGTCGCCGGCGCGCTCGCCCGGCTCGAGGCGGCGGAGGGGCGCCTCGACGAGGTGGCCCGGCGGATCGCCGCGCGCGAAGCCGACCCGTACGCGCTCGCAGACGAGCTCGCGGCCCGGCTGCGGACCTAGGATGGAGGCTCGATGAGCGAGGGACACGTTCCAGCCGAGGCGCCGACCGGCGGTCCGCCGCGCGTCGACGCGTCCGCCGATCCGGTCGAGGCGCTCTGCGCCCGGCTCGGGATCCCGCTCGTCGATCGCGCGGTGGCGCTCGCGGCGGTGACCCACAAGTCATACGTGAACGAGCACCGCGACGAGGAGGGGCTGCAGGACAACGAGCGGCTCGAGTTCCTCGGCGACGCGGTGATCGACCTCGCCGTGTCGCACCGGCTCATGGACCGGTTCCCGACCGCGAGGGAGGGAGACCTCTCGAAGATGCGCGCGGCGGTGGTGGACGAGCAGGGGCTCTCGGAGATGGCCCGTGCCCTGGACCTCGGCGCGCTCCTCCGGCTCGGCCGCGGCGAGGAGCTCACCGGCGGGCGGCAGAAGGCCTCCCTCCTCGCCGACGCGATGGAGGCGGTGATCGCAGCGGTGTTCGTCGAGGGTGGCCTCGCCCCGGTCCTCTGCATCGTCGATCGGTTCCTCGGCGAGGCGTTCGCGCGCGCGGCCGCGGGCACGCTCGACCGGGACTTCAAGACGCAGCTGCAGGAGCTCGCCCAGAGCCGGCTGCGCGCCACGCCGCGCTACCGCGTCGTCGCGGAGCACGGGCCGGACCACTCGAAGACCTTCGACGTCGAGACCGACCTCCGCGGCGAGGTGGTGGGCCGCGGGTCGGGGCGCTCGAAGAAGGACGCGGAGCAGGCCGCGGCGAAGCTCGCGCTGGACGCGCTCGGCCGCCGGTTCGCGCCGGAGCCTGCACTCGAGCCGCCCGCGGCGGAGCCAGTCGCGCCGCCCGCGGAGCAGGTCCCCGAGCCGCCTCCGGAGCCGTCACCGGAGCCGCGCAAGCGCACCGGGCGGGCGGCCCGGGCGGGCGCGAAGCGCCCGGCGGCCGCGCCGAAGCGGAAGGCCGCGAAGGCCGCGAAGGCGCCGCGCGCCGGGAAGGGCGGGAAGGCCCGCGCGGGGCGGCGGGTGGGACGCTGACTTTCCCGCCTCGAGACGGGACTTTCCATTTGCCGGGCCGGTAGGGCGCGAATAGCATCCCCGGACATGACCCGACCGACCCTCGCCCTCGCGCTCGCGGCGGCCCTCGCCGCGCCGCTCACCCACGCCCAGGAGAAGACCAAGATGCAGACGCCGGTGTTCGCGACGTTCAAGACCTCGATGGGCGATCTCGTGGTGAAGCTGCTCCCCGAGAAGGCGCCCAAGACCGTGGAGAACTTCCTCGCCCTCGCCGAGGGCACGAAGGAGTGGAAGGACCCGCGCAGCGGCCAGATGGTGAAGCAGCCGCTCTACGACGGCACCGTCTTCCACCGGGTCATCCCGCAGTTCATGATACAGGGTGGCGATCCGCTCGGCACCGGCACCGGCGGTCCTGGCTACCGCTTCGCCGACGAGATCGGCCCGGACAACAAGTTCTCGAAGCCGGGCCTGCTCGCGATGGCGAACTCCGGCCCGAACACCAACGGCTCCCAGTTCTTCATCACCGAGGTGCCGACGCCGCACCTCGACCGCGGCCACACCATCTTCGGCGAGGTCGTGAAGGGCTTCGAGCTCGTCCCGAAGATCGCCGCGGCCGGCAACGCCCGCGTGAAGCTCGAGAAGGTCGTCATCACCCGCGGCGCGCAGCCGTAAGCGCCGCACCACAAGGAACCCAGGCGCCCGCCCCGGCCCTCGCCGCGGCGGGCGCGATCACCTCCATGACCAAGAAGAAGCCCCCCTACCGCGCCGGGTTCGTCGCGATCGTCGGTCGCCCGAACGTCGGAAAATCCACGCTCCTCAACCGGATCCTCGGCGAGCACCTCGCCATCGTCTCGCCGCGCCCGCAGACCACGCGGACCCGCATCCTGGGCGTCTGGACCGGGCCGAACGCCCAGGTCGCGCTGTTCGACACGCCCGGCCTCCACAAGGCGAAGGGCGCCCTCAACCGGCGGATGGTCGAGGTCGCGCTGCAGACGCTCTCCGAGGTGGACGTCGTGCTCTGCCTGGTCGAGGCAGGCACCGGCCCGGACGGCCGCGTGGAGATCGGCGAATCCACGCGGTGGGCGATCGAGGAGGTCGCAAAGAGCGGCAAGCCCGCGATCCTCGGCATCTCCAAGATGGACCGTGCCCCGCGGCCCTCGCTCCTCCCGGTGATCGACGCGTACCGCGGGCTGCACGCCTGGGCGGACGTGGTGCCGTTCTCCGGCCTCAAGGGCGACAACGTCGAGGTGCTGCTCGAGGCGCTGCAGCGGCACGTCCCCGAGTCGGAAGAAGCGCTCTTCCCGCCGGACGTCCTCACCGACCAGGCCGAGCGCCAGCTCGCGGCGGAGTACGTCCGCGAGCAGGTGATGCTCCAGACGCGGGAGGAGATTCCCTACGCCGCGGCGGTGGAGGTCGAGGAGTTCGACGAGAGCGACCGGCGCGAGCAGTCCGGAGGCAAGCAGTCCGGAGGCAAGCAGGGTGGCCTCGTCCGGATCGCGGCGCGCATCTGGGTCGAGCGCGATTCGCAGAAGGCGATCGTCATCGGGAAGGGCGGCGCGATGCTCAAGACGATCGGCACCCGCGCTCGGGAGAACCTCGAGCGGCTCCTCGGGTGCAAGGTGTTCCTCGCCCTGCACGTGGCCGTCGAGGAAAAATGGAGCGAGCGCGCCTCCGCGCTGAAGAAGCTGGGGATCTCGACGTGAGCGCCCCTCGTCCGCTCGTGGCCCTCGTCGGCCGCCCCAACGTGGGGAAGTCCACGCTCTTCAACCGGATCGCCGGGCGCCGCAAGGCGATCGTCCAGGACGTCCCGGGCGTCACCCGCGACCGGAACTACGCGGATGTGGACTGGGACGGCCGGCTCCTCTCGGTCGTGGACACGGGCGGCTTCGAGCCCGAGACCCGCGATCGCCTCCTGGCGCAGGTCCGCCAGCAGGCCCAGCTCGCGGTCGACGAGGCGGCCGCGATCGTGCTCGTGGTGGACGGTCGCGAGGGGATCACGAACGTCGATCGCTCGGTGGCGGACCTCCTCCGCCGCGCGGCGAAGCCGCTCTTCGTCGCGGTGAACAAGGTGGACTCGGCCGCGACCGAGGGCGAGGCGCCCATCGCCGACTTCTACGAGCTCGGCTTCGGCGACGTCCACCCGGTCTCGGCCGAGCACGGCCGCGGGGTGGGGGACCTCGTCGAAGCGATCATCGAGAAGCTCGCGGTCCCGCAGGCGGAGCCCGCTCCGGAGGAGGAGGACGAGCCGCCGGAGGTGGAGGAGGACGATCGGCCGAAGGGAGACGTGCGCCTCGCGGTGGTCGGCCGGCCCAACGTCGGGAAGAGCACCTTCGTGAACGCGATCCTCGGCCAGGAGCGGTTCGTGGTCTCGGAAATCCCCGGGACGACGCGCGACGCGATCGACTCGCTCGTGGTCCACCGCGGGCGGCGCTTCGTCGTCACCGACACCGCCGGGATCCGCCGCAAGCGCGGCATCGCGCTCAAGGTCGAGGCGTACTCCGTCGTCCGGGCGATGCGGGCGATCGACGACGCCGAGGTGGTCGCCTGCTTGCTCGACGCCACCGAGGCGGGCGTGGAGCAGGACGCTCGCCTGCTCGGGCTGGTCGTGGAGAAGGGGAAGGCGCTCGTCGTCGTCGTGAACAAGTGGGACATCGCCGAGCGCGAGGGGGCGACGCAGGACTGGTACCGCAAGGAGCTCCTGAAGCGGCTCCCGTTCGTCGCCTTCGCCCCGATGCTCTTCGTCTCGGCGAAGGAGCGGCGCGGGGTCGAGAAGGTGCTCGACCGCGCCGCGAAGCTCGTCGAGCAGTACCGGGCGCGCTTCCCGACCCGCGAGCTCAACGACCTCGTCTCCGCGATCCAGGTGGACCACCCGGCGCCGCTCGCGAAGGGCCACCCGGTGAAGCTCTTCTACGCCGCGCAGGTCGCCTACGCCCCGCCCACCTTCGTCATCCAGTGCTCGCGTCCGGAGGCCATCGGCGAGCCGTACCGGCGGTTCGTCGAGAACCGGATCCGCGAGGCGTTCGGGCTCGAGACCCCGATGCGGATCGTGTTCAAGGAGCGGAAGCGCCGGCGACGCCCGCCACCCGGCGCGCGCAAGTGAGCGGCCGCCGCTCTGCCCTTGACGCCCTCCGGCCCCTTTCCTAAGTTGGCCCCCCCTATGGCCGAGACCTCGATCAGCCGCAAAGACATGAAGGAGCCGGACAAGTTCCAGCAGGCCGCGACGCAGGCGGCGGGCTGGATCGCGGCGCGCCGCAGGCACGTCGTGATCGCGGGAGGCGTCGTCATCGGCGTCGCGGTGCTCCTCGCGGTGCTCCAGGCCGTCCGGCAGGGGCGCGAGGAGCGCGCCGGCCAGGCCGCGTCGCAGCTGCTCGCGACCGCCGCCGGCGACGTCTCCCCCGTGCCGCTCCCCGGCCTCCCGGGCCCGTTCTTTCCGAGCGACGAGGCGAAGCAGCGCGCCATCGTCGCGGCGGCGCAGGAGGTCCTCGCGGAGCACCCCGGGACGAGCGCCGCGCTCCTCGCGGCGCTGTCGCTCGGCGACGCCCAGGTGCGGCTCCGCGCCTGGGACGACGCCAAGGTCGCCTACGAGCGCTACCTCTCGGCCGCGCCGCAGGGGGACTCGCTCCGCTTCGGCGCGCTCGAGGGAATCGCCATCGCGGAGGAGGCGAAGGGACAGCTCGACGCCGCCGCGGCCGCCTACGAGCGGCTCGGGCGCGAGGTCCCCGCGTTCGCGGACCGCGCCGACCTCGAACGGGCGCGGGTCCTCGCGCGCGCCGGCAAGGTCGCGGACGCGAAGGCGATCCTCGGCTCCTACGGCGAGCGACACAAGGACTCGCTCCTCACCGCCGACGCCTCGCAGCTCCTCGCCCGGCTCGGTGGGAGATAGATGAAGGCGCTCGCGCTCGGCCTCGCGCTCGCGGCGGGCTGGACGGGCGTCGAGACCTCGTTGCCACCGGCGCCGGTGCGCCTCTACAGCGTCGCGTGGAAGCGGCCGCTCGTCGAGGCGCGCGCCCTGGAGACCGGGCCGCAGGAGCTCGGCGGCGTGGCGGTGGACGTCCAGCGCGGGATCGCGTTCGTCGGTACCCGTGACGGCTGGCTCCACGCGGTGCGCGCCGACGGGACGCTCGCGTGGGAGCTCCAGGCGGCGGGCGGCTTCGGCCCGCCCGCGGTGGACGGCGACACCGTCTACGCCGGCTCCGCAGACGGAAACCTCTACGCGGTCGCGATCCCGACGGGCAAGGCCCGCTGGGTCTACGCCGCGAAGGAGGACCTCTCCACGCGCCCCGCGATCGGGGGCGGGCTCGTCCTCGTGGCCAGCCTGCAGGACACGGCGTTCGCCGTCGACGCGCGCACCGGGGCGTGGAAGTGGCACCACCGCCGCGAGCAGAAGGGCGGGGCCCTCACCATCCACGGCGCCGCCCCGGTGCAGGTGGGCGACGGGCTCGCGTTCGCCGGCTACTCCGACGGCTTCGTCGCGGCCCTCGACCTCGCCACCGGCGCGGCCCGCTGGGAGCGGCGCCTCGCGCCGGCGGGGAGCTACGTGGACGTGGACGGGATCGCGCTCGACGACGGGCGGCTCTACGCCGCTGCGTACTCCGGCGCGGTCGTCGCGGTGGACGCGCGCACGGGCAAGGAGGCCTGGTCGTTCGCCGCCCCCGGCGCGAGCCGGGTC
>WNGL01003941.1_pt1 | contig 31101 bp, 27 predicted proteins | sample 5400591 | NCBI WGS metagenome assembly WNGL01 (sample SAMN13153377, study PRJNA577476) | soil metagenome | isolation source: 80 cm soil or saprolite under Garry oak tree replicate 1 | place: USA:California | collected 2016-06-15 | reverse complement strand
TCAAGAGAGTCACTCATAGCGGGAAAACCCTTCGCCCTCGGCCGAGGTTCCCGTCGTCATCTGGGGAAAGACGCACTCTGCGCCTCAAGGGCAATGCAGGTTTGCTCGTCGCTTCTAGAAATGATTGCTTGATATTTGCATCTGGGTAGTGATATATATCTCTACCAGGTTGCCCCGCTTGTGCCTTACGGCAGAGCCCGAAGTAGAGGTTCCCCATGAAGTTGCTGAGCACGAAACAGGTATCAACAATACTCGACCTACCCGAAAGCACCCTGCGCTATTGGCGGTGTGCAGGATTGGGTCCACCCTTTGTGAAGCTGGGGGGAAGGATCAAGTATGATGAAGCGGACTTAGATGCCTACGTCAAAGCCAACAAGCGTATTCCATCCGTGCGGGCAGCACAGGAGAATCGCCTTGGCTCTATATCGGCGTAAAGATAGCGACGTCTTCTGGTACGACTTCAGTGTCGGCGGAAGACGTTTCCGGGGTTCCACTCAGGAGGGCGTCCTTGCACGTGCCCGTCAAGTGGAAGCCATACTCATTAACGAGGCCAAAAGGCGCGGACGCCTAGTGGCGCAAACCAAGATACCGTTGTTGCGCGAGTATGCAGCACGTTTCCTCGACTACATCGAGCAGACCCCGCTTGATCCAGACACCAAGCGATATTACCGGACCGGCTGGCGCCTGCTCTCCAACACTAAACTTGCAGATATGCGACTAGACCACATCACAACTGCGGATGCCGAGATTGCGAAATTTCCCGGCGCTGCAGCCACCGCAAATTGTGCGTTTCGCACCCTGAGGCGGATGCTTTCGCAAGCCAAAGCATGTGATCTGCTCCAAGCGACCCCGAAAATCAAAACGTTGCCCGAGTACGGTCGTTCCACGTTGATCGAACCGGAAATCGAACAGAGATTGCTGAGCGTTGCCAAGCAGCCCCTCTACGATGTTCTGCTGATCATCCAGGACGCCGGCATGCGTCCAGAAGAAGTATTCCGGATGCGGTGGGAAAACATCCTCTGGAATCGCAACGTAATCTTCATTCCTTTCGGCAAGAGCCGGATAGGCTCACGCCGATTTGTACCCTTGAGCTCTCGAGTCCGCGAACGTCTCGAACGCCGTAGATCAGCCGGAAATAGGGACTGGGTGTTTCCGTCGCCGCGATCCCGTTCCGGCCATATTGTTTCCGTGGCCAAGCAGTTCGAACAGGCTCGCAGAGATGCTGATCTTCCCGTCACGTTGGTGCTGTACTGCGCTCGCCACACCTTTGCAACTGATCTTCTGGCTCAAACTGGAAATCTTGCTTTGGTGCGGGATGTGCTCGGACACCGCGATATCAAGACCACAGAGAAGTATCTCCATCCAGCTTCAACGCAGTTGGCGGAGATTATTGACCTGCGAAACGCGAAAAATGGCTAACGTCACGTTTACGTCACGTTTTGGGTTTTGTTGGTTTGGTGTTACTGGGCTTAAGTCTTTTCCTATGAGTTGGCTGCCCCCCAGGGATTCGAACCCCGATATGCTGATCCAGAGTCAGCTGTCCTGCCGTTGAACGAGGGGGCAGTGATTGGAGCGAACGCGAGTGCGTCCGCATCCTGATTCTATGGGCTTCACACCTGTGGGTCAATTGCGGCGAGCGCGGAGCGCATTTGCATAGCGACGGCTATTCAGGCTTCTGCTTCACTCTCACAACTGTAATTTTTGCGAACCCTTCATCGAAGGTTGGAGCTTTCAGCTTCGCCGCCATCTTTCGCATCACATCTTCTGGCACGATGCGGTCGCGGCGTTGATGGCGCTCGATGCACACCTCAAGGGGCACGTCGAAAAACACGCCATGCACTTCATAGCCGAAATCTTTTGCCAGCTTGATCCAGTTATGACGCTCCTGGGGAGTGAGGTTGGTCGCGTCCACGTAGTTCATAGGCCGGCGGGCGATGAGCCTGGCTTTAAGCATGGAGCGAAGATTGGAAAAAACCAGGTCCTGAAAACGCTGCTCGGCGGGATCGTCAAAGAGCAGCGACCGCAACAGGTCGCTTGAAAGCGGACTGACGTTGTGACGCTTGAACCATGAGCTCTTGCCGGATCCCGGAAGACCCACGGCCAGTACGACCACTCCCTTAGACGCACGCGCCGGAACCGGAGCCGCCGGCGCCGCGCCCGCAGAGACCGCATTTGCCGAAGCGGGAGATAATTCTGCGGTCGGCGCGACAGTAGGCTGCACAGGGCGTTTTCGGCCACGCCCTCCTCGCCCACGCCGGCGCCGCGGGCGAAGAGTACCGCTAGGAGGCCGAGTCGCTGCTTGCGAAGCCGAGCCACTGGGTGCTGCGTCACTAGTTTCGGCGTCGCTGCCTTCGGCATCAGCAGCTTCGGCATTACGAGATTCGGAAACACGAGGTGCGGCAGCTCGAAGCTCGGCGGCGGCCGCCGTTTTTGGTTGGCGCCCGGCCTCAGGCGACGGCTGTTCCGGTTGACTCTCTCCCGGCTCCGACTCGAAATAGGCCGGCTGGAGGGGCGCCGGTTTCGCGCTCGATGTATCCTCTTCCTTTTTTTTACGTCCTCTCAATTTGTCGCGCATCCATTTACGCATGTAGGGCTTGTAACACAATGGCAGGCTTGCGGGCAACGCTGGATGACGAAGGTGGCTAGGTCATCGCGTCCGGCGGGCCTTGGATCCGGCGGTCACCGGGTTCGGCGCAGAAAAAGCTCCCGGGGGAAGGGAGAGGAAAATGATTCCAAACGAAATTCACGGACAGCAATACATTTCACTAACAACGTTTCGCCGGAGCGGTGTGGCGGTTCCTACGCCGATATGGTTTGCGGAGCGGGACGGGAAACTATACGTCAAGACTCGGAATGATTCGGGAAAATTTAAGCGCATCAGGAATAACCCTCGCGTGAAAGTTGCGCCTTGCACAATGCGCGGCAAGATCACTGGGCCGGAATTTGTCGGTACCGCACGCGTGATTCCCGCAGAGCAGTGGAGAGAGCCACAACAAGCGATCAGTCGAAAATACTGGTTGGCCCGGCTGCCATTCTGGAGCAAGAAGAACGAGTTTTTGGAAATTGAAATTGCGGCGTAACGAGCGTCCGTCTTTTGCTACCCTCGCGTGATCTTTGCGCACTTGCGGTTAAGAGCTTTTGCCTGGAGGGTGCGATCAGCGGTTATGTGATCCAACCCTATTAAAAATTTTAATCGGGTTCTAATTTGCCGCTGTTCACCACGCCTGTTACCATTTTCTGTTTCCCCAAAGCTAAATATTGCAGTAGGTAGATCATCTCTTATTCGGAGGCGACATGGCTATAAAAGTAGGCATTAATGGATTTGGCCGCATTGGCCGGAACGTGCTGCGCGCATCACTCAAGGATTCAAATCTGGAATTCGTTGCGGTCAATGATTTGACCGATCCTAAAACTCTGGCTCATCTGCTGAAATATGATTCAGTCCTGGGAAATCTGCCTAACCAAGTCACAGCCGGCGCGGACAGCATCACGGTCGACGGCAAGACGATCAAGGTTTTCAAAGAGAAAGACCCGGCGGCTCTGCCCTGGGAAAGCGTCGGAGCGCAGGTTGTCATTGAATCCACCGGGCGTTTTACCGACGCCGGAGATGCGAAGAAGCACCTGCGCGGGCCGGTGAAAAAGGTCATCATTTCCGCGCCGGCAAAAAATGAAGATGTCACGCTCGTGCTGGGAGTTAACCACGATAGTTACGATCCCGCGAAGCATCACGTGATCTCAAATGCATCGTGCACAACGAATTGTTTGGCGCCCATAGTTAAGGTTGTGCACGATGAATTCAAGATCGTCAGCGGCACCATGACGACGATCCATTCCTACACTAACGATCAGGTCATTCTGGATTTCCCTCACAAAGATTTGCGGCGCGCGCGGGCGGCGGCGTTGTCCATGATTCCTACATCAACCGGTGCGGCCAAGGCGCTGAAGCTGGTAATCCCGGACATGGCAGGGAAGTTGGACGGGTTTGCCATCCGCGTGCCCACGCCGAATGTCTCCGTCGTGGATTTGGTCGCTCTGGTCGAAAAGAAGGTCACGAAAGACGAAGTGAACACAGCGATGAAGAAGGCGTCCGAGAGCGGGCCGTTGAAGGGGTATCTGGGATACGAAGAGAACGAACTGGTGTCCTCGGACTTCCGCGGAGACGCGCGCTCATCCATCGTAGATTCGCTCTTGACCCTGGTTGTCGGCAACCTCGTAAAAGTCGTCTCCTGGTATGACAACGAGTGGGGGTACTCGTGCCGCGTGCGCGATTTAGTCAATTTCCTGGGAAGCAAAGGACTGTGAGAATCGGCTGCTAGCTTCTGGCTTCTACTTCTCGCGAACCGGACCTTGGTTGCTAGCAGCTAGGAGCTAGAGGCCAGCAGCTTTCCAAATCATTCAGCCGATATCACAAGGAACACACCATGTCAAAGCTCTCCATTCGCGATTTGCCAGTGAACGACCACCGCATTTTCATGCGGGTTGATTTCAATGTTCCGCTCGACGATGGCCGGGTCATGGACGACACCCGAATACGCGAGACGCTGCCAAGCATCGAGTATGCCCTACGGCATGGCGCGCGTTTGATTTTGGCGTCTCATCTGGGGCGTCCGAAAGGCAAGCCGAATCCAAAGATGAGCCTGAAGCCGGTCGCAGAGCGGCTGCGCATGATGCTCGACAAAGAACTGGCGCGGGGTGAGAACGTCGGATTTTGTCCAGAGTGCGTCGGCGTGGAAGCCGAAGAAATGGCTGGGAAGCTCGAGAAAGGCCAGAGTCTCCTGCTCGAGAATTTGCGCTTTCATGCCGAAGAAGAGGCCAACGACCCAAAATTCGCCAAGCAATTGGCGGGTTTGGCCGACTACTACGTTAATGATGCCTTCGGGACAGCGCATCGCGCGCACGCCTCCACTGTAGGAATCACAAAGTTTGTACAAAAATCGGCCGCCGGGCTGCTGATGGAAAAGGAACTTGAGTACCTTGGTCGAGCGATGTCGCATCCCGAGACGCCATTCATCGCCATTCTGGGCGGCGCAAAAGTGAGTGACAAGATCGGCGTGATTCAACACCTGCTAACCAAAGTAGACACTCTAATTATTGGCGGAGCCATGGCCTACACCTTTCTGAAGGCGCAAGGCCAGCCGGTAGGCAGGTCGCGGGTGGAAGAAGACAAACTCGACTTGGCCCGGCAAATTTTGCAGGAGGCCAAAGCGCGAAAAGTGAACTTCCTGCTCCCAGTTGATCATGTTGCGGCGGACCGCATTGATCAGACTGCGCGCGCTCAGACGGTAAAGACGATTCCAGAGAACTTGATGGGACTCGACATCGGACCTGAATCCATTGAACTCTTTTCCGAAGAAATCTCCCGCGCCGCGACCATCGTGTGGAATGGACCGATGGGAGTATTCGAGCTTTCTCCATTTGCCAAGGGCACTTTCAAAATCGCGCACGCCGTAGCGGACAACGCGGGCGCAACCTCAATTGTCGGTGGAGGCGATTCAGTTGCCGCGGTCCACGCGGCTGGAGTCGCCGACCAGATTTCGCACATCTCGACCGGCGGTGGGGCATCGCTCGAATTCTTAGAAGGAAAGCAACTCCCAGGCGTTGATGCACTTACAAATAAAATATGATCTGATTCTTTCGCTCACCGTCCGGCGAAATGCAGGCACCGAAGTTATTGAGAGCATGATTCAAACTAAGCTTTTAGTTCTCCTGCTGATAGGAATGATGCTCTCCGTGCCAACTAGAGCCAAGAGCCAGATCTCCAAGAGCGATCAGGATTTGCAGGAATATCTTAAGTCTTTGAAGCGCGAAACACTTTCCGAGCGATCGTCGGCTGTGATTGCTCTGCACAGGTTAGGGAAGCAAGCCATACTTGCATTAGTGGAACACATCAGTGATGCCGAAATCGCTCCGTCTAGTACGCTGATGCTGCACACACCTTTTATTTCAGCCGTCTATACAGGCGCCCCGCGTGATGAATTTGCAGGCGTTCTTAATGCCTATGTAGTCGAGCTGATCCTCGCGAAGGATAACCTGGCGACCACTGAGCGGGACCCCCACCTTCTTCTGAGTGTAGGCGACTACGTATACGGCCAAGGCGCGTTAGTTAAGGGGGAATCTTCTACTACTGACATGTCTGACGTGTCGGGTATGAGTCAAGTGAATGCCACTGACTTGCCTCATATCAAGAGAACCTATTCGGAGTGGTGGCGTCGCAATAAAAACAAAACGCTAGCCGAGATGAGGCGAGACTGGAAAGCTAACCGTTGTCCTCTCACAGGATCACCGTATCACTGGGAATAAACCCGCTGCCCCACATCTGTCCCGGGCAGGGTCTCATGAGCTCCTCAGACCTTCAATTTCATAGCAGAAAGCTGCCCTTTTAGGCCAACCTGGGTACGGTGAAGCTCATCTGACCTGCCTTGTGCAGTGGCAGATCGCCGCCGCGTTGCACTAGTTCCAAAATTCTCCACTCGTCAGCAAAGGAGCGAAATGCGAAATTCCTACATTACAGGATCGGTGCTGGTTGCCCTGGTACTAGCGATCGCCTTGTCTGCCACTGCCCAGACCTCTACCTCAAGCCCAAGCCCTGAGGCGCAGGCTCCGGCTAACCAGCCGGCGCAAGCTGCGCCTCAAGCCCAGCCGAGCGCAAGCGGAGATGCCCCCACTGGTCGCCCCCAGACGCAGAGCGATCCAGACAACCCGTTGAACTTGACCGACGAGCAAAAAGAAAAGCTGCGTCCGATTGTGGCGGGTGAAAATCAGCAGCTGGAAGCGCTGCGCAGTGATACGTCGATGTCGCAGGAACAAAAGATGCAGAAGGCAAATCAGATAAGGGAGGAAGCCTCGCCGAAGATCAAAGCTATCCTTACTCCCGAACAGTTGAAGAAACTTGCCGAGCTGCAGGACCAGGCAAAACAGCAACGTCAGAGCGCTCCGCCGAGCGACTCGCAAAGCCCCCAACGATAGGTGCTATGCCGGGGTGGCGGCGCAAATTGCGGCCACCCTTCGATTTCTTCTTACCGCATTTCTTCTTGGCGTAAGTCCTCTTATCTTAAAACCAGAACTTCGCGAATGTTGTCGCGCGAGAGGAAGAACTTGATCGAGGCAAAGTCTCGAAACAGGTTCTCGATATGGCGATTGTTAAAGACGCGCTGCAAGGTGAAAGTCTTCGCCTCCGCAGCTCTAGTGGACTCTTTGCCGCGAGTAGGTTTCGCGTTCAATGCATGCATCTCCAGCGAGTCGGTGCCTGCCAAGTGGTAACGGTAATAAGGTGCGTCCGGTCCAGCCTCACGAGTGTGGAAAAATGCCAGTAGCATTCCTCCCGGCTTCATCAAAGACCAGAGCCTCGCCACTACCGGTTTCACCAGGCTCTCATCCATGTAGTCTGCCAGGTTCCAGCAAAACACCACATCGAATTGCGCATTCGGATAAACCAGGTTCTCTTCAAGAAATTTCTTGCTGTCGAGCACCCTCTGCCCCTGGTCATCATTTGTAGCAAGCTTAGGATCGGCGGAGGCTTCCAGCAGATCCACACTGTAGATCCGATGGCCGCGCTCGGTGAAGAAGCGGATATTTGAGGCCGAAGTCGCGCCGATATCGAGCACGCACAGCGGGTCTTCCGACTTTAGGATTCGCGAAAGCTCGACCATGGCGCTCGATCGCCGGGTGAGCCTTTCCTGTGCTTTCTGGGCCGGAGGCGATTCCGGCGTGCTACGGAAGAATCTCATTGTTTGTTCTTGAAATCCCAGCGACTCCGGATATTCGTGCAAACCCTGTACGAATCCCTCGTCTTTGCTGCTCACTATAACCCGACGAGTGTCCCCGATGCCAGCTTGCCTGGCCGTTGCTTAGGCCTTCGGACCAGGGTTAGGGGCTGCGCCCGAAGCTGCAACCGTTGGCTTACCGGCAGCCGTTATTTCCAACTTCCCCTTGAAATACGCGCCCTCCTCGATGGCGATTCGCTGGGTCTGCACATCTCCATTGACCACCGCCGTTTTGCGCAACTCCGTTCGCTCAGTGGCCTGGATGTTACCCTCGAGGGACCCTCCCACCGTGACACTCTTAGCTGAGACGTTGGCATGCACACGGCCATTGGGACCAATCGTCAGACTGTTCCCACTGAGTTGAATGCTGCCATCCACTTCGCCGTCCACGTAAATGTCTTCGCTGCCGGAAAGTTCTCCCTTAATGCTTACAGACTTGCCGATGTGAGCAAATCCCACTGCTGCTGCCGTTGTACCCATGAAAACCACCTCCGTGGCCGGACTGGCGGAAAACTGGATTGTAAATCATCCGGCCAAGCAATCCGTATGAGTCGGTCGGTTTCCGGGTCGGTACAACACCGGAGAGCCCTTATCCTTCTAATACTCAGGGGCAGTGATTAAAATGCATGTTATGCGCGTTGGTAAGAGCAATTTCTTGAAAGGATGGTTGAGCGCAACGCTTTTAGCCTGTTCCGTTGCCTTGGCCGGACGGCCCTCTGCAGTTCCACCCGCAGAACTGGTGCGCAGAGCGGTGCAGAACGAGATCGGCGAGAATGGCGGTTCCAACCCGCGTTTCATGTTCAAGGACGAAAGGAAAACCGCCCACCTGTGGCAAACCAAGTTGCTGGTGGAGACCAGCGAGGCCACAGCAGGCATGTTAATTGCGCAGGACGGACATTCGCTGACTCCGCAGCAGATGCTCGCCGAAGATGCCCGCCTACAGAACTATATTCGCAATCCAGACGAATTGAAGAAGAAACACAAACAGGAGAAAGAGGATGCCGAACGGACCACGCGCATTGTGAAAGCTCTCCCCGACGCTTTCTTGTATGAAGCTGACGGTACTCAGCCGGGTACCGCCGAAGTTGGCCGGCTTGGCGACCAGTTGGTTCGCGTGAAATTCTGGCCCAATCCCAATTACGAGCCGCCTTCCCGCGTGGAACAGGTGTTGACCGGCATGCGGGGACATTTGCTGATCGATTCAAACGCGTCGCGCATCGCTGAAATTGACGGCGCTCTGGAAAAGGATGTCAGCTTTGGTTGGGGAATTCTTGGTCATCTCGATCGAGGAGGCCGATTCCTTGTGCGCCAGGCGGACATTGACGGCCACCATTGGCAACTTACACGGATGGAGCTTGCCTTTACCGGCAAAATGCTCTTTTTTAAGAGTCTGAATATTCGATCCAGCGATACTTTTTCAGATTTCCACCAGGTTCCTCCGGACTTGACCTTCGCGCAAGGCGTTAATCTTCTCAAGAAAGAAGTTGCGCAGATGGCGCCGACAAGCGCAGACAAGCGCCAGGAACACGACGGACCCGTCGCTCAAAGAACGTCCCCCCGGAACTCAAGATAATCCCTGCTGTAAGCTCTAGAGGAGCCGGTGCAGCGGGGAGTTGGGTGGAGCCGGCCTTCAAGGCCTGCGCTAAAAGAGGAGAAACACGTGGGCTTCAAGCCCCTGAGGTACTTTCCGCCGCGCGCCCACGAATAGTCTCCGTTCTCACCGTGAGCTTCTGAATCAGATCACCCTTAATCGCGTACCCGGTGCCGGGGGGATCGCTTACTCCAATGGTCCCACGCGGTGAAACCTCAACCTCCGGCTCCACTAAATCTTCGTACCAGTAACGCTTCGACGCCGACACGTCCCCAGGCAGCCTGAAATTCGGCAACGTGGAAAGCGCCACATTGTGCGCACGTCCGATTCCGGTCTCGAGCATGCCGCCGCACCACACCGGAATTCCGCGCTGCTGGCAAAGATCGTGGACGGCAATCGCCTCGCTGAACCCACCCACACGTCCCACCTTGATATTGATAATTCGACATGCACCCATCTCGATGGCCTGTTCCGCGTCCCGCGCCTGGCGAATGGATTCGTCCAGGCAAATCGACGTTTTCAACTGGCGCTGAAGGGCGGCATGTTGGTAAATATCGTCATCCCAAAGTGGCTGTTCGATCATGAGCAATTGAAATTCATCGAACTTCCGCAAATGGTCGAGATCATTCGGGCGATAGGCGGAGTTGGCATCGCAACTTAATAGGATCTGCGGCCAGCGTTGCCGGATTTTGGCGAGAACGTCGAGATCCCATCCGGGCTTGACCTTCACCTTGATTCGTTGATAGCCGGCCGCAAGCTCGGTCTCAATTTTCTCCAGTAGCTGCTCACGAGAGTTCTGAATGCCGATCGAAACCCCACAGGCAATTTCATTCAACGTTCCCCCGAGGAGCTTCCACAGGGGCTGCTGCAGTTGCTTGGCTTCGGCATCCCAGAGCGCGTTTTCAAGGGCCGCCTTCGCCATGCTATGACCGCGAACGCGCGACATCAACGAAGCGCTGTCTTTGGCCCGCGTGAGATTCATCCCTATCAACACCGGAGCCAGAAAATCACGGATAGTCGCCCAGGCAGTCTCAATCCATTCGTAGCTGAAAAAAGGGCCATCGGCAGCGACGCACTCGCTCCAGCCCTCGATTCCATCGCAAAGCACGGTCACCAGCAGCACACGCCGGCTTTCAATGCGGCCAAAGCTGGTTTCAAAGAAGTGCTTCAGCGGCATGCACAGCTCGCGCAGGGTGATGGCTTCAACTTTCATGATTTCTGGGAACTCGGCGCGAGCTCCTGCTCCTGCCGTTTGGCTTGCTGCCAGAGCGACTCCAGTTCGTCCATGGTCGCCTGCTGCGGTGTGCGGTGGCTCGCGCGCAGTTGTTCTTCCATCCACTGAAAACGGCGCTTGAACTTGCGATTGGTTTTCTTCAGCGCCGACTCGGGATCAAGAGAGAGATAGCGCGCGATGTTGACGAGGACAAAAAACATGTCGCCAACTTCCTCCTCGAGGCGGTGGCGGAGTTCTTGGGGAACCTGCGGCTTGCCTGATCCCGCGATGCTTGCAGTGGGCTTTGCTGGCGAGGGCACATGCCGTAGCTCGTCCTCCAGTTCGTCAACTTCTTCTTCGAGCTTCTGGAACAGCCCTGCGATGTCCGGCCAATCAAAGCCGACATGCGCTGCCCGTGAACTGAGCTTGTGGGCCTCAAGCAAGGCAGGCATTGCGGACGAAACGCCCGCGAGCACGGATTCCGCAGATTCCGCTTTCGCCGACTTGCCCCCGCCCGCTTCCAACCGCTTCTTTTTCTCTTCTGCTTTAAGCGCCTCCCAATTGCGTAAGACGTCGGCAGACGTTTCGGCAGTAACGTCCCCAAACACGTGTGGATGGCGGTCCATGAGCTTGTTGGAGAGCCGGTCGAGCACGGCATCAATCGAGAAACGGTTTTCCTCTTGCGCCATCTGCGAGTAAAAGAGCACCTGCAGCAACAGGTCGCCCAGTTCTCCGCGCAGTTCGTCCCAGTCCCGATTGTCGATCGCCTCCAGGACCTCGTACGCCTCTTCAAGCGTGTACGGCTTTATGGAATCAAACGTCTGCTCGCGGTCCCACGGACAGCCACCCGGCCCGCGCAAACGCGCCATGATGGAAACCGCGCGTTCGAATCGTTCTCCGGTTGTGGCCATGCTGAAACTGTAAATGAGCCACTGGATGGCAGGCAATGCCCCTTGATGCTGCTTTCATGCTTGCCTTCGCGTCACCTTCGGGGCATGATTTCTTTGTTTTGTGAGGTCTGTCCCCGAATGAAGCTGCACTACACAGTTACTCGCGAAGACTACCTCCAGGGGCTACCTGTCTACTACTCGGTCCTAGCTCCAGGACGAGTTCTGACCAGCATTGGAGAACCCTTTGCTTGCGTAGTGCTAGGGTTTGGCATATATGCCTACGCGATGGCCAATCGGCCGCTAGCGATCAGCCTTTTCCTGACAGTTGTCTATTTATTGAGCAAAGGGTACCTTTTTCGATTCATTCGCATACAACTGGCAGGCTCGAAGAAATCCGAACCCGAGCACTTCCAGCTTGAGACCAGCGAGAGCGGCGTTGTTTTTTCCACGCTCGGCTCCCCATCCGGCGGCACTGCGCCTTTTCAGAGAGCATGGTCCGAATTCCGGGGATATTGTGAGACTTGGGACTTGTTCGCGCTCTCGCTGGGTCGGACATTCTACGTGGTTCCCAAGCACTCTCTGACTGCGGCCGAAATTTCGGAATTCAATGCAGTCCTCACCTCGAAGATTCGACGTTTGAATGTACGAACCGGGAGGCAGGCGCTGAGGCACGCCCTCTCGCTCGCCATACTAGCCTTCATCGCTTTCTTTTTCTTTGGAGGCATGCTTGAGCAGGGAATATGGTGGGTGTTACGTCCCCTTCAGGCTAGACAGGTCATGGGGCAGTCTCCTTCGGTGAGGCACTTCCCACCTGCATCGCTCAATCAGCTGGTTGGTCATGGTCGGATCTATTTGGTCCCCATCGGAGGTACTGGCCGGGTCTTTTCACCGTCTTTGTTTCAGTATTACAAGAATAAATATGGCCTCTCGCTTCATGTGCTGCCCAGCATGGCGATCCCGGAATGGGTGCGGGATGACCCGCGCAAGCAGTTAGTCGCAGAGGAGCTAATCGAAGCCATGCGACGTGCGTACCCGAAGGAGGCATCCGCACCCGATGGTATTTTGATTGGCGTGACGGATGAAGATATGTACATCGCCGATCTCGATTGGAAGTTTGCGTTAAATTTCCGTCACTTGCCTCACGTCGCTGTCATTTCGACCGCTCGTCTGAATCCTGGCTTTCTCGGCGAACCGGCAGCACCGCAACTGTTTGAAAGCAGGCTGCGAAAGCTAATGACGAAGAACATAGGAATTTCTTACTACCATCTCGAGCTAAGTAGAGATCGCGGGAGCGTTCTATACGACGACGTCGAGAACATGAACACCCTCGACACCATGAGCGAAGACTATTCGGTACGGGACGCCGCACGCCATGATGATGATACTGGTGGAAGTGGCGATCTCTGCCTTACTGTCCGTCACTACTATTCTGAAAGAAAAGCGCGAAGAGACTGGGCCGATTGGAACGGCTGCAGCAGCACGCACGGTGAAAGCGACCTGGAAGTACTGAACGTGGATCTTCGCTACGGATTGCTCCTCACTCGTCGTACCGATTTCTATTTTCCGGGTCAGTTGCCCCTCGAATTGAGTCGCGTCCTGCGTACTCAGGACCGCGAAAGCCGCGCCTTCGGAATCGGTGGGAATCACAGCCTCAACATTTTCCCGGTGGGGAACACCTGGCCGTTTACCTGGATGGACCTTATTCTGGAAGACGGCGGCAGATTCCACTACCGTCGTATTAATTGGGGGGCAAGCTATTGGGACGCAATTTACCGCGTCGAGCCGACGATCACCGACTTTTACTCCTCCCATATCAAATGGGACGGTACGGGATGGGTCCTTGCCCGGCAGGATGGTTGGATCTACCGTTTCCCCAGCAGCGATGGGGTTCAACACGGTGAGCAAGCGGCGCTGATTGCAGTTCAGGACCGATTGGGTAATCGTCTGCAACTACGGCGTGAAAGATCAGGAGAGTTGGTAGGAGCCGATGCGGGCGGGGGGAAGTGGATGCGGTTTCAATATGATTCTCGCCACCGCGTAACTCTGGCAGCGGACAGTCAGGGGCGCTCCCTAGAATACAGATATGACTCGGACGGCTGTCTGGAAGAAGTGAAGGACGTCGAACAACATGTCACAAGATACGGGCATGACGGTGCTCGATGCCCGACGAGCATGGCAATTGATGGACATCAAGTCTGGAGTGCCCAATTCGACAGTGCAGACAGGGTGATCAAACTGGAACTAGCGGACCTTGGTAGATATCAGTTCCGGTACGTTCTGGACAGTTCTGGAGCCGTGAGTCAGGTGGAGGTGGTGGATCCCGCAGATGGTGCGCTGACGGTCACTTACGACGAGTCGGGGTACTCGGTAGAACATTTTTCCGGCAAAAGCGCAAGGACGGGCGTCCGCTGATCACTACTCTTTTTCTGGAGATGGGCAGGTTCGTCCGCTGAAAAACCAAATTCGTCAGCCGCGCTTGAAAAATTCAATCCCCAGCGGCGGCAGGCCTAGCGAAAGCGAATACGGTCTTCCGTGAGTAGGAGTAGCTTCAGCTTCTTTGCCGCCCAGGTTCCCGATCCCACTGCCGCCATAATCCGCCGCGTCGCTGTTGAGGAGTTCGCGCCAGAATCCGTCGAAAGGAACACCGATGCGGTAGCCATCGCGGGGCACAGGAGTGAAATTGCAAACCACCAGAATTGTATCTTCCGGGTGCGTGCCCTTTCGCAGCAGCGAGATCACGCTGGAAGCAGTGTCATTGCAATCCACCCATTCAAATCCCGCCGGATCATTCTCCAGCTCATGTAACGCGGGCTCGGTGCGGTAGAGGCGGTTTAGTTGCTCGACCCAGTTTTGCACGCCTTTGTGCCCGCCAAATTGCAGGACGTGCCACTCCAGGCTCATGTCATGGCCCCACTCGCGGACTTGTGCGAATTCGTCGCCCATGAAGAGCAGCTTCTTGCCGGGTTGCGCAAACATGTATCCGTAGAGCAGGCGCAGGTTGGCAAACTTCTGCCACTCGTCTCCAGGCATCTTGCCGACCAGAGATCCTTTTCCATGGACCACTTCATCGTGCGACAGCGGCAGCACAAAATTTTCCGTGAATCCGTAAAGCATACGGAACGTTAACAGGTTGTGATGGAACTGGCGGTGGATGGGATCATTAGAAAAATACTTCAGCGTATCGTGCATCCAGCCCATGTCCCACTTCATGCCAAATCCGAGACCGCCAAGATAAACTGGCCGCGAAACCATAGGCCATGCCGTGGACTCTTCAGCGTAAGTCTGAATGTCGGGATGCTCTTTATACGCTTCGAGATTAAGCTGGCGCAGAAATTCGATAGCGTCCAGATTTTCTCGGCCACCATACTTGTTGGGAATCCATTCGCCTTCGCGGCGCGAGTAGTCGAGATACAACATCGAAGCAACCGCATCCACCCGCAACCCGTCAGCGTGGTATTTGTCCAGCCAGAACATCCCACTCGACATCAGAAAGCTGCGCACTTCGCTTCGGCCATAGTTGTAGATATACGTATTCCAGTCAGGATGGAACCCGCTGCGCCAATCCGCGTGCTCAAAAAGATGCGTGCCATCAAAATAAGCGAGACCGTGCGCGTCAGAGGGAAAGTGCGACGGCACCCAGTCGAGGATCACTCCAATCCCGTGTTGGTGGAGGTAATCCACAAAATACATGAAATCCTGGGGCGTGCCGTACCGTGAAGTCGGCGCGAAGTAGCCCGTGGTCTGGTATCCCCAGGACGCGTAAAACGGATGTTCCATGATCGGCAGCAGTTCCACGTGGGTGAAATTCATCCGCGTCACGTACTCTGCCAGCCGTGGCGCCATTTCACGATAAGTCAGCGGGCGATTGCCTTCTTCGGGGATTCGCGCCCAGGAACCATAGTGAACTTCGTAAATCGAAATCGGCGAGTGGAGGGTCTGATGTGCCCCCCGCGATTGCATCCACTCATGGTCCGCCCATTCATAATCCAAATCCCAGACTACGGATGCAGTGCGCGGCGGCTGCTCGTGATAGACGCCAAACGGATCAGCTTTGTCGCCGACATGCCCGTGGTTGTGCGACACAATGTGGAACTTATAAAGCGAGCCTTTGCCAATCGCTGGAACAAATCCTTCCCATATTCCTGAACTCCCCTTCGGCTCAAGCCGGTGCGAGTTTCCGTCCCAGTCGTTGAAATTGCCGACCACTGAAACTTTGCTAGCATTGGGTGCCCAAACGCTGAAGCACGTTCCAGCCTCTCCGTCGAAAGTCGCCGGATGCGCTCCCAGGTGGTTGTAAGCGCGATAATTCCGGCCCTCGTTGAACAAGTACAGATCGTCCGACGATAGCAGCGAAACATCGTGGCGCACCGGAGCTGCGAGAGTAGTTTTAGTCTTCATCGTGTTCGGGTGCTCAGATACTGTCGCTACTGAGATGCCTGCAACAGCGATTTCAGATTGTTGATTTCAGAGTGCAGATTGCCGCGGTCTGTCCGACGCGCCTTCAATCTGAAATCTACAATCTGAAATCTTCAATTCTTTTATCCATGCTAGACTGCATACCAAATTCATTTAACCAGGAATCCCGCCGCCGATGCCCGTTTTGCGCGTTATTGTTCTTTGGCACCAGCATCAGCCTTTTTACAAAGACCTGGTCACCGGCGAGTACCGCCTACCCTGGGTCCGTCTGCACGCGCTTAAAGATTACTACGGGATGGTCAAATTGCTGGAGGAGTTTCCTGACGTTCACCAGACTTTTAATCTTGTTCCCTCGCTGATCAGCCAAATTCAGGACTATGTGGATGGCAATGCCCATGATCCTTTTCTGCGCGTAGCAGCTCGCCCGGCCGACGATTTGACCACCGACGAGCGCCGTTTTGCGCTGCAATATCTCTTCCAGGCAAATCCCGAGCACCTGATCGGCCGCTATCCCAGGTATGCCGAGTTGTGGGAGCGCTTTCAGGGCACCGGATCCGCGCCTGACCGTGCGGAGAGATACTTTCATTCGCAGGACTTCACCGATTTACAGGTGCTTTCGCAGCTTGCCTGGTTCGATGAATTCTTTCTGCAAGAGCCTGAGATTGCTGCGCTGGTTGGCAAGGGACGGTTCTTTTCAAGTGACGATCAGAATTTCGTCATCAGCCGACAGCGCGAGCTGATCGGCAAGGTTGTGCCTGCGCACGCTGAAGCCGCGAAGCAGGGAAGAATCGAAATCTCCACCTCGCCGTTCTATCATCCGATTTTGCCTCTGGTGTGCGATACGAATGCCGGGGCTATTTCCACGCCCGGGCTGCCGCTGCCACAAAATCGCTTTCGTCATCCGGAAGATGCCCGCGAACAGCTCCGGCGCGGATTGGATTTGCACGAAAAAGTCTTCGGGCTGCGCCCCGAGGGAGTGTGGCCGTCGGAAGGCAGCGTCTCAGAGGAAGTTCTGGCACTTGCGTCAGAGCTGGGCGTGCAGTGGATGGCGACGGATGAAGGTGTTTTGTCGAGAACGCTTGGAATGTCGTTCATGCGTGATGGTCAAGGCCGTCTGCCAGACGCGTCCGCGGAAAAACTCTACGCCATCCATCGCTACGAGAACGCGCAGGCGCGAATGCATTTGGTTTTTCGCGATCACGCTATCTCTGACCTGATCGGCTTCGTGTACTCAGGCATGCCGCCACAGGAAGCTGCCGCTCACTTAATCCAAAACATAAAGGACTCCGCGCAACCAGTTCTTGCCAAGGGAAATGATGCGGTGGTTTCCATTATTCTCGATGGGGAGAATGCCTGGGAATATTACCCTGAGTCGGGCCGCGAATTCTTGCGGCGCTTTTACGATGCGCTGCAGAACGATCGTTCCATCGAGGCTGTCACCGTCTCTGAAGCGATTGCGCGGCACAGGAAGTTCAATCCTCTGCAATCGCTGACTCCCGGTTCCTGGATCCACGCAAACTTCAACGTTTGGATCGGCGCACCCGAGGACAATAAATCGTGGGACTATCTCTATCACGCGCGCAACTTCTACGCGCAAGCCTCGCAGAGCTGTTCGGAGGAACAGCGCAAATTAGCGCTTGAAGAATTGTTCATCGCCGAAGGCAGTGACTGGAACTGGTGGTACGGTCCGGAGCACCATTCATCTAACGACCGCGAATTCGACGAACTCTATCGCAAGCACTTGTCGAATGTCTATCAAGCCCTGGGCGCAACGCCGCCGGACTATCTGGCTCAACCGATCTTTGGCGGCACGGTCCAGCCGTCGTTCATGCCACAGACCCATTACATCCATCCCCGAATTACCGGAGAGATGATTCGCTATTCGCTACTTCGAGTGGATGGGCGCGGCACACTACACTGCCGAGCGTCGGTCGGGCGCCATGCATGGCAAGGTTTTTCTGTTGGATTCGATTTTCGCGGGCATTGACGAAACCAATATTTACGGACGAATGGATTTTGCTGAGCAGATTGCAGAGGGCGGTTTTGAGATTGTGGTCAATCTGGAATCTTGGGCGGAAAGCTCCAGCCGTCCGCGACGAGCGCTGCGCCTGAACGTGGAAGTAAGAGGCACAAAGATTTCTGTTTGGAAGATTTCGGACAACGGGGACAGTCTTCCTATAAGCAATGATACGGCAGTTGTGTTGGGAAGGAACTTCGAATTCAAGTTGCCCCTGGCGTTTCTGTACGCCGTGCCGCGCGAATCTTCTACGTCGGAGGCGAGCCCGGCGGCGACCCGGCTTCGTCTCCGCTTCAGCATTTGGCAAAAACGCCTTCCCGTAGATGCCCTCCCCGTCGAAGGATGGATGGAGCTGCAACTCCTGCCAGAAGAAGAGTTAATTGCGCTGGCACATTGAAGGGGAGTGTGTCGCGGGCGCTTCCCGCCCGCGAACAATCGAAGCTTTAGCGCGACACAGCCGCAAACAGGCTGGTATGCATCAATGACTGAAAGTGCTTGTCGTCGGCCTTGAAATGCATTTGCAATTTCGAGCTGTCCGAGTTTACAGAAACGTCCTCCAGCGCCGATTTCTCGACCGCACTCGCGGTCATCTTGCGATAAAGCACGCCTGCCTTTACTAGAGAGGAGAGCGTCGCGGCAGTGACTGAATCCGACGTGATCACGTCCAGATCAAAATTTACGCCGCTAGAAAAATTCATGGTATAGCGCGAGCCCAGAATGCGTTTCTTGACTGTGTCGTAATCCGCCAGCCGGGATGCATCTCCCAACGCTGACAGCAGCATGTTCTGGGTGCCTTTCTGGTCTAGAATGCTCCACACCGAACCCGATTCCACATCCCCGATCAGGTTGGCCATATCGGGATTGGAATCGATTGTCGTGACATAGCCATCACGCGCATCCAGCGACCCGCGTAGCGCCGCGCCATCGCCAAACAGAAGCGCAGTTTCATCGAGGAAGGTCATTTCCATGCCGCCAGACATTGGATAGATATCTGCGTCGCGATACTTCACCGGCTTTATTTTCTTGAGCCGGAGCTTGCGCAACACGGTCTTGTTAGCAAAGACGCCTTGCGCGACACCTACGACTTCAAGGCCCTGCTTGGGATGACGATAAGAGATGAACGTTAGTTGGTCCACATCGCGATCGGGATCAATGCCAGCGCCTTTAAGAGCAGTTTCAAACTGCTTGAGGTTCTCCGGCAACACCTGCGACTTCAGTTGCTGCGCGGTGTCGGAATTCTTGAGGGCGCGATAATCCACGCAAATAAGCTGCTGCACCTCAGCAGGAATCACCGGACGCACCGACGAACCGAGGGGCGCAGCCAGTGCGGAGCCCGCCAAAATGGAGACACAGAGAACGCCAACCCACTTGCGCAAGATGCTGTTCATACTAACCTCAGGGATCAAATACTTGGATGCAGGGTGGAATCGAGCAATCACCCGGCTTGTAAGGTCATTGTAGCCGAACGACCAGTAACGAGTTAGAACTGAAGTGTATGGTCGCTTCGGTGGCGGCGCTCATTCTCTATTGTAGCTTCACCGCAACCATAGCGCCGGGCCCGGAACCTGTGAGGGGAGTCGCACCCAAAGGCGACAGAGTGCCGGTTGTCGCTGAGATTCGGAACCAGGCGATGCTATTGGTCTGTGGGTTGGAAACATAGAGGAATTGGCCAAGGGGATCGATTGCGAGGTCAAACAGAATCAGGGCCCCCGCGGGCGGAGCGCTTATACCGGTAGGGAAGGGCGAGCCCATTACTGGCGTGAGGGCACCGGTCATCGAATCGATTGAGAAAGCGGAGACGGTCCCGTCGCCGGTATTGGCGGTATACAGGAACTTCGTTGCGGGATCTGCAACCATTCTGCGTGGCGCCAGGCCAGCCAGAAAAGTACCGCCGATCTGGGTGGGAAATCCCGTGGTCTGGTCGAGGGTAAACGCCGCCACTCCGCTGTCTATTGCAGTGAATCCTTGTGAGATGCACAAGAACTTGCCACTGCTGTGCATGACCATGTCTGCGGCGCCGGCGCTGGAAACGAACGTAAGTGGTCCGCTTGGACCAGGAGTCAAGAACCCATTTGACGTATTGATCGTGAAGCTCGAAATTCCGCCGAGGCCTAGCCCAAGATCGACAACCTCCACGAATTTTGTCGAGGGAGAAACTACCGTTCTACCAGGATAAAAACCAGTTGTGAACGGCGAACCTGGTACAGCAGTCAAACTCCCGTTGGATCCGTTGATCGTGAAGCCTGGAACCTGAAAGGCCTGGATGTCAGTTGCGTAGAGAAACCTGCCAGCGGCGTCCATTCCCAAACCACCCGCGCTACGAGTCAAATTTCCAAAGCGGTACGGCGATCCGAGAACAGCAGTCAGGGCCTCCGTGTGGCCGTCAATGCTGAACGCGTCTACCTGATCGCTTTGGAAGTCGGAGGCATACAAGAAATGCGAATCCGGTGTAGCGATCATGTCCACTACAGCGGGTGATGCAGTTACGGAGACCGGTACGCCCAAAGCCCCAGTGCTTGGATTGATGGGAAAAACTTGTATTTGTCCGGAATTTGAGACGTAAAGAGTTTCCGCGGCTGCCGGACAACCTTGACAACCAGAATTCTCAGTGGCGCCGCCGCCCCCGCAACTGATCAACATCTCTGAGGTTAGAAGCAAACCACCGAATAGGATTGGGTGTTTCCTGGGACCCGCGTTCATTGGATCCTCACACTTTCAGAAGGCTTTAGCGAGCTGGGAAGTGCCTGGCAGGCACCTGCCATTCGCATCCAAAGGCTAAGGTAAGTACCTGGACGTGTCAACAGAGGAAAATACTTTACGAAGGTTTCAGGGCAACGGTATCTGAGCTGCCCAGAGAGTGCTAAGTCATCTGAGAGCGGCCATCCGTGTACGCGATTGAGCCGCAAAGGTTTCATCCTGCAAAAACTCGAGATTGATCTCAACGTTCGCCAATGCCCCTTCCATTGCTGCTCGCGCAAGCGCGGCGGCCGTGACCAAGTCAGATTTCATCTTTGGGTTCGTGATGGGAAGCAGCTGTTCTGCGATGCCTAGAACCTCGCGTGACCGTTCGGCGACGCTCAAAGGAACGCTGGTTGCCTGTTTCAGCGCGGTGTCTATGAGCCCGTCCGCGCCGGCGGCTTCTTTGGACTTTTTATACGCGGCCATCACCAAATTGTAGGATTCGGCGTCCGCGTCAATCGAAGCTTTCAGCTCTTCGCGAAGTTGCGACAGGCGCGATATCGCTTCGCTTAATTCCCGTTCAAATTGCGCGTACGCCTTCTTTCCGCGCGACATGGATGCAACCATCGTTGCCAATCCAGCCGCCATCGCCCCGCTTGCTGCCGCTGCGCTTCCACCACCGGGAGTTGCGGTTGGCTCTGCCAGCTGCTCGATGAAGGGCTCGATTCCGGCGCGTAAGCCGCCTACGGCCGCCTTTCCGCCCATCACCGCGCTCAGGCGATTTTCCAGGATCAGAGACGAATCGAAGTTCTCCACTTGCAGAAACCATTCCGCCGCTTGTTCCAGAGCTTTCTTCGGGATCAGACCGACGATTTCACTGCTGGTGGGCGCCACTCCATGTCTTTCCGCCTCGCTGCGCACCATTTCGAAGACGCGATGAACCGGGGTCTGCTCGAAATCGGTAAGATTCATCGAGACCTGTGCCTGCCCCCGCACCAGAAATCCCGCAGCCTTCACAAAACGCAGTCCGCCAGTTGAGAAGCGCACCGCCTTCGCCACTTTCTTCGCAACATCAACGTCGGGCGTATTCAGAAAAATGTTGTACGCGATGAGGAACTTGCGCGCGCCCACAACGCAGGCTCCTGCAGTGGGATGGAGCCTCGCCTCACCAAAATCCGGCTTGCGCGCCGGGATGGTAGCAATCTCAGCGCGAATGCCTTCAAACTGTCCGCGCCGGATGTTTTCCAGATTCTGCCGTTCGGGTGAAGTGGCTGCCGCCTCGTAAAGATAAACCGGAACGTGATGTCGCTTCCAAATCTGTTCGCCCACATGACGCGCCATGGCGACGCAGTCTTCAATGTCCACGCCCTCGATAGGGATAAACGGCACCACGTCAGCCGCCCCCATCCGCGGGTGCGCTCCCTGGTGCTGGTTCAGATCAATGAGCTCGGCAGCCTTGCCCACTCCGCGAATGGCTGCTTCCTGAATCGCTTCACGTTCGCCTACCAGCGTGATGACGCAGCGATTGTGGTCGGCATCCATTTCGCGGTCGAGAAGATAGATCCCTGCCAGCTTCATTGCCTCGACGATCGCGTCAACTTTGGACTTGTCCCTGCCTTCGGAAAAATTTGGGACGCATTCCACTAGTGTCTGCATAACCGAGAAGCATATCTGGCGGGAAACTTCGCGGCAAGCCGGTGCCCAACTTGCCGAGGCATCCACAGAAAGATAATCTTAATGCACTGAAGAGGAGCGGACTATGAAGCGGCACCGTTATCATCCCGAAACTGAATCTGTTCGTGGCGCGGCAAATCTGGACAAGCGCAATGCGCCGATGGCTCAGCCCATCTACCAGACATCAACTTTCCAGGTGACAGATTCCGACCAGCAGCTCCGAGCGACGAGCACGGATATGTTCTACACGCGTTATGGCAATCCCACCCACACGGCGGTGGAGTCGGCAATTGCGGAACTCGAGGGCGCCGATGCCGCGCTGCTCTTCGCTTCCGGAATGAACGCAATCACGACCAGCATTCTATCGCTCGTGAAAAGTGGGGACCACATTGTTGCCCAGCGCGACATTTACGGTGGCGTCACTAAGTTTCTCTCCACCTGGCTTCCGAAGTTCGGGGTTGAGACCACATTTGTGGACACCACCGACTACGATCAGCATGCGCGCGCTATTCGTCCGAACACTAAATTTCTTTATCTTGAATCGCCGACGAATCCTACCCTGCGCATAGTGGATTTGCGCAAGCCAGTCGAAATCGCCCGCAAACATCAACTCATCACTTTGATTGACAGCACGTTTGCTACTCCGATCAATCAACGACCCGCGGAATTTGGCGTGGACGTGGTGCTGCATTCCGGTACCAAGTTCCTGGGCGGGCATACCGACTTGATTTGTGGAGTTGCCGCAGGACGCAGCGACCTGATAGCGAAAATTCGTGAAACCCGCACCACGCTTGGTGGGACCATGGATCCCCACGCGGCGTTCCTCTTGCTGCGCGGAATCAAAACCTTGGCGTTGCGGATTGGACACCAGAATGAGAGCGCGCTGCGGGTCGCAGAGTTTCTTGCGCGCCATCCCAAAGTGCGGTCAGTCAACTACCCGTTTCTGGAAGGCCATCCTCAGCGAGCGATCGCCAAGGAGCAAATGAAGGGCGGAGGCGGGGTGCTCAGTTTTGAGGTTGACGGCACCGGTGAAGATGCCAAGCGTCTGAGCGAAACTCTGCGCTTGTTCACGCTCGCGCCGAGTTTAGGCGGGGTTGAGTCTCTGGTATCAATCCCAGTACTTACGTCACATGCAATGATTTCTGCGGAGCAGCGCCAGAAAATGGGAGTCACCGAACAGCTCATCCGTCTCTCTGTCGGAATCGAGAACGCAGGTGATCTGATTGCCGACATTGAGCGAGCGTTGGCCGCAGTTGCGCCCGCGCCGCAGCACGTTGCTGTCGGATAAGGGACGATGCCGACTGGCGCCGCGATCATAGGACTCGGTTTTGTTGGCAAAGCCCACCTTGAGGCTCTGCGGCGCCTCGGTATTCCAGTGCGCGGAGTCTTGGGAAGTTCTCTGGAGCGCACTCAAGAAGCTGCCCGTGAGCTGCGCATAGACCGTGCCTACTCGTGTCTCGACGAATTGGTCCGCGATTCCACCGTGAGTGCGGTGCATATCTGCACTCCGAACTATGTTCATTTCGCTCAGGCAAAGACTGCACTCGAAGCTGGAAAGCACGTCATGTGCGAAAAGCCGCTTGCCATGGACACACGCGAGAGCAGCGCCCTGATTGAACTTGCGCAGCGGCGGAAATTGACCGGCGCTGTCACCTACAACCTTCGATACTACCCGCTCTGCCAGGAGGCACGCGCAATCGTCCAGCGCGGCCTAATCGGCGAGCCGCGGCTTATGCACGGCAGCTTCTTGCAGGATTGGCTGCTTTATCCCACCGACTGGAACTGGCGGCTGCAGCCGGAACTGGGCGGCGAAATGCGCGTAGTGGCCGATATTGGGACGCACTGGCTCGACCTGCTCACTTGGATTACCGGAAGAAAAGTGATAGAACTTTGCGCCGATCTTGCCACAGTTATTCCCGTGCGAAAACGTCCGCGCGGACGAGTGCAGACCTTTCAGCAGAGCGCGGGTGAGACCGACGAATTCAAAATCACCACTGACGACTACGCATCCATTCTCTTGCACTTTGAAGCCGGTGCGCACGGCGTCTGTACGGTTTCGCAAATCAGTGCCGGACGTAAAGCCCGCTTGTGGTTTGAAGTGGATGGCTCTGAAGGATCGCTGGCATGGAATTCCGAATCGCCGAACACTTTATGGATTGGCCATCGGCGAGAAGCGAACCACGAGCTGCCCAAGGATCCTTCCCTAATGAGTCCGGAGACACGTGGATATGCCGCCTACCCCGCGGGCCACGCGGAAGGCTATCCCGATACGTTTGTACAACTGTTCAAGGATTTCTACGCGTACCTTGATGCAGGAGATTTGTCGCAGCCGCGCTCGTTTCCCACATTCGAGACCGGGCATGAAGAGATGCAGTTGTGCGAGGCGATTGCCCAGAGCGCGCGTGAACGGCGCTGGGTGAACTTGACATAAAAAGCTAGACCTGCGAAAGGTTGTAAGTGGGGTTGGTCTTCTTTGCGACCTTTGCGCTCTCTTGGCGATCTTTGCGGTTAAGATCTTTAAAGCTTCTAACCGCAAAGTTCGCAGAGGATTCGCAAAGGTCGCAAAGAAAACCAAAGCCGAAGATCGTAAGAGTAAAAAGCTGAGAGCTGATAGCCGACAGCTGCCTTCACTCCCACTCAATCGTTCCCGGCGGCTTCGACGTCACGTCGTACACCACGCGATTCACGCCGTGCACTTCATTCACAATCCGGCTGGACATTGTTTTGAGGACTTCGTGTGGCAGTGGCACCCAGTCCGCGGTCATGCCGTCTTCGGAATGGACGGCGCGGATGGCGCAGGTATAGGCATAAGTCCGCTGGTCGCCCATCACCCCGACCGACATTACGGGCAGCAGCACGGCAAATGATTGCCAGATTTTTGTGTACAGTCCGGCGCGTTTGATTTCGTTTACGACGATGTCGTCGCACTCCCGCAGAATCGCCAGCCGCTCGGGAGTGACTTCGCCTAGGATTCTGACCGCCAACCCGGGGCCGGGAAATGGCTGGCGTTGCAAGACTTCTTCCGGCATGCCCAGGTCGCGACCAATTATGCGGACTTCGTCTTTAAACAACTCTTTCAACGGCTCAATCAGCTTCAACTTCATTTTCGCGGGAAGCCCGCCGACGTTGTGATGCGACTTAATCACCTGCGAAGGCCCGCGCACCGAAACCGATTCGATTACGTCAGGATAAAGCGTCCCCTGTACCAGCCACTCGACTTCGCCTTCTTCTTTTTCGATCCGTCGCGCTTCCTCGTCGAACACCGCAATGAATTCGTTGCCAATGATCTTCCGCTTTGTCTCCGGATCGGTTACGCCAGCGAGCTTGCTGAGAAATCGCTCAGTGGCATCTATGGCCACGACTTGCAATCCCAACTTGTCCCGCAGACTCTGCTGCACTTTTTCAAATTCGTTCTTGCGGAGTACCCCGTTGTTCACGAATACGCTGGTCAGGCGCGACTGGCTTCCATTTCGCAACGCGCGGTCCACTAGCGTCGCTGCCACAGCAGAATCCACGCCGCCGGATAAAGCGCAAATTGCGCGTCCCTCGCCGACTTGCTCGCGGACAGCCGCCACCGTCGCATCAACAAAATGCTGTGGTGTCCACGTCGGCTTGGCGTGACAGATGTTCAGGACGAAATTGCGCAGAATTTCCGTGCCCAGCTTGGTGTGTCGAACTTCGGGATGAAACTGCACCGCAAATAGTTTCTTGCGGGCGTTTTCAATGCTCGCCACGGCGGTCGGAGACTTTGCCACCAACTTAAATCCGGGGGGAAGCTCAAGAGCCTCATCGCCGTGCGACATCCAGACCTCGAGTGACTTCGGCAAACCCTGGAACAGCTCCGAATTTTCCAGCAGCTCAACTTGCGCATGTCCATATTCACGATGCTTTGCGGCGCGTACTCTCCCGCCCAGAGTGTGAGCCATGAATTGCAGTCCGTAACAAATCCCCAGGACGGGTAATCCGAGCTCAAAGACGCGCGGGTCGGCAACCGGCGGGTCTTTGTCATAGACGGAGGACGGCCCGCCGGACAGTATGATTCCAACCGGGCAATGCTTGCGAATCTCGTCAACCCTGGTGCTACAAGGGAGGACAACAGAAAAGACGTTTTGCTCACGAACCCGGCGGGCGATTAGCTGGGAATACTGCGCCCCAAAATCCAGGACAACGATTGATTGGGTATCCACGGATGAGTTTCTCAGATCACGTCTGCGCTGTAAAGGGAAACGTCAACTTGTATGGTGCCTTAATCTGGTTTTCTCTACGGACTTTGCGGAAGTTCTCTGCCTTTTGTGGTTAAAGTCTTTTGACTTCACTCAATAAAGCAAAAGATTTTAACCGCAAAGAACGCAAAGAAAAGCCGCGAAGGACGCGAAGGTCTTAAATCACTCAAATTAGAACACCACCATCAGCTCGCGGGTAATGGGGCATCGCTCAAGATCAGCTCTGTCGGATCTACGGAATACGGCTCAACGGTCGTTTGCTCTAACCCTGGCCGGCTTGGAGGCGTTTCTCCGGACTGAACCGACTGTGCGAGTTCTTCTCCCTGAATGATTGCCAGACAAGCTGCGAGTCTTCCGATGTGAAGAGAGTCGGTAACGGCAACATACGCCATCGCAATGAGTAGCTCCACAAACAAGACCGGCCCGGCGCCCAATGCGCTAGTCATGCCCAGAACCGTGAGGCCCACTCCGCCAGCGATAGCAAATGCCGTGCCATGCAAGGTTCCAAACAATGCGAGGGCGGCGAGGATCTGTCCCGGCTGCTCCCAAACTAGACGCACGGTTGCGGCGATTGCGGCCAGAGTGTCCACCTGTTCCTCTATCGCGAACACCGCAGCCGTGGACAAGAGCCAGTTTAAGAGTCCCCAGGCCATTGCCGTGGTGATCAACAAAGCAAACCACAGACGTACCACATCTTCTCCGGAGGCTTTGCTCGATGCCCACACTGAGCTCGAAACCAGCACGGCGCCAACCACGCATATGGCGGCAGCCCATGTCACCGCTGCACGAAGAAAATTCAGTCCCATCAGCGACGACAAAGTCCTGCGACCGGAACCTCTCCCGGACCGTGTGATTCCGAGTTCTTCTGTCATCGCCTCGAGGGTCACTGCCCGGCCGAGCGCTGCCAGTACTATCCATGCGATGGTCAACAAAACTAGCAGCAGCAGTGCAGCCTTGGTAAAGCGGAACGCGCTTCCGCCAAAGATTCGCCGGAGTGCGTGCAGTACCAACACAGGCTGGCGGGTCCCCAGCATGAGGCGATCCAGAGACCTTACCGGCAAGCCGTCCATGTACTCTGCGAAAAACATCACGCCAAGAAACCATGTCGCTAGTGCGAAGCTCCAGCGCCATGCGATTTCGGCAAGTGGAATGGATGGGCGGCGAAAGATAAGACGAAATCCTGCCGCGGCGGGTGATACAGAACTCATGCTGGAATATTGTAGCTGGCGCAGAACATGTAGGGGCAGTGCCCTCACCTGCCCGGCAACGGCTGTTAGGGATTTGCAGGCTCTTCGACTTCGCTCGGTCGAAGGCAGATAAGAGCGCCCATCGGATTCGCTTCGCTCAGGGCAGGTGAGGGCACCTGCCCCTACATGTTCATGGCCTAGTTCTCGGTCGGTTCGGTGACTCCTGGGGGATTGGGAACCTTCGGTGCCCTTGGCGTAGGCGGGGGGACCGGGTTTCCCACTCCTTTACGAATCTCGATGCTGCCATGATCATCCTTCAGCACGATTTGCGGACCGCCGCCATTCACTTTGCCGCTGGCGGTGGCTCGGTTGTCACCGTTGTCAATTTTTACTTCGCTGAAGTCAGACTGAATCTCCCCGTCGGGCGCTTGGGCGTTGATCTCGAAACCTGACTTCGGCGGGATAGAGATGCGAATGTCTCCGCGGCTGTTTTGGACGTCCAGATTTCCCAGCTTGTCTATATCAATTTCAACAGCTCCGTTTTCGTTCCTAAGCTGCAAGTTACTGGAAACCCCGTTCAGCCGGATGTCCTTCGACCGGGTACGCAGGTTCATGGGTCCTACAACGCTCGTGGCCTCGAGGTCGCCCGAATCAAGATTCAGATCGCCATTGAGCCGAGTGAAGTCCATATCCGTGCGGCTGGTCTTGAAGCTCACGGCGTGAGCGATGCGCGATAGTTTTACGCTCTCCATGAAGTCGCCGTCCAGGCGCACTGCGCCCTTCACATCTTCAATAGAAACGCTCTTGGCGCGGCCCTGGATGGTTACGTCGGAGGAGACTTGCGAAACTCGCGCTGAGCTGCTGTCAAGATTCAGAGTGACATTACCATTCAGGTCGGTGACAGAGACATCACCTTTCTCGTTAGTGATATCTGCATTTCCGTCGCGGCCCATGATGCTGATATCGCCGTGCCGGGTTGATATGACAACCGACGCCTTGCGGGGCAGGGCAATATCCAAGTCAGCGCTCACCCAATGATTGCCTGCGCCGTGTGTGTTCGTGTCAACAGTAAGAGCTTCCCCGCCGGTAGTGATTTTCGGCTGAGTAGATTTATTCCAGTTGTCGGCTTGTTCCTGCCGGTCCGCGTTGATGCGCTTGTGGACGGTCACATGGATTTGATTGTCTGTGGACGCAGTCACGTTAATGGCGCCGCGCTCGCTGTTCACGTGCAGACTGTCGCCCGCAGGGAAAGCCTGATGTAGTTCGTCGGTGTAATTGTAGGTGTGTCCCCACCACGGGATGTCGGCTCCTTCAATGTGCATCTCATCGCGAATCTCTTCCCAGTTCATGCGATAGGCTTGGGTCGCGATGAGGCCGGTGACCACAAGAAAAACGACCAAGATCACTCCCCCGGCGCCAATACCTGGAGCGCGCATGCCGGAGCGGTTTGCCTGCTGGTATTCGACTAGCTTGATGATTCCCCACAGGATCAGCAATACCGGCCAAAAGTGCGAGAACCAATAACCGAAATGGCTCCAAGAAATCACTCCCATGTTGCTGAGCAGAAAACAAATTCCGAGGACAATCAGCACTACCGGTCCTGCGAACGAGCGTCTGGGTCGCAGTGGCCGTATCGGAGGCGCGGGAGGCGGAGCTTGTACAGTGCTAGCCATTTTTCACCTCGCTGTTAACCTCGGTCGGAGCTTGCGGCACGGATGTTCCCGAATCGGGTGGACCAGGCAACGGTGCCGATGGCCCGCCAAGATGGCCACTCCGTTCCATCAGTTTCAGAAGACCAATCACCAGCAGAATTACGGGCCACGTGCGGTCCCATCCAGGGCCGTGTAAGTTATCAATCAGGGAGAGCACGCCAACCGTCATCAGCACAATCGGGCCCGTCATACTGCGATAGCGGCCCGCAGGCGCAATCCTTCTTTTAGCAAACAACCACACGCCAAGAGCGATCAGGAAAACCGGCCAAATCCTATCGACTTCCAGGAACCAGAACCCGAGATTGTGCAATAGAAAGAGAACTCCAAGTCCGATCAGTACAACTGCGCCGGTGGGTATCCCCCTGGTGAAATCGTGCCGTTCTCCCGGACTGAACATCGTTCCTAAGCCAAGGGGATCGGGCGCGGGTTGGCCCGCCTGGATGGCTTTCGCAGACTTAATGGCGTCTATCAGCTGATAAAAGTAGAACGCCGCAATGCTCAAGCCGAAGATGGTGCCTGCCGCGTCGGAACTAGCGTGACTGGCACCTACGACCAGCAGGATAAAGATGATCAGGTGCGCTAACCCCTTGGCATACTGGCCGCAGTAAACTGCGCCCACACCAAAAGGAAAGAATCCAGCAAGAATTCCGGCGATTGGCGGATGCGGTCCCGAGCCGATTGGCTGGGAAATTCTTGTTCCATAACCTTGACCCATGGGCGGCTGATAGGAAGTCTGTGGCGGTGCAGTTCCACCCATTTTTTCCGCCAGGCAGTTCTCGCAGTAAATCACGCCCATTACCGGGCGAGTGCAGTTGGTGCAGAGTGGTTTGCCGCAAGTGCGGCAATAAGCCGCTGCAGCAGTTTGCTGATGGTTTGCGCAGTTCATACGAACCTCCTGTATGTGGCCCCATTCACTACAGGTGGATCATTGGGAAGAGAAGCAAACACCGGCTGGTTCCCCTCCTGGCTGTAGTTGCGTTGCTGTTTCTGTTCGGGTTGTCCACTGGTATTGTCTTTGGTTTTATCTTTCCTGTCGTTGTTGTTCGGTTGTTCGGGCGCCGGTTGGGCAGGAGTTGTAGCCTGCTTGAACTGGCGCACCCGTGATTCGAACTCGTACACGATACGAATGTTCTCGTAATATTTCACCACCCGGCCTTGGGTTTCATAGTAGTTTCGGCGAATGGCACTTGGCCGCAGATCAACGTGGCGCAAATCGCTTAGCTTCACCCCAGCCAGGCCGAGAGTCACAGAGAGGGTGAAAAAGGCCATGCTAAACGACATGGCAAACCGCGGCTGACGGGCAACGTTGATCACGGGGGAAGCAATTACTCCCGCCCATTCACCAACACGATCCATCCACGAAGCTCGACTCGGTCCGCCGTGCCGGCGAACTGTACTCACGCCGGTCGTGCGCAGCAGGACGTTCATGACCAGATCTTCCGGAGGCGCTACTTCCTCCAAAGACTTCAGCCAGCTTCGGCCCGCCTCAGCCTCTTGCAGCAACGGGCCGCAGAGCTGACACTCGCGTCCGTGGGCCTCAAAGGCGGTGAGTTTCTCGCCTGCTAGAGTGCCGTCGATTGCCTGGCTTAACAGGGCGTCGAACTCTGAGCACTGCATCCGGTTGTTCTCTTTGCCTGCCATCACATTACCTGCCTATATGTACGTTGGAGGAGGCGCGCAAGTTCCGCACGCCCCCGGTTAATCCTTGATTTCACAGTACCTTCGGGAACCTTTAG
>WNGL01003689.1_pt1 | contig 31103 bp, 29 predicted proteins | sample 5400591 | NCBI WGS metagenome assembly WNGL01 (sample SAMN13153377, study PRJNA577476) | soil metagenome | isolation source: 80 cm soil or saprolite under Garry oak tree replicate 1 | place: USA:California | collected 2016-06-15 | reverse complement strand
ACCTCCCCCTCGCCGACATGCTCGACCCCCCCGTCACCGTCGTCGCCCAGGACGTCCTGGCCATCGGCACCCTCGCCCCCCGCATCCTGTTCCGCCGCATCGACGGCGACACCACCCCGACCCGCACCCACATCGTCCCCACCCGCCTCATCGAACGAGGCACCGGCGAAATACCCGCCCCCTCACACCCCTGAAGTGCCCTCAGAAGGGCCGGCGCGCTGACCTTGCGCCCCCGCCGCGCCGACGTGAATAATGTTCGCTGCGCGGCGAAGCCCAGCGGTTAGCCGCTCTTCGAGGTCCAGAGACGCGGCCTACTTGCCTCTTCGCACGGACAGATGGTGGTGGTACGTGTCTCGAGAGCACTATCCGGTGCTGTGGATCGGCCAGGTAGCCGTGGTCACGCTGCCCGTCGAGATAGACGTGACCAATGCCGACACCCTCCGGGAGGAACTCCTTGCCGTCATGAACCAGGGCGCGGTTTTGCTGATCGCGGACATGAGCAAAACGAACTTTTGCGATTCCGCGGGAGTAAGCGCCCTGGTGCGCGCATTCAGGCGGGCCGCCACAAGCGGAAGTGCCTTGCGGCTGGTCATCAGCACACCGGCCGTGCAGCGAGTGCTGTCGATAACCGGAGTCGACCGGCTGATGGACACATTTCCCAGCGTCGCCGCGTCGCTGGCGGGCCCTTACGATCAATCGGGGCAGGCCCAGCCGGACAGCGCCACCGCCAAGGCCGATACTGACGGCGGCGGCGGTTAGGGCCGCCCCTCCTCGAACGGCGGCGCCGGCTGCGGGGGTTCGCCAGTGACACTGGTCACCACCGCGCCGGCGACATCCCGGAGTTTCACATTGCTGTTCTGCGAGGCAGACCGCAGGATCGCGAATGCACGGGCCTGGGTGCAATGTTCCCTGGCCATGATTATCCCGAGCGCCTGATCAATTACCGTCCGGGAAGTCAGCGACGAACGCAGTTGCTCGATAAGGGCGGCGTGTGAGGCCAGCCTCATGGCCAGCAAAAGCGCACCGGAGGCATTTTCCGCGAAATTCTCGGCGCGCTGCGCCTCGGCCGCGCCGAACGCCGAGGCGTCTCGCGCGTACAGGTTGAGGGCACCGACCGACTTACCGTCGGCGCTCAACGGCAGGGCCAGGCACGACCGGATCCCGTGCGAAGCCGCCCGCGCCTCGAACTCGGGCCAGCGCGCCTTCTCCGCCGTGTCCGCGATGCGCACCATGTGGCCATCGCGCATGGCATGCAGGCACGGACCGTCGTCGAGTTCGTACTGCACCTCGTCCACCCGCGCGGCGACCTCATCGCTGCACGCCACGGTGCGCGGCCTGCCGTCGGGCTGCATGGTCATCCCGCAAGACAGGCCGCCGCTTACCAGCCGGGCCGCCAGCACGGCCATCTCGTGCAGGAACTGCTCGACGCTCCCGGTGCTGAGCAATGCGCCGTGCAGATCCTTAAGATCGGATGCGTCGGCGAATTCCGTCGCGGCACCTGCTCCAAGTTCGCTATTCATCAGCACACCTATCTAATTGATACGCATCCCGCGTATCCTCACATTTGTTTTAGTTTCGTTCTTCTACCCTTTGCCAGCAAATTAAACGTTGCAGTCCGCTGCTGACCCGCATCCGGTCCAGCCGAGCCGCTAAGCCCTCCTCTGGCTACGGGAGCGCGGGGTCCGGGGCCACCGCGGAATCGTCAAACCCTTTCGGGCTAAAAGTGCTGTACGTCACATGGCTCGCGGACGCGGGACACGGGCCGACCCAGCCGAGCCGGGCCGACCTGGCCTTACGCCAAGATCAAACACACCGGGTTAGCGTCGGTAACGGAGTGACGCCAGATTCGGACAAGTCGTACCGTTTGGCATGTGACGGGCGATGCGGAACCTTATGCTGTTCCGTGACCCAATGATGTTCCGTGACGCAGTTAGAGGCCGCTGCCGATCGCGGTGCCCACCTACCCAGCCGGTCCCGGGGTCGCAGGCGACGCCGCAATGTCTGATGGAGCAAGGATGAAATCCCGCAACGTGCTCGTAGCGTCGGCAGTCGCGGTCGCGATGCTGGCCGCCGGATGCTCCTCTGGCGGATCGGGGGGCGGCACGCCGCGGCTCAATCTCGAGAAGACGAACATCGTCGTCAACGCGTTCCCGGCCATCGACTCGGCCGGCCTTTACATCGCTCAGACGGACGGTCTGTTCGCCGCCCAGGGCCTGCACGTGACGATCGTGCCCACGCCCAAGATCCCGCCGTCCACGCAGGACCTGGTCAACGGCCAGGAAAAGGGCACCTACGACGTCACCGCCGGGGACTACGTCACCTACATCGAGGACCAGCTCGGCGCCATGGGCGCACCCAAGGCTGACCTGCGCATCATCGCCGAGGCCTCGTTCCTGCAGCCGAACGTGCTGACGGTGCTGGTCAAGGGGGGATCGCCGATAACCCAGGTCGGCCAGCTCAAGAACAAGGTCATCTCGGTCAACGCGCCGAACGACATCGGCACCCTGCTGATCGATTCCCTGCTCGTCGCGCATGGCCTCACGCCACGGCAGGTGCATTACGCCAACGTGCCGTTCCCGGGCGTGGGGCCGGCCCTGATGAATCCGAAGACCGCGGTCAGCGCGTCGTTCGCTCCTGAGCCGTTCGTCAGCGCCTTCGAAGCGGCCGTCGGCCTGCAGGAACTCGCCGACCTCGACCAGGGCGCCACCCAGGACTTCCCGATCCAGGGGTACGCGGTCACGGCGGCGTGGGCCAAGAAGTACCCCAATACGTTGAAGGCGTTCACCACGGCGCTGTCCCAGGGGCAGCAGATCGCTGACACCGACCGCGCCGCCGTGGAGAGCGCCATCGGGAAATACCTGCTTATCCAGAAAGAGCAGGCGGCGTTCATCTCGCTGCCGACCTTCCCGCTCGGGGTCGACGCGGTGCGGCTCCAGCGCGTGGTGAGCGCCATGACCCGGTTCGGCCTGCTGCCGAGGAACACAACGTTCACGGTCACCAGCATGATCGGCGGCTAACCCGCGACGATCTGCGGCGGGCCGCCGGCCTGCTCGACCGGATAACTGGCTGCCTCGACGCAGCAAGGACTCGAGGCCGCGCGGGCCTCGTCAGCGCCGCCCTGGCCTGTCAGGAAAGCATCCGGCGATGAAGGCCGCAAAGGTTTGAAATTGGTGAGCCTGGCGACCCCACCGCCGGGCATATAGTGCGGATAAGCTGCCGGAAGTACCGATGGAGGCGACGTGCGCGCGTACCGCTATCGGATCACCATCGAAGGTGCTCCTGGCAGAGTGTTCCGCCAGGCGTTCGAGGAATTCACCATCGAATCCAACGGCGTGTACACGTCGCTCATCGCCGACCTCGACCAGGCCGCCCTTTACGGCGCGCTGATCCGCATCCAGTCACTGGGTCTGGAACTCATTGAGTTCGCGAGGATATCAAACGAGGTGGCAGCTTCACCGGGGCGGTTGCCATGCGGTCACAGACGGTCTTGACGGGTTCCGGGAGTCATGGATACTCCTACGGCGGGTTCGGGGGGAGGACACCCACACTTCCACGGTTATCAGGCATTGTCCGACTCGGCTGGGACATGTCCTGCGTGCGGACCGCGTGTTATTGTCACATGATAACGCGTCGCTGCTCCGGACCCAGGTAGCGGCAGTAATTACTGCCCTGGTGGTGAGTTGAGTGAGCAGTCCTGACACCATGACCGGTACCGGACCGGTTTCCCGTCCGGCTGCTGTGCCCGCATCACACCCCCATGATCGCCGTGACCTGTGGCTGCGCACCGGGCCTGAGAACGTCATGACACCGCCGCTCGCCGGTCAGCCCGGCCACGGCAGCGAGGCGGTCCTGCGGCGCCGGCCGGCCCGCATCGTGAACGGTCGTTTCGAAGCCCGCTACACCGACCTGTTTGAGCTCATCTGCCCCAGCTGCGGCGATCATCCGCACCTGGATTACTACGAGGTCCCGCCGCGGCTTCAACGGCTTCGCGCGCTAGGGGCGAGCCTAGCTGCGTTTCACAAACACCAAGGGATCCCCTGGCCGACAAGGCCAGGGCTGAAGCTTCAGGGTCCTGGCTAGGCGGAGTTCTGCCCGACCCGGATAATACCGGCAGTGGAAGCATGGACACTGCCTTGGTGTCCAGCCTTCCAAGTGATCAAGTCATCCTGATCAACGTCAGCCGGAACAGAGAACAGTGAGTCTCCATACCGTCTCCATAGAGTCTCCACACGATCTGCACCCGTATTACATACGACCGGTTCCCTGGTAAAGGCTGATTTCGCCCGGGCGATTCCGGGGCGACATGTTGCTGTTGGATGCGGCTTGGGGGATGCAGCCTCCGATCGATTCACTGGGAGGGACCACCGATGCGCAACCAAATCAGGTCTACTGTGGCAGTCGCCGCTATCACCATCGCCACCGGTGCCGGGCTCGCCGGCCTCGCCGGACCGGCGCACGCCGCGCAATCCACGCTGCCAATCACCTGCGACCGGCAGCAGCTCACGGTGCGGGTCAATACCAATCACAGCAGCCAGAACGGCGGCTGGGGGGTCGGGCAGGTCGTCGCCGGCGGTACTGGTCACCTGGTCCCGACCGAGATCAGCGGCTCACTCGTCGACAATGCCGTTAACCAGACGCTGTTCACCTTCGACCAGGCCAAGGGCGGCGGGAACGCCAACCACAACCAGCCAACGGTCACCTGCACCGCGTCGCAGACCGGTGTCCTCCGGGACTTCCTTAACCCTGGCGACACGCCGCCGCCCGGCACCACGCCCAACGATCCGGTGACATTCAACCTCACAGTGACCGCCGTTCGGCATTCCTGAGCCTCGAGCGTCCGGCATGACGGAGGCCCCTTCCGGTTCGGAAGAGGGCCTCTGCCCTTGGTAGCGGGGTGAGCAAATTACGCAAGGCGAAGAAGAGGTGAAAGCTCCGCCACGACCCCCGCTACCCGCGCCGCGCTGCGTAAGCTCGGCCAGTGGCTCGGCAGCTAGCCGTTGCTGTACTCAAGTGTTGTACGGCAACGAAAACGGCCGATTCCTTGAACTGGAACCGGCCGCTGAGATGGTGGGCGATACTGGGATCGAACCAGTGACCTCCTCGGTGTGAACGAGGCGCTCTCCCGCTGAGCCAATCGCCCGCCGCCGGACCGAACCGCCCGCTGAGGGCCAGCGGCCCCCGCGACAGCTTCCGTCCTGGCGCCCCCATAGGGTAGCGCATCTTCGCGGCGCGAGGCACGTCCGGCAGGGGGAACGGGCGCCGCCGGACGCCCATCACTCTGCGTAATGGTCAAATCCTGCAAACGTGCGCATCGGAACACCCCCAATTACACTCAGTACCGTTATCAAAACGCCTCGTAGATAAATGTGTGAGATGAGCGTCACAGGCTATGCAATCGACGTGCAGAAACACTAAACTGCATCAACGTCGTCGCTCTGAACTGAACGGCATTTGTCCAGGTCAAGGCAGTGATGAGGGCTCATCTTCCGGCTGGGAACGAAAGGCGCAAAACGGAGTGCTTACTACCTGGGAAAACTTCACCCTCCGTACGCGCCATAGTCCCTGCCGGTCGTGTCAGATCGGAAAAACCCGGTTGTCCGGGACCCGGCTAGGTAGGGGTGGGTAGGCGATGAACCGAAGCAGCAGCACGACGATCTCGGCCGAGCTTGGTCTTAGGCTTGTTGTCCCACAGCAAACGATTGTTCCGCTTGTGGCCAGTATGTACTACAGCGGCAGCGACCCCTACGCGGTGCGCATGGCGTTCCATGTGGGCACCGATGAGCCGGTCGAGTGGATCTTCGCCAGAGACCTGCTGGCCGCCGGGATCGAGTCGCGGCAGGGCGAGGGGGACGTGCAGGTGTGGCCCTCCTCGGCGTCGTGTGCGGAAACCGATGACCTGGATGTGATCGGGACGGTGGAAACCGGGGGAAAGGTCTTGAATATCGAGCTGTCGTCGCCATTCGGCCAGGCCCACTTTGAGGCGCCGGCCCTGGCGATGTCGGCGTTCCTCCAGCGCACTTATCAAATCGTCCCGCCCGGCCGGGAAAGCGGCTGCATCGACATCGAGACGGAGCTAAACGACCTGCTCCGCAACGCATAACGAAGCATCTCGACCTGCTGCCCTTCGGGGTGGCCTATCGCATGGACGAGGAGTTTTCCGCGGCGACCCGGCAGATCTCCGGGAGCAGGTCGTCGACGGCGGCGAGCTGGGCGGCCACCTCACGGTCGATGTCCATCCGGGGCACCGAGGACCGGACCAGGGCATGCACGGCCCGCAGCGGCACGCTCGGCTCGGCCACGGACGCCCGCAGGTCGATCCCCTGGGCGGCGCAGCAGATCTCCACCGCCAGGCAGGCGCGGACGTTGCCGACCACTTCGCGCAGCTTGCGGACCGCGGTCCAGCCCATCGACACGTGGTCTTCCTGCTTGCCCGAAGTCGGGATGGTATCCACGCTGGCCGGGTGGGCGAGCACCTTGTTCTCGCTGACCAGCGAGGCCGCGGTGTACTGGGCCAGCATGAAGCCGGAGTTGGTGCCGGCCGCCGGGGCCAGGAACGGCGGCAGGCCGCGGGAGAACGCGGGGTCGAGCATCCGGTCCACCCGACGCTCGCTGATCGAGGCCAGTTCGGCCAGGGCCATGGCGAGCATGTCGGCGGCGAACGCGAGTGGCTCGCCGTGGAAGTTCCCCGTGGTCATGACCTCACCGTCCGGCACGATGACCGGGTTGTCCACCACCGCGCCCAGCTCGGTGGTGATGATCTGGCGGGCGAAGGCGAGCACGTCCCTGACCGCGCCGTGCACCTGCGGCGCGCAGCGCAGGCAGTACGCGTCCTGCACCGCGTGCCTGCTGTGCCGGTGGCTGGCCAGCAGCGGCGACCCGGCCAGCAGACTGCGCAGGTTGGCCGCGCTGACCAGCTGTCCCGGATGCGGCCTGATCACCTGGACCCGCTCGTCGTAGGGCCGGTCGGTGCCGAGCAGCGCCTCGACCGAGAGCGCGCAGGCCACGTCGGCCGCCTGCACCAGCATCTCGGCGTCGTGCACCGAGAAGGCGAGCAGGGCCTGCATCGGCTCGGTGCCGTTGACCAGCGAAAGACCTTCCTTGGGAGCCAGTGTCAGCGGCTCGATCCCGTGCTCGCGCAGCACCTCGGCGGCCGGGCGCCCGGCGGGCGGATCGCCGGCCGTCCGCAGCCGGCCCTCCCCGATCAGCGGCTCGGCCAGGTGGGCGAGCTGGGCCAGGTCGCCCGAGGCACCCACCGAGCCCTTGCCCGGTATGACCGGCAGCAGGTCGAGAGACAGCAGCTCGAGCAGCCGGGCGGGCAGGTCGGCGCGCACGCCCGAGTAACCGGCCGCCAGCGTCCTGGCGCGCAGCAGGAGCAGCGCCCGCACGGTCTGATCGTCCAGCGGCGTGCCGATGCCCGCCGCGTGCGAGCGCACGATCGCGCCCTGCAGCGCGGTCAGGTCGGCCTCCCCCACCGGCGTGTCGGCCAGCGCGCCGAACCCGGTGTTCACCCCGTATACCGGCGCGCCGCCGCTGAGCGCCTTGACCACCACCGCGCGGCTCACTTCCATCCGCCTGGGCACGTCGGCGCCCAGCGTGACCCGAGCCTGCCCGTGCGCCACCGCCACGACATCGTCCACGGTCAGCGCGCTTCCGTCCACCACGATTTCCCGCATGATCGACAGCTTCCCACGCCCGGGCGCCGGCCAGCTACGCCAGGTCCAGCCCAAAGGTGCAGGCCAGTCCCTCGGCGCCCGCCGGGGTGACCCGTACGCTGCGGCGCCGCTGGCCGCGCTCGATCCAGCCGAGCTCGAACAGCCGGCTGGTGATGGCCGCGGCCAGCGCGCCGTTCAGGTGCCCGCGGCGCTGGGTCCAGTCGATGCAGGTGCCGGCGAAGTGGCGGCGTGAGCGCCGGACCGCCAGGACATCCAGGCCGAACGAACCTAGGGCCCTCGCTCCGGCCCCGGTGACTTCGAAGCGAGGGGATGGCGTAACACCTCGGTCCGTTCGGCCTGATGACTGTTCCTGGAGCAGGCGGTGGCGGAGCATGCCGTCGAGCAGTTCCACCCCCGCCCGCCCCGCCAGGTGGTCGTAGCAGGTGCGGGCCTCGGCCAGCGCGGCCGCCTCGCGGGACTGGCGCAGGGTGCGGACCGGCACCCCGGGGCTGATCAGGCCCAGGGCCTCGATGGCCGCCGCGACTTCGTGGCCGGCCAGCCGGTAGTAACGGTGCCTGCCCTGCCGGGCGACCACGATCATGCCGCCCTCGAGCAGCTTGCCCAGGTGGAAGCTGGCGGTCGCGGCGCTGACCCCGGCCAGCCGGGCCAGTTCCCCTGCCGCCAGCGGGCGGTCCGGCAGCAGCGCCCGCAGGATCGCCGCCCGGGTCGGGTCGGCCATCAGCGCCGCGGCGGGCGCGATGTCGGTGTCATACGGCAGGCTCTGGGCCGGTACGGTCATATTTCGACGCTAGCCCAACTATCTTTCGACCAGCATCGAAGGATGACAGACAACCCCTGCTGACCTGCGAAATGGCTGGTCCAGCCGCATGGGATGCGCCGCGCGACCCGGCCTGGACGCTGCGCGAGATCGCGGGGCCCGTGCCCGGAGTGTGCGCCTACGCGGAGTTTGCCGGGAACTTGATGTGACGTTGAGGGGGGATCCGAGTTTGCGCGAGCGGCAAGATCGGCTACAGTTCTGATCGCACCCCCGGGTGCGATGCGGACGTGGCTCAGTTGGTAGAGCATCACCTTGCCAAGGTGAGGGTCGCGGGTTCGAATCCCGTCGTCCGCTCAGAGGGGAGCGTATGCCCTTGCGGCATGCCCTTTGCGGCGGAGTGGCCGAGTGGCTTAGGCAAGGGCCTGCAAAGCCCTGTACACGGGTTCGATTCCCGTCTCCGCCTCTACGATTCCTCCGAACGCCAAGCGGCACGGTCTGCTCAGACCGTGCCGCTGACCGGCTCCTCATCGCGCCGGATCGAGAAGGCGCTCGATCCGGCCGAGCCGCTCGGCCAGCTCGGCGATATCGGCCTTGGTCGCGCCCTGCTCGGCGTGCTTAAGGGTCAGCACCAGCTGGCCGCCTGGCTCCAGGTTGCCGGTCTGGACCTGGCTGACATCATCCCCGTTCTGCAGCCGGACGGCATGGTCGATCTCGCTGCGGCGCAGGCCCAGGCGCCGCAGGACCCGGCCCCTGACGTGCCCGTCCTTGATCACGACGGTACCCCGCCCGTCGAATATGCGCTCGGCGGCGGGGCTGACCACGACGAGCCGGTCGATCACGGCGTTGACCGCGACCAGGGTGACGGCGCCGATGATCCCGCCGGTCACCGAGTTGTCATTGCCGATGATGGCATTCTGCACCACATTGGACAGCAAGAAGATCACCGCGAAATCGAGCGTGCTCAGGCTCGCCATTCCCCGCTTGCCGGTGAGCCGGAACAACACCACGATCACCGCGTAGATGATGATGGTGCGCAGGACCTTCTCCGTAAACGGGATCTGCTCAGCAAACATGGCATGCCACATCGTGGTCTCCAGGTCGGATCAAAGGAATGCAGCCGGGGGTTGGTCGGGGTTAGTCCGGGTCAGCCGGTTCCTGGTGCGGGTCGCTCGCCGGGATGGACCAGGCCTGCCTCGTAGGCGAGCACCACGACCTGGACCCGGTCGCGCAGGGCGAGCTTGGACAGGATCCGCCCGACGTGGGACTTCACGGTCGCCTCGGAGACGAACAAACAGGCCGCGATCTCGGTGTTGGACAGGCCGCGGGCCACCGCGATGAGCACCTCGCGCTCGCGTTCGGTCAGCGCGGAGAGCTGCGGATAGCGCTGCTCCCGCTGGCCCGGGGAAAGCGGAAGGACCTGGGCGTACTCTTCGAGCAGGCGGCGCGTCACCCGGGGCGAGACGACCGCGTCCCCCGCGGCGACCGTCCTGATGGCGGCGACGAGCTCACCGGGGCGCACGTCCTTGAGCAGGAAGCCGCTGGCGCCGGCCCGCAGCGCGCCGAAGGCGTATTCGTCAAGGTCGAAGGTGGTCAGGACCAGCACCTTGGGCAGCGGCCCGGCACCGGTGATCCGTCTGGTGGCCTCGGTGCCGTCGGTACCGGGCATCCGGATGTCCATCAGCGCCACGTCCGGCGTGTGCCGCCGGGCGAGCTCGACGGCTTCCTCCCCGTTACCCGCCTCGCCCACCACGGTCAGGTCGCCCTCGGCCTCCAGGATCATGCGGAAGCCGCGGCGCAGCAGCGGCTGGTCGTCCGCCAGCAAGATGGAGACGCTCATCGGCGCGCCCCCAGGGTGGCCTCGACCAGCCAGCCCTCGGCGGAATCCGGGTTGGGCCCGGCCTGCAGGGTGCCGCCGTGCAGCGCGGCGCGTTCGCGCATGCCGTCGATGCCGTGGCCGCGGTGCGCGTCCGGCACCTTCGCGATGCCGTCGTCGGCGACCCGCACCCTGACCCGGGGCTGGTCGTAGGCGATGGTGACCGTCGCGTGGCGAGCCGCGGCGTGGCGCAGGGTATTGGTCAGCGCCTCCTGGACGATACGGTACGCGGTCAGCTCGGCCGCGGCGCCGAGCGGGAACGGCGTGCCCTCGACGGTCAGGTCCACCGGCAACCCGGTCGCCCGGATGCGCTCGACGAGCGCGCCGAGGTCGTCGATGCCGGGCTGCGGCGCGAGCCCGGCGGCCGGCTCGTCGGTGCGTAGCACGCCGAGCATCGCCCGCATGTCGGTCAGGGCGCGGCGGGCTACCTCGGAGGCCTCGGTCATCGCCTCGACGCCGCGGGCAGGATCGGCCCGGCTGACCACGGCCGCGGCATCGGCCAGCGTGATCACGACCGACAGGCTGTGCGAGACGATGTCGTGCAGTTCCCTGGCGATCCGGGTCCGCTCCGCGGCGGCCGCGATCACCGCCTGCTGGTCCCGCTCGATCTCAAGCCGGCGGGCGCGCTCATCCATCCAGGCCAGGTACCTGCTCCCGGAGGCGACCGCCAGCCCGGCGAACAGCGCCGCCACCACCGTGGCGGACAGGAACAGCAGTGAGCGCGGCATCGTGCCGGCCGGATCCCACTTGACCGCGGCCATGACCGCGCCGGTTTCGAGCAGCGCGGCGGCGAGCAGGGTACGGATCCGTGACTCGTGGGCCGCCACCGTATACAGCGCGACCAGTAGCGCCGCGTCCCCGAGCAGCGGGAAGCCGAGCAGCCACTGGGCGAACGCGATGGCGCTGGTGCCCAGGAAGACCGCGGACGGGTAGAGGCGGCGGACGCTGAGGGCCGCGATCAGCGCGGTCTGCACGACGAAAGGGCGGTAGAAGGTGAAACCGGACCCGGCGAGCCACACCGAGCACAGGGTCAGCAGGACCGCGGCCAGCAGCGTGTCGGTGGCCAGCGGGTGGGCGCGCATCAGCCGGCGTCCCCAGCCGAACAGGCCGCGGGTGATCTCGTCGGGTGGCTGCTCTCCCGGCCACTCGCGCGGCGGCCATGCCCCCAGAACGGTGCCTGGCGGGCCGGGGAGCCTGGTGGTGGTGCCCAATGTGCGTCCTTCGTGATGACTTACCGGCAGCGTACCTGGATCGGCTTCCTGCGATCGGTTGACGCATGGCATCAGCGCTGGTGGCACCGGGGATCAGGGGCCGGTCTCCGACCTGAGGATGACGCCGGCGGCCCGGATTTCGTCCTGCGGGATGTCCCGCCGCCGGGCGCCCGCGGCATAACGTGGCCTCACATTGCCTGCTGATGGAGGGGACTTGCCCGTTCAGCCGTCGGCCCGGCTGGAAATGGACCTGGGTCAGCCGGGCCGCGCGGTCTTCCCTCAGCCGCTCGCCGCCAAGGTGCCTGAGATCACCTTCCTGTTCTGGGTGGTGAAGATCCTCACTACCTGCGGCGGCGAGGCGGTATCGGACTACCTGGCGCTGGGCAGCCGCCTCGTGGGCGGGGCGGTAGAAACAGGCTTGCTGGTCACCGCGCTGGTGTGGCAGTTCAGGACCCGCCGCTACGTCGCGACCGCCTACTGGTCGCTGGCGTATGCCATCGCGATCTTCGGCACCGGGGTGTCCGACGCCCTGCACCTGTTCGCCGGCATCCCGTACGCCGGCACCACGCTGCTCTGGGCCGTGGTGCTCGCGCTCGTTTTCTGGCTCTGGTACCGCAGCGAGGGCACGCTGTCGATCCACAGCATCGTCATGCGGCGGCGTGAGGCCTACTACTGGGCCGTGGTATTCGCCACCTTCGCGCTCGGCACCGCCCTGGGCGACTTCACGGCCAGCGTCCTTGGCCTGGGCTATCTCGCATCGGCGATCATGTTCTTCCTCATCATCTTGATTCCCGCCGTGTTCTGGTGGCGGTTCGGGCTCAATGCGATTGCCGCCTTCTGGTTCGCCTACGTCGTGACCCGTCCCCTGGGCGCCTCGTTCGCCGACTACTTCGGCCGGGCGCATTCGCTGAGCGGCGCCGGTTTCGGCTCGGGCCGGATAGCGGTGATCGTCGCGATCGCCGTGGCCGGTCTCGTCGGCTACCTCGCCGTCACCCGCCGCGACGTGCAGACGCCGCTGACCCGTCCGGCGGGCCCTCACGCGGCCCCGGAAATGATGCCAGGCAGGAGCGCGCGGTCACGGTTATCGATGAGGTTGCGGGTAAGTAGAAGGGCATGGTCAGGATAAAGCGCTGGGTAACTGGCAAGCGCAAGAAGGTCGTCTGGTCCGAACCGCAACTGCCGCCGTTTATCAAGATCAACCCGGACAGCCCTCCCGGTCTCGGGGAAGGGCTCCAGCCCGGTGATCTGTCCATGGGCATAGCAGCGGAAGAGTTCCTCAAGATGCCCGACGAAGAAGACGAAGGCGAGCCGGTTTAGCTCCGCCTCGTCAGGGTGCTCTTTGAGCACGTTCGCAGCTTCGCTGCGCATGGCCGGCTGCTAGGTTAGCTGCGCCCTGATGGCCTCCAGCGCGAACCTGATGTTCTCGACCGAGTTGGCGTAGGAGAGCCGCAGGAAGCCTTCACCGTACCGGCCGAAGGAGGGACCGGACAAGGCCGCAACCCCCGCCTCCGTCAGCAGCCTGGCCTGCAGGTCAGCCGAGGTCTGGCCGGTCCCGGTGATGTCGGGGAAGGCGTAGAACGCGCCCTGCGGCTCGAGGCAGGTGATGCCGGGGATCTCGTTAAGGCCGGCGACCACGATGTCCCGGCGGCGGCGGAACTCGGCCACCATCTGATCCACCGGATCCCACGGGCCCTCCAGGGCGGCGATGGCAGCGTACTGGCTGAACGCCGACGTGCATGACACCGAGTTGATGGCCAGCCGGGTGATCGGCTCGACCAGGGCGGGCGGGAACACGCCGAAGCCCAGCCGCCAGCCGGTCATCGCGAACGTCTTGGACCACCCGTCGAGCAGGATGGTCCGGTCCGGCATCCCGTCGACGTCGAGCACGCTGGCGTGCCCGGGCCCGGGCCCGTACCGGATGGCCCAGTACACCTCGTCGGTCAGCACGGTCAGGTCGTGGCGCAGCGCGATGGCGGCGATCGCCTCGCAGTCCTCGCGGGTGAGCGCGCTGCCGCACGGGTTGTGCGGCGAGTTGATGATGAGCAGCCTGCTACGGTCCGTGATCAGCCGCTCGAGTTCGCCGGTGTCGATGCGGAAGCCGTTGCGCTCGCGCAGCGGGACAGGCACCGGGACCGCGCCGGCGAACGACACGATCGATTCGTACATCGGAAACCCGGGATCGGGATAGAGCACCTCGTCGCCCTCGCCGGCCATGGCGAGGATGGTGAAGAACATGATCGGCTTGGCTCCAGGGGTTACCACCACGCGGTCCGGGGTGACCCGCATCCGGCCGGTGCGCTCCAGGAAGGCGGCCACGGCCTGGCGCAGCGGCGGGATGCCGGGCGCGGGCACGTAGTGGGTGGCGCCCGCGCGCAGGGCCTCGACCGCGGCCTCGACGATGTGCGGGGCGGTCGGGAAGTCCGGCTCGCCGATCTCCAGGTGGATGACCTTCCGGCCGGCGTCTTCGATGGCCCGCGCGCGGGCCAGCACCTCGAAGGCGGACTCGGTGCCGAGCCTGGCCATGCGGTCCGCGAGCCGGATACTTACCATGGCCCCGATGATAAGTCTGTGACGGTATAGCGGTAAGAGTCTGGAGTGCAGGAGCGGCTCGATCCGGGTCAGGGTTTCCCTGAGGTTGGGTTCCGAGGTGGTGTCGCGGGCAGCGGGCAGGGACAGCCAGCGCAGCGGGGCGTGCGCGTTCTCGGGGCGGATCGCGTCGGGAGTGCCGGTGGCCATGAAGAAGCGGACGTCGGCGTGCTCGTGGGCGGGTTCGCCTTTGCCTGGGGGGACGCTGACGATGACCACGTGCCTGATCTCGCCGTCCGGCCACGGCACCAGGTCGGCCAGGCCGGTCTCCTCCTCCGCTTCCCGGGCGACGATCGCGAGCGGGTCGGTCTCGCCGGGGTCGCCGTGGCCGCCTACCTGCAGCCAGGCTTGCTGCCGCTGGTGCCAGCGCAGCAGCACCCGGGCGGTGGGCGGGTGCACGATCAGCGCGGACGCGGTGACGTGCAGCAGGAGCTCGCGCCGGTACGGGTCAGCGGCGGCCTCCACCAGGGTCCGCACCCGCTGGATGTCGGCCGTCTCGGCGTCGCCTTCCGGGCGGTAGCGGTCAAGCAGCGCGGTTAGCTCAGGCACCGAACAAGTATGGCGGGCGGCCCGTCACGCCGGGGACACAGGCGAAGATGTCGCCGACGCGCGGCTGCTCGCGCAGGTCGGCGGGGGTGAGGTTCTCCCGGGCGGTGGTGATGTACAGCGTGCCCAGGTCCGCGCCGCCGAACGCGGCCGAGGTAACCTGGCTGACCGGGAGCTTGACGACGGTGTCGAGGGTGCCGTCGGGGGTGTAGCGGTGCAGTTCGCCGGTGCCCCACACCGCGAGCCAGAGGCAGCCGTCGGTGTCGAGGGTCAGGCCGTCGGGGATGCCGCCGGAGACCGAGACGAAGCGGCGCCGACTGGACAGCGCGCCGGAGTCCGGGTTGGTGTCGAACACGTCCACTCCCCCGCTGAGGCTGTCCGCGTAGTAAAACACCCGGCGGTCATCGGTCCAGTCCAGGCCGTTGGACAGCCCGACGCCGCCGAACAACTCGGTGACCGCGCCATCCGGGCTGAGCCGGTACAGGCTGCACGGGCGGGCCGCTCTCATCCTGCCAGGCCATGGTGCCCGCCCAGAAGTCCCCCCATGGGTCCGGCTTGCCGTCGTTGAACCGGACCACGGACCGGTCGACGGTGAAGTCGCCCAGCCGCCGCAGGTCCTGACCGTCGTGACCGGCCAGCGCGAACCCGTCCACCAGCGCGAGAACCAGCCCGCCGCCGCGGGTCAGCCCGACGGTGCCGACCGGGTCGCCGACCTCGAACGAGCTGTGCCCGCCGGTGACCGGATCGAGCGCGTGCACGTGGCCGGGCAGGATGTCCACCCAGCGGAGCAGCCCGCGGGCGGCGTCCCAGACCGGACCCTCGGCCAGCTCGCACTGAGCCGGGACCGCGACCTCGGCGTCCAGCGTCCGGGTCATGGCACCCTCACCTCCAGGAAGACCTTCTGAGCCGGTCATCGGCAGGTCGTAATCCGGACGGGAATTCTGCGCCATACTGATATATCGGTCACCTGTGGGGGGTGTCCGCGCTTGGCCGGAGACCGGGAGGGGACGGCCACTATGACGGTAGCGCGCTTTGTCGGCATCGGAGTGGGCGAGTACGACCAGGGCCACCCCGCGCTCGACCACGCTGTGCCTGATGTGGAAGCAGTGGCCGGGCTGCTGGGGAAATCCTTTGAATGCACATTACTCCGGGACCCGGACGAGCAATCGGCGAAGGCCTGCCTGGCCGGGCTTCGCGGCTCGATGCCCGACGGCGGAAGCCTGGTGCTGCTCTGGAGCGGGCACGCCATACCCTCCGTGGTCGACGGTCCCCGCCTCCTAGCCCGGGACAGCAAGGCCTATAAGACGAGCGGCCTGGGAGTCACCAATGATGCCGCCGGCCCGTGCGCCGAATCGGGCGCGAATCAAATGTTGTTCATCATCGATACCTGCTATTCCGGTGCGGCGGTTACTGCCGCCGAGATAGTGGCGCGTATCCTGCAGCAAGTTCCGCCGGAAGGACAGCAGGTATGGGTGGGAGTGCTGACGTCGTGCCTGCCGACGGAAAGGGCGCGCGACGGGGAGTTCGGGCGGCATCTGGTCGCGCTACTGGAATCCGGGCCAGAACCCGGGCCGGACGTGAAAGATCTGCTGGTACGGCGCTGGTCGCCGCAAAACGAGTTCATCAGCGGCTATGACCTGTGCGACACCCTGCTGAAGACGTGGAAAACTCAGGCGCACAGCCCGGATTTCCACAACAGTGGCAGCGCGTGGTGGATGTTCAGGAATCCCCGCTATGACGCTGGCGCTCCCGAGCGGGTGGTTGAGCACCTGCTTCTGGCGGCCCGGGGCGGCGCGGACCCCGACGAGCACTCCTGGTTCACCGGGAGGACGACGGAACTGGACCAGGTGGTGGCTTGGGTGCGTTCCGGGGCGCCTGGCCTGCACGTGGTGACAGGGTCGGCGGGTACCGGCAAGACCGCTATCGCCGGGCGGGTGGTGAGCCTATCTAACCCCTTGGAACGGAAGCGACTGCAGTCCGAAGGCCGACCGCTCGGGCATGCTGATCCGGGGGGAACGTTCGGTTCATGCCCACGTGCACGTACGCGGGCTGACCCTCGACCGGGCCGCTGACCTCATTGGCCGTGATCTCGTGCGAGCCGGTGTGCTGCCTGCCCAGGACGATCCGCGGAACGCCGCCGAACTGGTCGGCCAGGTCCAGCGCGTCGTGGAGCAGGGTGCCACCCCGCCGGTCATCGTGGTGGACGGCCTGGACGAGGCGCGCGCCCACACGTTCGCGATCACCGAGGAACTGCTGCTCCGGCTGGCACCCTACGCCGTGGTGATCGTTTCCACCCGGGAACGGCGGCGCGGTGAGACCGAGCCTTCGCTGCTGGACGTGCTGACGGCCGGCACTCCTGAGCTGGACCTGGACCTCCCGGCCGCCCAGGAACGGGGACGCGCCGATATGCGCGGGTACATCGCCTGGCGGCTGACCGACGTAGACCTGGCGATGGACCCGGACGCTGTCGCCGGTTATCTGGCGGGGACAGCGTCGATGACGGGGAGCAGCCCGTTCCTGCTGGCCCGGCTGGTAACCGACCAACTGCGCGCCGCGCCGGTGGACACCGCGCAGCCAGACTGGCAGGACATGGTGAGTCATTCGGTGGAGGACGCGCTCGACACCGACCTGGCTCACGTGCGGGCGCTGGATGGCGCCTCCGGATTGGCCAGCCAGTCGGCGCGGATTCTTCTGGCCGCGCTGACGTGGGGCTTTGGTGCGGGATTGCCGGAAGAGGAGTGGCTCGTCTGCGCTAATGCGACCAGCGGCGGCGGGTTTGGCTCGGCGGATGTGAGCTGGATCCTCGATGAGCTGGGCCGGTACATCATCCAGGACGGTGAGGCCGGAGTGGCGGTGTACCGGATCGCACACCAGAGCCTGGCCGATCACATCCGGCCGCCCTTTATGGCTAGCCACCAGCAGACATTTGATCCGCAAGCGCTGCCGATCGCCAAGGCACTGCTAGAACGCTATGAGACCCTGCTGGCCAGCGGAATCTCGGCTAGCGGTCCGGAATACCTGTGGCGGTACGCCTGGCGGCACGCCGCCGCGGCCGGCCTGGATGGCCTGGATCTTCTCCGCGCTCTGGCGGTTCGTGAGGACGCGCTGCTACCCGACATCGCCTTGGCCGCCCAGGAGGTAGGCGGGCGGCTGGCAGATTGGGGTTACCGCATGGAGGCGGTCGACCCTGCCGAAGAGGCAGCGCAGCTGTACCAGGAGCTGGCCGCCGCCAACCCCGCCTTCCTGCCCGACCTCGCCGGCGCCCTGAACAACCTCGGCATCCGCTACAGGGAGGTCGGGCGGCGCCAGGACGCCCTGCCCCCAGCCGAAGAAGCCGTCCAGCTCTACCGCGAGCTAGCCGCCGCCAACCCCGCCTTCCTGCCCGACCTCGCCATGGCCCTGAACAACCTCGGCGTCTGCTACAGCGAGCTGGGGCGGCGCCAGGACGCCCTGGCCCCAGCCGAAGAAGCCGTCCAGCTGCGCCGCGAGCTAGCCGCCGCCAACCCCGCCTTCCTGCCCGACCTCGCCAGCGTCCTGAACAACCTCGGCATCCGCTACAGCGAGCTGGGGCGGCGCCAGGACGCCCTGCCCCCAGCCGAAGACCGCGAGCTAGCCGCCGCCAACCCCGCCTTCCTGCCCGACCTCGCCACCTCCATGAACAACCTCGGCAACCGGTTCAGCGAGGCCGGAACACCTGCTCGAGGCGATGCCATATGGGAACAGGCGATCACCGAGGCGGCACCGTCGGCGGGCGCCTACCTGCTGGTAGCACGGGCTAGCGGAACCGAGCCGGGAAACGCCAAAGTTGCGGGGTGGCTGGTTCGCAGCCTCGCCCTGGACAGCGAAAACCGTGATCTCCAGGGCAGCGTCCATGAGCTAGCACGTCGTCATCGTGTTCCCGACCCGGCTGCCTTTGACGAGAACTGGGCCCGGCATACCGGCAGGCCAGTACCGGCCTGGCTCACCGTCGACCCCGTGCTGCTCGCTGCCGCCCGGGCATGGGTCGCCACCGATACCTACACCGCTGAGCGCGATTACCTAGCGGATCACCTCGAACTACTTGAACCGGACGCGGATATCGCCGTCGCCGAGGCGCTGCTCGTCGTGACCGAGCAGGCGGCAGGTCGATATTCCGCGCTGCGCCAGGTAGCACAGCGCGACGGCGTCGCTGCCGCCTACCAGCCGCTGCTCCTCACCATCCTGGCCCGCGAGTTCACCACGGCAGACCCCCATCGTCAGCGTGAACTGCTTGTTGGCCGCCGCGATGACCTACTCTCCGAGACGGTCGCCAGTGCCCTCAACGAGCTTGCCGACCAGGAAGGCGAAATAGCGATCCTGAGCCAACGCGCATCGGCCTTGCTCGCTCTGGCCAGAACGGGTGATGACGGGCTTGCCTTTGAGGCACTCGACGAACCAGGCCGGTTCCCAGCGCTGCTGCATACCCTCGCCACTCAAGCCGAAGCCGGCAGTCTCGCCCCGGCCGCCATCGCGGCCTACACGATCGCCGCAACAAATGCCGAGGCCGCAGCCGCCATGTTCTACCTTGCCGTGGGCGGGGTGATCCAAGGTAATCGTGACGGAGCCGCCGATCTCGTAAAGCAAGCCCGCACAGCTGATCCGGACCAGGTGCCGAGCTGGATCAACGAGCTCGCCGGGATCGGCCAGCATCATCCTGGCGTCCTGCCGCTCATCTCTATGCTCACCGCTCCAGCTGCCGAATCGTCGGGAGACAGCGAATGATGCCACCAACCGATCTCGTGGTGGTGCTGCCGGGGATCCTCGGCAGCACCTTGAGCAAGGATGGCCATCTAGTTTGGGCGCCGTCGGCTGGGTCTGCGCTGCGGGCCATCGGAACGTTCGGCGCGTCAGTCACTCATCTGCAACTGCCGACGGGAATCGGCGACGACCATCCTTACGACGGGGTGGAGCCCGTCGGTCTTATGCCCGATCTGCACGTCCTGCCGGGGATATGGACGGCGGTCAAAGGCTACGACCAGTTGCTCAGACGGCTGCGGTCCCTGGGGTGCCGGGAACCGGGCGGCGATGCATCGCCTGGCAACCTGATCGCGGTCCCCTACGACTGGCGGCTGTCCTGCCGGTACAACGGCCGACGGCTGGGGACCATCGTCGAGCCCGCCCTGGAGAGGTGGCGGGCTCAGGGCGGGCCGTTCGCCGAGGCCAGGGTGGTCTTCGTCTGCCACTCCATGGGCGGGCTCGTCGCTCGCTGGTACATCGAGAAGTGCGGCGGGGCGGAGATCACCCGCAAGCTCATCACGCTGGGAACGCCTTACCGGGGTGCCGCCCGGGCCCTCGCCCAGCTCATCAACGGCGCCGACCCCGGGCTGGGGCCGTTCCGGCTGCACCTGACCGAATTCGCCCGCAGCATGCCATCGTTGCATCAGCTGATGCCGGAATACGCCTGCCTCGACCACGGAGGCGATCTGGCCAAAACCACCGCCGTCGCTCTTCCCGAGCTGGACAGCTCGATGGTCAGCGATGCGATGCGCTTTTACACACAGCTGCAAGAGGCCGAGGCCAGGCGGCCGCAAAGCCTTATCGACACCCATGCCATCCTGGGCACCAACCAGCCGACCGCCAGCACCGCGCGGCTCACCGCGGGTCGCGTCGAGCTGCTCGACGAATATCAGAACCAGGATCTGTACGGCGACTCGACGGTCCCTGTCGTCGGCGCGTGCAGGCCTGATGTCTCGATGGACAGCAACACGCTGCGCCGCGTCCCTGACAAGCACGGCAACCTGCCGCGAAATCGGGCTGCCCTCGATGAGGTCGAAGGCATCCTGACCGCCAAATCCATCGTCGTCAAGGCCGCCAAGCTCGCGGCCTTGCGAGTGGAAGCCCCCGAGTTCAAGCTGGCCGGTGAAGGCTTCACCATAGGGATCACGGCGGCCGAGGATACGCGGGAGGCAATTCATCTCACGATAACGAGCGAAAAGGGAGAGCCCGTCGAGGCGCGCGGCCTCCGACCGTCAACAGAGCCGATTACGGCTTCGATCGGCGGACTCCCGCCAGGTGCCTACACCATCGATGTCGGTGGCGCAGAGCCTGGAGCCTCGCTCGCTTCGGTTAGCAGCGACATCCTCATCTGGGAAGACCCGAACCGCTCGTAGACGGGCTTTGCCGGCCGGCCGGTAACGGCGGACCTTCAGGTCCGGGGCCGGGCGGGCGGGCTGTGGCTGTGGAGCACCCTGGTCTTGTCCGGGTTCCACGCGGTGGTGGTGCCGTCGGGATTCAGGACTAGAGTCCAGCCCCACTTGTGGATCGCGATCTGGCGGTGGAAGAAGCACAGCAGGACGCAGTCCTTGACGCTGGTCTTGCCGCCGTGCTTCTTGTGCTTGACGTGGTGCACCTGGCATGCCGAGGCGGGCTGGTTGCACCGGCCCGCCCACTGGCAGTGCTTGTCGCGGAGGATGACCGCGTTGCGGATCGCGGCGGGGATGGTCTCGGAGAAGCCGATGTCCAGCGGCAGGCTGGGGCCGGCGAGCCGGGCACCGAGCTGCCGGCGGCGCAGGAAGCTCGCCAACCCGCCCGGGCCGGACAAGAGGTCCACAGCCTTGCCGATAATGGCTCGCTCAAGGGCCTCCCAGGCCTGGGTGGTATCGGGGGCGGGCGCGCTGGTGTCGTCACGTGGGCCGTGGTGGCGGAGCTTGTCGAGCTGGGCGCATAGCCGGACCAGGTCGTCCAGGGCGGCGGGGTTGACGTCGCCGGTCACGATGGGGGCCATCGCCGCGTCGCAGGCGACGCCCTCCGCGGCGTCGCCATCCAGCCACGCCCCGCCGTCGCTGCCGCCGGCGGAGGCTTCGGCCCGGTGCGCGGCCCACTGGGCGCGGACCCGGCTGGTCCACTCCTCCTGCAGGGCCGAACTGCCGTCCATCATGAGCAGGTCAGCTAGGGACATATGGACCCAGGCTTTCACCGGCTGCCCGGCTCGCTCGGGCAGCAGCCCGGCGGTGACCAGCCGCTGCATCGCCTCGTGAAGCGCGTCGTGGTACCGCTGGGCCTGGCTGCGGGTGTCCTCCGCGCCCGCGGGGGCCGACAGCGCATCCAGCACCGTGGTCACGATCGAGGCGCACTCCGGGGTGAGGTCGCCGGTCAGGACGCCCGCACCGTCAAAGGTGGTCTCAAGCTTTACGGAGCGGTCCTCGAACGCCTGGTGCTTGTCGCCGTCGGGGTCACCGGGCAGGGACTGGGCGTAGATCTCGGCGGCCAGCCCGCCCAGGTCCCGCAGATCCATCCCGGCCTGAGCGGCGCTGACCAGGATCGCGTCGGCGGCTTCCCGGCAGTCCCCGGGCAGTTTGTCGGTCCAGGTGCAGATCGTCCGGGCGTATGACTCCGACAACTCCCCCGCCGCCAGCACCCCGGCGACCTCGGGATGCGCGGCGGCCCGGCGGGCCCAGGCGGTATAGGCCACCGCGGCGCCTTTGGTGATGCGAGTCTTGTTGATCAGCCAGGCCCGGGGGCTGTAGTCCGCGTCCGCGCAGTATCCTTGGCCAGCGGTGAACGCCCCCAGGATCGACGCCCGCGCCGCCGTACCCATCGAGGTGATCTGCTCCAGGGCGTGCAGGCACTGCGCCTGGGTCTCGGCCGCCATCGTGGTCGCGTCGGCGGCGGTCAGGTAGCTCATCGCGGACCTCAGCATGCCCAGCGCCTGGGCTGTGCTCACGGGCGGCGGAACGGTGCTCACCTGGCTCACCTCCTTGGGCATCTCGCAGACCGACGGGCTCATGATGGGGATGGTTGCCGGTTGTGCCTCCCTCCTGCTGGGCAGCTTGATGATCCTGTTTCGACTCTTTGTTCTAGGCTAGCAGTCGCCGCCGACATTTTCGGGACGCCACGCCGAGGCGATGCCGGTGAAGCGGATCCAGTGGCGGACGCATTCGGCGAAGAAGGCGTCGCGGTCGCCGGGGTCCTCCCCCACCACCTCGTGCAGCTGGCCGTAGAGCTCGAACGAGATCACGCCGAACAGGTTGGTCCACACCATGAGGGCGCGCTGGACGAGCGGGGCGGGAACCCCCGGGGGCAGATGGGAACGGATGGGGGCGAGGGCGGCCGCGGCTGGCTGCGCGGCGGCGGCTGGCTGGGCGGCGGCGGCCTGGGTGTTCTCGGCCTGGATGTCCGTGGACGGCATCTGCCCCGCGGCTGCGGCGTCGACGATGATCCGGAGCAGCAGGACGGTCACCCGGGTGGCGGGCTGCACGGTGTCGGCGGGGGCGACGTAGCCGGGCACCGGTGAGCCGTAGATCAGCGCGTACTCGTTCGGATGGGCCAGCGCCCAGGCCCGGACCGCTGCGCAGACAGCGGTGAAGCGCCCGGGCAGGTCGCTCCGCTCGACGGCGGTCTCGCGGGCCTCGGCGGCCATCCCGAGCGAGTCATACGCGTCGATGATCAGACTGGTCAGCAGCTCGTCGCGGTTCTTGAAGTAGCGGTACAGGGCCGACGAGGCCATGCCGAGGTCCCGGGCGATGGCGCGCAGGCTCAGCGCCGGGGCGCCGTCGGTGGCCAGGTAGCCGCGGGCCGCATCCAGGATCTCCGCGGTGATCTCGGCCCGGGCCCGTTCCCGGGCCGTGCGCGGGGCCGACGGGCGCCGTTCGCCGTCACTGGCCTGGTCTTTCTCATCACTCATGCGCCGATCATCGCACACAAACAAGACTGGCGACAACAATCGAGAGCGCTGCTCTTGATTAATGCCGCCAATGAGCTATCCTAGAACTGAGAGCATCGCTCACCAATGAGAGCGGCAGTTACAGGGAGGTCTCCGATGAACGCCAGTCCAGCAGGATCAGATCTGGTCATCGGCGCGGGCGTGATCGGCAGCCGGGTCGCCCGGATGCTCGCCGGGCAGGGGCACCGCGTCAGCATGGTCAGCCGCCACGGCTCCGGGCCCGCCGGGGTCACCCACGTGCCCGCCGACGCCGCGGACGCCGCGGCGATGGCACGCCTGGCCGAGGGTGTCGCGGTGATCTACAACTGCGTCAACCCCGCCTATCAGCGGTGGCCAGCCGACTGGCCGCCGATCGCCGCCAGCCTGCTCGGCGCCGCGGAACGCGGCGGCGCGGTGCTGGTCACGCTGTCCAACCTGTACGGCTACGGGCCCGCGGCGCGGTCCCTGGGAGCCGGCGGCTACGACGAGGCACACCCGATGACCGAGGACACGCCGCTGGCCGCGACGGGCCGCAAGGGCCAGGTCCGCGCCCGCGTCTGGCAGGACGCGCTCGCCGCGCACCAGGCCGGGCGGGTCCGGGCGGCCGAGGTCCGCGCCTCCGATTTCGTCGGCCCCGGCGCCCAGAGCGCGCTGGGAGAGCGGATCGTCGGGCGGATCCGCCGGGGCCAGGGCGTGTCGGTGCTCGGCCGCACTGACCGGCCGCACACCTGGTCGTTCACCGACGACGTGGCCCGGACGCTGGTGGTGGCGGGCACCGACCCGAGGGCGTGGGGACGTGCCTGGCACGTGCCGTCGAACGAGCCGCGCAGTCAGCGCGCGGTCATCGGCGACTTCGCCCAGGCCGCTGGGGTCGGTGCGGTTGGCGTCCGTGCTCTTCCCCCGGTGCTGATGCACGGGATGGGCCTGGTCTGGCCGCTCATGCGGGAACTGCGCGAGACCGAGTACCAGTTCCGCGACGACTTCGTGATGGATTCCACGGCCGCGCAGGCGACCTTCGGCCTGAAGCCGACGCCCTGGGAAGAGATCGTCGCCGTGACCGTCCGGGCCTAGCCGGTGAGGAAGCGGTAGGAGCCGACTTCGGTGAAGGCCTGCGCAACCGGGGGCTCCTCGCAGCGGTCCCGGATGCCGGCCTGGAACTCGCCGAAGGCCTGCACGGCCAGGATGGGGCTGGGCTCGCGTTCGGACTGGACGATGTGCAGGAACGTCACCTGGTCGTCCAGCCTGAGGGTGGCGTAGCGGAAGCCGTCGGGGCGGGCGCGGTGCAGTTCGGCGTAGACGGCGCGGACGAGTTCGGCGTTGGCGTCGGCCTGACCGGGCTTGGTCCGGTAGCGGATGATGCTCTGCTGCATGGTTATCTCCTGGTCTCGATCTTCGGTGCGTGGTTCTGGACGGGGGCGGGTTCGGTAGCGGGGACCAGCGCGCGGCCGGGGATGACCAGGCCGGCGGCCGCGCCGAGCACGGCCAGGCCGGCACAGGCGCCCATGGCGGGGCCGAAACCGGCCACGAACGTCGCGGGCGAGGCGTAGTGGCCGCGGGCGGCGAAGACGGCGGCGCAGATCGCGACGCCGAACACCCCGCCGAGCTGCCGCAGGGTGTTGAGGACACCAGAGGCCTGGCCGATCGCGGCCGGCGGCACCGAGGTCATCACCGCGCTCATCGTGGCGGGTATGGCGATCGACGCCCCGCAGCCCGCCAGCAGCAGCGGCGCGACCAGCTCCCCGTAGGGCAGGCCGGTCCGGGCGATCAGCGCGATCCAGGTCAGGGCGCCCGCCACCACGGTCAGGCCGCCGGCCACCAGCAGCCGTTCCCCCAGCCGGCTGATGAGCACCCCGGTAAACGGCGCGATCACGGTCAGCGTGGCCCAGCCGGGCAGCAACCGCAGCCCGGCGCCGAGCGGCCCGTAGCCCAGACCGGTTTCCAGGAACTGCGCCATGAAGAACACCATGGCCAGCAACACGGCGAACACGCAGAAGGCGGCCGCGTTGCCTGCCGCGATGGGCCGTGAGCGGAACAGCCGCAGCGGCACCATGGGATCAGCGGCGCGCAGCTCCCAGGCCACGAAGGCGGCCACGAGGACGATCCCGGCCGCGAGCGTGGCGGCGATCTCGGGGCTGGCCCAGCCGAGGCCGTCGGCCCGGATCAGGGCCCAGACGATGCCCAGGGCGCCCCCGGTAGCCAGCAGCAGGCCAGCGGGATCGAGGCTGGCGCGAGCTCGTTCGGCCTCCTGGTTTTGGATCTTGGCCAGGATCAGCGGGATCATGATCAGGCCGATCGGGATGTTCAGCCAGAAGATCCACGGCCAGGCCAGGCCCTGCGTGACCGCGCCGCCGACCACCGGCCCGGCCAGCACCGCGATCCCCGTCACGCTGCTGAAGATGCCGAGGGCCCAGGCCCGGCGCTGCGGCGGGAACGCCGCGGACAGCAGGGCCAGCGCCAGCGGGAGCATCAGCGCCGCGCCCGCGCCCTGGATGGCCCGGGCGGCGACCAGCGCGCCGGCGTCCGGCGCCAGCGCGCACGCGGCCGAGGCCGCGGTGAACAGGCCGACCCCGGCGGCCAGCATCCGCCGCCGGCCCAGCCGCTCCCCCAGCGCCGCGCCGGTCAGCAGCAGCACCGCGAAGCTCAGCGTGTAGGCGTTCACCGTCCATTCCAGGGCGGCCAGCGACGCGTGCAGCTGCAGCCGGATCACCGGCAGCGCCGTCGCGACCACCTGCACGTCCAGCGACACCATCAGCGACGCCGCCGAGGTCAGCGCCAGGATCCAGCCTTGCCGCGGGGTCAGGCGCGTACCGTTTGTACTCACGTCTCCTCCTCGTGGTCCGTCATTAGTTCAGACACCGGGCCGGGCGCCGGCTGAGCGATGAATTTCCCGGGTGGGCGGTGTCCGTACAGGCGAGGAGGTTTCGTGGTGACCGAGACGACGCTGGAACGCGCGCGGAGCGGGGACGACCGGGCGTTCGGCGAGCTGACCGACCCGTACCGGGGTGAGCTGCAGCTGCACTGCTACCGGATCCTCGGTTCGGTCCAGGACGCCGAGGACGTGCTGCAAGAGACTTTGCTGGCCGCCTGGCGGGGGCTCGGCCAGTACGAGGGGCGGGCGTCGCTGCGCACCTGGCTGTACCGGATCGCGACCAACCGGTGCCTGAACGCGCTGCGGGCCAGCGGGCGCCGGCCGCGGACCGAACCAGCCGGGCCGACATTCCTGACCACCGAGCCGACCCGGCGGGGTGAACCCTTGTGGCTGGAGCCCTACCCGGACATGCTGCTCGACGGGCTGCCTTCTGATGGGGACGCGGGTCCCGAGGCGCGGTACGAGGCCAAGGAGGCGGTCGCGCTGGCCTTCGTGACCGCGGTGCAGCACCTGCCGCCGCGGCAGCGGGCCGTGCTGGTGCTCAGGGACGTGCTCGGGTTCCGGACCGCCGAGGTGGCGGACATGCTGGACACCAGCGAGGCCTCGGTAAACAGCGCGCTGCAGCGGGCCAGGGCGACGATGGCCGATCGTCTGCCGGGACCGGATCGCGAGCGCGCGCCGCTGCCTCGTTCGGCCCGCGAGCGGGACATCGCGACGCGGTTCGCCACCGCCTTCGCCGGCAATGACATCGACGGCGTGGTCGCCTTGCTGACCGACGACGCCTGGTTCACGATGCCGCCGGTCACGCTGGAGTACCAGGGCCACCAGGCCATTGCCGGGTTCCTGCGGGACATTACCGTCTGGCGGGGGCCGCGGAACTACCGGCTGATCCCCACGCAGGCGAACGGCCAGCCGGCCTTCGGCTGCTACTTGCAGGAGGCGCCGGTGTTCTGCGCCCACGGGATGATCGTGCTGACGCTGGAGGGCGACCGGATCTCGGCCATCACGCGGTTTGTCGACAACAGCACCATGGCCCGGTTCGGGCTGCCGCAGATGCTGGCGGATTAGGGCTGCGTACGGTCAGAACCGGTAGCGGGTCGTGCGGCCGCCGTACTCGTCGGCGGTGCCGAACGCGAAGACGGTCGCGGGCGTAATCTCGTACGGGTAGTACGGCGGCGGACCGGCGGTGGGCGCCCCGTACGGCGCGTCGAAGGCGCTGCCGGTCACGGTCACCGGCCAGTCGTACTTGGTCCGGTACGCCTCTGCTACCCGCAGGAGCGCTTGTTCGCTGGTCACCTGGGACGCGGTGCCCTCGAGGACCACGTCCATGGTGTCCGTGCGGGCGGTGACTGTGCAGCGTGGATCCGCGGCCAGGTTCCGGCCCTTACGGGAAGCCCCGGTTGAGGTGCTGTAGAGGGCGCCGTCGAGCCATACGGCCAGGACAGGGCGAACGTGGGGGCGGCCGGAGGGGTGCACGGTGGCCAGCCAGTACAGACGGGTGTCCGCGAGGGCGTCGCGGACGAGTTCCCAGGGCAGGACGGTGGTGGGTTCGAGGGCGATCAGGTCGGCGGACTTCGGCTCGGCGCCGGTGGTCATGGGTACTCTCCTTCGCGCGTCTGGGAGGTACGACCGCTCGGCGGGGGCGGAATCATCGGTTGCTTGCTTGCGGGCAGGCGGGGGATGGTCTCGGTGACGTCGCTTTGGCGGCGCGCGGAGGGGGGCCGGACCTGGTAGCATCTCGGCGAGGCATTGAGGGCCGTTAGCTCAGCGGGAGAGCGCTTCCCTGACACGGAAGAGGTCACTGGTTCAAATCCAGTACGGCCCACGCCATTTTTTCGAAAGCATGTCCAGTGGCGTGAGCCAAAATGAGAGCCAACCACCTGCGGTTTTGTCTCTTACCAGCTGGTCAGAGTGCTCTACGTTGCGGTCAGCACAGAAAACTTACCGCCGGTTTGGCGCGCTCAGCGGCGGATTTCATCGAGCACGGCGCCCAGCTAGTTTTGCCGATCGGCCGTGTCGGCCAGCGTCGCAGCCATGGTGCGGAGTCCGGTGGCATGCAGTCCCAGGAGTTCGTGCGGCAGTGGGCCGTCTGAGCCGGGTTGCTCTATGCGGCGACGTGCCAGCCAGCGGCTCATGCGGCGGGTGGGCGGCGGTTTTGCGATCGGCCTGGGTCAGGCGGGTGCGGCCCGGCTGGCTCTGGCGAGGAATGCGCAGACCGACGCTGGATCGAAGTGGAACATCTGCCCGCGGGCCAGTTTCCCCTCGTTGACGCCGTAGAGGCCGAGCACCTCGCTGTCGAGGCTGTCCCCGGACGGGGCTAGGCCGCGTTGCCGCCATAGCACGACGACTTCGTGGCCGGCCGCCGCGATCACCCGCGGATGGAGTCGCCGGAGGTCGGCGGTGGGCTGGAGCCGGTCCCAGTGGGCGGCCCAGCCTTCGCCGCGTCGGGCCACTCCCCGGACGCTGCCGCCATAGGGGAGGGACGGTGGCCAGCAGAACTCGACATCGGGCTGGCATGCGCGGGCCAGGGCGCCCTCATCACGTTGCTCGACCGCGGTGAATACGGCCATGACGGTATCGACGTTCGGTGTGTCGGTGGTCAGCATCTGGTCCTTTCGCTCGGCTGCGCTTGCCAGCGGCCGGCCGTGGCCGGCAAGCGCAGGCATTCCCTCTGGCAGGCACGCTAGTTCCGTGCTGGTCTGACCGACAGGACCAGTAACCCGCCGCTGTGGTGTACCAGTTGCGGTTATCCAGACGTCGGCCGGGTGGACCGGGATACGGCATGCTGGTGGGCCGGGACGCCGAGCCCGGCGGGCATAGGGTGATGTGCGGATGCCCGCAGCGCCCGGTGGCGGTCTGAGGGCTGCGGGGCTGAAGGGCGGAGCGGCGATGGCGAAGGTGCTGGTCACCGGCGGCAGCGGCGTCCTGGGCCGTGTGCTTGCACCGCTGCTGCATAGTGAGGGCCACGATGTGACAGTGCTGACCCGGCGGCCGGACGCGCAGCTGCCCGGTGGCGTCCGCCGCATCGTCGGGGATCTGGCCAGCGGCGCGGGGCTGGATGCGGCGGTGCGCGACGCCGGGGTGGTCGTGCACCTGGCCACCTCGCCGTTCCGGCCGGGCCGGGTCGATGTCGGCGGGACCAGGGCGCTGGTCGAAGCGATCGCGCGCCGCGGCAGCGGCCCGCACCTGGTCTATGCGTCGATCGTGGGCGTGGAGCAGATTCCCTGGCCGTACTACAAGCGGAAGAGGCAGGCTGAGGTCCTGGCCGCCGGCTCCGGCCTGCCGTTCACGATTCAGCGGGCTACCCAGTTCCATGACCTGGTACTGGTGGCGACGGCGTCGGCAGCGCGTGCTCCCGTCCTGCTGGTCCCATCTGGTACATCATGCCAGCCAGTTGACGCTGCCGATGTCGCGCGTCGGCTGGCGGAGATCGTGCGGACCGGGCCGGTCAACGGCTTGGCCGCTGATCTGGGCGGCCCACAGATCCTTGACGCCGCCCATCTTGCCCGCGACGTGGTGGCAGCGATCGGGGCGCGACGGCCGGTGCGCCCGATATGGATTCCCGGGCGGGTCGGTGCCGGGTTCCGGGCCGGTCATCATCTTGCCGCCAGCACGCCGCGGGGCGCCCGGACGTGGCGCTCATACCTGGAGGATCGCTGTCGCGCGGAGCCAGGTGTCCTCCCGCTGCCCTATTCGGGACGGCGGGTGCCGATCCGGCGCCGCTGAAGGCCGCCGAAGCGAGAACGGTCGTCATGCTGTGGCCCGGTGTCTGGCCGGCCATCCGGGCGAATAGACGGAATGGAGGAGATCGCCGAGGACGGCGACCGCCGCGCGATAGCTTCGCCCGGCCGGGGTCCCGTAGCCGATGACCAGCGCGGGGCCGGGCGGTTCTGCGGTGACGTCGCCGACGCGGTAACCGTTCAGCCCGTCGAGCGCGAGCCCGGCAAGCGTGAGCGCCCGCACGGTGAGACCAGCTGCGGCGGCGATCTCGCGCATCCGCGGCGAGCTGGGATCCTCGACCGCGACGGTGCGGGCGCCCAGGGCGGCGACAGCCCGGAACGCGATGCCCAGGCCGTGCCCGGCGCCGGCACAGACCTGCACGGTCGCGGCTGTGGCGTGCACTGCCCTGGCCCGTCCGAGGTAACCGGCCAGCGCTGCCCGGAGTTCCGCCCGGCCGCGCGGGTCGGCGTACCCGAACGTCTCGTCGGGCGCCTCGGCCAGCACGCGGCGCATCGCGGCGGCCCAGGCCTGGCGGGGGAAGCTGGACGGGTCGGCATGGCCGGGCCGCAGGTCATGGCGCAGCGCGGGGACGGTGAGCGGCTCGGCAGGCGCCGGCGGCGCAGGCGGCAAGTCCGCCACCCTTGTCGCCGCCCCTTGCCGGGCCACCAGCCATCCCTCGGCGATCAGCTGCTCGTATGCCTCCACGACGGTTCCCAGGGCCACGCCCAGGTCGCTGGCCAGGGCCTGGGTGGAGGGCAGCAGATCGCCCGCGTGCAGGCGCCCGGATCTGATCGCGTCCCGGACCGCCTGCTGCAGCGCGGCACCGAACCCGCGTGCGTTGCGGTCCAGGCAGAGGAGGAAGTCCAGTCCGGAACTGGACCAGGAAAGTTCAGCCTCTTTGGTGCTAGGCATTAGACCATTGTGCTCTTCAGCGTCGAAGGCCCAACAGGTGACTTGGCCGTTTGATAACCGTGCCCCAGGAAACAAGAGGCGAGCGGTTTGCGCACCGTGATCCTGACAAGCCCGCGGTGTCACGGGACGGCGCGCGACTAGGTCTTAAGGCCGATAGGTCTTAGAGCCTGCTTGAGAACCGGCCTGCCGGGGGCGGGACGTATCAGGATGTTCCCGGGCAGGGCGCGGCGTGTCGCTGAGGTGAACGTAAGAGGCCCCTGGTAATCGCTTAGGTGTCGAAGCCAGCGCGATGCCAGG
>WNGL01001866.1_pt1 | contig 31148 bp, 29 predicted proteins | sample 5400591 | NCBI WGS metagenome assembly WNGL01 (sample SAMN13153377, study PRJNA577476) | soil metagenome | isolation source: 80 cm soil or saprolite under Garry oak tree replicate 1 | place: USA:California | collected 2016-06-15 | reverse complement strand
ATCCCGTCCTGGAGGCGCCGCGTATTGCGCCACAGCTGCTCACGCCGCTCCGGCTCGCGCTGCAGGACGTGCAGCGCGGCGAGCACGCCGGCCGTGTTGGAGGGCGGCAGGGCGGCGGTGAAGATCAGAGGCCGGGAGTGGTGCCGCAGGTAGTGGATGACGTTCTCCGACCCCACCGCAAAGCCCCCGATCGACGCGAGCGACTTCGAGAACGTGCCCACGATCAAGTCGACCTCGTCCACGAGGTCGAAATGGGCCGCCGTCCCCTCGCCGTTCGGGCCGAGCACGCCCACCGAGTGCGCATCGTCGATGGCGAGCGCGGCGCCGTATTTCTGGCAAATCCGCAGCAGGCCGGGCACATCGGCGATGTCGCCTTCCATTGAATAGATGCCGTCCACGATGACCATCGTGCCGGTGCCTTCGGGCAGCCGCTGCAGCTTGCGCTCGAGGCCGGCCAGGTCGCCGTGATTGAACCGCATCGTCTCGCCGTGCGACATCTTGGCGCCGTCGACGATCGACGCGTGGTCGAGCTTGTCGAGGAATACCACGTCGGTGCGGCCGACGAGCCCGGAAATCACGCCGAGGTTCGCCTGATATCCGGTCGAGAAGACGAGACAGGATTCCTTGCCGAAGAACTCGGCCAACTCGGTCTCGAGCTGTTCGTGGAGATCGAGCGTGCCGTTGAGGAAGCGGCTGCCGGTGCAGCCCGAGCCGTACCGCTCGAGGGCCGCCCGCGCGGCTGCCAGGACCTCGGGGTGATGCGTGAGGCCGAGATAGTTGTTCGACCCCATCATGATCCGCTCTTGGCCTTCGATGACGACGACCGTGTCTTCGGAGCGGGAGATGGGTTTGAAGTACGGATACAGGCCCGCAGCCTGGACCTCGCGCGCCCGGGTGAAGTTCTTGCACTTGTCGAACAGCGCGATGTGCTGCAGGGTCTCTGTGCGCACGAAGCCTCGAATCTCTATGAGTAAGCGGTGGTACAGCTTAGCCCGGCTCACCGAAAATCGCAAGGCTCTTGTGAGACTCCCCACAGCCTTTCGAGGCTCCTGCGTGATAGCCTAGATTGCGGAACTCGCGAGACGGTAGGCCGTTGCTTCCGGAGGTTCTTGGTGGTGCCATCCTTTGTCCGATTCCTGGGCGTGACAGCCCTGTTGTGCTCGTTGTCTCCGCATGTCGCCGTCGCGCAAGATCAGCGGCATCCGCGTTGGGAAATCCCGGGATTTGACTTCCGGCGGGATGGCGTGTGGCGCAAGAAAGGCCGCGAGGTCCGCGCGCTGCGCGCACGCCTGCGCGCCGCAGGACGTTTCGCCGAGCTCGCCGCGCCGATCACGGGCGGCGCGCCACTCAGTCAAGCCGCGGGTCCGGGGCCTTCGGCGACACAGATCAGCGGCGTGCTCAAGGTCCCTGCGATCCTCTTCCGGTTTAAAGACTCGCCCGCGCCGACGTTCGTCGCCGCCAATTACGACGACGTGCTGTTTGGTGCTACGCCGGCGGGCGCGGCCGCGGGACGGCCGTACACCTACCGTTCGTTCTATCAGCAGATGTCGAACGGAGTGTTCGACATTCAGGGCAAAACGTACGGGTACGCCACCCTCGACAGCAACGAGGTTTACTATACCGGTGGTACGAACCCAGATTGCGTCGCGGGGAATCCGTTCGGGTCGAGCAATTGTAACGGGCTCTTCGACGATGTCGCAATCCGCCGGATGCAATCGGCGCTGAAGCAGGCGATCGCGAAGCTGGACCCCACGATCGACTTTTCCCAGTACGTCGACCCCGCGACCGGCTTCGTCCCTCTGGTGCTCTTCATGCACGAGGCGATGGGCGGGGAGTGCGGGCCGTCGAGCGCGCCGCAAAATCATTTGTGGGCGCACCGTTTTGCGCTGCCGGCAGATACGACCCAGGATGACTGGCCCGGTCATCCGGGTCAGAAGGTCAAGATCAGCGACTACATCCTGCAGCCCGGGGTGGGCGGGGCGAACTCGTGTACGACGTCGCAGATCATGCCGATCGGGACGGTGGCGCACGAAACGGGGCACGGCTTCGGTCTGCCCGATCTGTACGACACCGACGGGCCAACCGAGGGGATCGGCCAGTGGGGGCTCATGAGCTCAGGGAGCTTCACCTCGCCGCTAAGCCCCGCGCGGATGGAAGCGTGGTCGCTGAATGAGCTTGGCTGGATTACGCTCGCGCCGTTGACGACGAATGGCACGTATGCGTTCGACGCTGCCCCCTTGTCCGACACCGCGTATTACGTCGCGGTTCAGGGATCGAACCCCCGCGGGGAATACTTCCTGCTCGAGAACAGGCAGCGGCAACAGTCCGATAGCGCGCTCATTCGCATCCATTGTCAGAGGGCGGGGAATCCCCCAGGCTGCAGCGGTGGCCTGCTCATCTGGCACGTCGATTTCACGAAGCTGAGCTCGGGCGGGAACGCGCTGAATTCGGGTCCGATCCATGGCCTCGCGCTGATGCAGGCGGATGGGTTCGGGAATCTCGATGCGAACGCTGCAGGGAACTCATGTCCGTCCGGGTCGATATTCGCCGGCTGCTCCGATCGCGGCGACGCCGGCGACCTGTATCCCGGCACGACGGGCAACACCGCATTCATCTTCCGCACGAACCCCGCGTCGCTCAAGAACGCCGACGGATCATTTACGGGCGTGGCGATCGATTCCGTCCAGCAGCTCGTGACTGATCGCACGATGTCGTTCCGGCTGCGGTTTGGCGCCCTGACCACTGCGCGCGCTAGCGATACCACCGCCACCATTCAGTTCGACGCCGCGGGTTTCAACGTGTTCCGCGATCTGTTGGAACAGGGTTCGAGTCACACGGTGGGGTTCACCGACGGCCAGGTGGCGGCAAACGGCCGGACGCGCTGGCATTTCGTGTCCTGGTCGGATGGGGGCGCTATCAACCACCCGATCACGGGCACCCTGGCCGGGGGGACGCTTACGGCGAATGTGGTGCGCGATTTCCTGCTCAAAGCGACCGTGGGGGGCGGGGGCACCGTCCAGGCGGATACGGCCGGCGTCGATCTCACGGCGGGGGTGTTGATTCCCGAGAACCGCACGACCACGCTGACGGCGACCGCGACCAGTGCACCGCTGTTCTGCGGCTGGATCGGCGACACGACCGCCGCAGGCAGCTCGCTGGTGCTGGGGATGCGCCGCCCGTACACCGTCGCCGCGGACTTCGGGTCCAGCCCCGCGATTACATCCGCGGGTACCCGGCCCGATGGCGTCATGGGGGCCGCCTACGCAGACACCCTGCGCATCAGCGGCGGCGGCAGCACCATGGCCTGGGCCGTGACGGGGGGAGCGCTGCCGACGGGCGTGACGCTCGACGCCGCGACCGGACGCCTTTCCGGGTTCCCGCGGCAGGCGGGAAACTTCTCCTATCAGGCGCAGGTCGCGTCGTGCGGCACTCTGAGTCGGACGTTCACCTTGTCGGTGACGGCGCCGACGCTGGCCACGGCCGACGTGACGGCGCAGCTGTTCGGCCCTACGTCGCCGCTCACGGCCGATCAGGTCCGCTATCTCGATTTCCTCGGCAACAACAACGGGGTGTTCGACATCGGCGACTTCCTCGCGTGGGTCAAAGCCACCGGCGCGCCGTTGAGCGCGGCAGCGCTCCAGACGATGCAGCGGCAAGGAGGCCCGCGATGAAACGGCTCGGCAGCGTGGCCTTGCTGGCCACCGCGATCGTCTTCGGATTGAGTTGCGGGGGAGAACCGACGATGTCGGGACCCGGCACGTTGAAGGTGCGACTGACCTCGCCGAATTCGGGCATGGATTCGGCGATCGTCTTCACGATCACGGGACCAGCGGCCCTGACGAGCGCCGTGCCCGGCTCTGGGTTCCGGCTATTCCAGCAGCCGCTCGGCGGGACGTCCACGAAGTTCGCGCTCGTCGGGCAGCTCAACACCGGCGCGACCATTCTGACGATTGGCATCCAGGACATCGGCGCGCTGAGTCAGTACAGTGGCACGATCACCGGCGTTGCGCAGCCGAACTATCAGCTGCGGCCGCTGGGCGGCTACGCACTCGCGCTGACGCGTTAGTCGCCCGCTTCCGCTCGCTGGGGTGGCGCTTCCCAGGCGCGCATCAAGTCTTCGTCGAGTGTGCGCCGCAAGTCCCGATAGAACGCGAGGAGCTGCCGGCATTCCTCGGTGAGGGTGGTCGCCCCGCCCCCCGGGCCGCCCGCCCGCGACACGACCATGGGCCGGCCGAGGGCAGCTTCCAGCTGTTGAATCGCGCTCCAGGCTGTCCGGTAGCTGATACCGGCTTCCGAGGCGGCATCCTTGATCGATCGCACCCGGTCTACCGCTTCCAGCAGTCGCGCCTCCCGCTCGCCGATGACGGACACACCGCGCCGCGTCAACGTCACGAGCGCATGGGGAGTCAAGTCGGGGAAGTGCATCCACCCTCCAGCGGCGCGAACGCCGCTTCACCGTCGGGCAACCGCACCGCGAGCAGCCGGGCGCGCCAATCGGCGAGGGCCCAGGTGCTGAATCGCGCCGCGCCGCCGGTATCCGACGCTGAACGAGTCACGTACAACGTGTATGGATTGCCGAGCGCAGTGTCGGCCGTGAAAAGCACGCGCAAATCGATTCCCGTGAGCCGCGTAAACGTGGGCAGGTCGGCGAGCGCGTACGCGCCGCGCTCGTCGGCAATGCGCAGCGTGGCCGCCTGATCCCCGCCGGCTTGCACGTACCAGGGGTTCTTCGGGGTCGCGGGCGCGACACCGGCCGATTTCCACAGCGCCAGCTCCTTGATATGCGTACCGGACGAATCGCCGCGTGAGATGAATGGCGCCCGCGCGGCGGCGATGCGCCGAAACGCGTCCGCGGCCGTCGTGGCTGTGGCGGTGTGCGCGGGATCGACGGGCGGTCCGACGATGGCAAACCGGCTCGCCACCAGCGGGCAGCGCAGCGCCGCGTGTCCGGGGTCGATGAGCAGCCGTTGCTCGAGGCTGGGGGCGTGGGTGATGACGACGTCGAGGTCACCAGCCGCCGCGGACCGCAGGATCGTTCCCGACGCGCCGATAATCACGCGTACCGGCGTCGGCGGATGCAGCGAATCGAGCAACGCCAATGCGCCCGACTGCTCGACGGTCGTCGTCGTGCCGAGGCGCAGCGGCGCGGCTTGCGTCCCACGCGTACACGCCGCGTGCGCGGCACAGATACCGACAACGGCGAGAGTGTGTCGCCCCATGTGGCCATTCCCTCTTGCGGTATGCCCGAGCGGCGAAATCGTTCCAGTCCTTTTTTCGAGTGTCGCAGACGTGCGACATGCGCGCCGATGCCTCACTCCCGCGGATGACCACCGAGTGGGCGATTGCGTTTTGCCGGCGTTCCCTACCCGTCCACCCGTCGCGTGCCTATTTTCGTTGCCGGGGGGCGGTAGCTCAGTTGGGAGAGCACCTGGTTTGCAACCAGGGGGTCGTGGGTTCGAATCCCATCCGCTCCACTCCTTAACGGCACTACTGGGAGGAGCGAGGCCATGCGGACGGCGTGCAGTCTCTTAGCGGTTCTGGCGGTTCCCGGGGTGAGTGCCGCGCAAAATGCGCCTCCAGCGACTCCGCTGCGCATCGCCGCCAGCAGCCAGGCGTCGGTCGAGGTGCACCTCAATGCCCGGCGCATCGGCAATCGCTGGTATGAGGAAGATGCGAGCCTGTCCGGCCCGTCGCGGATCGCCATCGCGTACGGGCAGCCGCACGCGCGCGGCCGCAAGGTCGAAGGCGGCCTGATTCCCGTCGACACGGTGTGGCGTTTCGGCGCGAACATGGCGACCACGTTGCACACCGATCTCGACATTACGGTCGGCGACATGAAGCTGCCGCGCGGCGATTACTCGCTCTTCATCCTGTACACGCGCACCGGGTACGCACTGATCGTCAATCGCGGCACGGGGCAGTGGGGGACCGACCACGATGCCGCCAAGGACATTGGGCGGATCGCGCTCGCGGCCCGCACCATGGCGGAGCCCGAGCCCGCGCTGTCGATTTATCTCGTGCCGGACTCGCCCGATCCGACGACCGGGTACGCCGACCTGCGCGGCACGCTGCGCATCAAGTGGGGGACGACGGAGTTGACGACCACTTGGCGAGTGGACCAATGAGCGACGAGCGGTATCCTATCGGCAAGTTCACGCCGATCGCCGCGCTGTCAGCGCCCGACCGTGCCGCGTGCATCGAGCAGATCGCCGCGGCGCCCGCGATTTTCCGCCGGGCGGTTGCGGGTTTGAACGACGCGCAGCTGGATACGCCCTATCGCACCGGCGGGTGGACGGTGCGCCAGGTCGCCCACCACCTGCCCGACAGCCACATGAACGCCTATATGCGCTTCAAGTGGGGCCTGACCGAAGACACGCCGGCGATCAAGACCTACGAGGAGAAGGACTGGGCGAAGACGCCGGAGGTGCGCGCGCCGATCGCGATGTCGCTCGAGCTGCTGACGGCGCTCCACCAGCGCTGGGTCACGCTGTTGCGCGGAATGCGTCCCGCGGACTTTGCCCGGACGATCAAGCATCCGGAGTGGGGCACACCGTCGCTCGATACCATGCTCGCGCTCTACGCGTGGCATGGCCGGCATCACACGGCCCATGTCACGACGCTGCGCCAGCGAATGGGCTGGGGAGAATGATGGTCGACTTCGCCGACGACAACCTCGACGAGGAGTTTCCGCTGGGCGATGGCACCGCCGATGCCGAAGGCATTGTGGTCTGCCCTTACTGCGGCGAGCCGAACGAAATCGGCATCGATGCAGGCGGCGGAGCGTATCAGGATTACGTCGAGGACTGTCAGGTCTGCTGCCGGCCGTGGCGCGTCACCGTCGCGTACGACGATGAAGGGAATGCGGAGATCTCCGCCTCTGCTCTCGACGCATGAAGGCGGCCCATTTTTGGCGTGATGTCCGTCTCATCCTCAGGAATTAGGTCGAAGGATTCTACCCTGGACTCCGGTGTACCAATTAGCATCACATATGCGTTCCCTGCTGCTGGTCGACGATGATGCGAGTATCCGCATGACCCTCCGGGACTTTCTCACCGAGGAGGGGTTCGTCGTGCATACGGCCCGCGACGGGCAGCACGCGCTGCACCTGCTGGAGAAGTTGGACCCGCCCGATCTGATCCTGCTCGACTACAAGATGCCGATCATGGACGGCAAGCAGTTTCTGGGCGTGCTGCGCCGCATGCCGAAGCTGCAGGGGATTCCGGTGGTCATTCTATCGGCGGCCACTCGCGAGTGGTCAGGGGCGCACCTCGAGGTCGAAGAGGTGCTGTCGAAGCCTGTCGACCTCGAGGTGCTGCGGACTACGGTGAACCGGATTTTCGCCGAGCGTCTATAAGGCCGCGGCGTACCGCCGGGCCACTTCGTCCCAATTCACGACGTTCCACCATGCCGCGACGTAGTCCGCGCGGCGGTTTTGGTACTTGAGGTAGTAGGCGTGCTCCCAGACATCGAGGCCCAGGATCGGGGTCTTGTTGTCCATGAGCGGGCTGTCCTGATTCGGCCGGCCCGCGACTTCGAGCTTGCCGTTCGAGACGGTCAGCCAGGCCCAGCCGCTCCCGAACTGGGTCGTCGCGGCGTTGCCGAGCAGCGCCTTGAGCTTCTCGAACCCGCCGAACGTGCGCTGGATGGCGTCGGCCAGCGCGCCACTCGGCTCACGGCCGCCACCCTTGCCGGCGGGCGCCATGATCGTCCAGAACAGCGAATGGTTGTGATGGCCACCGCCGTTGTTGCGCACGGTGGTGCGGATGTCGTCCGGAATCGCATCCATGCCCCGCAGCAGCGCGTCGAGGCTCGTGCTGAAGAGCTCGGGGTGCTGGCTCAGGGCGTTGTTGAGGTTCGTGACGTAGGCCTGATGATGCTTGCCGTGGTGGATCTGCATGGTCTGCGCGTCGATATGCGGCTCGAGTGCGGCGACGTCGTACGGAAGCTGCGCGAGGACGTGTCGGGTTTCGGCGCCGGCCGCCGGTTTTTGTTGTGTCACCTGTGCCATCGCATGTCGTTCCTGAGAAGTGTGGTTCTCAAACCCCGCATTGCGCGGCACGGTTCCCTCCATATTTTGGCTGCGCGGACGTGTCCTCTCCCTCTTTCCGGAGGCGCTCGTGGCGGAGTTCCTGCTGCGCTGGCTGCATTATCTGGGCGGCATTACGTGGATCGGCCTGCTGTACTACTTCAATTTCGTCCAGGGGCCATTCATGGCGGAGGCGGATCCGGGGGCCAAAAGCACCGCGACCCAGAAACTCCTGCCGCGCGCGCTGCGCTGGTTTCGCGGCGGCGCGATCCTGACGTTCCTCACCGGTCTCGCGATCCTCGGCAAACGGCTCGGCGAATCGCCGCTCGGCGGGGCCGCGTGGTCGACCCCCTGGGCGATCACAATCCTGACCGGCGCGCTCTTCGGGACCCTGATGTTCTTCAATGTGGTCCTCGTCATCTGGCCCAAACAGCAGGTCGTGATCGCCTCGGCGAAGGCTGCGGCGTCGGGTGGCCAGGCGAATGCGGCGGCCCCGGCGGCGGCACGGCGGGCATTCCTCTCCTCACGCACCAACGTCGTCTTCTCGATTCCGATGTTGTTCTTCATGGGTGCGGCGTCGCACTTCACGCTGCCGGGAGGCGGCAATCACGCAGCGTATTGGGCGAGCGTCATCGTCGTGGCCGGACTTCTCGAGATCAACTCGCTGACGGCCACCACCGGTGCAACCACCAAACCGATCGAAAAAATCCCCGGCGTGATCGTGACGGGCTTCGTGGTGTGGGCCGTGGTGTACGCGCTCGCGCGGGCCTTCCTATCGGCCTGACGGCATAATCGATGGCGTCGGTCACACTCCGCCGGCTGAGCAAGGTGTTCGACGGCGGCCGGCAGGCGTTGCACGAGCTGGATCTCGACGTGCGGGATGGCGAGCTGCTCGTGCTACTCGGCCCGTCGGGGTCCGGCAAGACCACGGTGCTCCGGTGCATCGCCGGGTTGGAGGAGCCGAGCGCCGGTGACGTCGTGATCGGTGAGCGTGTCGTGACGCACGACTCGCCCGCCGCTCGCGACGTCGCGATGGTGTTTCAAACGCCCGCGCTGTACCCACACCTCAGCGTCCGCGAAAACATCGCGTTCCCACTCGAACTGCGGGGCGTGGCCGAGGCGCAGGTCGCCGAGCGCGTCGTCGAAGCAGCGGCGCGGTTGGGGTTGGAGCAGGTCCTCGACCGTTTGCCGGCGCAGCTGTCGGAGGGGGAGCGGCAGCGCGCTGCGCTCGGCCGCGCCATCGTGCGCGGTCCGCAGGCCTTCCTGTTCGATGAGCCGCTGTCTCGGCTCGATGCAAAGTTGCGCGTCGAGCTGCGCGGCGAGCTGCTCGCGCTGCACCGCGCCCTCGGCGCCACGATGATCTACGTGACGCACGATCAGACCGAAGCGATGACGATGGGCCAACGCATTGCGGTGCTCCACGAAGGGCGGCTGCGGCAAATCGGCACGCCCGAAGAGGTGTACCAGCGTCCCGCCGACGTCCACGTGGCGCGCTTTGTCGGCACACCCGGGATGAACGTGCTGCAAGGGCGGGGACGAGGGACGGGGGACGAGGACAGGGTCATCCAGGCCGGTAGCCTGGTGATACCCGTCGAGCTTTCGACCTATGAAGGGGAGCTCCAGGTTGGCATCCGGCCCGAAATCGTGGGGCTCTGCGCCGTCGACAAAGGGGTAGGGAACGCAGACGTGCTGGTCGTCGAGCCGTTGGGCAGCGAGACGCTGGTGCATCTGAACGCCGGCGGCCAACCGCTGGTCGCGCGCCTCCCGGGTTTCGCGGAGGTGCGAGTCGGGACGCGCGTAGGCGTCAAGGTGGACCGCCGTCGCTTGTACCTCTTCGACGCGGCAGGAGCACCGCTCGGATGAGCTTGCGTGGCTGGGCGGCGGGCGCCGCCGGCGCGGCTGCCGTCGCGGCCGCATTGGCGCTCGTCGTGGTCGCGACGGCCCAGCGTCACTACGAGGGCGCGTTCGCATTTCGCATGGCGGGAACCACGGCTGCGTACATCGCGGCGGTGACGCCACCACCACCGCCACCGCGGCCTCCGCCCGCACCCCGCGCGCCGCGCGGCCGCCGGCGCACGCGGCCGCCCCCGCCCCCCCCGGCCCCGCCGCCACCGCCGCCGCTGTCCCTGCCCGCGGCTCGCAGCTACGATCTTCCGTCTCTGCTCACGCAGGCGCGCGCCCTGCGGACGTTGCCGGGCTGGTCGTCGGACGTGGAAGTGTATTTCGGGACGGCGCCTCTGGTGGACGCGACGGCGCCGCCCTTGTCTCCGGAGGATCTGTCGCGTCTCGACGCCGGCGGCCATTGGCTAGCCGGTGCCGCCCTGGTTCCGCTCAGGGACCGCGACGGACAGGAGGTCGTCGGCGCCGTCGCCGTGCGGCCACGACCAGCCCCGCACGGTCCACTGCCCGGCGGCCTCGGATTCGCGTTTCCGGTAGCGCTCCTGGCTGTAGCCGCGGCGGCGGTCACCGCGTTTCGCGAGCGCTCGCTCCGGGGGGGCAGTTATGTCGGTGCGGCGCTGCTGCTGGCGCTCGCGACCTACTTCGATGTGTGGACCGCTGCGCGTCAGAGCACGGACCGCTGGCTCATCGACACACGCCGCTTGCTCCAGGAAGCGGCGACGCGGCTGCCTCCGCCGCGCACGCGTGTGGCGATCACCGAGCTCGCGGGGCTGGTCCGCGATGGCGAAATCGTCGCCGGCGAACCGGCCGAGTCCGCGCCGCGCCGCGTGCGCGTCGATGGCGAGCGGCGGGCAGTGGTCGCGGTGTTGATCGGGTCGCAGCGCTGGATCGAGCTGCGTTCCGTTCCTGCCGAGATCGAGGCGCCCGGGTGGCTCCTCCTGCTGCTGCCGTGCGCGTTTCTTGGTCCAATCGCGATCATCGGGCTGCGCTGGGCCGAACGCACACCGGCCTGGCGCCGCCACGAAACCGCCATGGCGTGGGGGTTCCTGGCGCCGGCGGCCATTCATTTGGCGATTTTCACAATCGGGCCCGCGATCTACGCCATCTATCTCGCGAGCCTGGCGAACTTTCCCGCGCTGGTGCGCGATCCCCTGACGTGGAACGCGTTTGCCAACACCGCCGCGTACGCGCTGTACGTCCCCGTGTCCGTCACACTGGCGCTCGCGGGGGCGCTGGCGGTGCACCGGTTTCGGACACACTGGCGTGGCCGCGTCCTCAGCGCCCTGTTCCTGCTCCCCTATGTCGGGTCGGTCGTGGCGATCGCGCTGCTGTGGCAGGCGATGTATCGCGCCGGGTCACTCGGCATGGGAAGACCAGACTGGCTCAGCAATCCGGGGACGGCGTTGCCCGCGCTGATGCTCGTCTCGATCTGGGCGCACGTAGGTGGCCAGATGCTCGTCTTTCTCTCCGGCCTGCAGGCGATCCCGCAGGCCTACTTCGACGCTGCGCGCGTCGATGGCGGCAGCGCGTGGCGCCGCTTCTGGCGCGTCACGATGCCGCTGCTCCGGCCGGTGACGTGGTTCGTGTTGGTGACGGGTGTGATTGGCGCACTCCAGATGTTCACTCTTGTCTTTGTGCTCACGGCGGGCGGCCCGTTCCCGCCGCATTCGACCGATGTCGTGGTCCATCGCATATACCGGACGGCGTTTGGACCACAGGCCTTCGGCATGGCGAGTGCGCTCGCGGTCATGCTCGCGGCACTGCTGCTGATTTTCAGATGGCCGCAGCTCACGCTCTCACGTCGGCAGGCTGGGCATGCGTAAGCTGCTGCTGTTTGGCGCCGGCGTCGCCATGGTCGCGCCCTTCCTCTATATGGTCTCGGTCTCATTCATGGGCGAGGCTGAGCTGTTGCGATGGCCGCCGCCACTTCTCCCGGCGGCACCGACGATGGGGAATTACACGGCCGCGCTCGAGGCGCTGCCCTACGCGCGTGTCCTGCTGAACACTGCGATCCTCGCCGGATGTGTCATGATCGGCCAAGTCCTCACGAGCGCGGCAGCGGGATACGCGTTTGCCCGCATGCGCTTCCCAGGCCGGGACCGCGTGTTCGCGACTGTGCTCGCGCTGCTCGCCATCCCGGCGATTTTGTTGCTCATCCCTCGCTACCTGATGATGCAAACACTCGGCTGGGTCGATACGTATCCAGGTCTGATTTCGACCGAGCTGGTATCGGTGTGGGGCATCCTGCTCATGCGCCAGACGTTTCTCATGCTGCCCCGTGATGTCGAAGATGCGGCCCGCCTTGATGGCGCAGGGGAGTGGACGCTCTTCTGGCGAGTGACGCTTCCGCTGGCCAAGCCCGCCGTGGCCGCTCTTGCCGTGCTGGCCTTCATGGACCAGTGGCGCAACTTCCTGTGGCCGCTCGTTGTCACGCGCTCAGCGAACATGGAGGTCGCCGAGGTCGCGTTGGCGCATGTGCACACGGCCTACGCCGGCAACTGGCCGTATCAGATGGCAGCCGCCGTCCTGGTGACTCTCCCAGTCCTCGTGGTATGCCTGCTCGCGCAGCGCCATGTGATGCACGGCGTGCACTTCACTGGTGCGCCGGTGCGTCTCTAGCGCCGAGCCGCCGACCCGAACGTCACAGACCAATCGACATTCGCGGTGGTACCGGCCGGCCATTCGATCACGGCGTGCCCGCTCTTGAGTCGCCTCACGGTGCAGGCGACGGCGGACTTGCAGGTCCGGGCGCGGAGCCCGCGGGGGACCGCGATCGTCACGGCGTAGGGGCGGCCGTCGAGATTCGCCGATTGCGCACCGAGCGTACGCGTTGCGGCGTCCCAGCGTTCGTCGGTGATATCGATCGTCCCTTGCACAATGTGTCGCGTCGAGCCGATGATCTGCGGCCGCGCCGCGCTCGGCCGCAGTGCGACGACCAGAGTGGAGTGCGGTTGAATCGTGGCAGCGAGCGTCTGTTGCACGTCAGCCATCGGCGTCTCACCCCAGACGTCGTAGGCGACAAAGCGGGCGCCAGCCGCCGCGATCCCCAGCGCAGCCAGGCTCTGGGCAACGGTACGTGGCTCGTCCTCCCAGTTCACCAGCGCTACGGTCCACCAGTGCGGGGCTCCCTCCACGATCCAGGTGGATGCGGGACGGTCGCGTGTGAAAGACCACAGGCCGCCGGGGCCGCCGGTGTCGACGACGTGAACGGCGAGCACATTGTCGCCGCCCCAGTTCAACACTTCCGATGGGATGGCATAGCGGCGATAACTGCGCCAGCCGCTCGTCCCTCCGACCTTGACTCCGTTGATGAAGGTCTCATCCACGTCATCGACCTTGCCGAGCTCGAGGTGCACCGAATCGGTGGGAGCGGCGGGTAAGGTGAACCGGGTCCGGTACCAGGCGGATCCGTCGTAATCGGGATGCCCGGCTTGCTCCCAGGTGCGAGGCACCGGAATCGTTTCCCACGCATCGTCGTCGAAATCGCGTGCGGCGTACCGCGCGTCGTCGCCGGTGCGAAATCGCCACGGCGCGCGCAACCGGACGAGCGTGTCGCCGGCACTGATGGCGGGGGCGACTTCAGGCTGGTCGCCTTGCGTCCCCAGCGGGTGTGGCGCCGAGGTCGTCCGCGACGCGACGGGGATCGTTTTCTGCAGGAGCGGCAACCGTTCCACCGCAAGCTTGGGAAGATTGTCCGAGAAGACGCACATTCCTCCGGATAGCGCGACGACCGAGGCCCACACGCGCGCTTCGTCGAGTGTAAGTGGCGGCCGCACGACGAGGCAATCGGGATCGTTGAGCCAGACGGAGCGATGGTAGAAGCTGCGGAGGGCGGCGGCGCGGGCGGGTGACTGGATGCCATTCCAGCTCGCGTCCACGTCATCGCCGATGCGCATTCCGTCCACCATGCCGGCGGCGTGCTGCAGCGGAGCCCCACATCCGAGGAGAAAGGCCTCCGTGCCCAGCCCTGCGCGCAGGGCAGAGAGCCCGCTCCGATAGGCTTCGGCGCGGGTGAGTCCGCCGTAGTGCGTCACGCCTGCCGTCGCCCATTCCAGGAAATCGATCTTCAAATAGTCGTAGCCCCACTCGCGCACGACGCGGCGGGCGAGATCATAGAGCCATTGCTGGGCGCCGGGATGCGCGCCATCGAGCGCGAGGATGCTGCCGCCCCACGGTTCGCGCGTGTCCATGACGAGCGGAGTCCCCTCGGGCGGCGGCCCCTTGAGAATCCAGGCTGGATTCGCCCGGGCCACGTCCGACCGTTCCGCGACCGCAAAGGGCGCGATCCAGAGCCCCGCCTGAAAACCCGCCGCGTGAATCCGATCGGTGAGCCAGCGGTGGCCGTGCGGGAACTTGGCGTTCATGTCCCAATCGCCGGCGGCGCGCTGATAGCCGTCGTCGAGCTGGATGTAGCGGAGGAAGCGGCGGTCGAAGTGTGCGGCGCAGAAGTCGACGTTGGCCAGCATGTCGCCTTCCGTGACCGCAGGGCCGAGCTCGTACCAGGAGCACCAACCCGTAGGGACTGTAAGCGCGGCGACACGTTCGCGGTCCACAGATGATGCAGGTGTGGCAGCCGCGCTCAGCGCGGCGAGACCATCTCCGGAGGGGACGTAGGCGATTCGCAGGGTCGCGCCATCGCCGTCGGACCGGACGGGCCGCGCAGGCTGCCACTCGCTCACGGCATCTAAGCTGCCGTCGGCAGCCAGCTTGACTTTCCCTTCGCCCGCCTCGCCCGGGTCCCAAACGGCGGCGATGCCGTGTCCTGCACGAGTCAGCCCGATTGCGCCATAGCTGGTAGCGTCCGCCGGCAGCTGTGTCACGCCACAGGCGCTCCACGATTGGTACCCACTCACGAGCGCCATGAGAGGGCCGTCACCAGGAAGCACCTGTGGCTCAGAAGTTGCGAAGAACCGTATACCGCGGATCGTAGCGAGCACGCGATCGGGATAGACGGTGACGGTGATCGCGCCGCGCGCATCGGAGTCGGATGCCAGGAACTCCGCCTCGATCCACACGCCCGCGGTGGCGCGGCCTCGGATGACCAGAGACTCGCCACCGGGGGGACGGCGGTTCCCCACGCTGACGTCTTCCAAGTCGGCAAGGGTAGCGAGCGTATCGCCGATCCAGACTCCCAGTGCTGCATTTCGCAGCAGCGGGATAGACCGGTCGGGCGCGTTGTACCACAGCGCGAGGCGGCGCTGGTCGTCGAGATCGAAACGCAGGTTACCGAGCGCCCGCCGGGGGCGAGGGCGCTGGACGGGCAGCAACGTTGCCGCACCAGTCAGGAGCATGAACGTGCGACGGTCCATGATACCAATGTTGATTGCGCTGGGAGCTTTGTCTACGACACTCGACGCGCAATCGAATGCCGCGCAAGCGAATACGGCGCGGCGGCACGCGATCGACTTCGGCTTCGTGGCGACCCTGGGTGCGAACTGGCAGATCGAATCAGCGGAGATCGGCTACGTCGTGCGTCCGGCTCACGGTCTCGCTGCGATCGGCCTTGCGAGCCGCGTCGGAACATTCTTGAACGAGAGCACGATGCTGGGCGGCTCGCAGGGCGTTGTGTTCGCCGCTACACTGTCCGCCCGGACACAGATGAAGTCGATCGCGCAGTTCGGCGCGGACGAACACGGCACCGGCCTCGGCTTCGACCTGACCTTCGAGCTGAGTGGCTATGCCGCGGCCCACTCGCCGATGACCCTCGGCTCGCATTGGGCCGCCGTGTCCGTGCTGCCCGCGTTCAGCATCGGGAGTGGCGACTCCCCCCATTTCGCCATTGTGATCGGCCCCACCGCCTTCTTCACGGGCGGCAAGCCGGTTCTGCGCGGTCTGTTGGCGTTGCGCGCTGAGGCGCCGCTGGCGCGCCGGGAGCGTCATCCCTAGGTTAGCGACCTTATGGTCGCGCCGACGCTGGCCTCGGATCATCGCGGTCTCGAGGTGCTCGCCGAAGTCGCGAGAGTGCTCGCCGAGGGCCGGGGCGGCGCCGCCGAGGAGGGGCTCGCCGACGTCGTCGGCGTGCTGCGCCGCGGCCTGTCGCTGCGCCGTTGCCGCCTGTGGTTACGCTCTCCTGATGGCTCCCGCTACGTCCCCATCGCCACACCCGACGAGGAAACGCAGCCTCCCGGCCTCCCGGCCGCGGTCCCCGTGTGGGTGGCCGAGGGGCCGCATAGCGAATCGATCCCCGGCGGAACACTGGTGCGGCTGCCGCTGGTACACGAAGTGGAAGCCCTTGGGTGCTTCGAGGCGATCATTCCGCAGGGACGCTCCGAGCGGATGGCCCACGACGTCCTCGTCGTGGTCGCGCAGATGTTGGCGCCCGTCCTGGCCGCCAATGAGCTTTCGCAAGACCTCGCTTCCGAAGTCGCCCTGCGTACCCGCGAGCTCGAGGCCCAGCGCAACTTTGCCGCCCGCATCATCGACTCGCTGCCCGTCGGCCTCTATGCGATCGATCGGGGCTACCGCATCCGCGCCTGGAACCGCAAACGTGAAGCGGGGACGCAGGGCGTCTCGCGCGAAGATGCGCTGGGGCGGGAAGTGTTCGAGGTGCTGGATCGCCAGCCGCGCGAGCTGCTGAAGAAGGAATTCGATCGCGTGTTTGCGACGGGGGAGATCCAGACCGTCGAAATGGACTCACAGGCGACCGGCGAAGCGCGGCACTACCGCATCACGAAGATCCCGATGCGCCTGGATGGCGAGGACATCTCGCACGTCATCACGATCGGCGAAGATGTCACCGCCTGGCGCCAGGCGCAGCAGCGCCTCGGGCAAAGCGAGAAGCTGGCAGCGGTGGGCCAGCTGGCCGCCGGGGTCATGCACGAGGTCAACAATCCGCTGGCGACGATTCTCGCCTGCAGCGAGGCTCTCGCGCTTCGCTTCGGCGAGCAAGACGAGTATCTGAAGATCATCGACACCGAGGTGCAGCGCTGCCGGCGCATCGTCGAAGGGTTGCTTGACTTCTCACGTCCCAAGAGTGGGCACAAGGCCGCCTCGGACATCAACGCGATCATCGAACAAACCCTGTTCCTGCTCAAGCATCACGAGCGTTTCAAGTGGCTCACCATCGAGCGCCAGCTCGAGAAGGGCCTGCCCGAGTTCCCGGCCGACGCCGAGCGGCTGGTGCAATGCTTCATGGCACTGATGCTGAACGCGATGGATGCGATGAACGCGCGCGGCGTGCTCACCGTGCGCACGCGGCGCAATCCGCAGCGGCGCGACGAAATCCTGGTCGAGTTCATCGACACCGGCACGGGCATCCGGCAGGAGGATCTGCCCAAGATCTTCGAGCCGTTCTTCACCACCAAGCCGCAGGGCCGCGGCACGGGGCTCGGCCTGTCGGTCGCGTACGGCATCGTGGAGGAGCATCGCGGCCGCATCGAGGTCGAATCGCAGATCGGGGTGGGCACCAACTTCAAGGTGTTCCTACCGGTCGGATGAAAATCCTCGTCGTCGAGGACGACAAGACGGTCGGCGATTACGTTCGCCGCGGGCTGGACGAGGCCGGCTATCACGTCGACCTCGTGGGCGACGGCGACGAGGGATTGAAGCGCGCCAGCGGCCGCGGCGCCAACTACGACATCATGGTGCTCGACCTGCGCCTCCCGAAGCTCTCCGGCATCGACGTGTTGCGGACGCTGCGGGACCGCGGCGTGGGACTGCCCGTGCTGGTGCTGACGGCGCAAGACTCCGTCGATTTCAAGGTGCAGGCGCTGCGGATGGGGGCGGACGACTACGTCACGAAGCCATTCGCCTTCGAGGAGCTGCTCGCGCGCGTGGAAGCGCTGGGGCGACGGCCCAAGGCGATCGCCCCGCCGACGCTCAAGGTGAATGGCCTGCTGCTCGACACCGGGAGCCGCGAGGTGACGCGGGACGGCAAGCGGATCGAGCTCACCCCCAAGGAATACGCCGTCCTCGAGTATCTCATGCGGCATCAGGGGCGCGTGATGTCGCGCACGCTGATCACGGAGTACGCCTGGGATTATCACTTCGATCCCGGCACGAACATCGTCGACGTCGTGATCACCCGGCTGCGCAAGAAGATCGATCAGACCAAGGAACCCAAGCTGATCCACACGGTGCGCGGCGTGGGATACGTGGTGCGGGCGTAACCATGCAGAGCATTCGCGCGCGGATGACCGTCTGGTACGCCACCGCGCTCATCCTCAGCATCGCGGTATTTGCGGTTTTCCTCTACTTTGCCCGCCGCAGCGCGACCTACCAGGATCTCGATCGCCGCATTCAGTCCGAAGCCGACCTGACGGCCGGCATCCTCGCCGAGAGCTATCACGCGCGGGGCGTGCTCGTCGAGAAGGACACCGCCGGGCGGCCGGTGCTGACGCCGGAGGTCGCGGCCGTGCTCGAGGTCGTTCCCGACTTCCTCCTCGTGACGAGTCGCGATGGCCGGCTGCTGTTCGCCTCGCCCGACGCGCGCGCGCTGACGTTCGCCGAATTCGAGCAGCTGAACGCGATCACCCGGCCGCCGGCCGCCTCCGCCCCGCACGTCCCCGGCCGCTTTCGGATCGAGCCCAATGGGCCGACGCTGCATTACATCGTGCGCGCGGTGCCGGATGCGGGGGAGCAGTTCGGCGCGATTCTCGCCGGCGCGAACACGCGCTCCGCGGAGCTGCGACTCGAGCAGCTGCTGCTGACGATCGTCATCGCCTTCTTCGTCGGCGTCGTGCCGGCCATCCTCGTCGGCGGCTGGATCGCGGGTCGGGCCCTCGAGCCGGTGGACCGGATGATCACGGAGGTTCGCGAGATCACCGACGGCCGGAGTCTGCACCGGCGGCTGGCGGTCCCGATGGAGCGCGACGAGCTGGGCCGGCTCGCCGAAACGCTGAATCAGATGATGACGCGCCTGGAGCGCAGCTTTGCGGCGCTGCGGCGCTTCACGGCGGACGCGAGTCACGAGCTCAAGACACCGCTCACGGTGGTGCGCGCCGGCGTCGAGCGCGCCATCACCCGGCCGGACATGCCCCAGGAAACGCTGGCCCCCCTGGAAGAGACGCTCCAGGAAGTGAACCGCATGACGGAGCTGCTGGAGTCGCTGCTCACGCTGGCGCGCGCCGACGAAGGGCGCGCCGATCTGCACCGGGAGTCGGTCGATTTGCGCGACATCATCGCCGAGGCGGGGGAGACCGGCGAGCTGCTCGCCGAGCACGCCGGGGTCGGCATGGAGATTCGCCTGCCGCCCGAGCCAGTCATGCTGTCGGTAGACCGCAGCCGCGTGCGCCAACTCGCGCTCAATCTCATCGAGAACGCCGTCAAGTACACCCCGCGCGGGGGACAGGTATCGGTGGAGCTCGGGATGCACGACGGACGCGCCGTGTTCTCCGTCGCCGATACCGGCATCGGGATCGCGCCCGGCGATTTGCCGCATGTCTTCGACCGCTTCTGGCGCGCCGACTCCGCGCGCACGCGCACCAGCGAGCGCGCCGGCACCGGTCTCGGTCTCGCCATCTGCAAGTGGATCGCCGAGGCCCATGGCGGCACGATCGACGTGCAAAGCCGACCGGGCCGGGGAACCACGTTTACGGTGGGGTTACCGCGCGGCTAGATCCACATCCGGTTGTCACCGTTCCGTAATTCACGTGCAAGTACCGGGTCAGGAGTCGTCTGTATCTCTCAGATAAGCCCCCAACTGAGAGAGCCGACCATGTACGATGACCTGGCGCGAACTCAGAACCCTGCTCCACTCGAGTGGTTCGTCGTGCACGCGGTGATCCCCTCGATCCTCGTGACGTTGGCGCTGCAAATGCACTCAACGGTTCAGGGTGCGCCGCAGCTGCCTGCATATGGCGAATTTGTGTGGCTGCCGGTCATCGAGGCGCCGTGGGTGGGGGGGCCGGTGCCCGATCGGTTTCCCTTATTGGTCTCGATGCCGCGTGTCGTGTATCCCGCGGCCATGGTGCGAGGGGGAATCGAAGGGTACGTCCGGCTCAAGGCACTCGTCGACGCGCGCGGGCGCGTGTCGCGGTCTTCGATCGGGACATTGCACGCCACGGACTCTCGCTTCGTCGAGCCGGCCCGAAAGGCACTGATCCAGGCGGTGTTTCGTCCGGCCCGCTCGGCGGGTGTGCGGATCGGGTATTGGGTGACGATGACGATCGCGTTTCGTCCGCCGCTCCGAGGGTACACCCTTGGAATTCACTCAAAGAACGGTCTGTGACGGGGATTTGATCAGGTCCGTAAACGGTCATTCGGCTGTCATCGTTTTGTAATCTTTGCCCTACTAGCGGGCATGTTGTAACGGGTACTATTACTTAGCGAACCAGTCACCAGCCTGGGAGGAGACGGCGGTGTTCAATCACCTGATCGAGTCGAACCGCAAGACCGACAAGAAGGGCGCGTTCGGACTTGGCGTCGTGTCGCTGGTCGGACACAGCGTCATCGTGCTCGCCGCGGTCGTCGCGACATTGACCGCGGGCCAGAAGAAAGACGAGAACGTCGTCGATACGGCGATGGTGTTCTTGAACCAGGAAGAACAGAAGAAGCCGGAAGAGCAGCCGCCCGTCGTGGATGTGCCGCAGCTGAAGGGCTTCCAGACGGTCGTCGCACCGACCGACATTCCCACGAACATTCCGCCGATCAATCTGCAGGAGCACTTCGACCCCAAGGATTACACGGGCACGGGCGTCGAGGGCGGCATCGGGACCGGCATTGTGCCGTCGTCCGATCAGGTGTTCATGGAGTCGGTCGTGGAGGAGCGTCCGGAGCTGCTGACGCGTCCTCCCCTCCAATACCCGGATCTCCTGCGGCAGGCGGGCGTGCAAGGTCGGGTGCTGGTGCAGGCGATCATCGATACGTCGGGTCGGGCCGAACCACCGTCGGTGAAAGTGATTCAGAGTCCCAATCCGGGCTTCGATCAACCGGCCAAGAACCTGGTTCTGAAATCGCTGTTCCGGCCCGCACGCGTGCACGGGCGGGCCGTCCGCGTGCTGATCAATTTGCCGATCGACTTTTCGATCAAGAGATAGGGAGACACAATGAGTTACGCGGATCTATGGCTCTCGATGGGGAAGTTCGCCAAAGGCATCGTGGTCGTCATGTTCGTCATGTCGGCCTGGTCGTGGGCGGTCAGCATCTCCAAGCAGATCTACCTCAGGAAATCGCAGAAGGAAACGCGCAAGTTCGCGCCTGAATTCTCGCGCTACCTGCAGGAAGAGCAGCTGGACGGCGCGATCGCGCTCGCGGAGAAGAACAAGAAGAGCCACGTGGCGCGCGTGCTGGGCGAGGCCCTCGCCGAGGTGAAGCCGCTGCTGCGCGACCGGGCGACGATCACCGCGGCCGACATCAACTCGGCGGAGCGCGCGGTCGAACGGCAAATGCTCATCATCACCGCCGAGCTGAAGCGCGGCCTCGGCATCCTGGCGACGACCGGCGCGACGGCCCCGTTCGTCGGACTGCTCGGCACGACGATGGGTATCGTGACGGCGTTCCAGGGCATGTCCGCCTCGGGCGGCTCCGGCTCCCTCGCGGCCATCACGGGCGGCGTCGCCGAAGCGCTCATCACCACGGCGTTCGGTCTGCTCGTCGCGATTCCCGCGGTGTGGCTGTACAACTATTTCGCGACCAAGATCGACTTCCTCACGGTGGAGATGACGTACACGTCGAAGGAGCTGATCGACTACCTCATCAAGAGCGTCGGCAGCGAGTTCGGCCGCTCGATCTTTACCAAGGAATTCCAGACGCAGAAGACGTCGCAGACCAGCGGCCCCATCAAGGGATAACGCACCATGGCGATGGGTGGCGCGAAGAAAGCGGAAGGCGCGGTCGCGGCGAACATCAACGTCACGCCGATGATCGACGTGATGCTGGTGCTGCTGATCATCTTCATGATCGTGACCCCGGCGATCACCGCCGGGTTCCAGGCGACGATTCCGCGCGCCAAGAATCCCGACTCTAAGGAAGAAGGCGAAGGCGAAATCCGCCTGGGTATCGACAAGGATGGGAAGTTCTACCTGGACATCACCGATCCGAGAACGGGGAAGTACACAGGCCCGCGCTTCATCAGCGACGAAGATTTGCCGGCCCAGTTGACGACGCTGTACGCCAACCGGACCGTGGACAAGATCCTGTATCTCCGGGCCGACGAGGGGATCGAGTACGGGCGCGTGCAGCAGGCACTCGAGATCGCGCGCAAAGCCGGCGTGCGGGTGGTCGGCGCCATTGCCGAGCAGGAACGCGCGGCAAAGCCGGAAAGGCGCTGACCGATGGCCATGGGAAGCGGCGGCTCGGGCGGCGGACTCAGTTCGGACATCAATGTTACGCCGATGATCGACGTGTTGCTCGTGCTCCTCATCATCTTCATGATCACGCTGCCGCTGTCGCGCCGGGAGTTCGACGCGCAAGTGCCGCCGGAGCAGAAGCCGCAGCCGAAGCAGAAGCAGACGAAGAGCGACCAGATCGTGCTCGAGCTGAAGGCAGACGGCTCGTACGCGATCAACACGCAGCCGGTCCTGCTCGAGCAGCTGGACGCCAAGCTCCACGAGTATTACGACCAGCGGCCGGTCAAGCTGATGTTCATCAAGGCGGCGCCGAACCGGAAGTACGGCGAGATCATGCACGCCATGGACGTGGCACGGGGCGCCGGCGTGCAAGTGATCGCATTCACGCCGGCCGAGCAGGGGGCCGCAGCGGCGCACTGATCGGATGTACGGGCGCAGCATGCTGCGCCCCTACTGCATCTGCGGAATCGGGGGCATGAAACCGTGCCCCGTTTTTCTTTCTAGTGTATCTATAGACCGTGCCTTCCACTTCGCGACCAGTGTTCGACAGCTACGCGCTCCCGCTCCCCCAGCGGCGGGAAGGACCTGCGGCCGCGGTCTCGTTCCTGGCACACCTGGCGATCGCCATTCTGGTGCTCTGGCGCGGCGCCGCGCTGTTCGAGGGCGGTGGTGGCGGCGGAACCGGCCCGCGCGGCGGGGGCGGTGGCGGGGGCCGTCCCGCAGTCAGCTGGTTCACGCTCCCCACGCTGTCTTCCCCCCAAGCCGAGGCGCTCCCGCCGGCGCCGGTCGTCACGGTGCCGACCGTGTCCGCCCCCGTCACCGAGCCGGTGAAGATCGATCTGCCGCCGCCGCCCATCACCATCGCGCCGCCCGCGGCGGTTGGGACCGGCGACGGCACCACGGGCGGACCCGGCAACGGTCCCGGCAGCCGCGGCGGCACCGGCACGGGCACCGGGACGGGCACGGGCGTCGACGCGGGCCCTGGCTCGGGTGGCGATGCGAGCGATATCTTCGGGCCCACGCCGCTCTTGGTACCAAATGTCCCCGCGGGGGCGCCTCCCGAAGAAAAGAGGAAGCACGAGGTCCGGTTCTGGATTCGGGCGGACGGGCGTGTGACAAGGATTGAGGTGAGTCCCCCGATCAGGGATTCCGGCTACCGTCGCCTATTCATGGAAACCATGAAGAATTTTGTGTTTAGTCCGGCGAAGACTCGGGACGGGCGCCCAATCGATTACGTATACAGCATCGTCGTCTATCCGTAGCATCACGTCGTAAACTGAAAGCAGGGGACGCGTGCGCCAGCTCTTCAAGCGCAAGCCGATCGCGGAGCTCCTGGTCAGCGAGCTCGAGACGCCGCAGTCGCTCAAGCGCGTGCTCGGCGCCGGCGATCTCATCATGCTGGCGATCGGCGCCGTCATCGGCGCCGGGATCTTCGGTGCAATCGGGACCGCGGCCGCGGGACAAACCGACGCGGCCGGCCACCTGGTGCGCGCCGGCGCCGGGCCCGCGCTCGTCTTCTCGTTCCTGCTGCTCGGCGTCTGCTGCGCGCTGGCCGGCCTGTGTTACGCGGAGCTCGCCGCCATGATTCCCCAGGCGGGCAGCGCGTATGCGTATTCGTACGCGACGCTCGGCGAGCTGGTCGCATGGATCATCGGCTGGGATCTGATTCTCGAGTACGCGGTCGGGAACGTCGCCGTCGCGATCTCGTGGGGCGATTACTTCAAGTCGCTCCTCAGCGCCTTCGGCGTCCACCTTCCCGGTTTTCTGACGACGGGGTATCGCACCGCATTGCTCAGTCCGGATCCTGCGGTTCACGGCCTGCTCCAGAGCGCGCCGCACGTCGTCGGCATTCCCATTCTCGTCAACGTACCGGCATTTCTCATCGTCGGCCTGATTACGTGGCTGCTGCTGCTCGGCGTGCGTGAGAGTGCCCGCACCAATAACGTGCTCGTCGTCATCAAGCTGCTGGTGCTGGCGCTGTTCATCATCGCGGGGCTGAGCCACATCAACGCGGAGAATTACACGCCGTTTGCGCCGAACGGCTGGCGCGGGATCCATCAAGGTGCGGCGATCGTGTTCTTTGCGTACATCGGCTTCGACGCGATCTCGACGGCGGCGGAGGAAACCAAGAACCCCCAGCGCAACCTGCCGATCGGGATCCTGGGCGGGCTCGCCATCTGTACGTTGATCTACGTGATCGTCGGGGCGGTGCTCACCGGGATGGTCAAGTACACCGACTTGAGCGTCGCCGACCCGCTCGCCAAGGCGCTCGAGGTGGCGGGCTACAAGACGGTCGGCTGGATCGTCGCCCTGGGCGCGATCGTGTCGATGTCGGCGGTGCTGCTCGTGTTTCAGTACGGGCAGCCGCGGATCTTCTTCGCGATGGCGCGGGACGGCTTGCTGCCGCCGTGGGCGGCGCGGATCTCGGCGAACCGGCGCGTTCCCTACATCACCACGATCGTCACCGGCGTCTTCGTGGCGCTCTGGGCGCTGATCGGTGATGCCAACGAGACGTACAATCTGACGAATATCGGCACGCTGTTCGCGTTCGCGCTCGTCTCGGCCGGGGTGTTCGTGTTGCGGTACACCGAGCCCGCCCGGCCGCGTCCGTTCCGGGTCCCGTGGTTCTGGGCGACAACGATCGTCTCGGTGGCGCTGTGCATCTACGTGATGTTGGGGCTGCCGCTCGAGACGTGGATCCGCTTCGGCGTCTGGCTGGCGATTGGATTGGCGTTGTATTTCGGCTACGGATTCCAGCACAGCAGAATCCGGCAGCGGTCAGCGCTTTCCCCATAGCTGCGCCGCCAGGCGCAGCGCGCCTGCGGGCGCATCCACCGGGCCGCCGCCGCCCTCGGACAGGCGCGCCCGCGGCATGTCGGCCGCCAGGTTGGTGCGCAGTGCGGTGAGCAACGGCGAGCCGGGGCGGAGCAATCCCCCGGCGGTCGCCATCTTGATGGGATCGGTTTCCGCGAACTGCCGGCTCAGGACGCGCACGAGATGGGAGAGCTCGACGGCGGCGTCCGCCACGATCCGCTGCGCGACGATCTCCCCTTCGCGCGCCGCATTCAGGACGTGCGGCGCCAGCGCCGCGACCTGGGCCGGCGTCGCGGTGGCGGTCCAGCGGATCAGATCATCGAACGTCTCCAGGCCCAGCGCCACGAGCAGCCGCTCGAGCAGCGTCGACGATTCGGCGGGCCCGTCATGTGCACGCGACGCCTCGGAGAGCGCGCGACGCCCCAGCCAGTACCCCCCACCCTCGTCCCCGAGCTGCCAGCCGTAGCCGCCCGCGCGGTGCAGCCGGCCGTCCCGCGTGCGCGCGTAGGCGATCGAGCCGGTGCCGGCATTGATCAGAATACCGGGCCCATCGTCGAACGCAGCGGCGAGGGCGATCTCGACATCGGTACGGACATCGACGCGCTGAGCGACTCCCGCCGCCGTGCTTGCTGCCGCGAGCGCCTCCTGTTCGGGGGCGCGGCCGGCCCCCGCCGCGCCCACGAGGGCGAGGTCGGCCGGAAGCGCGACGCGCGCGACGTCGAGGATCACCGCCGCCGAGCGTGCCGCGCCGCCGGGACGCATCGCGGAACCGGGTCCTTCGGCGCGGGCGAGCACGCGGCCCTGCCGATCTCCCACAACGACGGCCGTATGCGAGCCGCCGCAGTCCACTCCGAGCAGGACGGGCGGCTGGGCAGCTGGGCTGATGGGCTGTTCGCTCATGCTGTTCCGCCCATCTGCCCATCCGCCCATCTGCCCGACACAAGCGACGAAATCATCCCCACCGCCACTGTGATCGCCGTGCCCAGCGGCACATACCAGGGCCAGGCGAGGCCCGGGAGCCAGTGGACGGGGAAGTGGGGGATCACGGCGCTGAGGACGACGGGCGCCATTACGACGATGCTCACGATGAGCGCGATGATGACGTCCACCTGCCGGGCGCGCGGCCAGGCGCCGCCGAGGATGTAGGTCCCAAGCAGAGAGCCGTACGTCAACGAGGCGACGCTCAGGGCGAGCTGTACGACCGGTGTGTTCTGGTCGCGGAACGCGATCGCTCCCGCCACGAGCACGATGGTCCACACCAATGTGAGCCACCGGCCCACGCGGAGCAGCTGTGCGGGATCGTGCCGCCCCGTCAATGGCGCATAGAAGTCATGCGTGGATGCGGACGCGAGCGAGTTGACGGCAGACGCGTGACTGCTCATCGCGGCGGCGAGAATTCCGGCGACGACGAGACCTGAGAGACCGGCCGGCAGCTGCGTCACGATAAACGTCGGGTAGATCGCATCGCCGCGCATGCCCGGTTGGTCTGCGCCCGCGAGCCACAAGCTCGTTCCCACGAGCAGGAACAGCGCGAACTGGGCGATGATGAACAGGCCCGATCCGATGAGCGCGCGTTGCGCGTCTTTGAGGTTGCGCGCCGCGAGCAAGCGTTGGACGATGAGGTGATCAGTGCCATGCGATGCGGACGACAGCAGGGCCCCACCGATCACGCCGCCCCAGAACGTATAGGTCTTGGCAAACGACAGCGAGAAGTCGAGTGTCTTGAGCTTGCCGGCATCCCACGCACGCCCGAAGGCATCGACCCCTCCGGCCAGGTGCGTCGCCACGATCAAGGTCGCGACGCCGCCCAGGAGGTACACCCCCAGCTGGATGACATCCACCCACACGACCGCGCGCAGGCCGCCGACCCAGGTGTACACGAGCGTCACGAACCCGATGGCAACGATTCCGGCGGGCAGGCTCCAACGGGTGATGATCGCGAGCGGGATCGCAGTCGCGAAGATGCGCACGCAGTCTGCGAGTGCTCGGGTGAAGAGGAACACGCCGGAGGCTGTGCGCCGCGCGAGCGGACCGAAACGATGCTCCAGGCGCTGGTACGCGGTGTCCTGCGTACCGTGGAAATAGCCTGGCAGGAGCAGTGCCGCGACGCCGATGCGGCCGACGAGGTATCCGAACGCGATCTGCAGGAAGGTGAGGTCACCGCGGGCCGCGAGCCCAGGTACGGAGATCACCGTCAAGGCGGAGGTTTCGGTGGCGACGACGGAAAACATCAGCGCCCACCAGGGCAGCCCACGGTGCCCGAGAAAATAGTCGGAGGCGTCGCGCTGGCGTCCCGCTAAGCTCAAGCCGAACACGATGACCGCTGCGAAGTAGGCAACGATGACCGCGATGTCGAGGGGACGCATACGAACGCCTAGAAAAGAAAGGGCCCGCGACCGGCGCGGGCCCTGCTTACGGAGTCAGGAAGGATCAACGCTCAGACCGTGAACGACGACCCGCAGCCGCAGCCGCCGGACGCGTTCGGGTTCTCGAACGCGAAGCCGGATTCCTGGAAGTTGCTCTTGTAATCGATCACTGTGCCGTTGAGATACTGCGAGCTGAATTCATCGACAAACAGCCGCACGCCCGCGCTCTCGATCACGACGTCATCCGCTGCCGGGTGCTCTTCGATATTGAGGCTGTAGCGAAAGCCCGAGCACCCGCCCGGCAGTACCGCGACGCGCAGCCCGGCCGACTCCTGCGACACCTTCTCCTCGGCCAGGAATTTCTTGACTTCTTCCCCCGCCCGCGCCGTGAGCGTCAGGGTAACCGACTTCTGTGTCGTGCCCATCATATCCTCCAGTCTGGCAGCAACTTAGAATGTCCCCGTGACCGTGTCAACCGGTGCGGGACGCTTGCCTAACTACAAATCGCGCCGCCAATTGGAGGCCCATGCGACTGACCATCATCGACTGGCTCGTCATCGGCGCGTACTTCGCGCTCAACATCGGCATCGGGTTCTACTACAAGGCGCGCGCGAGCAAGAGCGTCAGCGAGTTCTTCCTCTCCGGTCGCAACGTACCGTGGTGGCTCGCCGGCACGTCGATGGTCGCGACGACCTTCGCCGCCGACACGCCCCTCGTGGTGACCGGCTTCGTCGCGAAGAACGGCATCGCCGGTAACTGGATCTGGTGGAGCTTCCTGATGAGCGGGATGCTCACCGTCTTCTTCTACGCGCGGCTGTGGCGGCGCGCCGGCGTGATGACGGACATCGAGTTCGCCGAGATCCGCTACTCCGGAAAGCCGGCGGCTTTTTTGCGCGGCTTCCGGTCGGTGTACCTCGGCATCATCATGAACTGCATCATCCTCGGCTGGGTCAATCTCGCGATGGTGAAGATCCTCGGGCTGATCTTCGGTATCGGCAAATTCGAGGCGCTCCTCATCGTGCTGGGGCTGATCGGGCTGACGTCCGCGATCTCGACGCTGTCGGGACTGTGGGGCGTGCTCGTCACCGACATGGTGCAGTTCGTGATCAAGATGGGGATGGTGATCGTGCTGGCCGTGTTCGCGGTTCAGGCCGTCGGCGGCATGGACGCCATGAAAGAGAAACTCGTGTCGAGCGGGCGGGGCGAAGCCCTCAACCTGATCCCCGATCTGAATTCGGCGTGGATGCCGATGATCACGTTCCTCGTCTACATCTCGCTCAACTGGTGGGCGACGTGGTATCCCGGCGCCGAGCCGGGTGGGGGCGGGTACGTCGCGCAGCGCATGTTCAGCGCGAAGGACGAGCGCCATTCGATGCTGGCGACGCTCTGGTTCAACATCGCGCACTACGCGATTCGGCCCTGGCCGTGGATCCTGACGGCGCTGGCGTCGCTGATCCTCTTCCCGGGACTGGCGGACCCGGAGACCGGCTACATCCGCGTGCTGATCGACTATCTCCCGGCGTCGCTGCGCGGCCTGATGATCGCCGCGTTCGCCGCCGCGTACATGTCGACGATCGCGACCCAGCTCAACTGGGGCGCGAGCTATCTCGTCAACGATTTCTGGCGCCGCTTCGTGAAGCGCGATGCGTCAGATGAGTACTATGTCAGGGCTTCGCAGGTCGCGACCGTCCTGCTCACACTGATTTCCGCCGTCGTCACGTTCTTCATGGGCTCGATCGGCGGCGCGTGGAAGGTGCTGATCGTGACGGGCGCTGGAACGGGCGGCGTCTTGTTGCTGCGCTGGTACTGGTGGCGCATCAACGCCTGGAGCGAAGTGTCGGCGATGATCACGGCGTTCGTCGTATCGGTTGCCCTGCAGGTGGGTTTCGGGTTCGATACCGATCAACCGAAGCAATTCGCCCTGATCATGATCGCCACGGTGGCGATCACGACGATTGTCTGGCTGGCGGTCACCTATCTCACCGGGCCGGAGCCGCAGGAGAAGCTGGTGTCATTCTACAGACGGACGCGACCGTCGCGGAGCGGCTGGGCGCCGATTGCCGCGCTCGCACCCGAGGTGAAGGTCGCGGGCGGCGGCCTGTCGAACCTGCTCGACTGGATCGCCGGCTGCACGCTGGTCTACGGTGCGCTGTTCGGTGTCGGGAAGTTGCTGCTGGGTGCGACGACGACCGGTTTGCTGCTGCTCGCGCTGGCGGCGCTGGGCGGCTTTGTGATCTACCGCGACCTGTCGCGGCGCGGCTGGGCTACTGTGGTGGAGTGAGCGCGTCGTTGACGAGGTCGGCCACGCGCCGGCGTACCTGAAAGATCCTGGTGTTGGCGCGCGTAGGATTCACCCGGTTGGTCAGTAGAATAATGAAGAGGTCCCTGTCGGGGTCGAACCAGATGGACGTACCGGTGAAGCCGGTATGCCCGAATGCGTTCGGCCCCATCTGCGTTCCGGCGCTCGAGTTTTCGGAGGGCGTGTCCCAGCCGAGGGCGCGAGAGGAGCCGGGTGGAATGTTTTGGCGTTGCGTGAACATCTGAACAAGGGGCGGCGAAAGGCGGCGAAGGGCGGCGAAGGGCGGCGCATGTCCTCGGCGAGTGTCGAGCAACCACTGAGCAAACCTGGCCAGATCCGGGGCGGTGCTGAACAGTCCCGCGTGACCCGATACGCCGCCGAGCCGGCCGGCATTCTCATCATGCACCTCGCCCCGCAGCAACCGATGACGAAACACGGTGTCGTTCTCGGTCGGTGCGATCCGGCTGCGCCAACTCTCCGGCGGCAAATAGCGCGTTGACGTCATCCCCAGCGGCCCAAACAGCCGAGCAGCCAGGAAATCATCGAGCCGTTGACCGGACACGGCTTGGACGGCCTGGGCCAGGACCATGGCGCCGAGGTCGGAATAAACGAACGTGTCGCCGGGCTGGCGCATGAGCGGCGTCGTGTCGACGAGCGCGAGAGCGTGCTCGCGATCCGCGGATTCCGCGTACAGCGGCCGCCAGGCGGGGAGCCCGGACGAGTGGGTGAGGAGATGCCGGATCATCACGCGCTCTTTGTTTGGTCCCTGGAAAGCGGGGACGTAGCGCTGCACCGGCGCGTCGAGGTCGAGCTTGCCGGAATCGACCAGCAGCATCGCCGCGGTGGTCAATCCGATCACCTTGGTGAGTGACGCGAGATCGTAAACAGTTTCGGTCGTGACCGGTCTGCGATCATCTGCGCCGTAGTGACCCACCGCAGCGAGAAGGACAACGCTGTCGCGATACCCCACGGCAACGACGGCGCCCGGAAATGCGCTATCCACCTGCGATTGGAGATAGGAGACGACGGGCTCGAAGCGACCGTATGACTGCTGCTGGTCGGTGATCGGCGGAACGGGGCGCGGATGCCCGCAGGCCACCGTTGCCAACGTGAGCAGCGTGAGGCCCTGCGCCGCCCTGCGCCGCCCTGCGCCGCCCTGCGCCGCCGTCATGGAATGATGACGTGTGCCGGCGGCTTCACCGGTGGCAGTGTCGAGTCGGAGACCGTGAGCCCGTAGCCGATGGGATATGCTGGGGGAATGCGGATCGGCAGTCTGCCGCGCACCGGCGACCACCCGAGCAGCGCGCGCGCGGCGGCACGCTCGGCGGGACGCACGCCGCTCCAGGCGATCAGATACGACTTCACCGTTGGCGTCTGGTTCAACAGGTATGGGCTGCCGAGCGAGACCAGTACGGTCGGCTTCACCGAGTCGGTCATGGTGATCAGCCGCGCGAGCGAATCGGGCAGCGCGATGCTGCCCTTGGCGGCGATCGGCCGTACGTTCATCGCGAAGATCA
>WNGL01005257.1_pt1 | contig 31181 bp, 27 predicted proteins | sample 5400591 | NCBI WGS metagenome assembly WNGL01 (sample SAMN13153377, study PRJNA577476) | soil metagenome | isolation source: 80 cm soil or saprolite under Garry oak tree replicate 1 | place: USA:California | collected 2016-06-15 | reverse complement strand
TATTCGGTAAAGGAATGAATAGGGCGCGGGTCAAGACCGGCTTCTTTACAGGCGTTACTGGCCTGGTCGGCCCAGCGTACGACAAAGAGTTCTAAACCACCAGGCTTGATGGCCTGATCCTGGTGGTTCGTGCGCTGTTCATGTTGAAGAACTTTGCGTGCTCGCTCAACGAATTGGGTGAGGGCATTATTGGTTGTGTCCGGCATAAAGCAAATGGTTCGCAATCCACTGTCTTATTTTTTCTGCCCTTCTACTATAGTGGGTTTGTGGAACAGGTGTCAAGCGACATCTGCCCAGACCTTCGTGTTACTGCGGCTTTTCTCCCCAGGCTGTCACGTATGTCCAGAGCCCACAGAAATCGCTCGCGAGCATTTCTGCCTGCATTTGTTGGTAGAGCCGATCGTACTCTGGTTCGGTGAGCCCTTTGGTTTTAAGGTGAAAGGGTTTTGCCAATTCGAAGATGTAGACGAAATTGCGCCAGAAGCCTTCGAAATCGGCTGCTCCTGATGAGATATCCATGACATGCCCCTGGTGCTTGACATCCTGGAAGCCGGCGTCGCGCAACAAGCGCTTGAGCACGGGAGTAATCCCGATATGCCGCCCATCCACAGAAAAGCTCCGTCCTGTTTCGTAAAATGTCCTTGCAGCGATGTGCCACAACTCATTGAGCGCTGGGGAGGTTGTCACCGGCATTTCCAGCTCTGTGAGACGGATGATTCCGCCAGGACGCAGAATCCGCATGCATTCGGTAAGCAACTGCGGCCATTCGCTGGGCGCCATGACTCCAAAGAGTGTCCGTTCATTGATCAGGTCGAATGATGCATCCTCAAAGATTAGTGGTTGTTTTACATCCATGACCGTGAAGCTGGCATTTCCATAGCTACGTGAAACAGACTGTGCCTTTGCGAACTGAATCATGGACACACTGATGTCGATGCCGGTTACCTTGATGTCAGGATGCTCGCGTGCCACTTCGAGCACCCAGCCACCGGGACCGCAGGCGAGATCGAGGATGGTCTTGATCCCGGAGAAGTCTGGGCGCTCCGAGAGCGTCCCCCTCAACCCATTATTGATGATCTTATCGAAATTGAGCAGCCACGTCATCGTCCCACCGCTCTCGGTATCGGCGACGAAGTGGATCTTACTGCCAGGGATATCAGAAGATGATGTAGACATTGAATAACTCCCTCTATAGTGGTATGTAGCTTGCGCTCATACAGCTTAACTGTGGTGGGAAATGGGCAGAGCAAGCAAATCCGCCTCGAGGTCTGCCCAGACGATTTGTTCTGCTTCCCTCACCGTGACGGGGTGCTGCTTTTGAGATGCCTCTCGCAATACATCTGAGACACGTTGGCGAAACTGAGAGAAACGGAGTCGTTGTGTCTCCTGGGAAGGCATCAGACTGAGTTCAATATCCCGGAGCGCATAGAACTCCTCCGATCTGAATGCTAGTGTTAACAACTCTGTGTATTGCTCAATGAGTTTCTGTCGAAACTCAAGGAAATAGCCTGGTTGTGTACTGGAGATAATCAAGCAACCCGCGACACGCCCTCCCAGGAGTATAGGGCTGGCTACGGCACTCTTCTCCCACTCCTCCCAACGGACTGGCGTAAACGTCTGTTCAGTACGACTCTGCACGGTGACAAGATGTCCTACGGAAACGGCGTAGCCTGCCAGGGATTCGATGCCGAGGAACAACAGCGCCTGATCGAGATAGGTATTCCAGGGGGGAGTACCGCGCCCGGTGTTTTGGCGCAGACTACGTACCTTGTGTGCAACTCCCGATGGGGGCATGCAGTGGGCGATGGTAATCGCCATCCCCAAGTAGTTGGGGTCGAGTTGCCCGAGCGCCAACTGCATGATCAGGTCGCTCATGTACCAGGAACGCTGTGCATCTTGCATGTTGACGTACGTGTTAAGGATACGGCTGTAGATTTCCGCTGGAATCTGTTCGGATATATCCTCGCCCACTGGCATGTCGAAGGTCGGGAATTCCTCTAAGAGTAGCTGAGTAAGGGTCTCTTGCTGTTCGGGAAGGGCTTTCAGGAGGCGTTGCAGATTCTCATACCGGGGGTTCGTCTCTCCCCTGGTCCAGCGCACAAGCGTGGCGGGATTGACGCCTAACCTGTTGGCGATCCGCTGTCTTTCCTGTGCGTCTGCGATGATGTTTTCCAATAGCTTGCGCCAGGCAGTTACTTCCATTTCCATCACTCTTTATTCCTGCACTCAGGTACTGTGGTGGTTTGCCCCAGCAGCATAGCACCCCCAGAATGAGTTGTCAACTTGGAGGCTTTTAGCTTCTACTCCCAATCCAGTTGCAAACAACTTCTTGTTCAGAGTAGGAGTCCACTAAGCGACATCTGTTTCTGCAGCGGGTGCTTTAAAGTGAATCTCCAGGGCCTTGTTGACAAAGCGTGCCATTGTTGCCTCCTGGGTTGCCAGGACAGAGGGCAGAGTGATATCGCGTTTGAAGTTACCGATCTCGATGATCATCTCGTCACCCTTCCTGGTCATGAGCACCTTGTCCATCTCGACATGCGGGAGAGGTAAACGCAGGATATAGGCATCCCCCTGGCGCGTGACCTCTTGAATTTTTCCACGATAGTAGACCTGGGTGGGGTCCTGATCGCCAAAGACGACATCTGCAAACTTGACAAGCGGTGAAATGCCGATAATTTCGTGAGGATAATAGGGGGCCTCCCAGATGGGGAGTGGTGCGAAGGTGTTATGTATTTGCCGGAGAAACTTTGTCTGGTTGTGGTAAAGCTCTTGCATGAACGTGTCGTGATACTCACTTTTTGCGAGTACACGGTTGCAGATGACGGCATCGATAGGATAGCCAAAGAGGGCGAGATAGGTTTCGGCCCGTAAGGCTTCTTTGATGACCATACGTTCAGGATTAACGACCGGGCGATATGAGCTAATATCGGGATTGCCCAACACCTCGCGCAACACCTTCACTCGTTCGCTCAGCTCATTGACGGCATCCAGTATTTCCGCGGAGGGCAAGAACGCCTTGATCAGTGGTCGGGCGAGGCCAAGCGTGCCGCTTTGTAGGTTCATGATGCGGCCGGCATACCACTGAAAGGTGTCAGGCATACTGAGGAGGCGCACGGTTTCGCCGGTGGGTGCAGCATCAATGACGACAACATCGAAGTTTCCTTCACGGGCATTACGGTAGATGTTAACCAGGCTGACGATTTCATCCATACCAGGAATGAGGGCGAGTTCTTCCGCCATCACAGAGTCTATGCCGCGATTGCGCAACGCCTTACTGACTGAATCCTGTAGCTTGCTCCAACCCCGGCGCATCTCGTCGAGGGCGTTGACTTCCTGCGCCCAGAGATTCGGAGCCAATTCTTTTGGTTCTGAAGTAAGAGGTCTATTCAAGCAATCGGCCAGGCTGTGGGCAAGATCAGTACTGACGACGAGGGTGCGTTTGCCCATCATTGCAGAACGAACGGCTGTGGCGGCAGAGATGGTTGTTTTGCCCACACCACCTTTTCCCAGGTATAGTATGATACGCATAGTTTTCCTTACTGACTTATTCTATTTTTGCTGCATGGACCCCGGCGGTACCAGGTTGACCGGGGCCAATATATTGCCGGGGCCACCACCGCGCCAGGTTGACCGGTGCCAGGTCGACCGGGGCCAGGTTGACCGCAAGGGTCAACCCTACTATACACGTGTGTGTCTGATTCTAATGTGATTCCGATCCCTGGTTATTGGTGGAATCCCAACGGTGCCGGGGCCACCAGTGCCACCACCGTGCCAGGTTGACCGGGGTCAGGTCGACCGCAAGGGTCGACCCTACTATACACGTGTGTGCCTGATTCTAATGTGATTCCGATCCCTGGTTATTGGTGGAACCCCTACATTTGTTTGTTATTTGTATTTACGTAAATGGTCCCCTTCTGGTTATATCCTGTGTTTGTGAAGAGATGGAAGACTGTCACTGGTGGTGATGAGCATTCATCATCGTTTGCTTCATATGACGTAGGAAGTAGTGCGTTCGCAACATTTGTTAGAGAAAATTACCAGTATTTGCTTTTTGATGCGTCCATTATTAAGGTCAGACTATCCAGGAATGGTGTGGAAGCTTATTTCTCTGCCAATGGGTATGAAGAAGGGCACCCGCAGGGGTGCCCTTCTCTTTTATATTACACATCCTGGCGTCACAAGAGGTACCAGGATGTGGTTAGATCACAATTCGATTTTGCCGGTCAATACAAGCAGTTTGAGAAATTCCAGGTGACGGATTACTTCCGTGCGGTCACTACCACCGTTCTGGTACCATTGGCGGAGCCAGAGTAGAGAGAGGATTTCGTCAGAAGTAAAGCCGCTCTGGGTGAGTGTGTCCATTTCGGTTGTTTCTGTGTCGGTGATTGTTATCAGGTGCTCTTCAGAATGGATTTGCGGATGCATAATTAATGTCCTTCTGCCTACTCCAGGCTGTCCGCTATAGCTTATTGCCGTTTTTCAATTGTTTAGTTATCAGGTTAGTAGTTGCCCAGCCAATTTCAGAGTTTGTTATACTTAACTAGACGTTCAGGATGGTATTTTTTCAAATACCAGGTTGGCCTGATTACCTGTGTTAACGCTTCCTCTCTTCTACTTATTCCTTACATACTAAGCATAAGCGGAAGCCGGTAGAATAACTATCTACTATTCGACATGTTCTGTGTGAAATGTCTCACAAAGTTGTGTTTTTGCTTTGTGTTGTATATACGTCTGAATTCGTAGTTGGTTCCACTTTTGAAGGTGGAATTTCTTGTGCATTACAGACGTACAAGACTATAGCTGACGGGTAGGGTTTCTTTCGTTTCTATTTATAACAACGTTGGGGGGTTACAAATGGGTAGGGCGACCGCGAGCGAACAGGACGACCGCAAGGGTCGTCCAATACGCATCAACCTAAGAAAAACCCAAAAACCCATCTAATGCTGTGGGGGCGAGGGCGCGGCAGGAGGACAGTGCTGTCATGCTGAGCGAAGCGAAGCATCTGGAGGCCCATCCAGACAGACCCTTCGCTGCGGCTCAGGGTGACAAGGGGAACCTGTCATGCTGAGGGCAGCGAAGCATCTGGAGGCCCAAGGAGACAGACCCTTCGCTGCGGCTCAGGGGGACACGGTGAGGCAGCTGAGGTTGATGCGTATTGGACGACCGCAAGGGTCATCCCTACTATACACGATTGGCGCTTCACATTCGTGAAGCGGGGGTGGGAGGCGTTGTATGGTGCGGGCGACTCTTGCGGTGTTATTGTGATGAGTTAAGGATTACGGACTACGATGTTTACCAGGCGGCCTGGAATATAGATGACTTTTTGTACGGTGTTGTCACCGATAAATGAGGCGACTCTGGGGTTTGTCAGCGCCAGGCCGCGTGCATCTGTTTCGCTGATGTCGGCAGAGACGTCGATGCGTTCGCGCACTTTGCCGTTAACCTGGATGACCAGGGTGAAGGTCTCATCCTGAGTCATTGCCTCGTCGTAGCTCGGCCAATCGGTCATATGGATGCTGCCGGTATGGCCGGTGATGTGCCACAGCTCTTCGGTGATGTGCGGCGCCAGGGGGGCCAGCAGTTGCATCATCGTCTCCAGGGCTTTGCGGTAGGCCCTGGTCTGGGCCACCGGCGCGTTCTGTTGTTTTACCAGGACGTTGTTACACTCCATTAGCGCGGCCAGGGCCGTGTTGAAGCGGAAGTTGCTCAGGTCTTCGGTGACGCGCTTGATGGTTTTGTGGCGCAGGCGTTCGATGGCCTTGCTTTCGCTAGTCTCTTTATCGCTGACCTTGCCCTCAATCCAGTTGTCGCTGATGACGCTCCAGAAGCGATTCAGGAAGCGCCAGACGCCTTCTAAGTTGTCGGGCTTGAAGGAGCCGCCGGCATCGAATGGGCCAATGAACATCATATAGCAGCGGATGGTGTCCGCGCCATATTTGGCAACGTACTTATCGGGCGCCTCGACGTTGCCGCGTGACTTGGACATCTTTTGTCCATCGGCACCCAGCACCATACCCTGGTGGTACAGGCGCATAAATGGCTCGTCAAAATCCAGGTATCCGATGTCGTGCAGCGCCTTGACAAAGAAGCGCGCGTACAGCAGGTGCATGATGGCGTGCTCAACGCCACCGACATACTGGTCGACAGGCAGCCAATGCTGCATTTTTTCCTTGCTCCACGCCTGCTTGCTGTTACGCGGGTCGACGTAACGCAGGAAGTACCAGGACGAGCAGATGAAGGTATCCATGGTATCGGCTTCGCGGGTGGCGGGACCTCCACACAGCGGGCAGGTGGTGTTCAGGAACTCCGGTTCGTAGCGCAGCGGTGACTCGCCGGTCGGCTTGAACTCGACGTGCTCAGGCAGCCAGACAGGTAGTTGCTCCTCTGGTACGGGAACCATACCATGCGTTGGGCAGTACACGATAGGGATGGGCGTGCCCCAGTAGCGCTGGCGGCTGATCAGCCAGTCGCGCAGGCGGTAGGTGACCATGAACTTGCCGAAGTCATTTTCCTCAATGTATTGCGTCACTTTGGCAATTGCCTCATCGGCGGTCGTGCCATCGAACGGACCGGAGTTGACCATCACGCCCAGGTGCTTTTTGGCCTCTGACCACGTGGCGGGATCGCTGGGCGCCTCGTCCTCGGCGCGAATGACTTCGCGAATGGGTATATTGAACTTGCGGGCAAACTCGAAGTCGCGCTGGTCATGCGCTGGAACGCCCATGATGGCGCCTGAGCCGTAGCCCATCAGCACGTAGTCAGCGATCCAGACGGGAACTTTTTCGCCGTTGACGGGATTGGTGACATAGCCGCCGGTGAAGACGCCGGTTTTCTCCTTCTCCACGTTGGTGCGCTCGATCTCGGTCATATGTCGCGCATGGTCTACGTAGGCTTCCACCGCCGCCTTCTGATCGGGCGTTGTGATTTTCTCGACCCAGGGATGCTCGGGGGCCAGCACGAAGAAGGTGACCCCGTAGATCGTGTCTGGACGAGTGGTAAAGACGGGAATCTCTTCCTGCTGCCAATCGATTAAGGCTGTGAAGCGAATCTCGGCACCCTCGCTGCGTCCAATCCAGTTGCGCTGCATGGTCATGGTCTTTTCGGGCCAATCCTCTACGGCAAAGTCCAGCAGCCTTTCGGCGTAATCGGTGATTTTCAGCAGCCACTGGTCGATCTCTTTGCGAATGACGATACTGCCACAGCGTTCACAAGTACCATCGGGCAGCACCTGTTCATTCGCCAGGACCGTGTTGCAGCCAGGACACCAGTTCGCGGGCGCCTTGGTACGATAGGCCAGGCCGTGTTTATAGAATTGCAGGAACAGCCACTGCGTCCACTTGTAGTAGTCGGGCAGGCAGGTGACGACTTCACGCTGCCAGTCCCACTGAGCGCCCATCAAGCGCAGTTGTTTGCGCATTTTGTCGATGTTTGCCAGTGTCCAGGTGCGCGCCTGCACGCCGTGCTTGATGGCGGCGTTCTCGGCGGGCAGTCCAAAGGCGTCGAAACCGATGGGCTGCATGACGTTATAGCCATGCATGCGCTTGAAGCGTCCGTAGGCGTCAAAGGGCGAGTAGTTGTACCAGTGGCCCATATGCAGATCGCCGGATGGGTAAGGAAACATCACGAGATGATAGAAATTTGGTTTAAGTGAGTCATCGGGAGCATGATACAGTTGTTCATTTTCCCATTGTGTTTGCCATTTTTGTTCAATTTCTTTTGGATTATAGCGGGTTCGTGTAATCATTGTGTTTTCCTCTCCCCGTCGAGCCAATAAAACGATGAATAATACTATTAAAAAAACCTTTCATCCGCTAGGGACGAAAGGCTTTTCCGTGGTACCACCCTGAATTGTCATCAATGCTCAATCTCAGCTTTTAAGATAAAGCTGGTGGACCTGAGGGGGCTCGAACCCCTGACCTCATCCATGCCATGGATGCGCTCTTCCAGCTGCGCTACAGGCCCATACTGGTTGCTGTGCTGAAGATTGAGAGTGATTGATGTACACTCATTGTACGCTATAACGGGCGTCCCGACAAATGCTTGGCTTTTTTCCAGGTGCTATTGGTTAAAAGCTTCACACGTATTGCTCACAGGCGAGTTCGGTCAAATTGATTTGTAGCCTCGCACCGCCCGGCTACTCTCTGTAGTGTATGTTGACCTACTACTCCTGCTCAACGCTTTTGTCTGCTAGTGTGCCTATACTATACCATAGGCCTTTGCGATTTGCAAGGCATTCGGGGTACTTTTGGATGGCACGAACAGGTGGAGATGAGGGGGCTCGAACCCCTGGCCTCGACAGTGCGATTGTCGCGCTCTCCCAGCTGAGCTACATCCCCTGGGCACGTTAGATGATACCATATTGGGAGGGGAATGTAAATAGTTTTTTTGGGAGTGTGGGTGTATGAAATGGTTGTGGGCGTGCGAGTGTAGGGGTGTGGGGGCCGATAAATCGGCGATGGGCGCGATAAATCGGCCCCTATGGCCTGTTCATGTTATGCGAATTTCTGGTGGTCGTGAGGACAAATCACGGACCTTGCTGTATCAGGTGTATCAAGTATATCGGGCTGCGTGTGAGCCAGCAGTCTTTTCCTCAAACAGAATGTCAAGAGTATCAAGAGTATCAAGAGTATCAAGAGTATCAAGAGTATCAAGAGTATCAAGAGTATCAGGTGTATCAGACAAGTTTGAGTGGAAGTGGCTCACTGTTTCAGAGTTTCGAGAGTATCAGGTGTTTCAAGTGTTTCAGGTGGGCTCGGTATTTGGGGCAGATAGCGAGCAAAACGCTCGCTATTATTTTGGAGTTGTGGAGCTTATGTTGATGTTTGTTGGTGGTGTTGATGCAGTCGTTGGTAGTCATTTGGCTCCTGGATGATTATTGTTTCTTCCTGTCTTTCTTTTTGCGAGGCGAAGAAAGGGTTGTTCGTCAGGGGTCTGACCCAGCCAAACTGCTGTTCAAAAGGACAGGACTATTCTGGCTAGAGGGACGATTTATTTCTGACAAAAAGATGAGATACTCTCCCAGGAGCAGCAAAAACGTTTTTGCTGCTCCTGAGAAAAAGGAGTGTAATAAACGTTCTCAAGAAATGATGTCAGACGTTGACAAATGTGCACATCTGTTCTATATTACGCCTATGAAGTTACGTCAGTATGCCAAACAACAAGGCAACAATTATCGAACGGCCCTACGCTGGTTTCGGGATGGAGCTATTCAGGGCTATCAGGCTCCATCGGGAACGATCATCGTCACTGAGACGGTGAATGCTATCCGCCACCACCTGACAGAGGATGAGAGGCATCTGGAAGAATGGGCAGGGCAGGTTGGAGTCAGTAAGGCTGGCAGAGGCATACGTCGCCGGGTCTCTGTGCAGAGAGCCGCACGTTCTCCTGAGTATGCCGAGGAGGGCAAGCGGCAGCTGTCTGCCCGCCATGGGGAGGCATCCTGATGCACCTGGTGGAGCAGCATATCCTGAGCAAGAACGATCCGTCCTATGCAGTGCTCGATCAGGCCGCCTTTGCTTCAAAAAATCTCTGGAACGCCGCCAACTACGTGGTGCGTCAATCCTTCATTCACCAAGGCATCTATCTCGATCATGTCAAGGTTTTTCAGCAAATCAAGTCCCATGAAGCCTATCAGGCCCTTCCGCGTAAAGTGAGCAATCAAGTGCTCATCCAGCTTCACAAGGCCTGGGTGGCCTTTTTCGAGGCTATGGCCCAGTGGCGCGAGCACCCGGAGCAGTTCTTGGGTCGCCCTCAATTGCCCAAGTACAAGCACAAAACCCAAGGGCGCAATCTGCTCGTGTATGAGAAAGGGGCGATCTCTCAACGGGGGTTGAAACGTGGCCTGCTCTCCCTCTCTGCACTGGGAGAGCTGGTGAAAACGCGCCAGAAGCAAGAGAGCATTGTCCAGGCCCGCGTGGTCCCGCGTGGCACGCATTATGTGCTAGAAGTCGTCTACGAGCGAAAAGCCGAGCAGGCCTCGGTTGATCCTTCTCTGTGCGCTGCCCTGGACCTTGGCGTGAATAACCTAGCCGTGATAACTTCAAACAAGCCGGGCTTTGTGCCCGTCCTCGTTAACGGTCGTGTGCTCAAGTCGATCAACCAAGGCTACAACAAGCACCGCGCACATCTGCAAAAGAAGCTCGCCAAGGAGAACCGCTTCACGTCCCATCACCTCGAGGCCATCACCGACAAGCGCAATCGTCGGATCAAGCATCAGTTGCATCAGGCCTCGAAAGCCATCATTGGATTGTTGGTGGCTGAGGGTATCGGCATCCTCATCATCGGGAAAAACGCGTTTTGGAAGCAAGAGGTCGAGATGGGCAAGCGCAATAACCAGGCGTTTGTGCAGATCCCGCATACGCGCTTCATCGCGATGTTGCGCTACAAGGCCGCATTGGTCGGTATCAGGGTCATCACCACCGAAGAGAGCTATACCAGCCAAGCCAGTTTCTTCGATCGTGATGCGATGCCAGTCTACGGTCCCAACGACCAGGCGGAGCACACGTTCAGCGGGCGGCGTGATGGGCGCTGGTATCGGGTCAAAGGACGATACCCGATTCATGCTGATGTGAATGGCTCCTACAACATCGGAAGAAAAGTATTCCCGACAGCCTTTGATGGTCGAGGGATAGAGGCCTCCGCAGTCAGGCCCAGGCGGCTTGCCGTCTGAACAAGAGCCTATGTCATTATTTGTCATAGATTGGTGATACTGTGAGTAAGTTTACCGAAGCAGAACTGGCATACTTGCGGACGCAACGGCTTGGACGACTGGCAACCGTGAACGAGCGGGGTGAGCCACAAGTTGCGGCGGTCGGCTTTCGCTATAATCCTGAGCTCGATACCATTGATATCGGTGGATATAACATGGCGAATACGCAGAAGTTTCGCAATATTGCCCGCAATGGCCTGGCGTCTTTGTTGGTAGACGATGTGCTGCCCCCGTGGAAGACGAGGAGCCTCGAGATACGTGGGCATGCCCAGGCTCTTCCTGAAGGTGGGCAGTCCATTGCACCCAACAGAAGTCCCGCGTTATTACGCATCACTCCCAGGCGCATTATCTTCTGGGATGCGACCACTGATCCTCCCACGGGTTCAAAGCGCAATGTGTCATAAAGCTACCAGGAAGATTGTATGGGAGTGCAATCAAATGCAAGCGATAGAGCGCACAACGTCCGGTTATTGGAAGGGCGTGTGGCACTGATTACCGGTGCGAGTGAGGATTTGGAGCGGCAGAAGCAAAATTGCCCGTCGCGCTATGTCAAGCGAATGATCGAACATCTGCGTCGCGATAGGAAGAAATAGAAAGCCGTCGGAAAGACGAGAAAAGAGCATAAACAACGATGTCAAAACGGATGATGCAGGCCATACGTGTTTACCAGTATGGGGGTCCCGAACAGCTCAAGCTGGAACAGATTTCTTGTCCAGAACCGCAGCCGGATGAAGTGCTGGTGTGGGTGTATGCAACAGGAGTTCTGCCAATCGAGTGGAAAATCCGGCAGGGCTTATTCCACGCTTTTAACCCAGCAACGTTTCCCTATATCCCCGGCAGCGCTTTCGCTGGTGTAGTCGAGGAGGTTGGTTCTCTAGTCACCACCTTCCGATCAGGGCAGGCGGTCTTCGGCCGGAGCAACAAGGGAACGTACGCCGAGTATACAACGGTTTCTGGAGAGACCATTGCTCTCAAGCCTGAGTCGCTCGGTTTCGATGAAGCGGCGACGATCTCAGGAGGAGCAACGACAGCCTGGGAGGCGCTCTTTGACCATGGAGGGCTGCAAGCTGGTCAGCGCGTCCTGATCCTGGGGGCCGCTGGTGGCGTCGGCTCGTTTGCGGTCCAGCTTGCCAGGTGGAAGGGGGCGCAGGTGATCGGGACCACCGGGGCAGCCAATGTAGACTTTGTGCGCTCTCTGGGTGCAGAAACGGTGGTTGATTACACCTCCACACCGGTTGAGCAGGTCGTTCATGACGTGGACCTCGTAGTGGACACGGTTGGTGGACAGACCCTCGAAAGCGCGTGGCCGGTGATCAAGCGTGGGGGAAGGCTTGTTTCCACAGCGGGGCAGCCATCCAAGGAGAAAGCGCGCGAGCTTGGCATTGGCGCGTTGCCCAAAAGGAGAGGAACACATAAGAAAGCTTCTTTGCCGAAACCGCCTGAGAGGCTTGTCCTGGAAGGGAACTTCTCAGAGCAGACTCTTTGCCACAGCAAGCAAGCAACCTGCATGCCCCCAAAGTGGCCATGAGCCATAAAATTTCGTTTTTCGGACGCATATCGCTTGTAGATAATTGCGGATTCAACTTGAGTCTGGATCTGGCGCACGTTTGGTGGTATCTGGGAGGTACGTTCAGGGTCCGTTGATGCGACTAGCACGAAGACCCTGCACAAAAGCCTCTACTCCGAGCAGAAGGCCTTCTAATGGAACACCCAGCCGCATCTGTCCGGCCAATTCGAGTGTCACAAATCCATGAACGAGCGCCCATGCCGCCTGTGTTGCCGCCACCGCCTTTTGCTCACCCACCAACTGTGCCGCCGCCGCCAGCATTGGTGCTGACACCGCCTGTCCTAGTGGCGAGGGTCGTTCCTCCACAGGCGTGCTCCCAAAAAGCATCAGATACAGGTGAGGATGGGCCAATGCCCACTCGTGGTACGCGATCGCTAACGCCCGTATTTGCTGTTGTGGATCTGGGCCAGTTCTTTCTGCCGCCTGCTCAAGCACTTCAGCCAGTTGGCGCAACCCCTTTTCGGCGACTGCTCGCAAGAGCGCTGACTTGTCAGGAAAGTGGTGATACAACGACGATGCCCGTACCCCAAGCGATTGCGCCACTCGACGCATGGAGAGGGCCTCGATCCCCTCGTGCTCAAGCACATCGCTTGCAGTCACCACCAGCGTCTCCTCATCAATTTTTTTGGTATAGACCATATCTAACGCCGTTCGTCTTGACAATCTGATCAGCACATGGTATCCTTTTAGTAAGACGAACGATGTTCGTCTTCAGTCACTTGAAAACGATACGATATCCATGTCTCCATGGCAAAAAGGAGGCCAATATGGCTACTCATTCTCTTCATCCAGCTCCCGTTTCAGTGGCAACGTGGCGTGACAGGACAGCCACCGTCTTGATGCTCCTTGCCGCTGTCGGTGCATGCGTTGCCTTCGTCAGTAGCATCAGCACGGTGGCTGCCGCCGGTCCTGCCACGCAAGTGGTCGAGATCTGGCGCATGTATGGGTACATTGTCTTCACAGGTCTCTACGTGCTGCTGGCGTTCTGGCCGCGCCGCTATCCTGGCGTTTGGGAATTGGCGATCCTGGACAAAGCTGCGCTGGGCGTGACTGGCCTCGTGCTTCTCGGGCGAGGAGTGGCAGATGCCCAGACCATTTTGGTCTTCGATGGAAGCTTGGCGGTGATCACTCTCATTGCCTATATACTCGCCAAAGGGTATACCGGTTGGGCACGGCTGCAACGGCTGCAACGGCTGCAACGGCTGCATGCAGCCTCGCCTTTGCCGCGTACCAACACATTGCAATATGAATCTGATGACAGAAAGGGAAACCTCCTCTGAAAAAGACTTTTTCTTGGGCAGTGGCGAACACGCGTTCGTGAAAAACTCTTCTGAAATTGCGAAAAGAGGAACAATACACTATGACAAAAACATCTGCATCCAGAGAGACAACAGCCTCTCCATCTCGGGTTCGCCTGGGAGCTTTGTCTCTTGCGCTCTCTGGCATCCTGTTTCTGCTCTACCCGGCGCTTCGACCGTTTTCTAACGAAGCATCCTTACAAGGTGCGGAAGCGTTCGCTTCCCCTTTCTGGGTTCTGGCGCACATGCTGGCAGTCGTGGGTTTCATCTTGCTCGCGCTGGGCCTGTTGGGCCTGCATAGCGCTCTCCAAAATACAACTGTTGAACGCCTTATGTTCGTAGCGCTCGTCTTGACCTGGATCGGGGTCGGATTCACGCTGCCCTATTATGGTGCCGAGATCTTTGCCCTGCATGCTATCGGCCAGGAAGCGGTCCGACAGCAGAGCGTTACACTGCTGGCTCTGGTCGATGCCGTCCGTTATGGGCCAGCAATCTTTGTATTCGCAGTGGGACTCCTGCTGCTGGCAGTTGGTCCCATTCTGGTCGCGATTGCGGTGTGGCGATCCGGAACGCTCTCACGATGGAGTGGCATGGTGTTCGCTCTGGGATTTGCCCTCTACATTCCGCAGTTTTTCGGTACCCAACCAATCAGAGTGGCCCATGGAGTTCTCGTTGCGGTTGGATGCATCTGGCTCGCGTGGAGTATGGTACAAGGCCAGCAGCGCAAGGCCTCTTAAAAGTCGCATGAGGTTGGTTTCTTTTATGGGTGTTCCCAACGTTATTGGACCCTGATCGGGTCTCCTCGCCGAATAGTCCCGCCCTGGAGCACGGTGGCATAGACCCCGACGTTGACCTGGTTGTGCTTGGCCGCTGTCCGCAGAATACCGGGATCACTGGGCAAGTCTCCTTGAGACAGCGTTGTCATCACACAGCGGGGGCAAGGGCCTGTGATCCCGAGGCGCACCTCATCGCCGATGGCAAGCATGTGGCCAATCCAGGCGTCCTCAACGAAGTCCTTCACGCCGCTGGTGGTCTGCGCGACGATATTTGGGCGAAAGCGGCGCACCTCGAAGCGCCCTGCTGGATACAGTTCCCGCAGCCGCTCCAGGGTGGCCGTGGTCAGCAGATGGACGGTCGCACAATCGAAGAAGGTGCCCTCTGGCAACGCAAAGTCGGTGACCGTGTCGCGGAAGTCGAGCCCTTCCATATCCGGCCAGTACTCTTCCGCATTCGCCGTCCAGGGATTGGGTGACGAAGCCGCAACAACCTCTTCCTGGCTGTGTTCGGCTGAATCCAAGGTCACCGCGCGCTGAAGCGCCTTGGAAAGCATCTGGTTGATATCGCTCTGTTCAGTGGTGAGAATCGTCCCATCCGGCAGCGTGATTCTCACTCCAGGCAACGGCATGTCAGCGTGGGGCGGGACGACAAAAGCCGCTCGGAAGTCGAACAGGTGCGGCCATTTACTCGGGTTCTTGGCACTGGCAACTTTGGTGGTCAACTGGTCTACCAGGGCATAAGCCCGATCCCCAAGCAGACCCCGTGTGGTGACATCCGTAGCGTTGAGTTCCTCTCCCATCATCGACTTGATGGGATATCGCCACAGCGCTACGACCTTTCCAGCCATCTGTGTGCTGTCTAACATGGTGTTTAACTCCTTTCAGGCCTGTAAGGCCTACACATGGGTTGTACAAGACGATAATGATTTTTGACAAATGAATCCGGATATCGACACATGCATCGAGGGCCGATCAATCGGCGATGGGCGCGATCAATCGGCCCCTCCACTGTCACCCCATTCACTTCGTTCAGGGCAAGTGTATGGATTACCCACATTGTGTATGGATTACCCACATTGTCACCCCCGGAGGGTCAGCACATCGTAGCCCACCGAGATCCGTTTTTCGGCCTCTGGTGGCGGCCCCACGCATCGATGCCTGGCTACGATGTCCTGACCCTGACCGGGTTACGATGTGGGTAATCCATACAGCAAGCTCTGAGCGAAGTGAAGGGTCTGTCGCGCTGGGCAGAGAGATGCTTCGCTGCGCTCAGCATGATAGTGCTGTCACCCATACGAATGCCTGGATGAGTTTGTTACATGCCATAATCGGCGATGGGGCGATTACGGATGCCCTGATTATTTTGTTAATGAACATCGAGCGCTCTCGTCGCCCACCTCCGTCATCCCAAACTGCTTGATGGTCGCTGCATAACCATCGAAGTATGGCAAGAGTGCTTCCACGGCTGAAGAGCGCAGGAGTTGACACAGCGCAGGAGGATGCGCAAGCAGATGCTGCACCAGTGCCTGATGATAGCGTTCGTCCTCTGGACCGTTGCCCAGCGTTTCACGAGGTTCAGTAGTGACGATGGTCTCGACGTCAACGGTGATGCGAAACGTTCGTCGCACGAGGGAAGGCGTCTGTGTCGACATAGTGAATTCCTTTCTTGCTCCATCTCCGACAGGAAAGAGGGGATGGGTGTTGTCTGATCTCGATTGCACCAATGCGCGTGATGCTTGTTCAGTCAGCGTCACGCGCTTGCGTCTGGGTTCTCTTGCACGGGTGCAATGACAATGGCTTCGCGTGTGCTTTCTACTATTGCAAACAGCTCTGCCTGCTCCGGTTGGGGCACGTTGAACTTGTCGAGCGTTTGCTGAAAGTCATCCAGAAAGGCCTGCCACTCCTGGGGAGTGATCAGCAGATCCTTATGCATCTCCTCCATGGAACGTCCGCTATACTGTTGAGGGCCACCCGAGGCCCAGCCGACCATTTCGGTCACCAGGTACTTGAACCCTGCGGGTGCGACCCGGTGGTGGGCTTCATCCACGCGCGGATTGGCATTCAAGCGTGGGTCCACCATGATGCGGTCAATGAAATCATCGACCACCGTCGCGATGTTATAGATGCCACCAAGCCGATCATAAAGTGTGACGTGTTCCTGATTTTGCATAGTTCGCCTCCTTGTCTCTTGCGTATACATACTTGCCTTGCGTGTGAAACTGTTCGCACTCCACGGGACATCGGTCGCCTGGTACAACTCCCAACTGACCGAGGGGTGACATGGTGTGCAGTGAACCCCGTGTCCCGGTTCACACGCACGCCTAGCCGCCTTCGCACTCGCTTATAACCCGCGTGCCTCCGCGAAGAGCTCGGTGATCTCGCCTTCGTGCCACTGCGGGGCTTGCTCTAACAGTTCCTGCAGGTGCTGATACCAGCGGTCGTGTTCCGGGTGGTCTCGATGGCGGGTATACGCGGCCTGCGAGTCAAAGACCACGATGACCAGGATGCCGAAAGGCGCGGAGAGCGCCTGGGCTGCTGGCTCTAGGAGATAGCCGCCTAGATAGCCTGTCACCTGGGGCAGGTACTCTTGCTCCCAGCGAAAGAGATGGTCCAGCACGGCCTGTTGCTGGCCCTGCCGGGGTTGCAGATGGTAGAGCGTTCCATACATCGGGTTCTCCGCAGTGTTCCAGTGCTACTGGTGTCATAGCTACATGGTTTAGATGAAGCCTCGTGTGTGGCTTCGGAGGAAGTATAGCCTCTTTTTATGGCTATGCTATCGTAATATTTACTGATCTTTCTGCTGGGGGGTACGTAGTTTTTTTAGCGAAGAGAGGTACCTACGTAAAAAACTTGCGCAGTTTGTTTCTCAGGGACCCGGAAAGCCGCTGGCGAAGCCAGTCCCAGGGCGACCCCTTTGGTATGGCCCCTTCTTGTCACCCTGAGCGCAGCGAAGGGGCTGGCTGGGCCTTGAGATGCTTCGCTGCGCTCAGCATGACAGGACTTGGTGCTCAGCATGACAGGCCTTGGCACTCAGCATGACAGGGTTCTCTTGTGGTTGGTGCAGTCGCCATGGCCTTCAGTTCACGCCTAGAGACGGTAGCGCCAACCCCTTTTCGACGGCCCAGGCGGCAATCTGCGTACGCGAGTTGAACCCCAACTTGGCGTAGATATTGCCGACATGGGTTTCGACTGTGCGCTGGCTGATCACGAACGCGGCAGCAATCTCGCGGCTCGATTTGCCCTGCGCAATGAGGATGGCGATCGCGCGTTCGCGCTCGCTCAGCCCCCCAAAGGCGTGCCTGGCGGACTGCCGGGGGGTGAGTGGCTGCTCCTTGGGCAAGGAGGCCAGCGCTGCGTCTAAGAAGCGTTCGCGCTGCTCTGTCTCATCGATTGAGGCGGCCAGGCCCTCGATCACCTCCCGTGCGGCGGCGAATGCGTGGTGAGCAAGCTGCTTCTGCTGTGATGCGGCGTAGACGCGCCCGAACGAGCGATGAATCTGCCACAGGAGCGGGTGCGCCCCCTGTTCCTGCGCGCCTCGTTTGGCCATCTCCAAGGCGTCGATGGCTTCCTCCACCTGGCCCAGCGCGAAGAGGGCCTCGCCTCGCAGTTTCAAGAGCGCCGGGATGGGTTGCCCCTCGGCCCTCTGGGTCTCGCCGGGGGCCGACGCGATGAGTTCATCCGCCAGGCGCAGCGCCAGCTCCGGCCGCTGCTGTGCCAGGGCCAGTTCACCCCACATCCACAGCAGACGCCGTTCCTGCAAATTGCGCGGAGCCTGTTCTGGCGGCATGAACTGTGCGAGCGTCGCTTCCGCGCGTGAGAGATCCCCTGTGAGCAGATAAGCCTGCGCCAGCGCTGCCGTCATGTTCCCAAGGTAAAACGCTGCACCTAACTCGCGCCCGATCTCTAGTCCGGCTTCCAGCATCACTATCGCCTGGGCGGGATCAAGTAGCGCGATAGCGACATCACCCACGCTACTGTAGGAGCCGACGATCCACTGCCGATTCTCGATCTCGGTGGCAATCTCAAGCGCCGCACGTGCGTGGGCCAGCGCCTCACCCAATGCTCCGAAGGAGGCAAACGCCCAGCCGCTCATATAGTGCGCGAAGGCGCGTCCTGCTCGCCACTCGATGGAGTCGGCCACGCGCAGGGCTTCTTCCAGGTCCTGCTGGCAGGCGGCCAGTGAGCCTGGCATGCAGAAGATGGCTTCCGTTCCTGCGGGACTGGCGATAGACGTCCTGAGGGCCAGGCACACGACGAAGACCCATTTATCACCCGACGTTCGTAAGAGCGCAATCGCCCGATCAAGGGAGGACAATGACAGCCGCCTCTCCCCATAAATTGACGCTGCTACCCCGAGAACCTGAAGGGTCTGGGCCACCATCTGCATATTTCCCTGGTGCTCAAACGCTTCCAGGCTTTCCTTAAGCAGCGCAATGGCCGGCGCGGGTTCACCCACGTTGGTCAGCCAGTTCGCCAGGTGTTTCTGGCTGAAGGCGTATTTCCATGGGTCATCGAGCGCCTGCGCCAGATCAAGCGCCTGCCTGAAAAAGCCGCCTGCCTGGGTGTAGTCGCGTTCGGTCCAGATAAAGCCGAGATCAATCAAGCCCTGCCACTCCATCTGGCGGTCCTGGGCCACGCGCGCGCCCTCCAACACCTGCTCGAAATCACCGCGGGCCGCCTCGAAATCACTCAGATATTGATAGACCTCCCCACGGATCTGATAGAGCGGGATCGGGTTGACCCCAGGGAGATGGCGAGTCGACTCAAGCGCGTGGGTGAAATGCGCGATCGCCGCTCTCGGGGCGTAGAGCGCGATCGCCTTTTCTCCTACGCGCTGGGCGTATGCCCGAGCCTGGGTCCACGCCTCCGCCCGGTAAAAGTGATAGGCCAGTTCCGCGAGATGCGCCTCCAGACTGGAAGCAGAGAGGCGTTCTATCATTTGACCAATCCTGAGGTGGAGTACCTTGCGTTTGCGGGACAGCAGTCCGTGGTAGACGGCCTGCTGCGTGAGGGCGTGGCGGAAGGCCACCTGCTCGGCCGAGGTTTCCACCAGCAGTTGCGCCGCGATCAAGGTTTCGATGCACGCGAACACTTCGGGTTCCGACCGCCCCGTCAACGCCTGCACGAGGGAGAAATCGACGTACCTGCCTACGACCGCCACCAGTTCCAGCATCTCACGGGCCTCCTCATGCAACAGGCGGATGCGCTGCTGGACGGCATCGGAGACGCTGCGGGGAATATGCAACTCGGCGAGCGGCTTGCGGTCCCAGAGGCTGCCCGTGAAGAAGATGTCACCGACAGCCAGCAGCGACTTCACCACCTCTTCGACAAAAAAGGGATTCCCTTCGGTCAGGTGATACAGCGCCTCCAGGAAGTCGCGGCGCACCGGCCGCCTCAACTGAAAAATCGCCCGCAGCATGGCATGGACCTCATCCATGGTGAGGGTGGTGAGGGAGCACTCCAGCGCAGCCCGCTCCCGGTCCAGCACCGCCAGGAAGTGAGCGAGCGCCGGGTAGACCTCTTCACCGCGATAGGTGAGCAGCAGCAGGAGCGGGCGCGACCTGAGATGGCGGACGAGGTAAAGCAGGAACTCGAGGCTGGCGTCGTCACTCCAATGCAGGTCTTCGATGCTGAGCACCAGGGGGTATTGTTCGGCCTGGCCAAGCAAGAAGTGTGTCAAGGCCACAAAGAGGCGACGTTGCTCCTGTGCTGGCTCCAGGAGCGGCGTCGGCTTCACCTCCGGCAGCCAGAGCGCGAGGTCGGGCAGGATTTTCATCAGCTCGGGCGCAACAGGCGCAAGCGAGCGGAGAGACGATTCGCGGGACCCGCTGAGCAGCAGGGTACGCAGCAGATCTAGCAACGGAGCGAAGGGCAACGAGCGATCCTGCTCGAAGCAATGGCCTTGCAGGAAGTGCGCATGCTCCTGCCCAACGCGTGCCCTGGCTTCGTCCACAAAGCGCGATTTGCCGATGCCGGCTTCGCCTGACACGAGGATAGTTTGCCCCTGTCCGCTCTTGACCTGCTCGAACACGCGCTCAAAGGACGCAAGAGAGGCCTCGCGACCGATGAGCACGGGACACACGGCGGAGGTGTCAAACGGCATGGCCATGCTCGTCACCTTTCGTGGCTCTTACTCTTCTGCAAACACTCAACAGATATGGTTCTTCTGTTAAGACCATGCTAAACTTACTGCATGAACAACGTAAAGTCGTCATCTTTTCATCGAAGTACAACATCTAAAAGTACGGAAGCGGCCTCAACATCTCAGCAACATGGTATATTCTATCATAAAGCTTGTCCGAGATAATAGTTATTATCATTGACACATGATCCGAAATGCATGACGCAGAGCAGCTTCAGTACACTTCAAAAGAGAGCAAGAGGTGAGATTATCCTGGACATGGCAGCTTTTCTCGACTGAAAGGTGTTTCTTGTTGGTAGCCACGCAAGAAACCGAGTCACATGAGACGTGACTCTGGTGGACAGGATCTGCAGGAAGTGTGGCGGGATTATTGGTGAATCACATCAGTACCCCCTCCACGCTTCCGAAGGGCTAGAAAATGGGTGGAGTCCTACGAATGCGCCGCTTGATGAACAAGAGCCCAGAACTCTCCATCCCCTTGCAAAACCTGGCCCATGCCCGTGCCCTGACCGGCATCAAGAGAGACAAACGTACAACTCCCCTCGTATGCATCGACATTCACAAGAACTGGCAGATCCCACTGCGTAAAGTTAAGAAGGTACCACTTCCCTTTCCCAGCCACCTTATCCTCTCCCGATGGGCAATTTGGCTGCGCCTTCCCCTCCGACAGCACAAAAATCTTCGTGTAAAGCTGCTGCCTCAATCTCGCGTCAGCGATCGTGCTCTGCCGGGCGACGCCTTTCTCCGGCTGGATATCCAGAGTGAGCCGATCGGGACGCGCCGGCGCGAAGGTAGCCGCGGCCAGCGTCTGCTCGAAGAGGTGCTTGAACTGACCGTTCATCATAAAGATCCCACCGCGAGACTTGTAGTTCCCTTCAAGTGAAACCGTGTTACATGTTTTGTCAATACCAGAAGAAATTGCTTGATCTGCTGTGTGGAAAGCAAGCTGGTATTCGTGGAGTGACTCTGGTGAGCAGCTTCCATTCTGGGGAGCCGGCGGGAGCGCCAGGATAGCGTGGTACAGGCGCTGCACTGTCTCAACCGACGTAATCCGTGCGGTCTGAGGCGGCTTATCGAGCTGCAGGGTATGCAGGATAGCGAGCTGTTCTGGTCTGGCAACTGGCGTGGCTTGATAGATTGCCTGGTTGAGCTGCGACCAGAAATCCTGATTCGCCTGCCTGTCCTGCTTTTCACCCGCCAGAGAGACACGCCCGCATCCATAGCGCTGCGCGGTAGCCGTTGTCAGCGTTTTCCCTCCCTGCAGGAAGGTCAGGGTATAACTCGGTCCTAATTCCTGCGTACAGGCCGAGTTTTGCGGCAACGGTGACAGCGCAACAACCGTTGTATACAGCTGCCGCACCAGTGAAACGTCGGTCAGGGTCACGACTGGTTTCCCCACTTGAGGATCAAGGACGTGAATGGCGATTTGCAGCCGGTCCGGCGCATTCCTGGTGCCCGCCTGGGAAGAAGCCGGTTGCCAGCCGCAGCCACTCAAGCCGCTCAGGCCACTCAGTCCGGCCAACAACGCTGCCAGCGCCAGGCCGGGCAGAAAAGCTCGTATGTGCTTTGTGATCATGAGGAATCTCCTTGCGCAACATCCAAGAGAACGTGGCATGCTGACTCTTTTCATAGAGCAAAGACGTTGACAAGATCAGATTCGTTCCCAAGTCGGAGATACGAGCCGCGTAGAGCACCCGCAGCGTTCCATCGTGTTAAGGACGCCGTTCCTGCGGATAGAGTGTTCCTCCCTGCGGACAGCGTAGCGTGCTGGACAAGCACAATCAGCAGGCTCATCACAGCGTAGACCCCGAATGTCAGCGTCAGGCGGTTCTCACGGCTCCTGACACGTGGTGAGAAGAAGCCTGCCAACGCCTGAAGCAGAGCAAACAGGCCCATGAAGGCGAAAGCAACGACATGCACCAGAGAAAACGGAAAAGAGGGGGAAAGCAACAAGAGATGCTCAAAGAGCGCAATCAAACTCAAGAAGAGCAGAGCATAGGTCAGCCAGTCGAAGACCAACCAGCGAAGGATGACCGAGGGAATTGGGTGGAGAGGGACGTGGGCGACGCAAGCGTCCCCACCTCCCTTCCGCGCCGCCCCCGCCCCTACGAGTGTCCGGATGAATTCGTCAATCTGCATAATTGGGCATTGCATGCAGCTTCTATATTGTATATGCCGCATTTTATGTATGAATAGTAATGTCCTACCTTGTGCGCGCTAAGGGTTTCTTGGGCGGGATATGGATTGGGCGGCCCTCGGCGGCGAGGACGGCTTCGCGCAGGCCTTCGCTGAGGGTTGGGTGTGGGTGGATGGTTTCGATGATCTCGTCGGCGGTGAGTTCGCCGCGCATGGCCACTGAGTATTCGCTGATGAGGTTGGTGGCGTCGGGACCGATGATATGCGCGCCCAGTATTTCGCCGTATTTGCCAATGATGACTTTGGTGAAGCCGTCTGTTTCGCCGCTGGCGACGGCTTTGCCGTTAGCGGACCAGGGGAAACGCTCGACGTGTGCCTCGGGATATTTCTCCCTGGCTTCAGCTTCTGTCAGTCCGACAAAGGCGATTTCGGGGAAGGTATAGATGGGGTTTGGTACTACACTATAGTCCATGACTGCCGGGTGGCCCATGGCGTTGTCGGCGGCTATCTCGCCTTCGGTCGAGGCGACGTGGGCCAGGCCGGCGCCGTGTACCAGGTCGCCGATGGCATAGATGCCGGGGAGGTTTGTCTCCATCTTTTCGTTGACACGTATGCGCCCCCGGTCGTTATCAAGGCCCTGCTCCATCAAGCGCTCGAGGCCGGAGGTGTTGGCGCGACGACTGACGGCGATCAGCACGTACTCGGCGGTGAAGCTCTCCTGCCCTTTTTCTGTACTGGCGATGACTTTCTTCAGGTCGCCTTCGTCAGCGAGGGACTCAACTGTAGCTCCTGTGACGATGTTGGTGCCGCGTCTGCCGAGGGTACGAACGAGTAATTTGCGCAGCTCTTCATCGACTGGGGCCAGGATGTTGGGCAGCATCTCGACTATGGTGACCTGCGAGCCGAGCGCGTTGAACATGCAGGCCAGTTCGATGCCAATGACGCCACCTCCGACACAGATAATGCTTTCAGGCGTCCTGGGCAGATTCCAGCAGGTATCGCTATTCATTACGTTGCGCCCGTCGATGCCAGGAAAGGGCGGTATGAGGGGGATGGAACCCGTGGCGAGAATAACTTTGTCTGCACTGAATTGCTCCTGAGAACCGTCGTTCTTCGTTACGGTGATGGTGCGAGAAGCATCCACTGTGCCGAGACCATCAAAGACGTCGATGTCGTTGCCCTTCATCAACGTGCCGACGCCGCCGGTCATGCGCTTGACGACCTTGTCTTTAAAGATAACCGCCTGTTTCATGTCAAAGGTTGGGGGCTGGGGCAGATTGATGCCCAGCTCAGCCAGCGATGACATATTGTGCAAGACCTCGGCGATGTGCAACATTGCCTTTGAGGGGATGCAGCCAACGTTGAGACAGGTGCCGCCGAGGTATTGTTTTTCGACGATGGCGACCTTCGCTCCAAGTTGAGCGGCACGAATAGCGGCGACGTATCCACCAGGACCCGCGCCAATTACTGCTACGTTGTAATGAGTATTTGCCATGTTAAGACTCTCCTGCTATGTGAAAATAGACTTTCAAAGCCGCGTGTTTTTGCATGAGCGCAACCCCTTCAGCGAAATGATCAAGCGGCAGGCGATGGCTGATGAGACCGTCGACGCGCACTTTGCGGCTATCGAGTAGAGCGAGGGCGATGCGCAAATCCTCGGGCGAGGACGAATAGGTACTGGTTATGACCACTGCTTTCAAATGAAGATAGTCAAACTAGTAGTCAGTATAGCACTTTTCTGTTGCAGCTGGTACCCAAAAAAGGACAATGCAAAACGTCTACCTTATAGAAAATAGAAATTATGGCCTATTTGGCCTAATTAGCTTGTAAGTGAGATAAAAACTGTAACGAGTAACGTATTAATTATTAGGAAGCGCACAATATTATAATGCGATGGCGTTTCCTTTCTTTTGTCTCAATAACGATTGAACATCCGGCATGAGATATCTATACAGGTGATGCCCGATGTATGGATGGTAGGGAAATCAACCGGTGATTGCACAATTTTTTCTATTGATTAAATGAGGAGAAATACATTTATGACCACAACTGGCGAATTGCGGACAATTGTCAAGGAGCTGCACCTGGTCGATGTTGGAGATGCAGAGAGCTACCTTGGAGAAGAGACTTTGGAGGGGGAAGAATTAATTGTTCTGGTGGAGGAAGTTACTCCATTGGTACTGATTACTGATTTTGTTATTCTCGCGGATTGTGAATGTAGAGCCTGTGATTTAGTTCACGTATAAAGTCCTGTTTGCCCTTTCTTTTACGGGAGAGGGTGGATGTTCGCTTTTAAGGTGATTTTTTCAAGAAGGCCCTGATTGGATTCAGGGCCTTTCTCTTTAGTATCTTGCCTCTAAGAGTATTTTTATGCGCTTCTCCACGTTGGGAATGCCGCAGGTTTTGATTTGTTTCACGACCTCTTTGACGTCGTAGGGGACGCGTCGAATTTCGGCGTTCCAGGTTGCATCTTGCCAGGTCAGTATGCCATACGCTGCCCGCAAGTCTTCATCTCGTGGTAGGCCACAACTGGCGACATCGGCCAGCAGGAGATGCCGCCAGTGCCGGGTATAGGCAATATGGAGGTGACCAAAAGCCAGGGCGCCCACGGTAGGTTCTATACTGCCCAGCAGGTATTCGAGGTCACTATCAGGGGCATTTGGGAAAATGGCGTCTTCCAGGTTCAGCGGGTTGGCATGGACGATGAGCAGGTCGCTGCCATCGGGGTTAGCAATACGGTGCGAAAAGGGCAAGGCTGCCAGGTAGTCAATGCCTGCCTGCCCAATCTGTTCTCGCGTCCAGGCAACCGTGGTGCGCTTCTTGGGGCCCTTCACCGGCGCCTGGTTGACCACTTCAAGGTCGACATTGCCCTGGATGACGGGACACGCTAATTTCCGAACGGTATCCAGTACTTCGCGTGGGCAGGGTCCGTTCAGGCAGAGGTCACCGGCGATGACCAGGTGATCTACGGCTGGTTGGTGCGAGAGGTCCTGAAGCACTGCTTCGAGTGCTAATTGGTTTCCATGAATGTCAGAGATGATTGCAATGCGCATATGTTTTCCTTTTGAGTAGCTGAAAGAGATCATTTGTAATATACCGCAAAAGGATGGTTGAAACCAAATTATAAGGCTTGACTGCTGAGCACAAAAGGGAGATACTTTCTGGGCAGGAGGTAAGGAATTGAGAATATCTTGTAGCAGGGAGCATAGATGATCCACACTATTGGCGTCATTTCGGATACCCATATTCCGCACTTCAAAAAGCTGCCAGAGGCCATCTGGGAGTATTTCGCAGAGGTAGAATTAATAATACATGCGGGGGATCTCTCTGTGCTTTCGGTTATCACAGAATTGGAAACGATTGCGCCAGTGGTGGCTGTACAGGGCAATGTGGAGTCAGATGAGGTGATACTGAAACTGCCGATCAAGCGCGAGATAACGGTTGGTCATTGTAGGATAGGTATTGTGCATATTCTGGGAGATTCCCACAATCGCGAGCATGTGGCCCGCCAGGAATTTCCCGATGCCTGCGTTGTTGTATTTGGGCATAGTCATATCCCCTTGAATGAGGAACATGATGGGCAGTTGTTGTTTAATCCGGGGAGTGCCACAGATAGACGGCGGCAGCCGAGGTGCAGCATCGGTATGTTACATGTGGATGACGAGGCCCAGAGAGTGAGGGGAGAAATTATCTGGCTTTAGCTGAGGATGCAGCAAAGCTTTCTTGACAGGGTAGGGAAGAGATAGTTTATATGCGGTGGGTGACCGGAGCAAACACACGTGCCAACGGTTGTGGGAGGCCATTCCATCCGCCTACCGCAAGGGGCATTGCTTTACGGACTTCTGGGCAGCCTACCAGTTACTAACTACTGGTGCTAGTTGAGGAGGAGGTCATGAAGACCGTTCTCGAGAGAGACGAAAAAAACTCTCAAGGGAACGGAGGCCTTCATGACACCCTTTGCGGATGCTCTGCCTCCTCCTTACCCACTAAGTCCACACTTTCGCATTGCTAAACACTACCTCGGTTGGATTATTCTGATCTGATGCAAAAACGCCTATTCGGCCCCCGCTGTAACTACTGTTGCTCACGCTATCGATGTGGTGATTATTCATATACAGTTCGATGGTACTGCCTTTGGCTACAACTGCCACCAGGTTGGACTGATTCAGACCAGTGTTGATGGCAGTATCTTCAGCAGCCTTTAACTTGTGATCCGCACAATTGTTACCAGGACAATTGTTGTAGATCCCGAATTCATATGTCCCATTCTGGCCAATGAAGAAGTAGTAACCGTTCCCCTTCCCATCGTCACGGAAGAAAAGGCCTCCTCCATCACCTTTGACAATTGTCATCTGTACTTGATAGGCAAAATCACTGAAGTTGGTGTCAGGCCCCACGCAGGCTTTACCTGTATTGGGTTGAATCTCCTTCGCGTGATACGCTCCTCCCGTGAATACACAAGTACCAGGACCAGTATCCTCAAAGTACCATTTGTCACCGTGGGTTCTATCGCTCAAGGAGTCATCGAGTGCGAGCGTTCCAAAGGGAGGATAGGGGCTTCCGGTCCACACTTTTGCGTTGCTAAACACTACTTCGGTTGGACCATTCAAAACGGACGCAAACATGCCAATTTGACCCTGGCTGTAGCTGCTGTCACTGTCGCTATCGATTTTTTGATTATTCACATACAGATCGATGGTACTCCTGCTTGCTACAACTGCCATCAGGTTGGACTGATTCAGCCCATTGTTGATGGCTGAACTTGAACCGTTGCGAAATACTTTATACGAACAATTAGGACAATGTTGGTAGAGCCCGAGTTCATACGTCCCATCTTGGCCGATGAAGAAGTAGTAACCGTTCCCGTTCCCATCGTCACGGAAGAAAATGCCTCCTCTATTGCCTTTGACAATCGTCATCTGTACTTGATAAGCAAAATCACGTAAGTTGACGCTTGGTAACGAGCAGCCTTTACCAGGTTGCGGATCTGTACCAGGTTGCTGAAGTGCAGTCACGTGATACGCTCCTCCCGTGAATGCACAAGTACCAAATTTATCACTATTCACGTCCCAGTTACCGTGGCTAGTATCGCTCAATGGGTCAATGCCTGTCAGGGTTCTGTTCTTAGGAGGATAGGGGTCAGGATTCTGAGCAATAATAGTTGCAGTTGCGTCGACAGTGACAGTGCCATTCCCTGTATTAGTGCCTGTACGAGATACAGCATAGAATACCAGGGCCAGTACCAGTACAACCAGCACTATTCCAGAGGCTATGACTATAGTTCGCCGGTTGGGTTTAGTGCCGCCCTGGTTATCGGGTGGGGAAGCTTTTACAAATGGAATATCTGGGGTATCGGCTTTGGGCTGAGGCTGTGGCGGTGTTGTTAGTGGAGTTTGTTCTTGTTGTTCAATACTAAGCGTGAGGATCAGGTTGCCTGCTGGCCCTCCAGAGGGTGATGACTCACCAAGACCCGGGAAATCGAGTACCTGGCCATGGTTGGCATTTGCTGGCACCGTCACAGTCACCTGCCGCCCTCCGGGGAGATTCACCATACGATCGGTGCCCTTCTGCGCCTCCGCTGGACTGATACGCAAGGTTGCACGGATATCGCTACCTTTTTGTGGTTCTCCCACCTCGCCGCCTCTTTGTAGTTCACCACTACTGCTCTCCGGCTGTATTTTAGGAATATCGCTTGTTCCTGGTAAAGCCTGCTGGAGTGCTCGGGCAAACTCAGAGATAGTTGGATAACGATTTTCGGGTTTTTTATCCAGAGCACGCAGGAGCACGTGATCAATGGCTCTAGGAAGACCTGGGTTGAGTGTACTTGGTGGCTGTGGTTGGTCTTCCATATGCTGGCGTATCACGACAGGTGGAGGACCCTCAAATGGCGGGTGGCCCACCAGGAGTTCATACGCCATGATGGCAAGTGCATACTGGTCGCTGGCATAGGTAGGCCGCCCATTCAACTGTTCAGGTGGCATGTATGTCAGGGTCCCCAGGCTTTGGGTGCCACCGGTAGTAGTTGCCATGGCGAACTTCGAAATGCCAAAATCAGCCGGCAGCAAGTTCGGACGGTTCGGGTTTTCGCTGGTATCGATGAGGAAATTAGAGGGCTTGACATCGCGGTGAATGACCTGGTGGTTATGCGCGTATTGGAGAGCGTCAGCAGCTTGCTGCACAAAATACACCACATCCTCCATTGGCAATAAGTCAGAACCACGCCTCCGCAGCCAACTGGCAAATGATCCCTCTTTGTAATAGGGGATGACCAGGTAGGTAATGGCCGCTTCATCAATGCTTGTCTCGTTGTAGTCATAGAGGGGGACGATGTGTGGGTGTCTCAAATTTGCAATAGCGCTGGCCTCATTCTGGAAGCGTTCCGCTTCACGGGCCACATTTGTCCTGGGATACGCTGACGGTTCAGCTTGCAAGACCTTCACAGCCACTTGCTGTTGGATGCGTGGATCTACAGCAAGGTAAACTTCACCCATAGCACCTCTTCCAATGAGCTGTTCAAAACGATAGCGGCCAATTTGCTTTCCTTCTAAACGCATCTTTTGCCACCCTCCCTTTGTTTCATACCAAATCTGGTTCATCGTGAGTAGAACGATCAGGATAGGCCTTTTTAGGGCGTGAATTTCTGACCAATGTGCGCTGACTAACATGATAGCTCTATAAGCGGATTTGCTATCAGGCAGTCAGACGCTACAAGCAACTACAGACGTACGCCCTCTGTATAGGCCTCTTCTGGCAAGTTCGGGCAGGTCTTGCGATATGGCTCCTCGCCAAGGTACTGCTGCCATTCTGCTGGTGTGAGGTTGCGGGTCAGGCGCGCTTGAGCTTCTATGAGCAAGTCTTCCGACCGCCAGAGCCATAATCGTGCGATGCCATCCATGCTTGCCGTAGCCAGGTATTTCCCATCGGGACTGAAGGCCACGCCATTCACGCTATCCCTGTGAGGCAGGTAAGCGCATTGGCGACCACTGGCAATCTCCCATACTGCTGTAGTATGGTCATCACTTGCTGTGGCTAGATACTTGCCGTCGGGACTGAATGCAATAGCGCTTACACTCTCATCATGAGTGAAGCGAGCAATTTGTTTACCGCTGCTCGTCTCCCAGACTCTGGCAGTATGGTCTTTGCTTGCGGTGGCTACGAGGGTATCCGTAAGCGATATCCCTGTGGGGCTGAATGCTACGGACCACACCTTACTCCTGTGGGGCAGGCGGAAGAGTTCGCGACCGCTGCTCGTCTCCCATATTTTGGCAGTATGGTCCCAGCTTGCGGTGGCAAGGTAGTGCCCATCAGGACTGAAGACTACCTTGTTCACGATCAGCCTGTGGGGCAGATAAGCCATGTGGCGACCAGTGGCCGTCTCCCACAAACAGGCATTCGTATCGCTGCTAGCCGTAGCGAGGTAACGCCCATCGGGACTGAATGCTACAGCATTCACCGTATCATTATGAGACAGGCTGAAAAGTAATCCGCCACTTGCAGTTTCCCAGACCTTGGCGGTCTTGTCGTCGCTGGCCGTAGCCAGATAGCGTCCATCGGGACTGAAGGCCAGGTCATTCACATTCCTTTTATGATCCATGCGAACGGATTGGCGACCGGCTACTGTCTCCCATAGTCCTACCCCGCCCCCGCTTCCTGTAGCGAGGTAGCGCCCATCAGGGCTGAATACGGCTGCCCATACTCTACTCCCGCAGGAGAGCTGAAGGTGGCGATAACCACCCTTCACCTCCCAGATGCCTGCGGTACCATCCTCACTTCCCGTAGCGAGGTAGCTCCCGTCGGAGCTGAATGCTACTGTGCTTACTCTCCTCTTGTGAGTCAGTCGGCCAGAAATGATCTCCCACATGCCAGTGCTGCCATTCTCACTGGCAGTTGCCAGGTAGCGCCCATCCGGACTGAACGCGATATTACGTAGGTAGTCCCCATCCTTGTAGTCGACGTCTTTATGCGGCAGGCAAATGAGCTGGTAACCGCTCTCTGTCTCCCAGACGCCCACCGTACGGTCAGCGCTGGTTGTTGCCAGATAGCGCCCATCTGAACTGAAGACAATGGCATTCACGCTCCCCTGGTGATTCATCCGTGTGACCTGCCGACCACTGCTTGTCTCCCATACGCGAGCAGTATGATCCTGGCTTGCGGTGGCAATAGAGCTTCCATCTGGATGAAAGGTCAGAGCGTTCACAGGGTACTCGTGAGGGAGCAAAGTGGGCTGTGAGCTACTCTCTGGCCTCCACAGCCATAGTCGTACATAACAGTCGTCGCTTGCCGTAGCCAGGGTATTTCCATCTGGACTGAACGCTAGAGCAGACACACTTCTCTCGTGATTCAAGCGGGCGACCTGGCGCGCGCTTATCGTTCCCCACACGCGAGCAGTGCCATCCACACTTGCCGTGGCAAGGTAACGGCCATCTGAACTGAAGGTAACGGCTCGTATCAGGCCTTCGTGAGCCAGACGACCAATGGCGCGATTCGTGACTACTTCCCAGGCCCACGCGATACCCTCACCACTCGTTGTAACGAGATAACGTGCGTCTCGACT
>WNGL01001227.1_pt1 | contig 31190 bp, 30 predicted proteins | sample 5400591 | NCBI WGS metagenome assembly WNGL01 (sample SAMN13153377, study PRJNA577476) | soil metagenome | isolation source: 80 cm soil or saprolite under Garry oak tree replicate 1 | place: USA:California | collected 2016-06-15 | reverse complement strand
TTCCTCATGGCGAGCGAGCTCGTGCCTCCCTCCGCGGAGCTCGTCGAGAGCGGCGCCAAGGCTATCGTGCTGCCCGACTTCCGATGGTTGCGTTGCGACATCAAGTCGACTTCGCTGTTGGGCAACTGCATGCTGCGCACCCTCGCCGCGGATCAGGGCTGCGTGGAGGCGATCCTGGTGCGCGACGGCCAGCTCACCGAAGCCTCGGCGAGCAATGTCTTCATCGTCAAGAACGGAACCGTTCTCGCCCCTCCCAAGTCTCAGCTGATATTGCCCGGAATCACCTACGACGTGGTGATCGAGATCCTGCGCACCCACCGGTTCCCTCACGAGGTTCGCCCCGTCGCCGAGAGCGAGCTGCGCTCGGCGGATGAGATCTGGGTGACTTCGTCCTCGAGGGAGGTGCTCGCCATCACGACGCTCGACGGAAAACCGGTCGGCAGCGGGAAAAACGCGGGAAAGCGCGGGGCCATCTGCACGCGCGTCTACGCGCTGTACCAGGAGTACAAAGCCAGGGTGATGCGCGCCCCCGCCCATGCCTGAAAACGATTCGCCCGTCCTCGCCTTCCCCTGCGATTTCCCCATCAAGGTCATGGGAAAGACGCAGGCCGGGTTTGCGCAGGCGGTGATCGAGGTGGTGAGGCGCCACGCTCCCGATTTCGACCCGGCGACGCTCGGAATGCGTCCCAGCCGCGAGGGGAAGTACCTGTCGCTCACCTGCAACGTGCGCGCGGTTTCGCGCGAGCAGCTCGACGAGCTGTACCGGGAATTGTGCGATCATCCGATGGTGACGATGGTGTTGTGAGCCGCCCGATGCAACTCGCCGAGAGATCAGCTTCCGCCCTCATTCCCGCAAGAGCGGGAATCCAGGTCGACAAAGCGACTATCATCAGGCGCCTGGGCCTCGCCGAGTATGCGTCGACGTATCAGGCGATGCGCCGGTTTACCGATTCGCGCGGAACGAAAACGCCCGACGAGCTCTGGGTGCTCGAGCATCCGCCCGTCTATACGGTCGGGATCGCCGGCCAGGTCGAGCATTTCCCGCGGAGTGGTGACATCCCCGTCGAACGGGTCGACCGCGGCGGGCAGATCACCTACCACGGGCCCGGGCAGGCGATCGTGTACACGCTCGTCGATCTCACCCGGCGCGGCCTCGCCGTGCGGGCGATGGTCGCGCTGCTCGAGCAGGCCGTGATCGAAACTCTCCGCCGGCACGACGTGATGGCCGAGAGAAAAGACCGCGCGCCGGGCGTGTACGTCGACAGCGCAAAGATCGCGGCTCTCGGGCTTCGGGTGCGGCACGGCTGCTGCTATCACGGCGTGGCGCTCAACGTGGACATGGACCTCGCGCCCTACTCCGCGATCGACCCCTGCGGCTATCCCGGCCTCGCGGTCACGCAGACCCGCGCACACGGAGTGCTCGCAGATGCGACAGAAATGGGCGACGAACTCGCCTGCCGCATCACCCGGCTCATCGAGGACAAATGACTGCAGCCGTCGAAAAAAAGAAGGGCCTCGCGAAGACGCGCATCCCTATCACGCTCGCGCCAGCAGAGCGCCTCGCCAAGCCCGAGTGGATCCGGGTGCGCGCCGCCTCGTCCGGTTCGCGCTTTCACGACATCAAGCGCATCCTGCGCGAAAACAATCTGCACACCGTATGCGAGGAAGCCTCCTGCCCCAACATCGGCGAGTGCTTCGGAAAAGGCACCGCGACCTTCATGATCCTGGGGGACCTGTGCACGCGGCGCTGTCCGTTCTGCGACGTCGCCCATGGACGGCCGCTCGCGCCCGATCCGCAGGAGCCGGAGCACCTCGCGCAGACGATCGCCGCGCTCGGCCTCGCCTACGTCGTCATCACGAGCGTAGACCGCGACGACCTGAAAGACGGCGGTGCGCGTCACTTCGTCGACTGCATCCGCGCCGTGCGCGAGAGCTCGCCCCGTACGAAAATCGAGATCCTCGTGCCGGATTTCAGGGGGCGCCTCGAGCGCGCGCTCGAAGCGCTGGATGCAGCCCTCCCGGACGTGATGAACCACAACCTCGAGACCGTGCCCAGGCTCTACCGGCAGGCGCGGCCGGGCGGCAACTATCCGCACTCGCTCAAGCTCCTCGCGGATTTCAAGGCGCGCCATCCGCAACTCCCTACCAAGTCGGGCGTGATGGTCGGGCTGGGCGAGACCGACGAGGAGATTCTCGAGGTGATGCGCGACCTGCGCGCGCACGGCGTGGACATGCTCACGATCGGCCAGTACCTGCAGCCTTCGGCGCACCATCTTCCGGTCGCGCGCTACGCACACCCGGACACGTTTGCGATGTTCGAGCGCGAGGCGCAGGCGCTGGGATTCAGCCATGCCGCTGTCGGCGCCATGGTGCGCTCCTCCTACCATGCCGACCAGCAGGCGCACGCTGCCGGCGTAAATTAGGTGGAGCCCTTGTTTCGCATTCTCGGATATCTCGCCGCGCTCCTCGTTCCGGCGACGGTGTCGGCCGCTGGCCTTGCCGACATCTCCAGCCGCGACGCCATCAACGGGCTTAAGGAGACACTTACCAGAGGCTCCCATTCCGCGGTGGCGCGCCTGGGCGTTGAAAACGGATTTTTCGGAAACGACCGCGTCAAGATTCCTTTGCCGCCTTCCCTGCGAAGGCTCGAAGCGGTGATGCGCTCGATCGGCATGGACAGGCACGCCGACGAGCTGGTGCTGCGCATGAACCGCGCGGCCGAGGCCGCGGTGCCCGAAGCCAAGACCTTGCTCGTCGACGCGGTGAAGACAATGAGCGTGCAGGACGCGAAGGGCATCCTCACCGGCGGCGAGGATGCGGCGACCCAGTATTTCAGGCGCACGACTTCCGAGCCGCTGGCCAAGCGATTTCAGCCGATCGTCAAGAAGGCGATGCAAAAAGTGAAGCTCGCCGAGAAGTACGACGAGATCGCCGCGAGCGGGGCGAAGCTCGGACTGGTGAAGGAACAAGACGCGCAACTGGAGGACTACGTCACGCGCAAAGCGCTCGACGGCCTGTTCGTCGTCATCGCAGAGGAAGAGAAGAAGATCCGTCAGGATCCGGCGGGCACTGCCTCGGCGATAATTAAGAAGGTGTTCGGGGCGATCGGGAAATAGACGGCATCGCCCGACACCACGCGAATCAACTTCCCGGACTTATTTCAGACCCATGCAGCTCGCGTAGTAGCTGACGGTGCCCGACCAGTCGGAGAAGATACCCAGGATCCCCACCTGCTTGGCCAACACGTCCAACGTGGTCATGAGGTCGCCATCGTTGTGGAGGGCGTCCAGGGTGGTTTGATAATAGAACGAGGGGCTGGGCGTGCCCTTAGTGGGCAGCACTTCCTCGACGATGCGTCCGGAACGCTCAAGGGTCCAGGTGATGATGTCGAGCCCGGCGGCCTTGGCATCCTTGGCGTACCGCGAGGGCACGATCTTGCCGCTGGCATCCACCGTCAGCAGCGCCCACATCGGCGGCGCAACGATCTTGATGCCCTGGTTGGCATAGCCCTTCAGCTCCGCGGCGTTGGGCAGGTCGGCCGGAAAATTCGCGTCGTCCAGAAACACTGCCTGCTTGCCGAAATCCGGATCGTTCCTGATCCAGTACAAGATGTCGTCCTTATTGAAAGACTGCGCAAACACTTTTCTGGGAGAAATGCCGGCCGCTTTGTAGTCGTCGATCATCGCTTGGGCGTAGGCCGACTGGCTGCCGAACACCGCTTCTACTTGCACTTTGGCGGCGCGGTTCGGGCCCTTCAGCTCCGGCGTGTACTTGCTGCCCAGCTTTTCGAGCAGATCGATGCTTTCCTTATGGGTCAGTAGCGTTGCGCCCGTGGAATACAAGTCGGTGCGCCAGTTGGCGGTACCACCCAGAAATTCTTGCGCGGTTGTGGCATTAGGATTGAAGGCGTCCATCTTGCCCTTAAGGGATTTGAATTCATCCACAGTCAGGTCACTGGTGCAGCACAGCGCTGTGGCTGCCTTGATGCGCTTGCCGCTGGCATCGAATTGGGCCGGGGAAAACGGCTGGGAACACCTATCCGCCAGCGGCGTTGCCAAAATATTGGTAGTGGTATGCAGATCGCACTGGTCGTGGCGGCAAACCAGTTGGCTGTCCTTTGTGAAAGTCACATCACATTCCTGGATGCCAGCGCCCATCCGTGCGCCCGCTTCATGGCTCTCCTTGGTGTGCTCCGGGAATTGGAGAGTACCGCCGCCCCGGTGACCGATCGAAAAATCCGTCTTGTGGAACGGACCCCCGCTGCACTGCTCTAGCTTGCGCTTGAGCGGGCCAGGGCTCATCCTGTCAATCAAATAAAAGGGGCGCGGCCCGACCTGGACATTGCGGTCTTTGTCCGCATCGCGCTCGTGCGCGTCGTCGTTGGCGTAGGAAGAAACGGGTAGCAGGCAGCTCGTAAGAACGAATAGCACCGCGGCTTTTTTGCTCGTGAACATTTCGATCTCCCGTTCGGTGTAAAGAAAGAATCAGACCGCCGGCAGCCGGACTGCTGCCGCGGGCGGCGCTTCGCTACTATGCCAAACTACCGGGGAAATGTGTCAAGTGGATGAACACAGCAGCCGCGCGGAACTAGAAGTACACCCGCGTTCGCCCGGGATTGCGCGAAATGTCGTAGAGCGCAGAGCGGGCCACGTTCGCCACCTTGCGCACGCCCGCGTGCGACAACAGCGTCTCGCTCGCATAGTCGCTGTCCTCGTCGCATATCAGGCGCAGCTCGACGATCGAGAGCCGCGCGGCGACAGTACGCCGCAGGATGCGGTCGTTGAAAATCGCGAGCGCCGTGGCGCCCACGCGCTGCCGCGAGGGCTCGTTATATCGCGCCGGAACGAGCGTGCATACGATCGTCGGCACATCGGCTTCCGCGGCGGCGGCGATCAGGCGGGAGAACGTGTTCTCGAATTCATCGGCGGCCGCAGCCAGCGTGTCCAGTGCGTCCTCGATCGATTGCGCGCGGCCCTTCAGCAGGCCGCTCGTCTCGATCGCCCAGCCGCCGTCGACGCAGATCCCGATGTGAGTGGCCTCCGCCGGAATCGCCCGCACGCGGCTTTGCCGCAGCACTTCGGGCGGCTGGAGAACGGTGAGCTTCCAGGGATTGCGGGGCCGCGGGACGAGTGTGCTCTCCGCCTGCCCCTTTCCGAGATCTATGTTTTGCAGCGCGTCCCCGAGCAGCACGAGGTGCCGGATAACATCGGGCGAGTTCTGTTCTTCCTGAAGGGAATTCGGTGTCACGTCGTCCTCCTCTGGACCGGATGGGTTTTGTTGTGGGCGCTTTAGTGCGCCTTTTCCCAATTCTGTCCCGATCCCACGTCCACGACAAGGGGGACTTTGAGTTTTGCCACGCCGCTCATCAGCCCGGGGATCTCGGCCTTCACGCGGGCAAGTTCGTCCTCCGGCGCCTCTAGCACCAGCTCGTCGTGCACCTGCATGATGAGCTTGGTCGAAAGCCTCTCGCGGTCCAGCCAACCCCGCACGGCGATCATCGCGAGCTTGATCAGGTCAGCGGCCGTGCCCTGCATGGGTGCGTTGATCGCGGCGCGCTCGGCTCCGCCGCGGCGCGCGGGGTTGGAGCTCTTGATCTCGGGCAGCCACAGGCGCCTCCCGAACACCGTCTCGACGTAGCCGCGGTCGCGTGCGGTCTTGCGCACTTCCTCCATGTACTTTGCGACACCCGGATAGCGGGTGAAGTAGCTTGCGATGTAGGCCTGCGCGGTGGCCCGCTCCAGACCGAGCTGCTGCGCGAGGCCGAACGCCGACATCCCGTAGATCAGCCCGAAGTTGATCACCTTGGCGTAGCGGCGCTCCTCGGGTGTGACGTCCTTGAGCGAGCGTCCGAAAACCTCGGCCGCCGTGGCGCGGTGAATGTCTTCCCCCGCCCCGAACGCGCGCAGCAGATTCTCGTCCCCCGAGATGTGCGCCATGATGCGCAGCTCGACCTGCGAATAATCGGCGCTCACGATGGCATGGCCGCGCGAGGCGACGAAAGCTTCACGGATGCGCCGCCCCTCGGGGGTCCTCACCGGAATGTTCTGCAGGTTGGGGTCGTTCGAGGCGAGGCGCCCGGTGACGGCGGTCGCCTGCCCGTAGTTGGTGTGCACCCGGCCCGTGCGCGGATTCACCATCTTCGGCAATTTGTCCGTGTAGGTGGACTTGAGCTTGGAGATTTCCCGGTGATCGAGCAGCATCCTCGCGAGCGGGTGGTCGAGCGCGAGCTTCTCCAGCACGTCCTCGTCGGTCGAGGGCACGCCGGAGGGCGTTTTCTTGACGACGGGCATTCCTTTTTTCTCGAAGAAGATCTCGGCGATCTGTTTCGGCGAACCGAGGTTGAAGGGCTGCCCGGCCTCCTTGTGAGCCCTGCTCTCGAGTTCGAGCATCTTCTGCCCCAGCTCGTGGCTCATCGCCTCGAGCTGCGCCGCGTCGATCAGGACCCCGTCCCTCTCCATCCTGAAAAGGACTTCGCGCGCAGGAAGCTCGATCGAGCCGTAGACGTAGAGGAGCTTCTCTGCGGCCTCCAGTTTCGGAAAGAGCGCACGGTGGATCCGGAGCGTGAGGTCGGCGTCCTCGGCGGCGTAGGCCGCTGCCCGCGCGACATCGACCTGCTCGAAGGGAATGCGTCCGACGCCCGTTCCCGTCACCTCGTCGTAAGTGAGGGTCTTCAGCCCGAGATGGCGCGTGGCGAGGCTGTCCATGTCGTGGCGAGCGTGGCTCTCCAGCACATAGGATTCGAGCAGCGTGTCGTGCGCGATGCCCCTCAAGGCGACGCCGTGATTGGCGAGCACGTGCTGGTCGTACTTGATGTTCTGGCCGAGCTTCTTGTGCTTTTCGCTCTCGAGCCAGGGTTTCAGCATTGCAAGCGCCCGCTCGACGCTCAATTGGGCCGGCGCGCCCGCGAAGCTGTGCGCGAGTGGCAGGTAGGCGGCGCGGCCCGCAAGCACGCAGAAAGACATGCCCACGAGCCGCGCCTGCATCGGTTCGAGGCTTGTCGTCTCGGTGTCGAAGGCGACGAGCTCGGCCGCCTCGAGATCCTTCAGCCAACGCGCGAGATCGGCTTCTTCGACGAGCGTCTCGTAGCGGCGCTCCTCCCGGTCCGCGCGGACGGGCTCGGGGCTAAGCGCCGGAGGCGGGGAGGTGTCGCTGGCCGTCTCCTTCAGCCAGGTCTTGAATCCGAAATGGGAAATCAATTCGGCCAGGCGCTTCTCGTCCCGAGGGCCGAGCTTCAGCTCTTCCAGCTTGACCGGCAGCTCCAGATCGCATTTCACCGCGAGCAATGCCTGGGCTCGCGGGAGCCAGTCGAGCGCCTTCCGCAGATTTTCGCCGACCGCACCGCCGATCTCATCCGCATGCCGCACCACCTCCTCGAGCGAGCCGTATTGCTCGAGCCACTTCGCTGCGGTTTTCGGACCGACCTTGTCGACCCCCGGCACGTTGTCCACAGAGTCGCCGATGAGCGTCAGGTAGTCGAGCATGCGCTCAGGGCGCACGCCGAACTTCGCCTGCACGCCCGCGGGATCGAGGCGCTCGTTCGACATGGTGTTGACGAGCGTCACGCGGTCGGAGACGAGTTGCGCGAGGTCCTTGTCGCCGGTGGAAATCACGCAGCGCAGCCCGCGCTTCTCGGCCTCGCGTGCGAGCGTGCCGATGACGTCGTCCGCCTCCACGCCTTCGATTTGCAGCAAAGGCCAGCCTGAGGCCCGTATTGCGTCCAGGAGCGGCCCGACCTGCGCGCCTAGATCGTCGGGCATGGGCGGTCGGTTCGCCTTGTATTGCGCGTACATCTCATCGCGGAAGGTCTTGCCTCGCGCATCGAAGACGCATGCAAGATAGTCGGCCTTGTAGTCGGCAAGGAGGCGCCGTAGCATGTTGAGCACGCCGTAGATCGCACCGGTGGGCTCGCCCGCCGCGTTGCGCAGGTCGGGCAACGCATGGAAAGCGCGGTACAGGTACGACGACCCGTCAACCAGCAGGAGCGTTTTTTCCAAGGGAACTTATGAGCGACAAGATTCCGAGGTCTGTCGACGCGGCCTCGCGGGAGGCGAACGCGGCATGCGGAGCCTGGCGTCTCTCCCGCATTATGTCAGAATTCGTAGAGGCTACAGAGCGCGAAATCCTGCTCGACCTCTGACAAGGCCCGACGCGCCTCGACGCCGGGAGCACGACAGTTCTGCTAGACTGCCCCCGTAAAGGATTTCAATAAATGTCGCGTCGATTCCTCGCTGCGGTCGTGCTTGCCGTCGCATTACCGGCGTGGCCGCAGCAGCTGCCCAGGCTCGAACCGCTTCCCGAGCTTCCGCCGCCGCCACCCGGTGTTTCCTCGGAGCAGCCGGGCGAGCCGGCCGTGCGCATCCAGCCCGGCGGGGGTGACCAGGTCGAGGAGCAGCTCATCGACGGCCGGCGCGTGGTGCGCGTCACCACTCCGGCGGGCCAGGAGTACTACCTGGTCGAGGACCTGGGCGATGGCCCGGGTCTGAGAAACGAGAGCCTCGATCGCGGCGTGCGGGTGCCGCTTTGGGTGATCCGCCGGTTCTGACGCTGGCGCCGACGGCGGCGACCGCTCGGGCATCATGTCTGTCTTCACGCGCGTCACCGCCGAGGAACTTTCGGCCTGGTTGAAACGCTACGCCATCGGCACGCTGGTCGATCTGCAGGGCATCGCCGCGGGAATCGAAAACACGAACTACTTTGTCACCACTTCGCACGGCCGCTTCGTTCTCACGCTTTTCGAGCGGCTCAGTGCGGCGGAGCTTCCCTTCTATCTGAACCTCATGGCGCACCTTGCGCGTCACGGCATACCGTGCCCCGCGCCGATCGCCGACCGCAGCGACGAGTACCTCGGGACCTTGAACACCAAGCCCGCCTGTTTCGTCACGTGCCTCCCCGGCGCCCCGGTGAGCTCGCCGCAGCCCATCCACTGCGAGCAGGTCGGTGCCACCCTTGCCGACATGCATCTTGCCGGAAGAGGCTACGGCGGGAAGCTCGAGAATCCACGCGGGCCGAAGTGGTGGCGCGAGGCGGCGCGCGAGGTGACACCGTTCCTCGACGAAGAGCACCGCGGGCTGCTCGCATCCGAGCTCGAATTTCAGGCGCGCTATCGCTCGCTCGAATTGCCGCGCGGCCCGGTTCACGCGGATCTCTTCCGCGACAACGTGCTGTTCGAGCGAGATCGCATCGGCGGAGTGATCGATTTTTATTTCGCCGGGATCGACGCGCTCCTGTTCGACCTCGCGGTGACAGTCAACGACTGGTGCGTGGACTCGGCAGGCGAAATCGACTCGGGGCGTGCGACGGCGCTCCTGGGAGCGTACCGCCGGGCCCGCGAATTCACCCGGATCGAGCAGGAAACCTGGCCGGTGCTGCTGCGCGCCGCAGCCCTGCGGTTCTGGCTTTCGCGTTTGTACGATTTCTACCTGCCTCGTGCGGGTGAGCTTACCCACGCGCATGACCCGGAACATTTTCGCCGGGTGCTCGAGGCGCGCCGCACCCGTCCTTTTCCTCTTGTCTGAAACCGGCGGCTGCACCACACTGGCGAAGATGAGTACGAGCGGATCTCAAGTCTAGCGATGCGAGTCGTTCCGGCGAGAAACGGCTGGTCCTGGCTCGTAAGAGGTTTTGCCTTTTTTCGCAAGAGCCCGCCGATGTGGCTGTTTCTGGTGTTCACGTACTGGATCGCCGTTGCGCTCCTCGGCCAGGTCCGTTACCTGGGCCCCGCCACGTCTACGGTGTTGCTGCCGGCGTTTTCAGTCAGCTTCATGGTCATGTGCGCGGTGCTCGAGCACGGAGGCTTGCTGCGTCCTGCGCTGCTTTTCGCAGGCTTCAGAAGCGGGCCCGCCACCCTGGTCGCGTTGGGCGTTCTATACCTTCTCTCGATTGTCATGGTGCTTGGCGTCGCTTCGTTTGCGGACGCGGGCGCGCTGATGCAATGGGTGCTCTCCGGCCAAGAGCCCTCCATCGAGGCTTTGAGCGACGGCAGCGTCTCGCGCGCGATGCTGGTCGCGACCTTGGCCGCCACCCCGGTGCTGATGGCCTTCTGGTTTGCGCCCGTGCTCGCCGCATGGAACCGTATCGGCGCAGCTCAATCGCTTTTCTACAGCTTTTTCGCCGTATTGCGGAATTGGCGGGCGTTTTTCGTCTATGGGGCCGTACTCGCATTGGCGGGGGCGGTCTTCTTGGTAGCGGTCACGGTCGCGGCTTTCTTGATGCAGGGAAAGGTACAGGTGTTGCGCTCTCTTGTATTGATTCTTACCCTGATCTCGCTGCCCACGGTGTTCGCCAGCTTTTACGCGAGCTACCGGGACATCTTCCCGGAGAACGCAGTCCCGGCCGAGCCGCCGTCGAACCGGGAAGGCCCGTAGCCGTCGCTGATTCTGCTATCCTTCCCCGAGCGCAGACGATTCGCCGATGCGGCGCCCCCGGACGGGGAGTAAAAATTTGATCGACAAACCCTGCGAGCTATGCGATTCCCCCGGCGGGGATTTGCTCTGGCGCGACGGGTTCTGCCGCGTGGTGCTGGTCGACGATCCGGATTATCCCGGCTTTTGCAGGGTGGTCCTCGAGCGGCACGTGAAGGAGATGACCGACCTTGAGCCTGCCGAACGCACACGGCTCATGAATGCGGTCTTCGCAACCGAGGCCGTGCTCCGCGCGCTCCTCGATCCGGACAAGGTTAACCTTGCGAGCCTCGGCAACGTCACGGCCCATCTGCACTGGCACGTGATTCCGCGCCATCAGCGCGATCGCCATTTTCCCCGCCCGATCTGGGCCGAGCCTGCGCACGCGGATGTCCCGCGGCGCCCGGCTCCCGACCGCGGCGCACTTGCAGCCGCGCTGAAACGCAGACTGGACTGACCCCATGTCGAGCTTCGATCCCCCCAGCATCAAGCCGAACGCCGCTCCCGATTTCACGGATTCTTCCGGCTGCGCGAAGTGGTTGCAGTCCCTGCCGCTCATCAACGTCGGCCCATCGCACGTTCGTCTCCTCGCACAGCTCGATGAGCTGAATGCCTGCGGCATCGCGCCTGCCGAGCGGCTCAGGATACTGGAGCTCTTGCGCGAGCCTGTGAGCTTCGTGCAAAAGGAACATTCCAAGAAATTTTCCAGCCGCCCTGCCCCGCTCGCCAAACCGGAGCGGGAGATCCTCGAAAGGGTGCACGCGCTCTGGGACGCGCTCTCATACGGATATCGACATTGCTTGAAAGCGGTTGCGGGCGGCGCATCCGCCGCGAGCGCGGCCTTGATAGGCGAGCGCGTCTTGTGGTGCTCCGGGCAGAAGATGATTGCCTATTATCAAGCCTATCAGGACGTCGGCGAGCGCGAATGGAAGCTGCTGCACAGCGTCTATGCGTTCGTCGAGGAGCGGGGCGTGGCCGGAGGCGAAGTCGCCCATCCGACCCATAAAGGCAGGCAGACGACCTGTACGGAAACTTACGCGCAGGTTCTGCTGATCGATCTTGCCAACCCCGGAAAGCTGACCCCGCGCCAGATCGAGCTCATTTCGCTCTGGCTCGAGCGCTGGACTCCGAAGGTCTCGATCGGACGCGCCCCCGCTGCCGCTGGCGACGGGGTCGCACCGCTGGTCATCGATCTTTCGGGTGCTGCCGGCGCCTCGCGCCGCATGTCGGAGGGGGACACGACCCGCGTTCTCGACATCCACGAGCTTGGTAGCAGCGTGCGCAAGCGCGTCGGCCTGCTGCGCAAGGGCGAGACCCCTGCGGCGCTCGGCCTGGGCGAGGACGTGACTGCCCCGCTCGCCGAAAGCCTGCTCACCATGCTCTATCGGCGGTGGTGCGAGGACAAGCAATCGCGCGCGCACCCGCGCCGCGGCGCAAGCGGCACGGCACAGATCTGCTCGGGAATGGCCGCGGTGCATTACTTCGTCACCGGCCGTGTGTTCGCGGCCCGCGGAGGCCCTCAGAAGATATCCCAGGTGCAGCACGAGCAAATTGCTACCCTCGGCCGAGTCACCACGCGCCACGAGGATGAGCCCGGCCCCCCGCCGGATTTCGCTGTCGAGACTTGGCAGATCAAGGACGAGAGTGCCTCCGGGCTGCGCCTCGCGCGAGTCGATACTGCCGCGAGCTCGCGCCTAATGCTTGGGCAGTTGCTCGGGATCCGGCTGGCTGACGCGAAGGCCTTTCTTCTCTGCGCGGTCAAATGGCTCTCGGTTTCGGTGGAATTCGAATTGCGCGCCGGCGTCCAAATCCTCCCCGGGATTCCCCAGGGAGCCGCGATCCGGGCGGTCGGCGCCGAGGCCGCAGCCGAGCAATACACCCAGGCCTTTCTACTGCCGGCGGTCGCCGCGCTCCAGGCTCCGGAAACGCTGGTTGTCCCGGCTGGATGGTTCAAGCCTAATCGGGAGATCGAGGTGCTCGCAGAGCGCTCCGGAAAGCTGCGACTTGCTTCGCTCGTCGATCGCGGCGCCGATTTCGAACGCGTCACGTTCGAGACGCTCTGAAGCGCCCCGGGGCGTCGGCTCCCGCGCCGGCCTCTGCCAATTTTTTCACATCCCGCCCGCAGTTTGCGCGGCGTTTATGACCGCGTCATAGTACAGTGGCATGACCGCATTTCGCTGAAATAGACCCCGCAAGACCCATGGTCCTTCGCGACTTCCTCCCCGATTCGGAACCGCGTCTCGCCGACTTGGCAAGCTGTGAGGACTGGCTTGCGCGCGCGGCGCTTGCCGGTATGCCGCATGCCTGCAGCGCGCTACTGACGCTGCTCGAGGAGATCGAGGCTCATCCGCCCAGGCATTCCGCCTATCTGCAAATCCTCGAGCGCCTGCGCTATCCCGTCATGCATGCCGAGACGGAGCAGGCGAAGGGCTTCGCCGGAAAACCGCTGCCTCTCGGCCCAGACGAAGCGGCGGCTTTCGTTCAGGCGAACGGCCTGTGGACAGCCATGCTCCGGGCCTATGGACGCCTCCTGAGCGCGGCATTGAACGGCAAACATCCCGAGCTGGAGGCCTCGCTCCCCCGACTTTTCCAACGCGTGCTCGCCTGCGCAGGAGAGGTGATCGGGACCTGCGTGCTCGCGCGACGCGAGTTCGGGGCGGACTACTGGAAGTTGATGCACCAGGGGTATGCGGCAGCCGAAGCGCGCGCAATCAGGAGCGAGACTGTCGCCGACCTGAGCGTCGAGTCCTCGCCGATGGCGGCCTACGCCGAGGCGCTGATGCTGCAGCTTGCCCAACCGCAGCGCCTGTCTCACCGGGAACTGGACTGGGCGCGCAAATGGATCCATCACTGGGCACACAAGGTCGTCCTCAGCCGCGAGGCGTCCCTGCAGGGCGGCTATGCGGTGGATCTCGCAGTAGCTTCAGGGCCCGCCTGGGCGAAGGCGGCAGCCGGTTCGCCTACCTTTCGCTTTCTCGACCTCGCCCGCGTCGCCGCCTCGGTCAGCGCGCGCATCCAGCGCCTCGAGGAAGGCGCCGAGCCTGCCGCGCTCGGACTGGGTTCCGATTGCACGCGGCTCGCGGCTCAGGATCTGCTCAAGACGCTGCAGCGCGCCTGGTTCGATTCCGCACCGGCGCGCGACTTTCCGCGCCGCGCGAGCCCCTCGCCCATGGAGCTCGTGAGCGGCTTTGCCGCGATTCACCATGCGATCGAAGGCGCCCCGGTGGCGAAGAGCGCGGGTCCATCGAGCTATTCCTACGGGGAAGCCGAGCGATTCCATACGTTCCAGCCCTCCGCCGTGCAGGATATCCGCGAGCAGAGTGTGGAGACCTGGGAAACGCTGGGGGAATCGGACGACGGGTTCAGACTTCGCCGCGGGACGCACGGCATGCGTCTCGCCCACCGACAGCTCGTGGCGCTGCGGCCAAGCGGCGCGCGCCAGTTCATCCTTTGCCACGTCGATTGGCTCATCGAAGGACCGGATCAATCGCTCACCATCGGGGCCCGAGCGCTGAAAGGGGAAGCAAAGGCCTGCGCCGTGCGCACATCCGACCGGAGCGCCCCGCGCTCCGATGCGCTGATGCTGCCGCTCGCCCCCGGGCTGTCGCCTGCGCTCGTGCTGCCAACGGGTTGGTACCGGCGCGCCGGCGAGCTCGAACTGGAGCTCGGCAGCGCCATAAAGCGCGTCACGCTCTCGGGGGTCCTCGAGCACGGTTTCGACTACGATCGGGTCCGCGTTTCAACGTCCTGAACAGGCGCTTGCCGCGCCTTTTCGGGCGGACAAACCACGCGTTAAGCAAGAGTTTTGCGCGCTGCAGGTCGTCTAAAATGCGTCATGGCGGCCGCGGACAGACCGACACCCACCGAAATAAAGCTGCACCAGAAATCCAGGGTGCTCGAGGTTTCATTTTCTGACGGCAGTCGTTTCGAGCTGTCCTACGAATTCCTGCGCGTGTACTCCCCGTCGGCCGAAGTGCGCGGCCACGGACCGGGACAGGAAGTCCTGCAGATCGGCAAGAAGGACGTGGACATCCTGAGCCTGGAGCCCGTGGGCAGCTACGCGGTGCAGCCGCATTTTTCCGACGGGCACGGGACCGGCATCTACTCCTGGGACTACCTCTACGATCTGGGCACGAATTGTCAGTCTCTCTGGCAGACTTATCTCAAGCGGCTCGAGGCAGCCGGGGCGCGACGCGAAGGCTGAGCGCCCGAGATGAACACGTCTAAGCGGCGTGCTAGCATGCTCGCGTGAGTCAGACCCACTTCGGATACCAGCGCATCGACGAGGCCGAAAAGGCTTCGCGCGTCGGCGGCGTTTTTTCCTCGGTCGCAGCCCGGTACGATCTGATGAACGATTTGATGTCCGGCGGCCTGCACCGGCTATGGAAGACTTTCGCGGTGGCGCTCGCCGGCGTGCGTGAAGGCGAGAGGGTGCTCGATGTGGCCGCCGGGTCGGGTGATCTGGCGTTCGATTTCGCGAAGCGTGCCGGGGCAAGCGGAGAGGTGTGGCTCAGCGACATCAACCGTGCGATGCTGGAGCGGGGGCGCGATCGCCTGCTCGACCGCGGCCGCCTGGTCCCATCGGTGCAGTGCGACGCAGAAAAGCTGCCGTTTCCGTCGAACTACTTCGACTGTGTCAGCGTCGCCTTCGGTCTGCGCAACATGACGCGAAAAGACGCAGCCCTTGCCGAAATGCGCCGCGTGCTGAGGCCCGGTGGGAGGCTGCTCGTGCTCGAGTTCTCGCGCGTGTGGCCGCCGCTCGCAAAGGCCTACGACTGGTACTCGTTCAAGGTGCTTCCCTGGCTGGGCAGGGCGGTGGCGGGCGACGAAGCTGCCTACCGTTATCTCGCCGAATCGATACGCATGCACCCTGACCAGGAGAGCCTGAAGGGCATGCTGGAACGGGCGGGGCTCGAGAAGGTCGAATATTTCAACCTGAGTGCGGGTATCGTGGCCTTGCATCGGGGTTATAAATTCTGAATCGCGGAGAGAGACCATGAAAAAATTGACCGTTTCCTTGTTCACGCTGGTCTTTGGTGCGAGCATCCTGGCGGATGATGTCGAGGCCGCCAGGCTCGGTGGCGGCCGAAGCATCGGGGCCCAACGCCAGGTCACCGCGACCCCGAAGCAAGCGACTCCGCCGACGCAGCAGCAACCGGCGACCGCGCCGCAACCATCCGGGCCGGGGCGCTGGCTTGCGCCGCTCGCCGGACTCGCCGCGGGCCTTGGCTTGGGCTGGTTGTTCGCGCAGGGGGGGTTCGGGGCCGTGGCGAGCACACTCCTCATGGCCTTACTCGCCGGCGCGATTGTGTTCGCGTTGACGCGCCTGCTCTCGAAGCAGCGCGCGTCTCGGCCGCAATACGCAGGTTTCGGCAACGAGACCGTGGCCGCGCCGCCGCCCTCGCAGCTTCCCGGGGACGCGGGCGTGCAGCCGAATTACCGCAGCCAGTTCGTCTCCAACATTCCGGCGGGCTTCGACGTCGAGGGCTTTGTCAAGGAGGCCCGGCGCAACTTCCTGCGCCTGCAGGAAGCGAACGATCGCGGCGACCTCCCGCGGCTGCGTCAAATCACCACCGAGGACATGTTCAACGCGCTGAAAGGCGACGTCGCCGAGCATTCGGGCGTGCAGCAGACCGACGTCGTGACCTTGAACGCTGCGCTCTTGGAGCTCGTCACCGAGGGCGAGCTGTATTGGGCGAGCGTGCGATTTTCCGGTTCGATCCGCGAAGAGGCGAGCGCACCGGCGGAGCCATTCGAGGAGATCTGGCATCTGCGAAAGCCGGTGAACGGCTCTTCCGGCTGGCTGCTCGCCGGGATACAACAGCCCGCTTGATCAGCTCGCCACGGGGCCCGACTCGGGAATACCCCATGATCGAGCGCGGCGCCCTTGTAGCGCTGAACCACCTTCTGGAGCAGCAGCCGTGGGCGGCTGAGCGACTGCGACCCTTTGCGGGTCAAGCCGTGGAATTTCGCTGCCCGCCTTTTCCAGACCTGCGCTTCGCGATCACCGACAACGGCCTTCTCGACCGGGCGCAGGCAGAAACCGCCAGCGCGCTCGTCGTGAAGCTCACCCCGGGCAGCCTACCGTTCCTGCTTGCTCGCAACGAGACCGCCCGAAAGGGCGTTGAAATCGAAGGCTCGGCGGACTTGGCTGGCGCGGTGGACTACCTTTTCGGCCACCTCAGCTGGGACTTCGAAGAAGATCTCTCCAGGGTGTTTGGCGACATCGCTGCCCACCGCCTCGCCTCCGGCGGCAAGGCCCTCGCCGCATGGCAGCGCGACGCCGCATTGCGCCTGGCCGAAAGCCTCGCCGAATACTGGACCGAAGAGCGGCCCCTGCTCGCACAGCCCGCAGATGTGGAGAACTTTTGCCGCGACGTCGACGCGCTGCGCGACGACGTGGCCCGGCTCGGGAAGCGCATCGAGCACCTTTTCGCATCGGGCAAGGGCCGTTAAGGGGCAGCTTCCGCTCCCGGGTCAGGTGGGCCAATTCTGGTAAATTGGCCCCTTCGCCCCGCGGTCTCCCACTCCCTTGTTTCGTCTCGCCAAGATCCTCCGAATAGCCCTGCGCTTCGGGCTGGACGAGTTCGCGCTTGCTTCGGGGAGCCGGCGCGCGCGCGCGCTGAATGCGCTCCTATTCTTTCGCGCGCTCTCTGAGCCGCGCGCAGTGCGGCTGCGCCTGGCGCTCGAAGCGCTCGGGCCCATCTTCGTCAAGTTCGGCCAGGTGTTTTCGACACGCCGCGACCTCTTGCCGGCCGACCTCGCCGACGAGCTGGCGAAGCTCCAGGACCGGGTACCGCCGTTTCCCGGCGAGCTCGCGGTGGCTGAGGTCGAGCGCGCGTTCGGTAGGCCGATCGCGAAAGTTTTCGAGAAATTCGAACTGCAGCCCGTCGCAAGCGCATCGGTCGCCCAGGTGCATCTCGCCGTGCTTCCCGGTGGCGCCGAGGCGGCGGTCAAGATCCTGCGGCCGGGAATGCTGCCGGTGATCGCGAAAGACCTCGCGCTGATGGACACCGGTGCAGGCCTCGTCGAGCGCTTCTGGGCCGACGGCAGGCGCCTCAGGCCCCGTGAAGTCGTCGCCGAGTTCGCGCGCCATTTGTCCGAGGAGCTCGACCTCATGCGCGAAGCGGCGCATGCCAGCCAGCTGCGCCGCAATTTCCCCGACTCGCCGCTGCTCGCCGTTCCGGAGGTGTACTGGGACTTCTGCACGAGCACCGTGATGACGATGCAGAGAATGCGTGGCACCCCGGTAAGCCGGGTGGACGAGCTGCGCCGGCAAGGCGTGGACATTCCGAAGCTCGCGCGCACGGGTGTCGAGATCTTCTTCACTCAGGTGTTCCGCGACGGCTTCTTTCATGCGGACATGCATCCGGGAAACATCCTGGTGACGCCCGAGGGCCGCTACATCGCACTCGACTTCGGCATCATGGGAACTCTCACCGAGGTGGACAAGCAGTATCTCGCGCAGAACTTCCTCGGTTTTTTCAGGCGCGATTACGCGCGCGTGGCGCGAGCGCACCTCGAGGCGGGCTGGGTGCCGGTCGATACGCGAATGGACGAGTTCGAGGGCGCGATTCGCGCCGTTTGCGAACCGTTCTTCGACCGGCCGCTGAAGGAAATCTCCTTCGGACGGGCGCTCGTGCGCCTGTTCCAGACCTCGCGCCGCTTCAACGTCCAGATCCAGCCGCAACTCGTCATGCTGCAGAAGACCCTCCTCAACATCGAGGGGCTCGGGCGCCAGCTCGACCCCGACCTCGACCTATGGACGACCGCCAAGCCGTTTCTCGAGAATTGGATGCGCGAGCAAATCGGGTTGAAAGGCCTCTTGCGGGCACTCCGCAACGAGGCGCCGCGCTGGGCGACTATGCTGCCGCAGCTGCCGCGCCTCCTGCACCGCGCGCTCGCAGACGATCGCGTTGGGCACATCGAGCGTGCGCTCGATGACCTCATCAGGCTGCAACGGCGGCGCACGCGGGTGCTGGAATGGATCGTCCTGCTGCTCGCCGCCGCGCTCGCCTGGGCGGTGTTCTCCACGGCCGTATAATCCGCGCCATGCTGATCGCATCCGTCGTGCTTTATCTGCTCGTGACGATCGCGATCGGCCTGTGGGCGGCGATGCGGGTGAAAAACTCGAAGGACTACGTCGTCGCCGGCCGCAGCCTGCCTCTCTACATGAACACGGCGACGGTCTTCGCCACCTGGTTCGGCGCTGAAAGCGTGCTCTCCGTTTCGGTCGAATTCTCCAAGAGCGGGCTGGGCGGCATCATCGCCGACCCTTTCGGCTCCTCCGTCTGCCTGGTCATCGTCGCGCTTCTCTTCGCGCGCGCGTTCTACCGCATGGACCTGCTCACCATCGGCGACTTCTACCGCAAGCGCTATGGTCGCGCCATGGAGCTCGGTACGAGCGTGATCATCGCCATCTCCTATCTCGGCTGGACCGCGGCGCAACTGACAGCGCTCGGCCTGGCTTTCTCGACCCTGACGGGCGGCGCCATCTCACTCGAGGCTGGAATCGTCATCAGCGGTGTCGTCGTCCTCGCCTACACCATCTGGGGCGGGATGTGGTCCGTGGCCATGACCGATCTCTTCCAGTCGGTCATGATCATTCTCGGCCTCGGGGTCATCGCCTGGTTTGTTGGCGACGTGGCGGGCGGGCCCGGAAAGGTCGTCGCCGCGGCCGCCGAAGGGGGAAGGTTCGAGTTCTGGCCCAAGGGCGGCACCAAGGAATGGCTCGCCTTCATCACCGCATTCCTCACGCTGGCGATTGGCTCGATCCCGCAGCAGGACATCTTCCAGCGCGTCACCTCCGCGAAGAACGAGAGGACCGCGGTCGCCGGCAGCCTGCTCGGCGGGGTCGTCTACTTCGCCTTCGTATTCGTGCCCATCTACATCGTCTGCGCCGGGCTCCTCATCGATCCGTCGCTCGGGGCATTGCTGTCGGCCCAGGATGCGCGAGAGACGCAGCGCCTCCTGCCCGAGTTCATCCTCGGCCACACGCCCATGTGGATACAGGTGCTCTTCTTCGGCGCGCTGCTGTCGGCGATCCTGTCGACGGCCAGCGGGGCGATCATCGCCCCGACCTCGCTGTGCACGGAAAACATCATCCGTCCGCTCTATGCGAACATGAGCGACCGCCAGTTCCTGCTCACGCTCCGCGTCGTCCTGGTGTCCTTCACCTTCGGCGCCCTGGTATTCGCCCTGCGCTCGAAGCAGACGATGTACGACATGGTGCAGAACGCTTACACCGTGACGCTGGTGGCCGCGCTGGTGCCGCTCGCGGCCGGAATCTTCTGGAAGAGAGCGAACAATACGGGCGGGATCCTGTCCGCGGTGTTCGGACTCGTCGCCTGGCTGGTCGCGGCTTTCATCGCGGCGGACGCGACCGTGCCGCCGACACTGGTAGGCCTCGCGTTCTCCATCCTAGGCATGGTCCTCGGCGCTATCGTGCCAAGCGCCGCGCCGCAGGCGCATCGCCACAGCGCCCCCCGCTAGTCCGCTCCCGCCCGGACTCGGCTACAATGCGCGCGGCCCGTTCCCCTTGGCCGAGGGAGGTTCCCGATGTTCGCACGCCTGATGCCGCACGAAGGCCGTTTCTTCACCTATTTCACCGAGCACGCCGCGCTCATCCTGCAAGGCGCGATCGAGCTGAAGGCGATGATGGATGACACGGGCGAAACCGAGAGCCGCGCCCACAACATCAAGACCATCGAGACCAAGGCCGACAACGTCACCTACCAGACGATCCAGCTCCTGCACCAGACCTTCATCACGCCGATCGACCGGGACGAGATCCACCAGCTCATCACCCGCATGGACGACATTCTCGACCTGATGGAGGACGTGTCGCAAAGCGTGTTCCTCTACGACATCCGCAAGATCCCCGACGAGGCGAAGCGCCTGGCCGACATCTGCGTCGCCTGCACCGAAAAAGTGAAGGCAGCGGTCGACCTCCTCCACAACATGGGCAACGCCGAGAGAATCATGAAGATATGCGGCGAGATCGACCGGCTGGAGACCGACGCGGACCAGGTCCTGCGCTCGGCCATGGCGAAGCTTTTCCGCAACGAACCCGACACCCGCGAGCTGATCAAGCTGAAGGAGATCTACGAGCACCTGGAGACGGTCACCGACAAGTGCGAGGACGTGGCCAATATCATCGAAGGCATCGTCATCGAGAATTCCTGATCCACGGCGCTGGCCCGCATGTCGATCAGCTTCGAAATCGTGATGGTCCTGATCCTGCTCGCGCTTGCGTTCGACTTCCTGAACGGCTTTCACGACGCCGCCAACTCGATCGCCACCATCGTCTCCACCGGAGCAATGAGCCCGCACTGGGCGGTCGTCTGGGCGGCGTTCTTCAACTTCATCGCGTTTCTCGTGTTCGGCTTCGCTGTCGCCACCACCATAGGCAAGGGCATCGTCGATCCGGCGATCGTCGATCACTACGTCGTTTTCGGCGCGCTTTGCGGCGCGATCTCCTGGAACCTCATTACCTGGTACTACGGCATCCCGTCCAGTTCCTCTCACGCCCTGGTGGGAGGCATCATCGGCGCCGGCGTGGCGAAAGCCGGGGTCGGCAAGCTGGTGGCAGGCGGCGTGCTGAAGACGGCGGCGGCGATCGTGATATCGCCGCTGTTCGGCTTCATGCTCGCCATCAGTCTGATGATCGTCGTGTCCTGGATTTTCGCGCGCTCGACCTCGCAGCGTGTGGACCGCTGGTTCCGGCGGCTCCAGTTCGTCTCGGCGGCGCTGTACAGTCTCGGCCACGGTGGAAACGACGCGCAGAAAACCATGGGCATCATCTGGATGCTGCTCATCGCATCCGGCCTTTCGGCCGCAAGCGAGCCGCTGCCTTTCTGGGTGGTGCTCGCCTGCCAAGCCGCGATGGGCCTGGGGACTCTCTTCGGCGGCTGGCGCATCGTCAAGACCATGGGCATGCGGATCACCAAGCTGAAACCCGTCGGCGGTTTCTGCGCCTCGGCAAGCGGCGCCATGACGCTGTTCCTCGCCACAGGCCTCGGTATCCCGGTGTCCACGACGCACACCATCACCGGCTCGATCATCGGCGTAGGCTCGGTGCAGAAGCTCTCCGCGGTGCGCTGGGGCGTGGCCGGCAACATCGTCTGGGCATGGATTTTCACCATCCCAGGCTCGGCGTTCATCGCCGGCGTCGCCTGGCTGCTAGGAACAGAATATTTCTAGATGTCCGAGCGCCTGACCGCCGTCGAGACCGACATCACGCGTCTTGCGGTGGACGCCATCGTCAACGCGGCGAACGCGAGCTTGCTCGGCGGCGGCGGGGTCGACGGCGCAATCCACCGCGCCGCGGGGCCGGAATTGCTGCGCGAGTGCCGAACGCTCGGCGGCTGCGCCACCGGCGACGCGAAGATCACCCGCGGCTATCTGCTGACGGCGAAGCACGTGATCCACACCGTCGGCCCCGTCTGGAACGGCGGGGCGAGCGGCGAGCCGGAGCTGCTCGCTTCCTGCTACCGGCGCAGCCTCGCGCTCGCTCTCGCGCACGGGATCCGCACCGTCGCTTTTCCCGCCATCAGTTGCGGCGTTTACGGATATCCCATGGAACGCGCCGCCAGGATCGCAGTGCGCGAGTGCCGCCGGTTTACTCGGGAGCATGACGCGATCGAGCGAATAACGTTTGCGCTTTTCGGCTCCGATGCGCTCGCGATCTACCAAGCGGAGCTCGCGCAGTCTATGCCGTGAGAAAATGAGCGGTCATGGCCCTCTGGCAGCCCTCGACTCTGGCGCGCTACCTGTTCGTGGCGTACCTGCCGCTCGTGGTCTATGCGAGTCTGCACCCGTTCTCCGGCTGGCGCGACCGTGGCCTGCCGCCGTTCGCCTTTCTCACGGCTCCGTTTCCCCGTCCCATCCCCGTATTCGACGTCGTCGCGAACATCATCGGCTACCTGCCGCTCGGCTTTCTCGCCGTGTTGGCGGTGTATCCCTGGCTGCGACGCAGTTACGCCCTGGGTTTCGGCCTCGCCTGCTCGGCATCCTTGAGCTTCGCGCTCGAGTCGCTGCAGCTCTACCTGCCTACGCGCGCGTCCTCGAACCTCGACCTGCTCGCCAATACCGTGGGCGGCGCGGTCGGCGCCCTTGCCGCCCTCGCCACGACGCGGCCCTTGATGGACGCCGAAGGACTGCAGCGCCTGCGCAACAGGCTGTTTGTTCCGGGGCGCCGGACCGATCTCGGGCTGGTGCTGCTCGGGCTGTGGCTGTTCGCGCAGCTCAATCCCGAAACGCTGCTCTTCGGCACGGGCGATCTGCGCGATTTATTCAAGACACCCTCAGGCAAGCTCTACCCCGCCGAAGTATTCCTGCGCGTGGAGGCCGGGGTCGCCTGTGCGAACGGCCTGGCCGCGGGATTGCTCGCCTTGTGCCTCACCGCGCGCAACCAGCCGGCGCGGGGAGGGGTCGTGATCTTTCTGGCCGCGGCGCTGGTGGTGCACAGCTTCGGATTCGGCCTGCTCGTCAACTCCCAGGACATCCTCTCCTGGGTGACGCCCGGTGCCCTCTATGGCGTGGTTGCAGCAATCCTGCTGCTGCTGCTCGCGGCAGGGATACCACGCATCGCGCAGCTCGCGCTCACGGGCGTTGCCCTTATGGCAGCGACGGCCCTCGTCAATCTCGCCCCAGCCAATCCGTACATGACAGCCTCTTTCGCGCTGTGGCAGCAGGGTCACTTTCTCAATTTCAACGGCGCGACGCGCGTCGTTTCCGCCGTATGGCCGTTCGCCGCGATGGTCTATCTAGTTCTGCTCGCCGCCGACCGCGGTCAGGTAAAAGAGTAGGAAGCGCGCCCGAGGACACCCGTGCGTCGCAGTATAATTGGCGTGACGCGCGCCGCTCGACTCGCTCCACCTTCACATCCGGATTCGGAATGAGCTACTACGAAAGACACGTTTTCTTCTGCTGCAACCAGCGCCAGAACGGCGAGACCTGCTGCAACGACAAAGGTGCGAGCGGAATGCGCGACTACGCGAAAAAACGGGTCAAGGAATTGGGCCTCGCCGGCCCGGGGAAGGTGCGGGTGAATCAGGCGGGGTGCCTGGACCGTTGCGAGGAAGGCCCCTGCGTCGTGGTGTACCCGGAGGCGGTCTGGTACACCTACGTCGACCGCGCCGATATCGACGAGATCATCGAGGAGCACCTCAAGGCCGGCCGGGTGGTCGCACGCCTTCGCATATGAGCGGGGCGGGCGAGCGCGTCTTCATCGACGGTGCGGCGGGCAGGATCGAGACAATCATCGAGCGTCCTGCAGGCGCAACGCGCGGCGCGGCGCTCGTCGCCCATCCGCACCCTCTCTACGGCGGGACGCTCGACAACAAGGTCGTGCAGACTCTCGCGAGAACCTTCCTCGAGCTCGGCTACGTGGCGCTGCGCTCCAACTTCCGCGGCGTCGGCGCCTCCGGGGGCGTGCACGACGAAGGCAGGGGCGAAACCGAGGATCTGCTCCGCGTCGCCGCGCACGCCAAGGAGAACTTCGGCGATTTGCCCCTCGTGCTCGCGGGTTTTTCCTTCGGCGCCGCGGTTCAGACGCAGGTGGCGCAGCGCACGAGCCCGCATCGCGTGGTGCTGGTGGGCGTCGCGGTCGGCCGCTTTCCTTCGGAGGCCGTGCCCGGCGACTCGATCGTGATCCACGGCGAGCGGGACGAGACCGTGGCGCTCGCGAAGGTGCTCGACTGGGCGCGGCCGCAGGAATTGCCGGTCGTGGTCATTCCCGGCGCGGATCATTTCTTCCACTTGCGCCTGAACGTCATCAAGAACATCGTCAAAGGTTCATGGCGGTACTAGTGGCTCACGGCTTGCGCAAGTCCTACGGTGGCGCGGAGGTGGTCGCCGGCGTGAACTTCGCGATCGCGCCGGGCGAATGCTTCGGGCTGCTCGGCCCCAACGGCGCCGGCAAGACCACCACCTTGAGGTTGTGCCTCGGCCTCACCGATCCCGATGACGGCTCGGTCGAGCTGATGCAGCGCCCCGTGCCCGGTGAAGCCCGGCCCGCCCGCGCGCGCGTGGGAGTGGTGCCGCAGATGGACAACCTCGATCCCGATTTCACCGTCAGCGAAAACCTGCTCGTCTACGGCCGTTACTTCGGCCTCTCCGAGCGCGCCGTCCGCGCGCGCATCCCCCAGCTGCTCGACTTCGCAGGCCTCACCGCGCGCGCCGCGTCGCAGATCCAGACGCTCTCGGGCGGAATGAAACGGCGCTTGACCTTGGCGCGCGCGCTCATCAACGATCCCGACCTGATCTTCATGGACGAACCCACCACGGGGCTCGACCCGCAGGCGCGCCATCTGATCTGGGAGCGGTTGAAGCAGCTCCTCGCCGGGGGGAAAACCATTGTCCTCACCACGCATTTCATGGAGGAGGCCGAGCGGTTGTGCGCGCGGCTCGCCATCATGGACCGCGGGCGCTTCATCACAGAGGGAAGTCCGCGCGAGCTCATCCTCCGCCATATCGAGCCGCACGTTGTCGAGGCGCACGGCGACGGCGTCATGGATTGGAGCGATCGCGAGGCGGGAAAGCTCGCTTCGCGCCTGGAAAAAAGCGGCGACACGGTGTTCTGCTACGCCGCCGATCCGGCTCCCTTGCTCGCCAGTCTCGCGAACCGGGGGGAACTGCGCTACCTGCACCGGCCGGCCAATCTGGAAGACGTGTTCCTGAAACTCACCGGCAGGGAGCTGCGCGACTGATGCACATTTTTGCCCCACCCTCGATGAGCCTGCGCTTCGTTCCCGTGTGGCGCAGGAATCTCCTCGTGTGGCGCAAGCTCGCGATTCCCTCCATCCTCGGCAATCTCGCCGACCCCCTAATCTACGTGCTCGGACTCGGGTACGGGCTGGGCTCGATGCTGCCCGAGGTCGGCGGCGTGCCTTACATCGCATTCCTCGCCGCAGGAATGGTGTGCTCGAGCACGATGAACAGCGCCACGTTCGAATCCATGTACTCGGCCTTCTCCCGCATGCACGTACAGCGCACGTGGGACGCCATCATGAACGCCCCGGTCGACCTCGACGACGTCGTGCTCGCCGAGCTCGCCTGGGCTGCGAGCAAGAGCGTGCTCTCGGGCGTGGCGATTCTCGCCGTCGTGTGGCTGCTCGGCCTGTCGCATTCGGCGCTGTCCCTGTGGGTGATCGCGCTCCTGCCCCTCATCGGCCTCACTTTCGGCGCACTCGCCCTCGCGGTAACCGCGATGGCGCGGAGCTACGATTTTTTCATGTACTACTTCACTCTGCTGATCACGCCGATGAACCTCGTGTGCGGGGTGTTCTTCCCCGTGGAGCAGCTGCCTGCCGCTTTTCAGGTGATCGCCGCGTTTCTTCCGCTCACGCACGCAGTGGCGATCGCGCGCCCGCTTCTGCGCGGTCAAATTCCGCCAGACGCGGTCTTGCACGCGCTGGTGCTGCTTGCCTACGCCGCGGCCGGGTTCTATGCTGCGACGGTCCTTTTCCGCAGGCGGTTGCTGAAATAGCGATGCTCTGGATTAAAGCGCTGCACATCATTTTCATGGTGACCTGGTTCGCGGGGCTGTTCTACCTGCCGCGCCTGTTCGTCTATCACGCCATGGCCGAGGATGCGGCAGGCAAGGAACGCTTCAAGGTGATGGAGCGCAAGCTCTACTGGGGCATCATGGCGCCGGGTGCGGTGCTGACCGTTCTCTTCGGAATGCTGCTGCTCAACTACGTCGCGATGGGCGCCTGGCTTTATGCCAAGCTCGGGGTCGTCGTCCTGTTGATCGCCTATCACCTGTACTGCGGCAAGCTGCTTGCCGATTTCGCGCGCGACCGCAATACCAAGTCCCAGCTCTGGTACCGCTGGTTCAACGAGGTGCCAATAGGGTTTCTGGCTGCCGCGGTCGTTCTGGCGGTGGTGAAGCCGTTCTAGGGGCAGATTTCCCCTTTTTCGACAATCTGCTAATCTTGGCATGCTCGTTGCATTCGATTCCAGGACATGAACGCGAAGAACATCACATTGAGGCCCGGACGGCCCGCCGATGCCGCGAAGATCGCCGCAATGTCGCGCGACCTGATCGAGACGGGCCTCGGCTGGTCCTGGGGACCCGACCGCGTTGCGCGCTCGATCGCAAACAAGGACACGTTCACGCTGCTCGCCTGCGACCGCGACCGCGTCGTCGCCTTTGCCATCATGTATTTCGGCGACGAGCACGCCCACCTCAATTTGCTCGCGGTGCGGTCTTCCCACCAGAGACTGGGCATCGGTCGGCGCATGGTCGAATGGCTGACCGAGTCGGCCTTCGCTGCCGGGATCGCAACGATCCATCTCGAGCTGCGCGCGGCCAACTACACGGCGCGCAGCTTCTACAAATCGCTCGGATTCACCGAGTCGGCTTACATCCCGGGTTACTATCGCGGCCGCGAAATGGCGCTGCGCATGATGCGGGTGCTGCGCAGGCCGGGCATCGCGCCGCCCGTCTGGGCCGCGCCGAAGTTGCCGAAGACCTGACGCCTTCGCGGCAGGATAAGCGGCGCGACAGGATCGCCCGACATGCGCGGCGCGGTGCTCGCTCTCACTGCAGGTCTCATGGCGAACACCGCTCTTGCGGTCCCCGGACTCGAGCCCGGCGTATCGCGCGAGCTCGCTCAGTGGCGTGCAAAATACTACCGCGACGTTCGATATGCGCTGGCGATCAGCGTCACCGCCGGTGCGACGAAGCTCGCGGGGACCGCAACGGTCGAGGTCACGCTTTCACCCAGCGTTCCCGACCTGGTGCTCGACTGGCGCCCCTCGCCTGGCGCGGCGCGCGTAGTGCAGCTGCGCGTCAACGGCAAGCCCGCGAAGGCGAAGCTCGAGCGCGAACACCTCATCGTTCCTGCGCGGCTGCTCCGGGCGGGAAGGAACCGTATAAGGCTCTCCTTCGAATCGCCGATCGCCTTGTCCGGCAGCGCCGTGACGCGCTACGTGGACCGCGAGGACGGCTCCGAGTACGTCTATACGCTTTTCGTTCCTTCGGATGCGAGCAGCGCTTTCCCTTGCTTCGACCAGCCCGACCTTAAAGCGCGTTTCAGCCTCGAGCTGGTCGTGCCGCGCGCATGGACCGCCGTCGGAAACGCTCCGATCGCGGCAACGCAGGAGGTGCCGAGCAGCCTGCGCCGGTTCCGATTCGCCGCGACCCCGCCGATCAGCACGTATCTCTTCGCCTTTGCCGCTGGGCCGTTCGCGGAGGTCCAGGTTCCCGCCTCGCCCCAATCCACTCCCGCGCGGCGCAAGACGGCGCGAGCGCGGCAGGCCGCCAAAGGGCGTCCGGGTTCCCCCGCCAAGGAAAAGGCGGTCGAAACCAAGCTCTTCGTTCGCAAGTCGCAGCTCGCGCGCGCCCGCGCGGAGGCCCCCGACGTCCTACGGCTCAATCGCGAGTCGCTGCGCTGGTTCGAGCGCTACTTCGATTCGCGCTTTCCGTTTCCCAAGTACGATCTGGTGCTCGTCCCGGAGTTCGCTTATGGGGGCATGGAGCACGCCGGGGCGACCTTTCTACGCGAGGATGCGGTGCTTTTTCCGTCCACGCCCAACGAAACGGACATCCTCGCGCGCGCGCAGCTCCTGTTCCACGAGACCTCGCACCAGTGGTTCGGCGATTCTGTGACCATGCGCTGGTTCGACGATCTGTGGCTGAAAGAGGGCTTCGCCAATTTCATGGCGGCCAAGGCGGCCGAAGCGCTGCTCCCAGCGCATTCGGTGTGGAACGCCTTCCACGCGCTCAAGACCGGCGCCTACCGGACCGACGTCACGCAGGGGACGACCCCGATCTACCGGCCGCTTGCCAATCTTTCAGCGGCGAAATCCGCCTATGGCAACATCGTCTACGGGAAGGCGCCGGCGGTGTTGCGCCAAGCCGAGTTCTACGTCGGCGCGCGCGTGTTCCGCCGAGCGGTGCGGCAGTTCCTAAAGGCACACGCTTACGCGGCCGCCGATTGGAACGACCTCGTCACTGCACTCGAACGTGCCTCCGGTCGCAAGCTCAAGCGCTGGGCCGAAGCCTGGGTCAAGCGGCGCGGCATGCCGGAGGTGCGCATCGCCTGGGACATCGATCGCGACGGCCGGCCGAAGAACACCGTCCTGGAGCAGCACAACGTGCTCAATGAAGGCGGAACGTGGCCGATGAAGCTGAGGGTGTTCGCCTTGTCCGAGAGCGGGCTCCCCCGCTCGGCCGATGCTTTGTTGCGGAGCGCGAGTACAAGCGTTCGCGCGATCGACGGCATGCCGGAGATCGATTTCGCATTCGCGAATTTCGGAGACTACGGCTACGGGCGCTTCCTGCTCGACCCGTTGAGCCGCGACGCGGTGCTCGCGCGCCCGGAAATCGTGCAGGGCGATCTGTTGCGCGCGCTCGTCTTCGGTTCGCTGTGGGAATCGGTGCGGGACGCCGAGCTTGCGCCCCTCGCCTATCTCGATCTCGTCGTTCGCGTCGCCCCGGTCGAGCGGGACCCGGTGACGCTCGCCGGCCTGCTCCAACGCGCGCAGGTCGCGTTTCTCCACTATGCGTCGGATCCGCAGCGGGACGCTGTGGCGGAACCTTTCGAGCAACTTCTCGCAGAGGGGATGCTGCACGCCGACACGCCGGGACGCCGCATCACTTTCCTCAGGGCATTCACGGCGAGCGCCTGGTCGGAGAGCGGCCGCTCCCGGCTCAGATCGCTCCTCGCAAACACGCTGGAGATCCCCGGGGTGAAGCTCAGCTCGCGCGACCGCTTCCGCGCAATCGCACGGCTGCTCGCGCTCGACGACCCGGAGGCGAAGGAGCTGCTCTCCGCGCAGATCGCCGCGGATTCCGGAGACGACGGCCGTCGCTACGCCTTCGCCGCCGCCGCGGCCGAGCGCAGCGCCCAGGCGAAACGCGCCTACTTCGAGCGCTTCTTCAACGAGCAGGGCCTGCCCGAAAGCTGGATCGATGCGGCGCTCGGCCCGTTCAACGCGGTCGAACACGCCGAGCTGACCCAGCCTTACCTCGATCTCGCGCTCGCCGCCCTGCCCGAATTCAAGCGTACGCGCAAGATCTTCTTCGTCAACAACTGGCTCGCTGCCTTCATCGGAGGACAGGTGGACGCCGCGGCCCTTGAACAGGTTGAGAGCTTCGCAAGCCAGCCGGAGCTCGAACCCGACCTGAAGCTCCAGCTTCTCGAAGCGATGGATGGCCTCGCGCGCGCCGTCAAGATCCGAGCGAGGTTTGCCAGACTCCTGCCCTGACGAAGCCGGCGGTCCCGGAAGCGGCGCTCCTGCGCGGGCGTCAATCCAGCGAGCCGGTGGAGTAGGCGCGTTCGATCTCGGCGCCGAATTTCCCCTGCACTCTCTCGCGTTTGACCTTGAGGGTCGGGGTGAGCAGGCCGTTCTCCACCGTCCAGGGCTCGCGGATCGCTACGACGCGCCGCACCCGGATGTACCCCGGGAATTCCTTCAGGCGATCGTTGGCGCGCCGGATGAGACTCTTTTCGTCGGTCTCCCGAGTCACTGCGACGAGCGTCAGGAACGGGCGGCCTTCGCCGATCAGAATGCCTTGTTCGAATACTCCATCCCCGAGGATGGCGAGCTCCACGTCCTGCGGCGGGAGCTTTTCACCGTTCGAGAGGACGAGTACGTCTTTCAGGCGCCCGCGTATGAAGATCCTGCCGTCCCGGATTTCCGCGAGATCGCCGGTATGGAGCCACCCCTCGTGATCGAGCGATCTAGCGCTGGCCTCGGAATTGTTCCAATAGCCCTTCATGATGCTCGGGCCCCTTGCGAGCAGCTCGCCGTCCGCCGCGATTCGCACCTCGACGTTGTCGAGGGGCATGCCGACCGATTCCGGAACGTTACCCTGCACTCGATTCACCGAGATCACCGGAGAGGCCTCGGTCATACCGTATCCCTGCAGAACCGGCAGCCCGAGCCCCAGGAACAGCCACGCGATCGCGGGATCGAGCGGGGCACCACCGAGCACCGCGAACCTCATCCTGCCGCCCAGCCTCGCCAGCACCGGTCGGGCGACGCGATCGCGCAGCAGAGCGAGAACGATCCGGTCCGCGAGGCCCGCTTCGCGGCGCAGGGCGCGCCCTCCCGCCGCCACCACCAGATCGAAAAACCGCTTCTTCGCCGGAGATTTCGCGAGCGCCTCGTTGAGGCGCGCGGCGAATTTTTCGAACACGCGCGGCACCGCGAACATCACGGTCGGGCGCTCGCCCGCGAGGTCCTCCGCGAGCTGCGAGATCGAGCGGGCGTAAGTCACCTTCGCGCCGATCGCGAGCGGAAGGTAGTAGCCGCCGGTGCGCTCGAACATATGCGAAAGCGGAAGCAGGGAAAGAAATACATCCTCACTCCGCGCAAGGCGCAGGCGCTCGCAGGCGGAGACGTTCGCGAGGATGTTGCCGTGCGTGAGCATCACTCCCTTCGGCCTGCCTGCAGTTCCCGAGGTGTAGCAAATCGTGGCAAGGGCGCCGTCTTCGAGTCGCGCGACTTCGAACGCAGGCGCCTGCCTCGGGAGCACCGCCTCGACTGCGTCATGGCCGCTGCCTGGATCGGCGGCGAGGCACAGGATGCGCGGCAGCGACGTGGCCACGTTCTGCAGAGCGTAGGCCATGCGGCTGCTCTCCGCCACGAGCAGGCGCGCGCCGCTGTTCTCCAGGCACCAGGCGACGTTTTCCGGGTTGTCGTCCGCGTAGAGCGGCACGACGACGAGACCGAGCCCGAGCGCACCCAGGTCCGCCGCGACCCAGTGGATTCCGTTTTTCAGGCACAACGCGACGCGGTCGCCAGGCGCGAGGCCCGCGGTGCGCAGAAACGCCT